>ERZ779852.406-NODE-406-length-47852-cov-12.371383_pt1 | contig 47852 bp, 36 predicted proteins | sample MGYA00511559_ERZ779852 | MGnify/ENA primary metagenome ERZ779852 (study PRJEB29588, sample SAMEA2157977) | human gut metagenome | biome: human gut; feature: human-associated habitat; material: faeces | place: Denmark | collected 2008/2010 ...
GGATTCAGCCTAATTTTATTACAAGCAAAAAACTTTAGCGGACACCAATAATATTTTATCGACCCGTCCTCGCTCTTGCCGTTGCCGCCGATGCGCTCCGTCGTGGTCATCGACGCGTCGGTCCATCGTGTACCGTAGCTTGAGTTGAAGTAAGGGTTCGGATCGTCGTAATATCCCTCCTTTATATATATAAGGTATGGCTTAGTAGATGAAGCCGGTGCGTCGTTTATCGCGTCCTGAATGTAGCGATACTGCTTAGGCATGGTCTTGGTGGCCGCGATGCTCTCGCCGTAGCCGATGCTGAGGCTGTGGTCAACAACCGCGTCGAATATCCTTGCAGTCGGTTTTACGCGCTCCATGACGGAGAAATTAATCTCCACGGCCTCTGCGTCATTGCCCGACTTATCCGTAACATAGCCTTTCGGCATAGTGAATGTGTAGGTCTTGCCGTATTCCAGCCCCACGTAGTCGAACGATACGGAGCGTGTGTTCCATGTCGGCGAAAGTGTCTTGCTGCCGAGAGTGGCGTCTCCATTCACGAGATTCCCGGCCTGAATGCGCTCGTCATAGGATATTGTTATCCTGCCGTTGGCCGATATTCCCGTGGCGTTGTTGGCCGGGATGGTGCTCGTTATGACCGGAGCGATTGCATCGGCCTCGGTCTCAGCCGTGCCCATCACGTAGACATTGCCCACGCCCGACTCAGAGTGAGCGTAGTATTCAAGTCCGTCGAAGGTGCCTTCTACGGGGTATGTACCGTAAATTTCCTCTCCCGTGCCGGTGATGCGTATATATATGATGTCCTTGTCCATTGCATCGGCAGGCAGGTCGAAATTGAAATCGGTAATCTTGCTGGTGCCCAATGTCTGGCAGACTGCGCCCTCTATGTCGGTGAAATCGGTGCCGTTGAGCGAATATTGCGCCTTGTAGTTCTTGTCGGCGTTGTTCTTTGCGCATATCTGCGATGTGAAAGTTGCGGCCGTGAAATTCTTTGTAGAGAACTCATACTGCCATGCTATGTCGGTTGTCTTGTAGCCGTTCTGATACAGTCCGTTGAGTCCTGGAACTACAACGTTCTCGCGATTGCGCACCACGGGAGTGCCGCCCGTCTGTGTGTAGGCAGGAGTGTTTGTGCCAACCTTCACGATATAGGCCTTAGTGTTGCGCTCTGCGTCCCATGTGATGTCGGCCGGGAATGGATAGTTTGTAGTAGATGGGTAGGCGTATTGCTGTATTTTGCTTGCATCGAACACAGCGATGAAGTCCTGAACCTCGTATTCGGCCGTGATGTTTATGTCGGCACTGACGTTGATAGTGCGCGGATTGGCTGTGCTGTTATCCTCCCAACGCATGAATTTGATGATTTTACTTTCTTCCGCAGAGACCGTAATCTCTGTTCCTTCCTCGTATTTTCCGCCGTTTTCATCGGGTGAAATGGTTATCGAACCGAGTGGCAGTTCGGCATCGTTCTTTACGAATGTCTTTACGGTATATACTGGAATTGTCTCGTATTCGGCCACGAACGACTTGTCGCCGTCCATCGTAAAGGTTATTTTCTCGTCTGTTGAGTACTCTGTTCCGTTGAGTACCCACTTACTAAACTTATATCCGAAGTTTTTCTTGGCGGTGAGTGTTACTTCCTTGCCTTCCTTTATCTTGTTACTGTTGGGTACAGCTTCGATGGTTCCCGCATCAGCAGGATTGACCGTTGTAGTTAAGTTGAACACTTCGCCTGGAGCTGAATATTCGGTGGCAACGCCCTCGATGGTCATGTCTTTTAGGCAAAATGTCTTGCCTGAAGCGGCAGAACCGTAGTAGGGATAGAGACGCACGTAGAGTGTTTCGCCGTCGGTGATGGTTACGACAGGTACGGTAGACACGTAATAAGCCTTGTTTGATGTCATGCTTGTCTGCCAAAGGAAGTTTGTCGTGTTGTGTTCTCCGACAGGAAAGTCGGGGCTTGTGCTGTAATAAGCCTTGAATTTCATGCCGTTTCCGCCTGCGCCTCCAACGTAAAATGAAATTTTGCTGATGGCAATCTGTATGTCGGTGGGGGCTGTAATGCCGAACTGTATGTAGCGGCTGGTGTTCTCATCCTCTTCGCCTGCGGGCCAGTTTCCGCCTTCGATGCAGTTGCGTTGCACTTTAGGATTCTGCTTTTCATACTCCGTTCCGCTCCAATCGGCATTTGCGTTCATGGTATTGTAGTCCTTCGCGTACATATTACTATATGTCTCGGGAAGCGCGTTGCATGGGCCGGTTACCGTGAAATCGGTGTTGGATGAGAGGTCATAGAACACCTTCACGGCTGTGCCGTTTTCGAGAGAGATGGCTTCGGCCGACAAGGCGAGCGAGCCGGAGAGCGCTCCGCACGATGCTTTCAGCTCGCCCGAGATAGATCCTTGCGATGAAACATCGAGCTTCACGTAGAGAGTTTGGATGAGGGTAGAGCCGGTGTATGCAGCCGTCGCACTTTCAGAATAGTTTATTCCATCGCTCGAGACGAGGAATCCGCCCGTTGTGGTGAATGTGAAAGTACCCTCGGCTGTGGGCAGTGAGAATGCCGAAACGTTGATGGCCTTTGTCAAAGTCTGGCCAACGTAAGCCTTTCCTAAGTCGCCTGTGGATGGCGAGAACACGATGTCTGATGACAGAATGGTGTTGTCGGCAAGGTTTTTCAGTATGTTCTTTTTCTTGTCGTTGGTTTCTGAGGCGTAGTAATCTTTCACGAGTTGGGCGAATTGGCGTGCTATGAGAGTCGCACCGAATGGCGATGGATGAGTGCCGTCGCCCTGCCAGCCCTTTGCTTCATCTGTTACGCAGAAGATGTTCTCGGTGCAATAGTCTGCGCCGTAGCTCTCATACATAGCCTTTGTGGCTCCCGTGAGGTCGATAAATGGTACATCGTCGTATGACTCTGCAACCTTCTTAGCTTGCAATGCGTAGTTCATAGAGCCGTCATCGGTAGCCATGCCTGTGTAGTCGGGTGTATAAACGCCGCCTTCCAACTTATCGAATTTCTGCCAAAGATTATGTTGTCCGGCTGCGGTGATGCTGTTTCCACTGAAATACTTGCGGCATATCGGGCTGACAACGATAGGTGTCGCCCCAGCAGCTTTGGCTTCATCGATGTATGCCTTTATATAAGTAGGGAACGTTTCGGATGGATGAGTGCCGCGATACTTATTGGAATAGTCCCAGCCGGCAGGCTTAGAGCTTGGGTTTGAGGTGAAGAAGTCGTTTAGTATGTCGCCGTCTGCGCCGCTACACTTCTCGTCGTTGTGCGCGAATTGGATGATTACGATGTCGCCTGCAGTTATCTGAGGCTTGATGGTAGGCCAGAAAGCGGTCTCCTTATAGAAAGATTTGCTCGATGCACCCGACTTTGCCTTGTCGATAATCTCGATTTCATCGGCGTTGAAGAACTGCTGGAGCATCTGTGCCCAGCCTCGTTTGTTTCCGTTCTCGTCTTGCAATGCGGCTGTGGAATCACCGAGAATCCACACTTTGCGAACTGCTTCTGCCGGCATTGCGCAAAGTAAAACGAAACAAATTAGTGTTAGAATGATTTTTTTCATACTGTTTTAATTGGTTAGTTAATAATGTTTCCGAGTGCAAAATTATTAACTCAGTATGATAGAATGGGGGAATTTTGCGCCATCTTGGGGTAAAATTGAACCAAAATCACTCTCTTAACTCTCTCGGAGTCTTCCCCGTTGAGGCCTTTACGCATTTCGCAAAGTATTTAGGGTCGGAGAATCCGCAGGCGTATGCGATGTCGGGTACTGCCGTATCAGTCTCTTTCAGCATTTTTATTGCGCGCTTCATTCTTGCTTCTTTGAGAAAATCGGCGGGCGTAATGCCAAGCAACTGACGCATTTTGCGGTTCAGCCCCGAACGGCTTACGGCTGCTGCGGTTGCCATATCGTTGATGTTTATGTCGCTGTCGGATATGTTTTTCTCGATGAAATCGGTTATTTTGCGCATGAATGTCTCGTCTTCGGCCGACAGGTGGGGCGCAATGACAATTGGTTCGGGACGTGTCTCGGTCTCTTCCTGCTCGTTTGCAACTGCGGAACTATTCTGTTCGAGCAACAAAAGATATGCGTCAAGGGTTTCCATTCGCCGTTTTTCAAGGTAACGCACGTACATTATTATATATATAATAATTGCGATGACGGCTAAAATGATAATAGTGGCGAGCAATTTGCCATACCATGCCTCAAAGAAAGTAGGCTCAACAATGATTGTGATTGTGCGGGTGTTCTCCGTCCATTGCCCTAATGCGTTGGTGGAACGTATGCTGAGAATGTGCGTTCCTGCGTCAATGTCGCGGAAATCAATGTGGTTTGTCGCCGTGGGAGAACTCCACTTGCTATCATCATCGAGCTTGGTGGAATAGCGAATATATCGGTTGTCTGCATAATCGAGAGCAGAAAAGCTGAGCGAGAAGTTGCGTTGTGTGGGTGAAATGATGATGGTGTCCTTGTAATCGATGGTATAATCAGCCGGTATATCGGGCAGATGCAGACACGTAAGTACCAAATGCGGTTTATAATCAATGGTATAAAGCTCGCTCATTGGTATCGTAAGTACGCCATCCTGCAAGGAGATAAGCAGTTGGCCGTTGTCTAATAACAGTGGCTCGGCATCAGAAAAGCGGATGTTTTCGCCCCAAAATGACCTGCTATAGTTTTCTATCTGCGCGGTTTTTGTATTAAATAGCGATAGCATATTGTTGCATTGAATGAGCAAAACATCGTATGTGAGCCATGCGCAAGTCATAGTAACGTCTGAACCAAAGCCGTTTCTCATGTCATAATGCTTGAAAGAAAACTTGTCGGCGTGTAGGTCTTTGGTCGTCAAAAGGTTCAGTCCGCCACTCTCTGTCGTTATGAAAAGTCTGCCTTTACTGTCATTTGCGATGTTCATAGTGGCGTTGTCGGAAAGGCTTTCAGTGCGGTTGGTACCCCTTTGGTGCATCCTCCAGCGTATTTTCCCTATCTGATTATAGATGTTGTCGGCTACAAGAAGCCCTGTTGTAGTTGTTGCGAGCAGTGTGCCATCGTCCAAAATGAGTAGTCTTCTTACGAGAAGCCCCGTTGTTTGCTTTATAGGAGTGATGGAATATCGGCCGCTTGATAATTTGTTGATAACGCTTATGCCGCCTTTTTGAGTAGCAATCCACACTCTGTCTTTACAGTCTGTCTTCAAATCGTATATGTCTTGGGAGTTCAGTCCGTCGATATGCGCGAGTTTATTGCTGTGCAGGCGGAACAATCCGAAGGGCTTGCTTCCGAACCATATCGCACCGTCCGCATCTTCACACATTGTATATATAGGATAAAAATTGGTGATTTTATCGTGTATTCGCCCGTCTTTACCCATATATCCTATGAGCGACAGGCTTTGGTCGAAAACGGTCAGGCGTCCGTCTTTGGTTCCAATCCACACCATTCCTTTATCGTCGCGATACATCATACGTGTTGTTGCCCTGGTGATACCTTCCAGACGGTGCCAATCCCTTACACGTGGGACGCTGCGGATGAAACCTTCGGGGGTGATTCGCCACATAATGCCCCTGTTGTCCTTAAAGTTTTGTATTCTTGTTCCGTTCCTTTTGAAAGCCTGGCGCGCCTTTTGGTTAAGTTTCCCGCTGACCGGAACGAATTTCGCCGTCCTCACATTGAACAGGAAAACGTCATCATCCACGTGACAAAAGATGTTTCCTACGGCCGTGGCGGGCGTTATCTCATAGTCGAGAACGATGTTGCGCAGGCGACAACTGTTCATTCCGTTGCCGTCGCCGGGCTTCGCTTTGAACGTAACGAAATCGTAACCATCGAACCGATAGAGTCCATTCCACGACGAAAGCCATAGAAATCCCTTGCGGTCCTGTGTTATCTGCGTTATGTGCTGGTTGGAAATGTCTGATATTTCATCAAGATTGTATGTCACGCTGTCATTCTCCGACATTCCGAATGCCGGGAACGCAAATAGCAATGTTACAGCAATTAGCAGTGAAGATACAATCATTACGAGCGTTTTTGTTTAGGTTAGCGGTCTATTTCGGTGCTTACAACTACGACATTGCAGCACTGCAAATATACGAATTATATTTTGATAATGTAAACCGTTATAGTAAAAACAAGAAGAAAGTGTAAAGTAAAATCTGTAAAAGTCAATTTGCACATAGTACTATGGTGCAGTACTCTAATATCTTGGCTTTAGTTCGTAAATAAAAAAGATGTGCCCACATTGCAGGCACATCCTATATGAATCATCTTTATATGCAAAGATGCGACGATTTACTCGTAGTCGAGAGAGTCGTTGAAGTCGCGTGTCTCGCGGTTGCCATCGTGATGGCCTTCACGATGCGGCTGTCCGTTTCCCTAACGGCGGTCCGGACGCGGACGACGCTCAGGTCTCGGGCGACGCTCACGTTCTACATAACCTTCCGGTTTCGGCAGAAGCACACGGTGAGAGAGCTTATACTTGCCTGTCTTCGGGTCGATTTCGAGCAGTTTGACGGTAATCTTGTCGCCTTCTTTCAATCCTGCATCCTCGACAGTCTCCAAGCGCTTCCAGTCTATCTCACTGATGTGGAGCAGACCATCCTTGCCCGGCAGAATCTCGACGAAGCAACCGTAAGGCATTATCGAGCGGATAGTACCCTCGTAAACCTCACCAACTTCAGGTATGGCTACGATACCCTTAATCTTTGCCATTGCTGCATCGATGCTCTGCTTGTTAGGTGCTGACACCTGAACCTTGCCCACACCGTCGACCTCGTCGATAGTGATTGTGGTGCCTGTCTCCTCCTGCATCTGCTGGATAATCTTACCGCCCGGGCCTATGACAGCACCGATGAACTCCTTAGGAATCTCAATCTGCTCGATGCGTGGAACCTGCGGCTTGAAGTCTGCACGTGGTTCTGCGATTGTTTCTGTTATCTTTCCGAGGATGTACTCACGTCCGGCCTTAGCCTGCATGAGTGCCTTCTCAAGGATGTCGAAGCTCAGACCGTCGCACTTGATATCCATCTGTGTTGCAGTCAGACCGTCTTTCGTACCCGTAGTCTTGAAGTCCATGTCGCCCAAGTGGTCCTCATCGCCGAGGATATCGCTAAGAACGGCATACTTCTCTTCGCCCGGATTCTTTATAAGTCCCATTGCGATACCCGATACCGGCTTCTTCATCGGAACGCCGGCATCCATGAGTGCGAGTGTTCCAGCGCACACTGTTGCCATTGATGACGAACCGTTAGACTCCAAAATCTGTGAAACCAGACGCACTGTGTAAGGGAAATCCTCAGGAATCTGACCCTTCAATCCGCGCCATGCAAGGTGTCCGTGGCCTATTTCGCGACGTCCAACGCCACGCTGAGCCTTAGCCTCACCCGTGCAGAACGGTGGGAAGTTATAGTGAAGGAGGAAACGCTGATAGCTCTTGTCAAGCACATCGTCCACCATTTTCTCGTCGAGCTTCGTACCAAGTGTACAAGTTGAGAGCGACTGTGTCTCTCCACGTGTGAATATTGAGCTTCCGTGAGGCATCGGCAGTGGGCTTACCTCGCACCAAATCGGGCGGATCTCGTCAGTCTTGCGGCCATCGAGACGTATGCCCTCATCGAGAATGCAACGGCGCATGGCGTCGCGTTCCACGTCGTGGTAGTAGCGTGCGGCCATAGCGTGCTTCTCCTCAAGCTCGTCCTCTGTCAGGTCTGCGTGCGCAGCGTCGTATTTCTCAAGGAAATCAGCGAGGATTTTCTCGAAAGCCTCAGCACGGGCGTGCTTTTCAAGAGCCTGCTTCGTAACGTCGTAAGCCGGCTGATAGCACTCCTTGTTTATCTGTTCGCGAAGCTCCTCGTCGTTCACCTCATGGTCGTACTCGCGCTTCACGTCCTTGCCAAGTTCCTTGCTCAACTCAACCTGTAGCTCGCACATAGGCTTGATGGCATCCATAGCCACCTTGAGTGCACCCAGAAGGTCCTGCTCTGAAACCTCTTTCATCTCGCCTTCCACCATCATGATGTTCTCGGCAGACGCACCGACCATGATGTCCATATCTGCCTCGGCCATCTGCTCGAATGTCGGGTCGATGACATACTCGCCGTTTACGCGGGCAACGCGAACCTCAGAAATCGGGCATTCGAAAGGTATATCTGAACAAGCCAACGCTGCCGAAGCTGCGAAACCTGCCAATGCATCCGGCTGGTCTACTCCGTCGGCTGAGAGAAGCATCACATTCACAAACACCTCGGCGTGGTAGTTGCTCGGGAAGAGCGGACGGAGCACACGGTCAACAAGGCGCGATGTGAGAATTTCGTTATCGCCGGCCTTGCCCTCACGCTTTGTGAAGCCGCCCGGGAAACGTCCCGCTGCTGCGTATTGCTCACGATAGTCTACCTGCAAAGGCATGAAATCTGTTCCCGGAACTGCGTCCTTAGCTGCACAAACAGTTGCGAGCAGTACGGTGTTGCCCATTCTCAGGACAACAGAGCCGTCGGTCTGTTTTGCAACTTTTCCGGTCTCAATCGAGATGGTTCTTCCATCTGGCAATTGAACTGTTTTCGTAATTACGTTCATCTAAATTCTTTATTGTTTTAATCTACATCTGAAATAAATTCGGGCAAAGATACTCAAAACCCGTGTAATTAACGAATAATCAGCCGGTTATTTTCATATTTTTAATAAAGAGAAATGCCGTTTCGGACGAAAATCATGGCTGGCGTGTTGCAATCTGATATGTCTTTGCGTGCCAAAATACATTAAAACAGGCCGTTTTGTTTTGCACTACGCGTTATTTACATTATCTTTGTAGACCGAAAACAAGAATAAACAACGATAAAAAACCGGAAAATGAGAAAGATAGTAACAAGATTTGCCTCTGCCTTCGCAGTAGTTCTTACGCTGTGCGGCATGGCTTCGTGTGGCAAGGGAAAGTTCCAGGTGAACGGTTCGATAGCCAATGCAAAGGACTCGATGCTCTATTTCGAGCACAACGGACTGGAAGGCTTCTCTGTGATTGACTCGGTGAAGCTCGATGAAAACGGCGCTTTTGCATTCAAAGGCGATGCAATGGACAATCCGGAGTTCTACCGGCTGCGCATAGCGGGACAGATAATCAACATCGCGATAGACTCTACCGAGACCGTAAACGTGAAGGCAAGCTATCCGATGATGGCCACCGACTATGATGTGAAAGGCTCTTACGAGAACGAGAAGATTAAGGAACTCGCCCTGAAGCAGATAGACTTGCAGAGCCGCTGTCAGGCCGTGGCAAGCAATCCGAATATAAATGTGGATTCGGCCATGACCGTGATAAATGCTCTCGTGGACGCTTACAAGAACGATGTGGAGCGCAACTATATCTACAAAGAGCCGATGAAGGCTTACGCTTACTTCGCCCTGTTTCAGTATATCGTGGTGAACAACACCGCACAACTCATCTTCAACCCGCGCACCAACGAGAAAGACATCAAGGTCTACGGTGCCGTGGCAACGAGCTGGGACACGTTCTATCCTAATTCGGAGCGTGGCGAGAATCTTCACAACATCGCAATCCAGGGCATGAAGGACCAGCGCATCGTGCGAAGCCGGCAGCAGGGAATGACCATAGATGCGTCTAAGGTGAGCGACATAAACCTTATCGACGTGCCACTCATGGACAATCACGGCAAGATGCGCCATCTTACAGAATTGAAGGGCAAGGTGGTGTTGCTCGACTTCCACGTGTTCAGCGTCGGCGAAGAGTCTATGAAGCGCATCATGATGCTGCGTGAACTATATAATAAGTATCACGCGCAAGGCTTCGAGATATATCAGGTGTCGCTCGACCCCAATGAGCACTTCTGGAAAACGCAGACGGAACACCTGCCGTGGATAAGCGTCTACGACCCCGACGGCGTTAACTCGAAGAACGCGGCCAACTACAACGTGCAGAGCATCCCGACGTTCTTCCTCATCGGCAAGGACAATGTCCTGAGCAAGCGCGATGTCCAGATAAAGGACCTCGATGCCGAAATTCAGTCGATGCTGTAACCAACGGTGTTGCCGGAACACTCAAACCGGCTTCTTGGACAAGGCAACTTTATTAAAATTGCATACTTACCGAAAACGTGAGGAGATGTGCCAGTGATGGTATATCTCCTTTTTTTTAGTCCCGGATGCAACTTTTTTCAACCGAATTACGTCTAATTAATAAAGCCCTTTGGGCAGGAGATGGGAGACGGTAGTCTGGAGTTCAGACAAATGCTTTTTAGTTGATGGGTTGACAAGTTTATGAGTTGCTACCTTTTTATAAGGTGTTTTTCAATCCTCATTTCTCGAATTAAATAAAGACATATAAACACTATAATTATGAAGAAAAGAAAGATTGCGCTGCTGTTTGCAGCATTTGCTGTGGTGGGAATTCTCTGCTCATGTTCGGATATCACCAATATGAAAAGAGACAATAGTCCGAAAATGAAGGAGAAACGCACGGTGGAGCCGTTCACGGGTATCTGCATTAAAGGCGCGAGTGATGTCCATTTCCGTCAGGGCGACACCACTTCGGTCATCGTCGTGGGGCGTGAGAATGCGGTGAAGAACGTGAAGACATTCGTGAGCAACGGCGAACTGGTGATAGATTGGAAAAACGAGGGCCTTATGAAGAATGTGATAAACAGGAGCGTTGACCTCTACATCGTTTCGCCAACTCTCAACAGCGTGGTTATCAATGGCTGCGGCGACTTCAACGTGGAACGCCGTCTCGATGCCGACTCGCTGAAAGTATGGGTCAGCGGTACGGGCGATGTCAAGATGAAAGGTGTGGTGTGCGAGAACATCGACGTGCGTTTGAAGGGCACGGGCGACATCGATATCGATAATTTGGCGTGCCGCAGGTCGAGCATCTCGCTGAATGGTACGGGCGATATAGATATGAAGCAGTTTGACGTGGAGCGGACTACGGTCGACTTGCATGGTGTCGGCGACATAGATTTGAAGATGGATAACTGCGGTACCGTCATCTGCGACCTTTATGGCGTTGGCGACATCGAACTGAGCGGTACGCTGCGCAATCTTGAGAAGACGAAGCGCGGGGTAGGAGATATAGATACCGGTGGGGTGAGGTATATTAAGTAAGGCTTCCTTAGCCCTGATTCTGTTGTCGGTTTTTACGAGGCTTTGTAAACATTATTTATTGTTTTCAGCCTCGTTTTCTTTTTGTCAACTTTTGTTAAATATAGGTCCCGTTACTCATTTTCGGTAATACTAAAATAATAATGGTAGTCCCCATCTCTTTCCTCATTTATACTATTTCTGCCTGTTGGATCTTCCCCCCTTGGGGGGATTAGAGGGGGGCTTCCAACTCCTTTTTCAGTTCCTCGAAGTCGTTAACCACCCTGATGACATTGCGCCAACGGCCACGTATCATACCCTTCTGCTGCAAATCGTCGAGCAGGGCGATGAGCGAATCCCAAAATCCCTTCATGTTATATAATATGGTGGGCTTGCTGTGATAGCCGATAGTGGCCGATGCCGCTACGGTGAACAGCTCGTCGAGGCTGCCGATGCCGCCGGGCAGTATCACGTGGACATCGCTTTGCTGCATGAACAGCGCCTTGCGGTCGCTCAGGTTGTCGCATGGTATGCACACGTCGACGTGGTCGGACTGTCGTCCCCGTTCCTCAATGAGCGACGGGACGATGCCTATGGTCATGCCGCCCGCCTCGTGCGCCGCCTTTGCCACACACTCCATGAGTCCCATGTTACACCCTCCGAACACCACGTTGTGTCCGTTTTCACCAATCCATCGGCCCAAGTCTTCGGTCATGCGGAAGAAATCCGGGTCGATATTATCATTCGCCGAACAGTAAATTGCTATCTTCATACTAATTAGTTTTGGCCCCCTGCTGGGGGTAGGGGGCTACAAAGATACTCCTTTGCCCCCGATTGACAAAATAATCATGGCAAAAAACCTTGCAACTCGTTTATTTTCACTACCTTTGCAGCCGATAAGCCCTAACTGGTCTGATATGGGTAAAGATAGGTTGTGGCTATTTTGAAACAATATAAGAAGGATTTTGAATTGAAGACATTTGAAGAATTGGGCGTGAGCGAGGATATTCGCCGCGCTATCGAGGAACTCGGTTTTGAACAGCCGATGCCCGTTCAGGAGGAGGTTATCCCTTATTTGCTTGGCAATAGAAACGATGTTATCGCACTGGCACAGACCGGTACGGGCAAGACGGCTGCGTTTGGCATTCCCATCTTGCAACGGATAGACCCGGCAAACAGGGCCACACAGGCACTTGTGCTCAGTCCGACGCGCGAGCTGTGCCTGCAAATCGCCGATGACCTGAACGATTTCAGCAAGTATATAAAAGGTATCAATGTGGTGCCGGTGTATGGCGGTACGTCTATCGAGACGCAGATCCGTGCGTTGAGACACGGGGCGCAGATTATCGTTGCCACTCCGGGACGACTCATCGACTTGATGAACAGGAAGAAAGCCCACCTTGACGAGGTGAACAACGTTGTGCTGGACGAGGCCGACGAGATGCTGAACATGGGATTCTCTGAGAGCATCGACGAGATTTTGGCGGGCGTGCCGGAAGACCGTAACACGCTGCTGTTCTCGGCAACGATGAGCAAGGAAATTGAGAAAATAGCCAAGAGCTATCTGCACGACTATAAGGAAATTGTGGTGGGAAGCCGCAACGAGGGCGCGGAAAACGTGAACCACATATATTATATGGTGAACGCGAAGGACAAATACCTTGCTCTGAAGCGCATCGTAGACTATAATCCGCGCATCTTCGCGATTGTCTTCTGCCGCACGAAAGTGGAGACACAGGAGATTGCCGACAAGCTGATAAAGGACGGCTACAACGCAGAGAGCCTGCACGGCGACCTGTCGCAGCAGCAACGCGACCTCACGATGCAGAAGTTCCGCCAGCATCTCACGCAGTTGCTCGTGGCTACCGACGTGGCTGCGCGCGGTCTCGACGTGGACGATTTGACGCACGTGATAAACTACGGTATGCCGGATGACATAGAGAGCTACACCCATAGAAGCGGCAGAACGGGCCGCGCGGGAAAGAAAGGTACGTCGATTGCCATCGTACACACCCGTGAGCGTCATAAGATTCGGGCCGTGGAGAAGACCATCGACAAGCAGTTTGTTGAGGGAAAGATACCGGAACCGCAGGAAATCTGCAAGAAGCAGCTCTTCAAGGTAATGGACCAGATATTGAAAACCGACGTTGACGAGGAGCAGATTGCTCCGTTCATGGACGATATCAGCCGCTATTTTGAATACATCGACAAGGAGGACGTGATAAAGAAAATAGTCAGTCTGGAGTTTGGAAAGTTCCTTTCGTATTATGCCGATGCACCGGAGATTGGCGTGGTGAAGAAAGAACGCGGCAGTGGCGAGCGTGACGGACGCCGTGGGGAGCGCGGAAAGCGTCGCGAGGGAGGCCGCAACGGTGGCGCACGCAAACCCGAAGAGGGCTTCAAACGCTTGTTCATCAATCTCGGAAAGGCCGACGGTTTCTATCCCGGCGAGGTGATGCAGTATATCAACCGTCATGTGCATGGCCGTCAGGAGGTGGGACATATCGACCTGCTGAGCACCATTTCATATATCGAAGTGCCCGAAGGCGATGCGCAGAAGGTGATGCGTGCGCTCGATGGAACCGTGTATAAAGGCCGCAAGGTGCGCTGTAATGACGCGGAAGATGATGCGAAACGAGGTGGAGGAAAGGGCAAGCGACAGGGCGATCGTGGCTCGCGTGCCGGTAGAAACGCCGATGAAACGGGCAATTTTGACCGCTTTGAGAAAAAATCGAAGCGCAAATCATCCGCCGACGACAACGGACGTGGCAAGCGTAAGGGCAACGTGCGCAAGGAAAGTGGGCGGAAAGACGATTGGAAACAGTTCTTTCAAGGCGACATAATAGAGCTTGTGGGCGAAGAACCGGACTTCTCCGAGGAAGGATGGGCACGCAGACGGCCGAAAAAGTAGGCTTCTTGGAAATAGGAGACAGGAGTTCCGGAGTTCAGACAATGGCAACATAAAGGATGAAATAGGAGCGTTAACCTGTTGCGGCCACAGACAAAAAGCAATAAATATGAGCTACAAATAATAAGAATATCTCATAAACAATAATAAACAGCGAGGGCTTTCCAAATCGGAAAGCCCTCGCTGTTTATGTAAATTAGGGTATTGTCTGAACTCCAGAACTCCTGTCTCCAGTCTCCTTTCAGTGCCTTAGAAACTGTTAAGCCACGCCTCAAGGTTGAGTTGCATCTCCAAGTGGTGCTTGAATCCCATGTTAGAACCCCATCCGTGGCCTCCCGTAGGATAGACGTAAAGACTCGCCGGCACATCGTTGCGGTAGAGATCCATATAATATCCCACTCCGTTCGCGGGCGGAACGGCACGGTCGTCGTCGCTGAGAGCGATGAAAGCGCGAGGAGTGTTGCGGCTCACGTGCATATCGCTGCTGTACAGACGCTCCTCTTTCTTGCTCGGTTTGTTGCCAAGCAGGTTCTTGCGAGAGCCTTCGTGAGTGAACCCTTCCATCATCGTTATCACGGGATAGAACAGTATCTGGAAGTTGGGAGCAGCGTCGCCTTTTGACTTCGTGGCTATTGTTGATGCGAGGTGTCCACCGGCCGAGAATCCCATGATGCCCACATTGTTGTTTTCTATGTGCCACCCCTGAGCGTTCATGCGTACAAGGCGGATCGCAGCCTCGGCGTCAGAGATGGGCACTTCCGGCTTCCCGTTCGGCATACGGTACTTCAATACAACGGCGGCAATGCCCTTGTTCATGAAATATTCGCCCCAGTCGTAGCCCTCTTTCTTCATTGCGAGATGCTCATAGCCGCCACCCGGGCATATCACGATAGCCCTTCCGGTAGCCAGTTTGGCCTCGGGCAGGTAGACACGGACGCGCGCCGTATCCGTCTTGTCGCTGCTTTTCACGCCCGGTTTGCCTTGATACAGGTCCATATCGAATATCTTCTGTGCCGTCGCCGGCATACAGATAACTATTGATACAATTAATATAATAAGGTGTCTAAGTTTCATAATCAATGCTTTTTTATGGTGCTTTTTAGTTTGATATGTTGCAAAGATAAACATTTTTTCGTAATATTGCAGTCGAAATAAAGCATACAGCCCATGTATAAACGATTTTTAATGATTTCGGCAATCATATTAACAACTGTTGCGAGTGCCGAGGCTAAAGTGAAATTACCCCATCTTATTGCTGATAATATGGTTCTGCAGCAATGTTCCGATGCCCGTTTATGGGGATGGTCGGACAAGGGCAAGACCGTAAAAGTGGCCGCTTCGTGGTCGGAAAAGACCTATACGGCAAAGGCGGGAAAGGACGGCAGATGGCTCGTAAAGGTGGAAACGCCGGCCGCAGGCTACACTCCGCACACCATATCGTTTGATGACGGCGACGCCATAGTAAAAAACGCCGCCTTTCTTCCGCTGTTCCCGTTCAAGACAGACACCTGGGAGAAGTGAATCGGAGTCTAACTGTAAGGTTTTAAGCACTTTATATTTGAACATCAGGCTTCTGTTCATAAGCGTTAAGCACTAAATATTAAACACTATAGAGTATGCATCCATTAGAAAAATTCAGGTACTGCCCTGTTTGCGGCAGTTCACATTTTGAGATTCAGGACGAGAAAAGCAAGCATTGCGAGAACTGTGGCTTTGAGTACTTCCTTAACCCAAGCAGTGCCGTGGCGGCATTTATTACGAACGAGAAGGGCGAACTGCTTGTCCTGACACGCAAGAAAGATCCCGGAAAGGGAACGCTCGACCTGCCGGGAGGCTTTTGCGATATTGCCGAGACTGCCGAAGAAGCCATCATCCGCGAGGTGAAAGAGGAGACAGGGCTTGACGTAACGCGCGCAGAATATCTCTTTAGCGAGCCGAACAAGTATCTGTATAGCGGGTTCAACATCCCCACTCTCGATATTTTCTATCATTGCGAAGTGGCGGACACGCAACAAGTGAAGGCAATGGATGATGCGTTGGAATATGTTTGGATGACCACCGACAACATTCAGACAGAGCAATTTGGTCTCCGTTCTATCCGCAATGCCGTCCGCCGATACGTCTCGGGAAATGTAAATATATAGTAGGAAATAACTTTTTTCTATTATTTATGATGGCATTGCGAAAAGACGTAATGTCCGGTAAAACAGCGGGTTACGAGAGTAGAAAGCCTGATGATGCGAAAAAACTTTCAAAAAAAATCCGTATCCGTGTAACTTTCAATACCCCTTAATCGTCATTTAAATAGAGCAGATGAATAATATCAGTTTCCGAAACGATGTGTTGCCGTTGAAAAACGTGCTCTATCGACTGGCTCTTCGTATCACTCTGAATCACGAAGAGGCGGAAGATGTCGTTCAGGACACCCTGATAAAAATTTGGAATCGCCGCGACAGTTGGCAGAATATCGACTCGATAGAGGCATTCAGCCTTACGATATGCCGCAATTTGGCTCTCGACCGGAACAAACGGAAAGGCAATGGCCATGAGACCATAGACGAAGGCACGGCAAACATCCGCGAAGCATCATCTACTCCATACGAGCAGGCGATACGCAACGACAAGATTGCACTCGTCAGACAACTTGTGAATATGCTTCCTGAGAAACAGCGGAGTTGCTTGCAACTAAGGGATTTTGAGGGAAAACAATATAAGGAAATATCCGAAATACTTGACATCAGCGAGGAACAGGTGAAAGTGAACATCTTCCGGGCGCGTCAGGCGATAAAGCAAAAGTATCAGAAATTAGAGCAATATGGATTATAAATATATCGAACAGCTTTTGGAACGCTACTGGAGCGGAGAGACTTCTCTTGAGGAGGAGAATATCCTGCGTGCTTTCTTCAGTCAGAAGGACATACCCGCCAGTCTGCTTCCTTACCGCGACATCTTCGTGTATCAGGCTGTTTCAAAGTCTGAGGAAGTCTTGGACAGCGATTTCGATGATAAGATATTGGCTCTGATTGACGAGCCGGAGGTGGTGAAGGCGCGCACGATAACGCTGCGTCAGCGTCTGGCTCCGATGTTCAAGGCGGCAGCAGTGGTGGCAATAATGCTCACTTTGGGCAACGCCATACAGGTGCCTTTCAACGAGGAACAGGCTCAGCCGGAAATGAATATGGCCGAATATGCACGTCCGCAGAAAGGGCTTTCGGTGGCAAAAGTAGACTCGGCAAAGACCGATACGCTGCCAAAGATTGCGCCGGAACAAGGTCCGGTGTTGCTGAAATAAGAATTTTTTCTATGCTTTCTATAATATAAATCTATGTTTAGTAAAACAAAAAAGGAAACTGTGAAGTTTCTTTTCTCTCAATTTTCATAACATAAAAAGATGATTAGCCGGTGTTCCGAAAGGGGCACCGGCGTTTTTTTGCACCCTGCTCTCCTGTGTGGGGGAAGCCGTGAGGACTCACCCGATAAATATAGGGGAAGTCTTTTATTAGATATTATGTCGCACCTTTGCACACACTTTACGCCATGCTCAGAGTATTTAAGGCTGGATTACTCCGGTACTGAAGCCAAAATACTTGAGTAATCAGGCCGGAATTACTCGAGTACTGCGCCCAAATTACTCGAGTACTGCGCCCAAATTACTCAAGTATTGCGCCATAATACTATGCTGTTTGACCGAAATAGGTTGCCCCCTGTATTTATCGGATGAGCCATAAACGAAGCCACAGAATAAAATCCAAAGCCATAAATAAACGTGAGTCCGATTTATTCTGAACAAATCAAACTCACGTTATTATACTATAGTCAGAGTTTTATTCTTTAAGAAAAAGACATCTTAGCAACTCTTTCGTCCAATGCTTGTCTAATAAATCCGTTTATTGACACACCAGCTTTCTTTGCAAGGATGGCAATACGACTATGTGTTTCTGGAGAGATACGAACATTCAATGTTCCTGTATAACTTTTGCGTGGTGCGATACCTTTACTTTCACAATATACAAGATAATCATCTACTGCACCCATAAAATCTTCACGCAATCCTTGCACAGTATCACCTTCGTATGTTATCTCGGTATCATTCGGTAAATCCAACACCTTTCCATATAAGCAATTGTCTTCCTCGCTTACCTCTATACTGCCAATATAACCTTTATAATTCAACGTTTTCATATCAATTCATTTTTTGTTAAGAAATCCATAACCTGTTTCATCACATACCTTTTTACGATGCTTCCAGGATGCGGTTTATGAGCTGCGTATGTGCTTTCTCCATTGCAAAAGATAACACGCGACCCACTTGTTTTACCTTTGTTATCTATTTCGTATCCGAATATTGAGAACAATCGCACAAGTTCATCCCATTTGAAGTCATTTGGTTGTAACTTGAAACGCTCTATTAATTTGTCCTTTGTATCCATTCTAAGTTTTGCCACAAATGTAACTAATATTTAGTTACAAAGAAAATTTATAATGACTTAATCTATTCATATTTAATTTATTTAACAGCTATACATCAAGAAGTCATCTGATATATTAATGTGAGTCCGATGAATTCAAGATAAAGCGACCCATGCATCTAAAGTACGCGTCCGAGATATGCGAACTATATGTTCTGTTAAGGAGCGCACAGACTACACAATAGGCAGACTTATGCCGTTGATTTTCTGATAGATATCGAGCGAATAGATGTCGGTCATGCCGCTGACATAGTCGATAACCGCCATGATACGGGTCTCAAGGTCGTCGGATTCTATCTCGTACTGGCTGCTGAAACGTTTTATGAGCTGCTGACTGTGGAACTTTTCCGGACTGACGGCAGCCTCGATAAGGTCTTGCATCAGCGTCTCCATGATTTTATAACCGCTCAGCTCCACATCGAGCACGGGTTTACTGTTGTATATTTTCCGCTTCGACACCTGCGCGCAACGCTTGTAAGCCTCGCTGCACGCCGATGAAATGTGGGAAATCAGACTTCCTTCAAATGTTCCGGCAAGTATTTCGTCCTCATGGTCTACGAACACCTTAACACATTCGTTCTCAAGTTTGCCGATGGCGCAGGCCCGCATATACACCACCCGCTCGTTGACATCGGTCACGCCCTCGTCTATCACTCTACGACGGATACCCTCGCGCGTCTCCTCATCGAAGAAGCCGAGCAGCAATTCCTCAGTCTCGGCATACGAAAGAATCTTCAACTTATAAGCATCCTCGATATCCATCACCTCATAACAAATATCATCAGCGGCCTCTACGAGATATACTAACGGATGGCGAGCATACCGCAACGGTTCTCCGGGTGCGGAAAGGCAATTTATGCCCAATTCATCGGCGATTTTCCTATATGACTCCGCCTCGGAATGGAAGAATCCGAACTTGCCGTGGCAAGCCTCATGCGAACTGCTGAACGGATATTTCACTATGCTGGAGAGCATGGTATAGGTCATCACAAAACCGCCGTTGCGCCGTCCTTTATATCTGTGGGTAAGCAGGCGGAAGGCGTTAGCGTTTCCCTCGAAGTGGGTTATGTCGTTCCAAAACGCCTCGCTCACCTTACTTCGCAGCTCCACGCCACGGCCTTCGGTGAAGAACGACTGAATGGCTTTCTCGCCGGAGTGGCCGAACGGCGGGTTTCCCATGTCATGGGCAAGGCAGGCTGCCGACACGATAGTACCTATTTCTTCGAACAGAGTGTTGCACAGTTCAGGGCGTTTGCGCTTAATCAGATGCGCCACATCATCGCCCAACGAGCGGCCGACGCTTGAAACCTCAAGCGAGTGAGTCAGTCTGTTATGCACAAAAATACTGCCCGGCAGCGGGAACACCTGCGTCTTGTTCTGCATCCGGCGGAAAGGTGCCGAGAAAATAAGTCTGTCGTAGTCGCGTTTGAACTCCGAACGATCGTCATGTCGCTCGGCGTGGCGTATCTCTTGGCCCAAACGCTTGTTGGATATAAGTTGTTTCCAGTTCATTTTCATTAATATTTAACGTGCGTTCGATGATTCTTTAGCTCTTTTTCTCAACCCGTAAAGACGCAGTTCTTTTGAGTTGTTTTGATTACAAAGCCTCTGTAATCGCGTTACAAGGCCTCTGTAATCGCATTACAGGGGCTCTGTAACAAAACATCACGCCCTAATCACATTGCAACAGGGCTTAAAATAGGGTACGGGCCTATTGCAAAAGTAATCTATTTTTGTCTAAATTCTTGCTTTTTAGCAATAAAAATTCATGTATATGGGCAGAAATGGTTATTTTTGCAGATTATAATCAAGGGTATGATAACTATAAAAGTAATAAACAAAGGACATCAGCCGTTGCCGGAATACGCCACGGTGCAGAGCGCGGGAATGGATTTGCGCGCCAATATCGATGAGTCGATAACGCTTCATCCGATGGAACGGAAACTTATTCCTACGGGACTTCACATCGCGCTCCCCGCTGGATTCGAGGCACAGATACGTCCACGCAGCGGCTTAGCTCTGAAGAAAGGCATCACGGTGCTGAACTCTCCGGGTACGATAGACGCCGACTACCGGGGCGAGGTGATGGTGCTGCTCATCAATTTCTCGCAAGAGGATTTCGTGATAAATGACGGCGAGCGCATAGCGCAAATGGTAATTGCGCGCCACGAACAGGCCGATTTCATCGAGGTGGAAGCCCTTGACGAGACCGAACGGGGCGAGGGTGGCTACGGACACACCGGAGTGAAATAGCAAAACGCCATATCCATGAGCGGAAAAGATACCGGTGAAGCTCTGAATATAAATTAAAAGGTACTTCCTTATTACGTTAAAGGGTACTTGCTTATGAATTTAAAAAGATATAAGGACATCATTCTTGTATGCGTAATGATGCTTCTTGCAATGACAGTTGCATTACCATCGGTTGCGCAAGACAATAAGGAGAGGCGCTTCAACTACTTCTTTCTCGAAGCAGTGAGGCAGCAGAATAAAGGCAACTATACGGCTGCCTTCGACTTGCTGCGCCATGCTAAGGAGATAAAACCAGAAGCTGCGGAGGTCAGCTATATGCTATCGGGCTATTATATGGATCTGAAAAATGATTCGATGGCGCGGATTTGTTTTGAAGATGCTGTGAAGCTGAATCCCGACAACACCACTTATAGAGAGCGGTTGGGCAGGTTCTACATTGTGCAGTCGCAGTATGACAAGGCAATAGAGACTTACGAGAATCTTTATGCCGGCAATAAGGAGCGCGAGGATGTGCTTCAGGTGCTTTACAGGCTATATCGGCAAGTTGTTGATTATCCGAAGATGATAGAGACGCTGAACCGTATGGAGGAACTGGAAGGAGCCAGTGAGGAGATTACTTTGACTAAGATGCAGGTATATGAGCAACAGGGGGAAAAGTCAAAAGTACAGAAAGAACTGCGCGACTTGGTGGAAAAACATCCGTATGAGTTGAACTATCGTGTGATGCTGGGCAACTGGTTGCTGCAAAACGACAAGCCGGAAGCTGCGCTAAAGGAATATAAGCAGGTGCTGAACGAGGATCCCGACAACGTGACGGCACAGATGTCGATGCTCGACTACTATAATATGAAAGGTGAGACGGACAAAGGCGACGAGCTGCTGAACAGGCTTTTGTCGGCCAAAGACACCGATGTGGACACGAAAATCGAACTTCTTTCGCAAGCAATAAAAAACTCGGAGGAGAAAGGCGGAGACAGTATCAAGATTATGCGGCTGTTTGATTCGGTACTCGCCATACCGCAAAAAGATTCAAATATCCTAATGCTGAAAGCGGCATATATGGCATTGAAGAAAGCTCCGCAGGACAGCATAAACGCCATCTACGACAAGGCTATCGCCGTGGAACCTGACAACGTGAGGGCAAGATTCCTGCTCATACAGGCTATTTGGGACAAACAAGACTATGATAAGGTGATAGAGATTTGCCGTCCGGCACAGCAATATAATCCCGATGAAATGGCGTTTTATTACTTTCAGGGTCTCGCACATTTCCAAAAAGACGAGAAGGACGAGGCGTTAGAGACCTTCGAGAAGGGTGTAGCGCAGATAAAGCCCGACAGCGACCCTGCCATCGTGAGCGATTTCTACGCTATCATGGGCGACATTCTCCATGATAAAGGACTCGATGAAAAGGCTTATGAGGCCTACGAGAAGTGCCTTCAATGGAAAGAAGACAACTACGGGGCGCTGAACAACTATGCTTATTACCTCTGTACCACAGGCAAAGAGCTGGGCAAGGCGGAGCAGATGAGCTACAAAACCATCAAGGCCGAGCCGGCAAACGCTACGTTTCTCGACACATACGCATGGATATTATTTATTCAGGGACGCTTCGAAGATGCGAAGATATATATCGATGAAACCTTGAAAAATGACTCTGTACCGAGTGGTGTCGTACTGGAACACGCGGGAGACATATATGCTCAGACGGGCAACATGGACAAGGCAGTGGACTATTGGCAACAGGCGGTGGAGAAAGGAAACGACAGTGCTGTGCTGCAACGGAAGATTAAACTAAGAAAATACATAAAGGAATGAACATTAAGTATATAGGAATGACAGCCGCGGCTGCACTGATTATGATGTCGTGCGGGTCGGGCAAGATGGTTACGAAGGACGGAAAGGCCGGCAAAGAGCAGGCGGGCAAGGAGCAAAATGCCTCATTGCGCTTTCTGCAAACAGTGGCGGATAATGCTATTTATCAAAAGAATGTGGTGTCGAAGATGACGTTTACCATCGACACGGGCGACAAGAAGATTAGCGTTCCCGGTTCTATCCACATCCGCAAGGATGATGTTATCCGCCTGCAACTGTTCGTCCCATTGCTCGGAAGTGAAATCGGCAGACTGGAATTTACGAAGGATTATGTGCTGATAATAGACCGGCTGCACAAGCAATACATCAAGGAAGACTACAATAAGGTTAGTTTTCTGAGCGACAAGGGGCTGAATTTCTACACGCTTCAGGCCCTATTCTGCAACAAACTGTTTATTCCGGGAACACAAAAGGTAGGCGAAAGTGAGTTGGAGGAGTTCAAGACTGACTTCAATAACAGCTCCGATGCCGTCCGTGTATCGCTGACACAAGGCAAGATGGACTTCCTTTGGAGTGCCAACAAGGCTACCGGACGGATCGACAAGGCCGACATAACATATCACAGCGGCAACACCGGCACGTCAACTCTCACTTGGAACTACGGCGATTTCCGCCCGTTCGGCTCGAAGGCCTACCCCAACACTCAGGTGCTGACGATGAAGAGCGACGCGATGAAGTCGAAAAAGGAGGTCAAGGTGATATTCGAGATGAACGGAGTGAGCGCAGACAGCGACTGGGAAGGACGCACAACGGTGTCTGACCGATATGAGAAGGTGAGCGCGGAAAGTATTCTAAAACAAATAATGAAGCTGTAAATGAAACGGATTTTTATTATACTTACGCTCATAATGGCCGTTTTCATCGAGCCAAACTACTCTTTCGCGCAGACAAGCAAGAAGTCGCAAGCGGGCAAAACAGCCGTAACAAAGTCGGGGAAAGGTTCGGCGGGAAAGCAGACAAAGAGCCAAGCAACTCAAAAAAGCACCCAATCTGCACAGCGGAAAAACACTTCCACGAGGTATTCGCGCGGTAACAGGCAGAAAGCTAAAGGTGCTTCGACCAAAAAGAACAATGGAAACGCGAAGAAAAAGACTACCTACGAGACCACAGACGAAATTCGCGGACTCCAGGACGAGCGCAAGAAAATACAGAAAGAGATAAGCACTAAGGAGAAGGAACTCAAACTGAAGGAGACCGACGTGCGCAAAAGGCTCGACAATCTAGTGCAGATTAACACGGAAATAGCTCAGAAAGAGAATACAATAGACACCATACAGAGCAATATCAACGTGCTGAATGGTAACATAGAACTGCTGAAAAGCCAGCTTTCATCGCTCGAATCGCAACTCGGTGAACGCCGCGAGAAGTTCATAGAGTCGATGCGGTATATGTCGAGACACCGTAGCATACAAGACAAACTGATGTTCATCTTCAGCGCAAAGAGCCTGTCGCTGATGTACAGACGACTGCGTTTCGTGCGAGAATACGCCGCTTATCAACGCGCACAGGGCCAGTTCCTCATGGAGAAGCAACGTCAGGTAACGGAGAAGCAGGCACAATTGGAGAATGTCCGCACTACAAAGAGCACCTTATTATATAAAGGCAGGCGCGCGCACGCGGAACTCCAAAGCAAGCAGGAGGAGCAACAGAAGGTCGTGGAGTCGCTGAAAGCCGAGCAAAAGACGCTCCAAAGCGTGATAGCGCAACGCCGTCAGAAGCAGTCGGAGCTTGACTCGAAGATTGACAACCTTATAGCCGTAGAGATAAGGAAGGCACGTGAGCGTGCGGCGGCCGAGGAAAAGAAACGCGCGGCGGCCATAGCGGCAGAGAAAAAGAGGCGTGCTGAGGAAGCAGCGAAGCGTAAGGCTGCGGCCGAAGCGGCTGCGAGAGAGAACGCAAGGAGAATAGCCGAGGCGAAAGCACGCGAGGAAAAGGCGAAGGCCGAGGCCCGTGCAGCAGCCGAAGCAGCCGAAAAAGCACGTCGTGAGGCGAATGCCGAAGCGGCAAAAAAGAAAGAACGCGAACGCGCCGAGCGCTTGGCAAAGGAGGCGGCGGAGAAGGAAGCGCGCGCCGAGCAGGCCGCACGCGAGGCTGAAGCCGACCGTAAGGCAGCGGAATTGAAGGCTGCCGTGGACAACAAACGGGCCGAACACGCGGCTGCCGAGGCTAAACGCAAGGCTGAAGCGAGTGGTGACAGACTGAGCAGCGAAGACAGAATGCTCTCCGGAAGTTTCGCCAATAACCGAGGAAGACTGCCCATGCCGATGGCCGGACGCATCATCGGACATTACGGCCAATATAATGTGGAAGGACTGAAAGACGTAAAACTGAGCAACAACGGTATCACGATAAAGGGTGCGGCAGGCTCCGCCGTCCATTCGGTCTATGCCGGCGAGGTCAGCGCAGTGTTCGGATTCAGCGGCACGATGGTCGTTATGGTGCGCCACGGAGCCTATATCTCCGTATATTGCAACCTGAAATCCGTCAGTGTATCGCGCGGTCAGAAAATCAACGCACGCCAGACTGTCGGCACTGTGGGCAGCGACGGCATCATGCAGTTCCAATTGCGCAAGGAAACGCAAAAGCTCAATCCTGAGACGTGGCTGAGATAATCCGCACAAGAAGTAATAAAAAAAGAGCCAGACTTTCACAAGTCCGGCTCTTTTAATTTTGTGGGCATCCCCACAATTAACCACATTTTACTCAAAATTTAGCCATGTTATCCTTTTTGAAACGAACAATTTTATAACCTAATGCAATTTTATACTATTTGAAACGATGATAAGTTAGTTAACTTTATGTAGTAAAAGTTGATAACAAGTCAGTGTATGTTTCTTTATGTAAATCTCCCGAACGAATCCGAGAGCCATATTAGTCTCTACTAATCACAATGCAAATATAAGAAAAAAAATAATACCATCATAATTTCCCGCCTCGCAAGTAACTCACTTTCTTCGATGGAATCGCAGTTTTTTTAGCAACATTTCCACATCCCCACCTTTATATTTCGAGAACACAAAACCCTTTATTTAAGGGCATTCCCAGCTTTTTTGTCCACTTTTCACTATATCTTCATCCACCAAATCTACATCAGATGAAAAACTCACTTAACAATGCATTATATGTTGTTATCGCATTCTCGATTTCCGAAACCTTGATAAACTCATCGGCGGAATGTGAGCGCGATGATTCGCCCGGTCCCAACTTAAACGACGGGAACGGCATAAGTGCCTGGTCGCTGAGCGTAGGCGACCCGAACGGCTGCATTCCCATAGCCTTGCAACGACGGATAAGCGGATGGTCAACATCGATGCGCGACGACCCGAGACGGAAAGAATGGGCCACGACCTCGCTGCGCACGTGTTTTCGGATAATCTCGAACACCTCCTCATTGCTATACAACTCGTTCGTGCGCACATCCACCAGCATCTTGCACTCGTCGGGAACGACATTATGCTGCGTACCGGCGTTTATTACGGTGAGTTGCATCTTAACCGGCCCGAGGAACTCGCTGACCTTCGGAAACTTATAATTTCTAATCCATTCTATATCGTCCAGTGCCTCATAAATGGCGTTCACGCCCTCGTTACGAGCCGCATGACCCGATTTCCCGTGTGATATGACATCCAGGACCATCAGTCCTTTCTCTGCCACGGCCGGCTGCATCCCCGTAGGTTCGCCCACTATTGCTACGTCAATCTTAGGCAACAGAGGCAACGCCCTGCTTATCCCGTCCTTTCCCGACACCTCCTCCTCTGCCGAAGCAAGATATATGAGATTAAAATTCCGCCTTTTCATCGACAAGATTTTGAACGTCTGCAACAATGAGACGAGTCCTCCACCGCAGTCGTTAGAACCCAATCCATAGAGTTTGCCGTCCTTCAGAATCGGGCGGAACGGCTCTAAAGTCCACGATTTCACCGGTTTCACCGTGTCTATATGTGCATTCAGCAGCACCGTCGGCAGCGCCTCGTCAAACTCCGGTGAGCAAGTCCACACATTGTTTGCCTCCCGCTTCACATCAAAGCCATATTCCTGAAGTTGCGTCTCCATAATATCAGCAGCCGCCTTCTCATCTCTGCTCACCGATGGCGTGGCTATCAGCCGCTTCAACAGTTCCACCGCCTCGGCCGCATATTCCTTTATCTCCATATTCTTCTCCACATTATCATGTTCTTATTCAAATGCAAAAATACGCATAAAAGCTGTATTAGAAGACATATAATCATAAAAAAAGGAACGCCAATTAATTAACGTTCCTTATATATCACATTGTTTGCACCACTCGTAATGTGCAGGGCATCGGGGTTCTCGGCGACAAACGAGTCGATATGACGCACACGCTTGCTTTCAAGGATTTCGTCGACAGCAATCAAGATACCAGTCTCCTCAACATCGCCGAAACCATAGTTTATAGCCGTTCCGAAAAGTTTCATCGTAGGACTGAGGTTCATATAAGCATTCACCAACGGCGGAATGTTATAACCCAATGCACGGATTTCACGATTCAGGATACGGTAGTCGGCACGGAAATCATCCTCACAGAAGAGATTCTCCAAAACTTTCGGGTCTTCTTCTATTTTCAACGGTTTCATCGGGACAATCAGATTATCCTTGTCATCGAAATGCTTCTTGAGGAAATAGAGTATCATGTCGCGGCCTGTACGGATGTAAGAAGGGTACATCGTCATCTTACCGAAGAAATATTTCACGTCGGGATTTATCACCGTGAGGGCACCCAAGCCATCCCAAAGGTTGTCGAGCGCGAAGATACTCTTCGTGTTGCTGCGCACGTTCTGATACTCCAAAGAGACGAACGAACGGCCAAGCTCAACGGTGTATGGCATATATTCCTTGATAAACTTCTCAGAAAAGTGGAACATATGGCTTGTGGCGAGCTTCGGCTGATGCGTCTCCTCGTCGATTTCCCAATCGGAGCCGTACAGATAACGGTATCCTCCTATGATTTCCTCAGCCTCCGGATTCCACACGATGAGCTGTTTGTAGCAGTTCTCGCACGTATCGAACTCGTCCAAGTCTAACGGTTTTCCCGTTCCGCCACCCGCCATTCGGAATGCGATTTCTCTGAGTCGGCCTATCTCTTGCAGCACATTCGGCGCGTTATGAGCCGTTACCACGTATATCTCGTTATGACTTTTATTTGTCATACGCAGCAACTTGTCCGGCGTAAGTTCGCTCTTCAGCAGTTCTTTGCTAATCGGCTGGATAATTTCTTGTTCCATTCTTCTTTCTTATTTCTTTGTAATGCCTCGCGACCCGTGCTTGTGCGTCGTTCGGCTTGTTACTTTCGGTTGTTTCTGTTCTATCGTCTCTTCCTGTCGGAGAGCCCTGTCCATTTACAGTTCGTACAGCTTATCTTTTACAAATTCAGCCCATTCCATCGGAGTTTTTGACTTATCAAACGTCTGCCACGGTATCGGTTTTCCAATGGAAACGCGGAAGGTCTTATGCACATTCTTATACATTTCATCGACAAGAAAGAGCATTGCGATATTGAATTTAATGTGCAGAGCCTTGCAGATGTTTGCCAACCGATAGAAAAATTCGCTGTTTTGACCGCTAAAATGAATCGGCACGACATCACGCTGATACTGGACGCTTTTTGCGATGAAGGTCTTTTTCCATGCGAGATCGCGCACCTTGCCGTTAGTCTTGCGCGAACAAAGTCCGGCGGGGAACATCAGAATGTGGTTGTCGCTCTGAAAACCTGCCTCAACCATAGCGGGGAAGTTGCGCGACTGCCCACCGGTCTTGTTAATTCCTATACAAAGTGGAGCCAATCCAGGCAGATTCATCAACAAATCATTTACCAAATAACGGAACTTACTGTCGTAGTGGCGACCAATAATAGCACCGAGAGCAACGCCATCAGCACCACCGAGCGGATGGTTCGACACGAATGTATATAACTTTCCATCGTCTTTTGACGGCAGATTCTCCTTGCCTTCAATCACGAGATTCATGTCGAGATAACGCACGCACTCCTCCAACCACTCTGTACCGGTGAGGTTTCGCGACTCCCATAAGAAACGGTTTACTTCGTCTTGATGCGTTATACGCTTCAACCAAGACATAGCAAAACCCGGGACGAACTTACTTTTTTCGCCCATTTTGCTTCTTACGATTTTGTCAAGATCTATTGTTTTTTCTATTGCTTCGTTCATGTCCTAATCCACTAAGACTATGCAAAAATAACGAAAGCTTTTCAAAAAGATTACATTTCAATCTGAAAATCTTCAAAAAAACCGATATTTTAGAACATTTCCGTCCCATTTCCGGTATTTTATGCACGAAATATAGCATTGAAACGAACATTTTGCTATTGCGAAGCAGGTCATTTCCGCATCAGGAACAGACCGTTTTGAGTTCTGAAAGAGGCCATTTCAGAATTTCATACAACAGCACAAAAATGGTGTTTTTGCCCCACCCGACAAATACAAGAGAGGGGGTACCAGCCCATTGCAGCCGAATTGTGAGAATACTATGGCGCAGTACTGGAGTAATTCAGCTTTAGTACTGGAGTATTTCTGGCTTAGTACTCGAGTAATTTGGGCCGGATTACTCGAGTATTTCGGGCTTAGTACTGGAGTAATTCGGCTTTAGTACTGACATGGCCGGTGCAAAGGTACAAATATATTAATTCTATCAATAGAGTCTGGTTCTTGAAGTGATAGCAAGCTGCTTACATTGATCTCGACTTAATGACAGATATCAATGGCTTGCTGTTAAAATAATTAAAAAGGCCGATTTAAGACAAATAAAGTGGGGAAAAGTGGTGTGTTGTGGGGAAAAATGTGTAATTTTGAAGCCTGAATCATTTTTATAAAGATGTACGTATGCGATTTATTGGCAGCATAGAAGCAAAGACTGACGCAAAAGGGCGCGTATTCCTGCCCTCAGCATTTCGCAAGATTCTCGCCTCAAGTGGTGAGGAGCGCCTTGTGATGTGCAAGGATGCGTTCCAGCCCTGCCTCACTCTGTACCCCGAGTCGGTATGGAACGCTACGCTCGACTCGCTGCGTGCAAGACTGAACAGGTGGAACGTCTCGCATCAACAGATTTTCCGTCAGTTTGTTTCAGATGTAGAACAGGTTACGCTCGACGGTAACGGCCGCTTCCTCATACCGAAACGCTATCTGAAGAAGGCCAACATCGACCAATGTGTGAGATTCATCGGAATGGACGACACGATAGAAATATGGAGCCATTCGGATAACGACGAGCCGTTTATGGATGCCGAGGAATTTGGCAAGGCATTAGAGGAAGTGATGAAAGAAGAATGAATGCCGCAGACAGGCACATCTCAATCCTCATTCCCCAATTCTCAATTCACAAGAATAACAGTTGACTAAATATGACCGATATGGACAATAGCAAGAATGATACATACCACATTCCGGTGCTTCTGCGTGAGAGCGTCGACGGACTCGGCATAAAGCCGGGCGGCATTTACGTGGATGTAACGTTCGGCGGTGGCGGTCATAGCCGTGAGATTCTTTCGCGTATAGCCGGAAACGGACATCTGTACAGTTTCGACCAGGACGCCGACGCAGAGCGCAACATCGGCACTCCCCTACCCGACGGCACGATGCCGGCAACCGACGGCTTCACCTTTGTAAGGTCGAATTTCCGTTTTATAAAGAATTGGATGCGCTACTACGGCGTGGAAAAGATAGACGGACTGCTGGCCGATCTCGGTGTTTCATCCCACCATTTCGATGACGAGACGCGCGGATTCTCTTTCCGTTTCGACGCGCCATTGGATATGCGAATGAACAAACGGTCGGGAAAAACTGCGGCAGACATTCTGAACGCGGAAGAGGAAGAGACTCTGGCGGATATTTTCTACTTGTATGGCGAACTGAAAAACTCACGCCGGATAGCGTCGGCGGTAGTGAAAGCACGTCAGCAAAAGCCCATTGTTACGACGCACGACTTCATCAATGTGGTGGAACCTCTGTTCAAACGGGAACGCGAGAAGAAGGAGATGGCGAAGCTGTTTCAGGCTCTCCGCATAGAAGTGAACCACGAGATGGATGCCCTGAAAGAGATGCTTATGGGGGCAACGGAACTTCTCAGACCCGGCGGAAGGCTCTCGGTGATAACCTATCACTCGCTGGAAGACCGCATGGTGAAGAACATCATGAAATCGGGAAACACGGAAGGAAAGATTAACAAGGATTTCTTTGGCAGGCCCGACACTCCGTTTAAGATGATAAACAAGGTAACTCTGCCTACGGCGGAGGAACAGGAGAGAAATCCGAGAAGCAGAAGCGCAAAGCTGAGAATAGCAGAAAAGAAAGAGGAATGAAAAGCGATAAGAACATAAACGGAACTGAGCAGGACGAGATGAAGATTGTCCTACCACTGAACGAGGCCGAGGAAACCGGGATGAGAAATGCCAAAAAAGATTCTTCGGACGAGGGAAACCGTGGCAGGAAAGCAAAGGCAGATGTTGCCAAAGAGGAGAAAGAGAAGGATAAGAAGAAAGAAGCTAACGAGGAAATGACTCTGAAAACGGTGCTGAAAAACAAGGCCCGTGAAGACGAGGAACCTCTATCGGCAAACTTTACATTGTATAAGATTCTCGGTGGCGACATACTTACGGCCCGTCTCATACGCAGTCAGATATGGCTGATAATGCTTGTCGTGTTTTTCGTTATCGTGTATATATCCAACCGTTACAGCGTGCAGCAACAGCTTTTGGAGATAGACGTACTCAACAAAGAGTTGAAAGACGCGAAATACAAGGCTCTGTCGAGTAGCAGTGAGCTTACAGAGAGATGCCGTGAGAGCCGGGTGCTTGAAATGCTACGCCACAACAAGGACAGCATATTGAAAATGCCAAGCCAGCCACCTTATATTATTAATGTACCAGAGAAATGAGCAGGAAATTCAATAGCAGCAAGATAATGCCGCGATATAGTTGTATCGCAATCGTAATGACGTTTGTCGCCATAGTAGTAGTGGGCAAGACGTTCTATATAATGACCGCAGACAAGCAATATTGGATGGACGTGGCATCGCGGCAGAAGCGCACCAACGTGAAAATGCCGGCCAACCGAGGCAACATTCTGAGTTGCGACGGAAAACTGATAGCCAGTTCTCTGCCGGAATATAAGATATATATGGATTTCAACGCCCTGCATGAGGCCGGCAACGACAGCCTATGGGAGGCGAAACTCGACTCTATCACTCAAGGACTGAACCATATTTTCCCATCGATGTCGGCCGATGCGTTCCGTGCCCGCCTTGATTCCGGCCGCGTAAAGAAAAGCAAGCACTGGGAAATTTGGAACAAACGAATAAGTTACAGCACTTTCTCTGAAGTGAAAGCCCTTCCGATATTCAATATGTCGAAGTATAAGAGCGGCTTCCATTGGGATGAATACACTTCGCGCCGACACCCGTTCGGCTCGTTGGCACAGCGTACCGTGGGCGATATGTATAAGGCAAAAGACAGTGCCCGCTTCGGTCTTGAGCTGTCGTGCGACTCTATTTTGCGTGGCGAAAACGGCATAAAGCATCGCCAAAAAGTCAGGAACAAGTATCTCGACATAATAGATATGCCACCTGTTGACGGTGCCGACATAATCACAACGATAGACGTGAGTATGCAAGACCTTGCCGAGCGCGCCGTGCTTGACGAACTTCGGGAGATTAACGGCAACGTGGGCGTGGCGATTGTGATGGAGGTTGCCACCGGCGACATAAAGGCTATCGTGAACATGGAGAAATGCGCCGACGGCGAATACCGCGAGATTCAGAACCATGCGGGCAACGATATGCTTGAGCCGGGTTCGGTATTCAAGACCGCTTCTATCATGGTTGCACTCGACGACGGCGTATGCGACACCAACTATGTGGTGGAAACAGGCGGCGGAGTATGGCCGATGTACGGTCGCGACATGAAGGACCACAACTGGCGACGCGGCGGCTACGGCACTATGAGACTGCCGAGAAGTCTGGAAGTCAGTTCGAACATCGGCGTGAGCCGCATCATCGACAACTTCTATCATAACAATCCGGAGAAGTATGTGCAGGGATTATACGACCTCGGACTTGCCGACGACCTCGGAACGGACTTCGTGGGTGCATCACCGGCACGCATCCGTATGCCCAAAAAGAACAGTAAAGGACAATATACCAACTGGAGCAAGACGGCGCTGCCGTGGATGAGCATCGGATATGAGACTCAGGTGCCGGCAATTTCCACACTTACATTCTATAATGCCATAGCCAATAACGGCAAGATGGTGGCTCCGCGACTCGTCAAACAGATTGTCAAGGACGGCGAAGTGATAAAGGAATTTCCCGTTAGAGTGTTGCGGGAAAGCATTGTAAAAAACAAGAAAACCATTCCGATAATACAGACTATCCTCGAACACGTGGTTAGTCAGGGACTCGGAAGACAGGCGGGCTCGCCATCATTTAAGGTTGCCGGCAAGACCGGAACGGCTCAAAAGGCTAAAGGTGCAGCCGGTTATCATTCCGGAACAATGGAATATCTGCTAAGTTTCGCAGGCTATTTCCCGGCAGACGCGCCACGGTACAGTTGCATTGTGTGCATACAGAAATCTGGACTGCCGGCATCCGGCGGCGGAATGAGTGGCGTTGTGTTCCACAACATATCAGAGGGAATCATGGCACAGAGCCTGAAACTCGATGTTGCCGATGCCAAAGACTCTGTTTCCGTATTCATCCCTACCGTGAAAACAGGTAATCTTTTCGCAGCCGACTACGTACTGAACCATTTTGGTTTCAATATAACCAACGGATGGAGAGGCAAGAATCATGCTGCCGCTCCGCTGTGGGGAGTTGTCGAACACAAAGGCAAGACGTTGGTAATGAAGAAGCAACAGACGGCAAGCACAAATACTGTGCCCGACGTTATCGGTATGGGAGCACGCGACGCGGTGTATCTTCTGGAGAGCAAAGGCATAAAAGTGCGTCTTGCGGGCTGCGGAAAGGTGGCTCAACAAAGCATTCCGGCAGGCACACAACTAAAGTCTAACATGGTGTGTATGCTGACTTTCAAATAAAGGAATATAAATCTTAGAACTATGATATTAAGTGAACTGATTGCGAGAATAAAGCCGGTGAGCGTCTGTGGCAGCACCGACATTGAGATAACCGGCATCAATATAGACAGCCGGCGTATCAAACAAGGTCATATCTTTGTAGCCATGAAAGGCACACAGGTTGACGGACATAAGTTTATCGGCAAGGCAATAGAACTTGGCGCGGCCGCCGTGCTGCTCGAAGATATGCCCGAGGAGATACAGGATGGCGTAACATACGTACAGGTGGAGTCGACAGAAGACTGCGTAGGCATTGCCGCCACAACATATTTCGGCAATCCGTCGAGCAAACTGAAGCTCGTTGGTGTTACGGGAACAAACGGCAAGACCACCATCGCCACATTATTATATAATATGTTCCGTAAGTTCGGACATAAAGTAGGATTGCTCTCTACTGTTTGCAACTATATCGATGGCGAACCGATTCCTGCAAGTCATACCACGCCCGACCCTATCGAACTGAACGAATTGCTCGCCAAGATGGTGGAAGCCGGCTGTGAATACGCATTCATGGAGTGTTCAAGCCACGCCATTCACCAGAAGCGCATCGGCGGACTGACATTCGCCGGAGGCTTATTCACCAACCTTACACGCGACCACTTAGACTATCACAAGACGTTCGAGAACTATCGCGACGCGAAAAAAATGTTCTTCGACAACCTTCCGAAGACCGCTTTTGCCATAACAAATGCCGATGACAAAAACGGTATGGTAATGGTTCAGAACACCAAAGCGCAGGTGAAAACATACTCAACACGCAGTATGGCCGACTACAAGGCGCGCATCTTGGAATGTCATTTCGAGGGGATGTATCTCGAAGTAGACGGCAGAGAAGTCGGAGTTCAGTTCATCGGCAAGTTCAACGTTAGCAACCTGCTCGCCGTCTACGGCGCGGCAGTGATGCTCGGCAAGCAGCCGGAGGACGTTCTCGTAGTGATGAGCACGCTGAAAAGTGTCAACGGACGCCTCGACCCGATACAATCGCCCGAAGGATGGACCGCCATCGTCGACTATGCGCATACTCCCGATGCACTGGAGAATGTCCTGAACGCCATTCACGAGGTGCTTAACGGCAAGGGAAAGGTTATAACCGTATGCGGTGCCGGCGGCAACCGCGACAAAGGAAAGCGTCCGCTGATGGCTCAGGAAGCCGTGAAGCAGAGCGACAAGGTAATCATCACGAGCGACAACCCACGCTTTGAGGAGCCACAGGACATCATAAACGATATGCTGGCAGGCCTCTCTACGGAGCAAAAGAAAAAGGTCATAAGCATCGCCGACCGCAAAGAAGCGATAAGAACGGCTGCCATGATGGCCGGGAAGGGTGATGTTATACTCGTTGCCGGCAAGGGGCACGAAGACTATCAAGAGATAAAAGGCGTGAAACACCACTTCGACGACCACGAGGTGATAAGGGAAATCATAAACAACTAATAACTCGTAATTTGTAATTCGTAATTCGTAACTAGTAACTCGTAACTCGTAATTAATATGTTATACTATATCTTTCGTTTCCTCGAAGAGTTCGGAATCAGCGGTTCACACCTTTGGAGCTACATCTCCTTCCGCGCAATACTCGCGCTTATACTCGCGCTTGTAATCTCGGCATGGTTTGGCGAACACTTCATCAAGTTCCTTAAACGGAAACAGATAACCGAGACGGCACGCGACAAGAGCATCGACCCATTCGGAGAAAAGAAGATTGGCGTTCCGTCGATGGGCGGAATCATCATCATCGTAGCCATTCTCCTGCCGGTATTGCTGCTCGGCCGCCTCAGAAACATATATCTGATATTGATGATTATCACCACCGTTTGGCTCGGATTTCTCGGTGGAATGGACGATTTTATCAAGATTTTCCGTCATAACAAGGAAGGCTTGAAGGGCAAATACAAGATTGTCGGACAGGTAAGTATCGGACTTATCGTAGGCCTTGTCCTTTGGATGTCGCCCGATGTAAAGGCCAATCTGAACCTTAACTTCGAGAAACAAGGAAGCGAGATAGTCGTAAAGCACTCGGAGAAAGCTGAGAAAACGCTCAAAACGACAATCCCGTTCGTAAAGACCCACAATTTGGACTACTCGCAGATTACGGGCTTTTTCGGCAAATACAAGACCGCGGCCGGCTGGATTCTCTTTGTTATAATGACGATTATCGTAGTTACCGCAGTGTCTAACGGGGCCAATCTCAACGATGGAATGGACGGAATGTGCGCCGGGAACTCCGCAATCATCGGTGTCGCGCTGGGCATTTTGGCCTACGTCAGTTCGCACATCGAGTATGCGGCCTACCTTAATATAATGTATATCCCCGAAAGCGAGGAGCTTGTTGTATTTTTCTGCGCTTTCATCGGCGCATTGATAGGCTTCCTCTGGTATAACGCCTACCCCGCGCAGGTGTTCATGGGCGATACCGGTTCGCTAACAATCGGCGGAATCATCGGTGTCGGAGCGATTATCATTCATAAGGAACTGCTGCTTCCTATACTCTGCGGCATCTTCTTCGTGGAGAGCCTCAGCGTCATCATTCAGGTGTGGTATTACAAGCTCGGCAAGCGCCGCGGAGTGAAACAACGCGTATTCAAGCGCACGCCGATACACGACAACTTCCGCACGATGGACTCGCAGCTCGACCCAGAGTGCAAATATCTTATCAAAAAACCGCACACAGCCGTACATGAGTCTAAGATAACGATACGCTTCTGGATAATAACCATCCTCCTTGCAGCGCTGACTATCATAACATTGAAGATAAGATAGCCACCTATGGGACTCTGAGAGGTAAGAAGTAAGAAGTAAGGAGTAAGAGAATACCAACATAAAGAATGTAAGGCTAATGTCTGAACTCCAGAACTCCTGTCTACATTCTCCTTAAAAAAATAAGAAAACAATAAAAGTAAGATGAAAAGAATAGTAATACTTGGAGCCGGAGAAAGTGGTGCCGGTGCAGCCATTTTGGCAAAGCAGAAGGGCTTTGACGTATTTGTCTCGGATATGTCGAAGATTAAAGACAAATACAAGACTATGCTCAATGACCACGGTATAGAATGGGAAGAAGGTCATCACACAGAGGAGAAGATTCTCAATGCCGATGAAGTGATTAAGAGTCCGGGCATCCCTAAGGAAGCTCCGATGGTGAAGAAGCTCATAGACAAAGGCACAAGTATTATCAGCGAGATTGAGTTTGCCGGCAGATATACAGACGCGAAGATGATTTGCATAACCGGTTCCAACGGCAAGACGACCACAACATCGCTCATTTATCACATCTTCAAGGAAGCCGGCTATGACGTAGGACTTGCCGGGAACATCGGAAACTCGCTCGCTTTGCAAGTGGCAGAGTCGCCGCACAAATATTATATCATTGAGTTAAGCTCATTTCAGCTCGATGATATGTATGATTTCCGTGCCGACATTGCCATCCTTCTCAACATAACGCCCGACCATCTCGACCGTTATGGCAACTGTATGCAGAATTATGTAGACGCGAAAATGCGCATCATACAGAACCAAACGGAAAACGATTCATTCATTTATTGGAACGACGACCCGATAATATCGCGCGAATTGCAGAAATACGATATTAAGTCAGTGAAATATCCATTCTCTGCTTTGAAAGAGAAAGGCGCCATCGGATATATCGAAGAGGGCGAATATACGATAGAACAGCCTACGCCTTTCAACATGGAGCAGGAGAGCCTGTCGCTCACCGGCCTGCACAACATCTATAACTCGCTTGCCGCAGGAATCGCGTCAGACATCAGCGGCATCAAGAAAGAATCTATCCGCAAGAGCCTTAGCGACTTCCCCGGCGTTGAGCACCGCCTCGAGAAGGTATGCAAGGTGGGAGGTGTGCAGTATATTAACGACTCAAAAGCGACGAATGTCGACGCTTGTTGGTACGCGCTGGAGAGCATGACAACTCCTACGATACTCATCGTCGGCGGCAAAGACAAGGGCAATGACTACAACGCGATAAAGGATCTCGTGCGCAAGAAGTGCGCAGGCATCGTCTATCTCGGTGCCGACAACAAGAAACTGCACGACAACTTCGATGAAATGGGCATTCCCGTACGCGACACGCATTCTATGAAGGAGTGCGTTGCAGCCTGCTACGAGATGGCAAAGCCGGGCGACACCGTGCTTCTCAGTCCATGTTGCGCCAGCTTCGACCTGTTCAAGAACATGGAAGACCGTGGCGAACAATTCAAGGAACTTGTAAGGAACTTGTAAAAAGGAGACAGAAGACAGGAGCTCTGGAGTTCAGACAATACCATAGAAGATGTTTCGGGTGTAAGATCGAAGATATAATGCTATTATCAACAAAGCATTTGTCTGAACTCCAGAACTCCCGTCTCCAGACTACTAAATAAATAACAAAGCTCAATGAACAAGACTTTAGGCAACATATTCAAAGGCGACAAGGTCGTGTGGATGATATTCTTCTTCCTTTGCATGATAAGCATCGTGGAAGTTTATTCCGCATCAAGCTCCCTGTCGTATAAAGGCGGAAACTACTGGAGTCCCATACTCAAGCACTGTGGACTGCTTGCCGTGGGCGTTTTCATGATGGTTGTCGTACTCAACATCAAGTGCAAGTATTTCAAACTCGCCACTCCGATAATCCTGCCCGTATCTTTCATCCTGCTGATATGGCTTCTCGTGGCCGGCGAAACGACCAACGGTGCAAACCGGTGGATAAGTATCTTGGGCATACAGTTCCAACCTTCGGAGATTGCCAAAGGCGCACTTGTTCTCGCTACGGCGCAGACTCTCAGCGCGATGCAGACCGACAAGGGGGCCGACCGCAAGGCATTCGGATTTATCTTGGTTGGAAGCGCCTTCCTTATAATACCTATTTTCTTGGAGAACTTCTCAACGGCAGCACTCATCACGCTTACTCTTATCCTCATGATGTTTGTAGGCAGAGTGCCGTTGCAGCAACTCGGCAAGCTATTAGGCTTCTTCGCCATCGTCGGAGTGTTCGGCTTGTCGATGATTATGCTTATCGGAGAAGACAAGAACGAAGAAAAAGCCGATAAACAGATACTCACCGAGCAAGTGAAAGACAGCAATGCTGCCACAGGAAAACGTACCGGTCTGTTCCACAGATTCGACACTTGGAAAGCGAGAATAGACAAGTTCCTCAACAGCGAGGAGGTGTCGCCAGAGGACTACGACCTCGACAAAGATGCGCAGGTGGCTCACGCAAACATCGCGATAGCCTCGTCAAACATCATGGGAAAAGGCCCCGGCAACTCCAATGAGCGCGACTTCCTGTCGCAAGCCTTCTCCGATTTCATCTATGCCATAATCATCGAAGAGATGGGCATAATCGGTTCGGGCGTTGTAGCCTTCCTCTACATCATGCTGCTGTTCCGCGCCGGGCGCATAGCGAGCCGCTGCGAGAACGCTTTCCCCGCCTTCCTGTCGATGGGATTCGGCATCCTGCTGGTAACGCAGGCACTGTTCAATATGCTTGTAGCCGTAGGACTTGCGCCCGTAACCGGCCAACCGCTGCCGTTGGTCAGCAAGGGAGGAACGTCTACCATCATCAATTGCATCTACATCGGTGCTATACTCAGCGTAAGCCGCTCGGCCAAGAAGAAGGACACGAAGAAGGAAATGAAAGCGCAGCCGATACCGGCTATGGCCTGACTACATCAGTTTGGCAAACTCATTACAGTCATTTTGATCAGAAATGCTCCAAGACAGACGCCGAAACGGCCGAGAATGCGGAAGGAAAGAATAATGACGGTTGCGCAACCGTTAAGGACGTGATTTTTGACGGCTAAATTAGCGAGTAACAGAAAATTTGATTATATTTGCAAGATAAATAATACAATATATAAGCATGGACGAGAAACTAAGAATAGTAGTAAGCGGAGGCGGCACAGGAGGGCACATTTTCCCCGCAGTGTCGATAGCCAACGCTATCAAGGCCAAGCATCCCGATGCGGAAATCCTGTTTGTCGGCGCGCTCGGACGCATGGAAATGGAACGTGTTCCGCAAGCCGGATATGAAATTGTAGGACTTCCCGTGCGAGGCCTGATACGTCCGTTGTGGTCGCCAAAGAATGTCGGCGTGCTGATTGACTTCCTCAGGAGCAAGCACAAGGTGCGCAAGGTTCTGAAAGATTTCCGCCCGATGGCAGCTGTCGGCGTGGGCGGATATGCCAGCGCAGCCACCCTTAACGCAGCTCACGCGATGGGTGTTCCCTGCCTCATTCAGGAGCAGAACTCATACGCGGGAGTAACAAACAAGGTGCTTGCATCGGGTGCCGACAAGATATGCGTGGCCTACGACGGCATGGAACGCTTCTTCCCTGCCGACAAAATCATAAAGACCGGAAACCCTGTGCGCCAGTCGCTCATCGAAAGCACCATAAGCGTGGAGGACGCACGTAAGTCGTTCGGCCTCGACCCTGACAAGAAGACAGTAGTATTCGTGGGCGGAAGCCTCGGCGCACGCACCGTGAACGAGAGCATCCTGCGCCATCTCGACTTGGTGGAGCAGGCAAAGGACATCCAGTTTATATGGCAGACGGGCAAGTATTATAATGCCTCTATAAACAAAGAGATTGAGGGCAAGAAGCCCGGCAACCTGCTCGTAACCGACTTTATCAGCGACATGGGCGCAGCATATAAGGCTGCCGACCTCGTCATCAGCCGTGCCGGGGCAAGCTCTATCAGCGAGTTCTGCCTCATCGGCAAGCCTGTTGTACTCGTTCCGAGTCCGAATGTGGCAGAAGACCATCAGACAAAGAACGCTATGGCATTGGTAAACAAGGACGCGGCGATATATGTAAAGGATGCGGACGCGCCGGAGACGCTGCTCAAGCTCGCCATCGACACCGTGAAAGACGGGAACAAGCTCGCCACACTCAGCGCGAACATTAAGAAACTCGGACTAAAGAACTCGGCCGACGTGATAGCCGATGAAGTGATAAAATTAGCAAGAAGATAAATGGAACTGAAAGATATAAAAGCCGTATATTTCGTAGGTGCGGGCGGAATCGGCATGAGTGCCATTGCCCGTTATTTCCTGAATAAGGGCATGACGGTTGCCGGTTACGACAAGACACCGTCGGAGCTGACACACAACTTGGAGAAGGAAGGAATGCAGATACATTACGAGGAGAATGTAAACGCCATTCCGCAGGAGTGCCGCGACGCAAGTCATACGCTCATTATCTATACTCCAGCAATCCCGGCAGAGCATAAAGAACTCGTATTCTTCCGTGAAAGAGGCTTCGACATTCAGAAGAGAGCGCAGGTTCTCGGCACTCTGACACGCACACACAAAGGACTATGCGTGGCGGGCACACACGGCAAGACTTCCACATCTACCATGTGCGCCCACATAATGCACCAAAGCAGCGTGGACTGCAACGCTTTTCTCGGCGGAATATCAAAGAATTACGGCACGAACTATATTCTTTCGGAGTCCGACTACGTTGTCATCGAGGCCGACGAGTTCGACCGTTCGTTCCATTGGCTGCGTCCGTGGATGAGCGTCATCACAGCCACCGACCCCGACCATCTCGATATTTACGGCACTAAGGAGGCCTATCTCGAAAGTTTCCGACATTATTCCACGCTCATCCAACCGGGCGGCGCATTGATAATCCGCAAGGGACTGGAGATGAAAGCCGAGGTGCAGGAGGGTGTGCGCGTGTACGAATACAGCCGCGACGAGGGTGATTTCCACGCAGAGAACATCAAGATAGAGAACGGCGGGATTACGTTCGATTTCGTATCGCCCATCGAGAATGTGCCTAACGTAACACTCGGCCAGCCCATACCTATTAACATAGAGAACGGTGTGGCTGCGATGGCGATGGCGCAACTCAACGGTTGTACGGCAGACGAGCTTCGCAACGGCATGGCTACATACGGAGGTGTTGACCGCCGCTTTGATTTCAAGATCAAGGACAGCCGCCATGTGTTCCTGTCAGACTACGCCCATCATCCGAAGGAGATTTACCAGAGCGCAAAGAGTATGCGCGAACTGTATCAGAACCGCAAGATTACGGCCATATTCCAGCCGCACCTCTATACCCGCACACGCGATTTCTACAAAGATTTCGCCTCGGCTCTCAGTCAGCTCGATGAGGTTGTGCTGTGCGATATCTATCCGGCCCGCGAGCAACCCATCCCCGGCGTAACCTCAAAACTCATCTACGACAACCTCGCCGAGGGTGTAGAGAAGAGCATGATACGCAAGGAAGATGTGCTCGACTTCGTCAGAAGCCGCGACTTCGACGTACTGATAGTACTCGGCGCGGGCGACCTTGACAATTATGTGCCACAGATTGCGGAGATAATAAAGCAGAAGTAGAGATATAATAAAGAAGAAACAGAGATGTTGAGTATAAGGAAAATATTCTTCGTCATATTCGATATAGTGCTTGCCCTGTATCTTGTAATGGCTGTTACCTCGTTCAACAAACCGGACGAGACGGGCGCGAAGTGCGTAAAAGTAGCCATAGATATTTCCGATTCCAACAACTCCGGCTTCCTGAGTGCCGGGGAGATAAAGCGCATTCTTGAGCGGAAAAGGCTTTATCCCCTTAACAAGACGATGAGCAGCATCGTTCCCCGGCAAATCGAGGAAGCGCTGAAGGCAAGCCCGTTTGTAAACACCGCCGAGTGCTACAAGACCAACAACGGGCACGTCTGCATCAGTATCACACAACGCTCACCCATAATCCGTATCAAAAGCGACAACGGCGCTGATTACTACCTTGACGATCAGGGCGGACAACTGCCAAACTCTCATTACACAAGCGACCTGATTATCGCCACCGGACACATCAGCAACCTCTTTGCCCAGCGCTATATCGCGCCTCTGGCAAGGACAATCATGACATCGGAATTATGGAACAATCAGATAGTCCAGATTAATGTACTGCCCGATTTGGGCATCGAGCTTGTGCCGCGCGTGGGCAACCATATCGTGTTCATGGGCTATCTGCCGCAAAGCCGCTACCGTCTTGAGCGCGAGAAAGCCATCGAGGAGTTCACCAACAAGAAGCTCACGCGCCTTGAGAAGTTCTACCGCTACGGCCTTTCCAACGCCGGATGGAACAAATACTCATACATCAACATCGAGTTTGACAATCAGATAATCTGCAAAAAGAATACAATAATATAACATATACGTGTATGCCAGCAAAGGAATTTATAGTAGCCATAGAGTTAGGCTCGTCTAAAATCACAGGAGTCGCAGGGCGCAAGAACCTTGACGGAAGCATTTCCGTGCTTGCCATCGTAAAGGAAAACGCCAGTCAATGCATCCGAAAAGGAGTCGTTTACAATATAGACAAGACAGCACAATGCCTGTCTAGCATAATGACAAAGCTCAAAAGCCAACTGAAATGTGATATTGTTCACGTGTACGTGGGCGTGAGCGGACAGTCTATTCGCAGTGTCCGCAACGAGATCGTGAAGGACCTGCCGGCCGAAACCATCATCACGGCCGAGATGATAAACGAGCTTATGGATGCCAACAGGAATATGTCGTATCCCGATTTGGAAATTCTTGATGCCGCGACACAGGAATATAAGGTAGACAACCAGCTACAGATGGATCCCGTGGGCATCAAGGCCTCACGCCTCCAGGGCAATTTCCTCAACATCTTAGGCCGCAAGTCGTTCTATGCGAACCTGAACAACTGCTTCGACAAGGCCGGAATAGCCGTCGTCGAGCTTTATCTCGCGCCTTTGGCATTGGCAGACAGCGTGCTGAGCGACTCAGAGAAGCGCGGAGGATGCGTACTCGTGGACTTCGGCGCGGACACTACGACCGTCATGGTATATCACAAGAACATCCTGCGCCACCTCGCCGTGATTCCACTCGGCAGCCGAAACATCACGAAGGACATCGCTTCGCTGCAAATGGAGGAACAGGACGCGGAAAAGATGAAACTGAAATATGGCAGCGCATACACCGACAACAACGACATCGACAACACGCTGAACTATCCGATAGACTCCGAACGCTCCGTGGAGAGCCGCAAATTCATCGAGATTGTGGAGGCGCGTGTCGACGAGATTATCGAGAACGTATGGTGTCAGGTGCCGTCCGACTTCGCCGACAAGCTGCTCGGAGGTGTCATAATCACCGGTGGCGGATGCAATATGAAGAACATTGAGCGTGCGTTCCGCAACTACACGCACATGGAAAAGATACGTGTGGCTAAGTTCGTTACGCAAACTATCAACTCGAACAACAGCGAAATCACTGCCCGCAACGGCATGATGAACACCGTGCTGGGCCTCCTTGCCAAAGGAGAGACCAACTGCGCGGGCTTGGAAATAAACCAGAACCGCGACATTTTCGGAGAGCCTAAGCCTCAACCGGGCGGCATGACAACGGCCGACCTGCACCAGAACCCGCGCACGCCAAGCGAAATAGACGGCAAGGGAGTGGTACTTACAGCTGCTGAGAAAGAGGCCGAGCGCCGACGTAAGGAAGAAGAGGAGCGCCGACGCAAGGAAGAGGAAGAGAAAGCGCAACAGGAAGAGGAGGAACGCCGCAAGAACAGTATGTGGAGCAAGATGGTCCGAGGCTTCAAGAACTTCGGCAAGAAGATGATGGAAGAGGACGAATAGCTCCGGAGAGTGTGAAGAATAAGAAGTAGTAAAGTATTAAACAGAGCATCATGGCAGACAATAATGTAATAGATATGGTAGACTTCGGCGAGCCGGAGAAAGAGAATAGTATTATAAAAGTTATCGGAGTTGGTGGCGGTGGAGGCAATGCCGTGAACCATATGTACCGTTCGGGCATCCACAACGTGTCTTTTGTTCTTTGCAACACCGACAATCAGGCTCTCCACGACTCACCCGTGCCGGTTCTTTTGCAGCTTGGCAAGGAAGGACTCGGTGCCGGAAACCGTCCTGCCAAAGCCCGCGAGGCAGCCGAAGAGAGCCTCAGCGACATTCAGAATATGCTCAACGACGGCACCAAGATGGCATTCATCACTGCCGGAATGGGCGGCGGTACGGGTACGGGAGCGGCACCGGTAATCGCCCGTGTGTCTAAGGAATTAGGCATTCTGACCGTCGGAATCGTTACCATTCCGTTCCGCTTCGAGGGCGACCGCAAGATAGATCAGGCGCTGGACGGTGTCGAGGAGATGGCAAAACACGTCGACGCGCTGCTCGTTATCAACAACGAACGCCTGCGCGAGATATACTCCGACCTAAACCTGCTCGACGCTTTCGGCAAGGCTGATGACACTCTGAGCGTGGCAGCTAAGAGCATTGCCGAGATAATCACCGTGCACGGACTCATCAACCTTGACTTCAACGATGTGAAGACCGTACTCAAAGACGGTGGCGTGGCCATCATGAGCACAGGCTACGGTGAGGGCGAGGGCCGTGTGAAAAAGGCCATTGACGACGCGCTCAACTCTCCGTTGCTCAATGACAAGGACATTTACAACTCTAAGAAAATCCTCCTTTGGATTTGCTTCTCAAACGAAAAGGGCGGCAAGGAGACCCTCACGATGGAGGAGATGAACGACGTGAACGACTTCATGGGGCACTTTGGCAGCGAGTTCGAGCTGAAATGGGGTGTCGCTGTCGACCCGGAGCTTGATTCAAGAGTGAAAGTAACCATCCTTGCTACCGGTTTCGGCATCGAGGACGTGGACGGAATGAACAACCACATAAAGAAGCACACCGAGGAGGAGGTGCGGCGCATAGCCGAAGAAGAGGAGCGCGCAGCCGAGCGTCTGGACCGCCGCAACCGCTATTACGGCAAGGATTCAACGAACACGGCATACAAACGCCGCCCGCATATCTTCCGCTTCCGCCCCGAGGATCTCGACAACGAGGACATCATCATAGCAGTGGAAGACACACCGACATATAAACGCACGAAGCAGATGCTGCGAGAAATACAGGGTACAGGCAACGAGGACAACGAGGACGATGCCCCAAAGGACACCGTTCAAGGCGTCATCTCGTTCACATAAACGTGAGCCTCTACCTCACACCAGGCCCCTTCTACGTGGTAGAAGGGGTTATTTCACGCACCAACAATATAGCGGATAGTTGCAATAAACATTATAAACATAAAACAACAGTACTATGGATTTGTTTGAGAAAGTTAGCGAAGACATAAAAACGGCTATGAAAGCGCGCGACAAGGTGCGCCTGGAAACGCTGCGAAACATCAAGAAAGTGTTCTTAGAGGCAAAGACCGCACCGGGAGCCAACGACACATTGACCGACGACGCAGCTCTGAAAATCATTCAGAAACTCGCAAAGCAGGGCAAGGAAACTGCCAAGACATACATCGACAACGGCCGTCAGGACCTTGCCGACGACGAGCTTGCACAGGTTGCGGTGCTCGAGGAGTATCTGCCTAAGCCTCTCACAGAAGCCGAGATAGAGGCGGCAGTGAAGGAAATCATCGCTCAGGTGGGTGCAACAAGCATGAAGGATATGGGCAAGGTGATGGGTATAGCATCGAAGCAGATGGCCGGCAAGGCCGAGGGTGGCGTTATCTCCGGCATCGTGCGCAGACTGCTGGCATAATGACACCTTATTATATATAGGGCATAAAGAGTCGTGTCCGTACCCTGTGTTTTTGATGACACAGAGTACGGACACGTCTTTTTTGGACTTTTTCAGCCCCCTTTATAGGAATTGCAGTATCGTTTATTGGGCCGCTTTAAGTCCTCTCTACTGGCTCTTCTATTAGTTTCTTGTTTATCCTCGACTTCATGACCCTCATGGCGCCGGCTTCCATTCCCATAATCCTGCCGAGCTTGTGGAGGTCGTCCTTACACTCTATCTCGTAGAGAATGAGGAATGCCATATTCATGTACGACAGGCCCTTGTAGTCATGTTCCAAGTGCATTATGAAGGGGTAGTTTATTGTACGGTAGTATTCCACGAACCACCCGAACATCTCGTCGGTCCATTTCTTCTTGCCTTTTCCGTTCTTGACATCCTCAAATATACATCTCCCATTGTATATGATTTCCGCTTGCTTCTCATAAAGCATATCTAACTTGCGTTGTAGTTTACGCACTTCCGCCGACTTCTCCTTGCCAGACTCTTTCATTTGCTTTATCAGCGTGGTATAATCGGCTATCATCATCCTGTTGGCTGCAATTTCCTCCTGTGCCTGCCGTTCCTTTTTCCTTGTCCTTATATACTTACACGATATAATTATCGACGCAATCAGTATCACGATGATGGCGGAAAGGAATATTATTATCCATCTTTGCGCTTCCCCCTCTTTCACTTTCATGTCGTATTTGTCTTGTATCTCCTTCACGACCTCAGCTTGTTGCTGGCGTGCAAGACTGTCTTTCAGCTCGGCGGCTTTTATGCTGGTTGCGCTTGCTTCCTCGTATTTCCCATTCCTTTTCTGCCATTTGGCGTATGACTTCATGAAGCTAATCTTTTGCCTTAAATGGTTTGTCCTTAACGCTTTTTCCCATAACAAAGCTGCGGAATCGTCTTTTCCCTCGTCAGAATACACCTGTGCCAGTGTGCCGTAGGCGTTGGCGTTTGGGCAGAATGCCAACGATTGCCTTAATAATTCTTTTTCTTTATGGGGGTATCCTACTTGACCGTATATGAGTGCCGCATTGTTGTACAGATTGGTCTTTTCATCATCGGGTAAGTATTTTGTAAACAGCAATCCCTTATTAATATGGGAAAACGCACTGTCTTTTTCTCCAAGACGCTGAAACGAGGATGCCGTTATGTCGTAGGCATAACCTATTTTTTCTTTATCTCCGGTCATGACGGCATTGTGTAGAGCCTTCTTACCGTATGGAAGCGCTAACCTGAAATTTCCAGAAATATGATTTAAACAGGCTAAATAACTGTTGATATAGAAGTGCAGTTTTGCATCGTCTATTTCTTTTGCCTGTTCCTCTGCCTTTTTCAGCCAGACGACTCCTTCTTGGGTCTTCTTATCGTCTAATAGCGATGCACCTTTAACAAAACAGGCGCGTGAGAGCCTGTGGGCGTCTCTGTTGTCGCCATAGTAAGCTATGCTCTTGTCGATTCCCGTATATGATTTTTTCGGTTTATGCGTCCTATATTCATATATCATATTATTGCTGTCCGCTAAAACTCAAAGGCTCATCACCCCCCTATCCGCAATGCC
>ERZ779852.414-NODE-414-length-47437-cov-13.383500_pt1 | contig 47437 bp, 44 predicted proteins | sample MGYA00511559_ERZ779852 | MGnify/ENA primary metagenome ERZ779852 (study PRJEB29588, sample SAMEA2157977) | human gut metagenome | biome: human gut; feature: human-associated habitat; material: faeces | place: Denmark | collected 2008/2010 ...
AACCTGCTCAATCGAATCTTTATAACAAGAGGGCGGAGGACTGTTTACAGCTCGAGCGCTTGGCTCATCAAAGAGACCGTCCATCCATTGCCCTCCCATTATAACAAAAATAAGCATAGCTTCCGAGGCTTCATATCCGCTTCGGGTGCTATGCTTATTTTGTACCAACCAAAGAGAACATCCCCGGCAGCGCAAAAATTGCGCCGCCATAGACAAAGATAGGGCATCCAGCGAAAATGCTAACTTTCTGATAACAGTCCGGTTTTCTGGTAGCTTTGTCCCCTTGATTACGGTATTGTTCGTTGCGAAAGGGGCTGATACCATGCCAAAAAGACGAGCGAACGGGGAAGGGAACATCCGCAAACGAAAGGACGGTCGATGGGAGGGCCGGTACACAGTCGGTCACGACCCGGAAACTGGCAAGGCCATCATCAAAAACGTCCTTGGCAAGACGCAGACAGAAGTCAAGGAGAAACTCAAGAAAGCCATCGAGGAAAACGTGGGCATCGACTACGGACGGGCCAAGACCTACACGGTGGGGAGTTGGCTGGAGGTCTGGATGGAAAACTACGCAAAAATCAAGCTGCGCCCATCGACCTTCAAAACCTCGCAAGGCTTTCTGAAAAACCACATCAAGCCGCAAATTGGCGGCGTCCCACTGGCAGATCTCACTTCTCTGGACTTACAGCGGTTCTACAAGCACCTGTTGGACGGCGGGCGAGTAGACCGCATCGAAGCGAAAAAGAAGCCAAAAGGACTGGCACCGAAAACCGTCCGCAACATCCACCAGATGATCGGCTCGGCGTACAATCTCGCCATGGAGCAGAAGTTGGTAACCCGCAATCCGACACAGGGCTGCGCATTGCCGAAAGTCGAACACAAGGAAATGAAGACCCTGACCGCCGACCAACTCAGCGCCTTCTTCCAAGAGGCCAGAGACAGCGGCGTGTACGAGCTCTACTACCTCGACCTCGCCACCGGACTTCGGCGCGGCGAACTGTTGGGACTGAAATGGACGGACGTTGACCTCGACCGTGGCGTGCTGAAAATTCAGAGAGCCATCTCACGGCAAAACGGCAAAGTGGTCGAGGCACCGCTGAAAACGAAAAACGCCTACCGCACACTGCCACTGTCGGCGGATGCGATAAGCGTTCTGAAAATGCAGAAATGCAAAGTTGGGAACAGCGAATGGGTATTCCCGTCACCCATCGGAGGCCCCATGTCACCGGACAGTGTGCTGCATATGCTCCAGCGGGTTCTGAAACGGGCTGGGCTGCCCCGCATCCGCTTTCATGACCTCCGTCACACCTTCGCAACCATGGCGCTGCAAAACGGCGTGGACGTGAAAACGGTGTCCTCCATGCTGGGCCACTACTCGGCGGGTTTTACACTGGACACCTACGCTCATGTGACCACCGACGCACAGCTCAAAGCCGCCCAGACCATGGGCAATATCCTATCCCGTGCGGTATAGACCTTTCCGCTACCCGCTCCCGTTGGGGTCAGCGTTTGGGTCAGAAAAAAGCAACACCCGAAAATAGCAACTTATGAAAAGCAAAAGTCCTCGAAATCAGACGATTTCAAGGACTTTTAGAAAGACTGCCCAAAATGGATGAAAATTACTATTCCTTTTTTGACGCCTTTGTGATATTATAATCACAGTTAGTTTTTTGTCGCAATTTCTTCGCCTTCGGCCGGGGCAGCTTCGCTATTGAGCAGCGCGTCCATCAGCATTCCCAGCAGAATGATTACAAATCCGATCAGAACCGTCGGCTGCGGGTATTCCTTTAAGAACAGAGCCACCCAGACCGGCCCGAGGATCATCTCCCACAGCGCAATGACCGAGGCCTTTTGCGCCGAGACCTTCTGGATGCCGTAATTATAGAAGGCATAGCCCGCGCCGTTCTGCACCACGCCCAGCACCAGCATGATGACCCAGTCCAGCCCGGTCATGACGCTCATCTTGCCCACGGTGCCCGGCACAAAGAGAAAGATGGCTGCGCCTGCAAACAGATTTCCCACGGCGCTGAGACCAACGGGGTTTTTCCCTGCCACTTTTTTTGAGCTGATCGTCATCAGGGCGAAGAACACGCCTTCGGTCAGGGCAATCAGGTTTCCCTTCTGGCTTGCGGCGTCCGAGCCGGAGCACATAAAGAATACCACGCCGATGAAGATCACCAGCACCGGCAGGAAGCTCTTGAACCGGAAGCGGTGGGTGCGCAGCAGGCCAACAAGGAAGAGCCAGATGGTTGCCGTGTACTGCATCCCGATGGCTACCGGAGCCGAGGTTGCGCCCAGAGCCAGAATGATGCTCATGCAAAGGCCTGTGTAGGAAACGACATAAACCAGCGTCCATCCATTCCACGAAAGCTGCTTTGGCCGGATCGTCGCCGCCAGCGCAATGCCGGCGATGACGGAGCGCAGCGCGCAGATGAGAACGGGGTCCAGCGATAGATATTTGACCAGTGGAGAGTTAAGGCTCCAGAAGGCGGCGCCGAGAAAGACAAGGAAGCCGCCGGAGAGTGTGATCTTTTTCATAGTATCATCCTTTCCGATAAAACGATCAATCATAGTCAAGATTAGATTATAATCGTGATTATATTGAGATATATTTCTCCTGTCAACCTTATTTTTGAAATTTTCAGATGAAAGGACGGGTAATCCGATGGATTTGGAAAACAAAGCACTGGATTATGACCTGACGCTGAAGCGAAAGCGGATCATGATTTACTTCATTGAGGCAACGGAAAAACTGCTCCGCCGGGATGGAATCGAGAATTTGACCATTCGCGGAATTGCGACGGAGGCGGGCTACAACAGCGCAACGATTTATAATTACTTCAACGACCTGGATCAGCTGATCATGTTTGGTTCGCTGTGCTACCTGCGGGACTATGTTGCCGAGCTGGAGGCCAAGCTGAAGCCGGATATGCGGGCGATCGAACAGTATCGCACCGTTTACCACTGCTTCAATAAGCACGCGCTGGACGATCCTGAAATCTACCACCATATCTTTTTTGGAAAGTATCGGGACCAGCTGTCCTCCGTTCTGGATCTCTATTACCATGTGCTCTTTCCCAACGAGCTGGATCACCTGAGCAAGGAAATGCAGAATATGCTGGTGCAGGGGAGCATGACCGAGCGAGACAAGGCGATGATAGAGCGCATGGTGGAGGAGAAGGATCTCCGGGCGGATAAAGCGCAGATCACATCCGATCTGGTCGTTGCGCTTCACCAGAACTTCCTGTATGAAGCCTCTTTGAAGCGTCAGGGCTACGACCGCGCGGCGCACGAGGAAGAGTTCAACAGGGAATTTGAATACCTATTGGCGGCGGGACGCTGAACCAAGGGGAAATATATCGACAAAAAACGTGGGGAACTGCACAAAGGTTCCCCGCGTTTTTTGTTTATTTTACAGAATGGGGCAATATAAAATAAAAAACAGTTGACTTTTCGCCAAACAGAAAACATAATCATGATTACAATATAATCCGGATGACGACAGGGACGACTACGAATAGGAGACGTTGCTATGAATGCAGAACAGGAGCGTCTGTTGCAAGAACCGGTATTCCGCCATTTTCACACCTTGTGTCAGATTCCGCACCCCAGCTTCCGCGAGGAACAGATCAGCCGGTATCTGTTCGACTGGGCCTGCGAGCGCGGGCTTGAAGCCCATCGGGATGCGCACAGGAACGTGCTGATCAGAAAGCCCGCCGCCGCGGAGTACGAAAATGCTCCCAGCGTGATGCTTCAGGCGCACATGGACATGGTCTGTGAAAAAGCGTCGGGCGCAGCGCACGACTTTGAGACCGATCCCATCCGGTGGCAGATCGAAGGCGACCGGATCAATACCAACGGCCGCACAACACTGGGCGCGGACGATGGAATCGGCGTGGCGCTCGCGCTGTCCGTTCTGGAGGACGACAGCCTGCCGCATCCTGCGCTGGAGGTCCTGTTCACCACCGCCGAGGAGGAAGATTTCTCCGGCGCCGCCGGTTTTGATACCGCTGCGATGCGCAGCAAGTACCTGATCAATCTGGACCACTGCTGCGACCGGGAGTTCCTCTGCGGAAGCTGCGGCGGTCAGGCGGCGGAGCTGAAAGTGCCCGTGGAGAGCGGAGCGGTTCCAGAGGGCTGGATCGCCTGTACGCTGACGGTCTCCGGCCTTCTGGGAGGCCATTCCGGCGAAGATATCCACCGGGGGCACGGAAACGCCATCTCCCTGCTGGTTCGCCTCTTCCTTGCGCTTGAAGAGCAGGGCATCCCCTTTCAGCTTGGCCCGGTCGCGGGCGGCAGCTTCCGCCTTGCGATCCCGCGCGATGCGTCTGCGGTCGTTTGTTTTCCTGCCGGAGCGCAGGAGAAGCTCCGCTCGGCCGTCGAGCAGCTTAAAGATGCGTTTGCCATGGAGCTGTCGGCCTCCGGCGCGCAGCTGACAGTGTCGCTTGCTTCCGCCGAGCGGCCGGCGTGGTGCGCCGCGCCTGACGCGCTGCTCACAGCCGCGCTTTTGTCCCCGGACGGGATCTATCAGATGAACGAAACGCTGACGGGTCTTGTGGATACCTCCGACAATATGGGGGAGCTTTTCCTCACCGAAGAGGGGCTGCGGATCGTCTATGAGATCCGCTCCGCCCGCCCCAGCCTCGGCAATTACCTATACCAGCGGCTTTGCCGGCTGGCTAAGATGCTGGGCGGAAAATGCACGACGGATTGGTTCTATCCTTCCTGGTCTTTCCAGCCGGAGTCCCGGCTCAGGTCGATTGCGAGCGAAGCCTATCGCGAGCTGTTCGGCTGCGATGCGCAATATCTCACGGTCCATGCAGGGCTGGAGGTCGGCTTCTTTTCAGAGAAGAAGCCGGAGCTGGACGCCATCTCCATCGGCCCGGACTGCTGGAACTTTCATTCCCCTTCGGAGGAGATGAGCATTTCCTCCGTCCGCAGGGTCTACCGGCTTCTGTGCAATATTCTGGCGCGCTGCCGGTGAGCGGAAGAAGCATATCACAAATTTCTGTAATTTCTGGAAATCAGATGTAAGTAAGGAGTGGAAATATGGCACAAGAGCATGCAGACATCATTTATAGCGGCGGAACCATTTTGCCGCTGACCGGCTGCGATGCAACGCTTGAGGCGGTCGCGGTCAAGGACGGTGTGATACTGGCCTGCGGAAGCCGGGCGGATGTAGAGAAGCTGGCAGGGCCGGACACCGAGCGGGTGGATTTGGCGGGGAGCACGATGCTTCCGGGCTTTTATGACGCCCACAGCCATTTCGTCGAGGTCGGCACGGGGCGACTGATCTACAGCAATGTGAATTGCCCGCCCTACGGGCCGGTGGAGCGGATTCAGGATGTTCTGGATATCCTGCGGGAAAAGGCGGAAAGAACTCCGAAGGGGAAGTCCGTAATCGGCGCGGGGTATGACCAGAATATCATTGCAGAGCACCGCCACCTGACGCGCGTGGATCTGGATCAGGTCTCGACGGAGCATCCTGTGATCTGCGATCATGTTACGTCCCATTTCATGTATGTCAACTCGATGGCGCTGCGCATCGCGGGGATCGATCGGAACACGCCCGACCCGCAGGGCGGCGTGATCCGCCGGGACGAGCAGGGAGAGCCCACCGGCGTTCTGGAAGAGACCGCAGTCGATCTCATCTGGTACAAGGATGAGCTGGGCTTTCTCGGCACGAGAGATGAAAAGATCCGCGGGCTGAAGGAAGCCACGGATTACTATGCCGCCAGAGGCTATACCACGGCCAATCAGGGCCTTGTGGGCGACGCGGAGATCATGCAGGAGGGCGAAAAGCAGGGGTATCTCGGCATTCGCTGCACGCTGTGGAGCGCGCCGGAGCCGGCGGCGAAATACGCAAAAGAGAATGTGAAGTCCGAGGGAAACATGTTCTTTATGACCGGCGGAAAGGAATTTCAGGACGGCTCGATCGGCTGCGGCACCGCCTATCTGACGAAGCCCTACTACACAAAGCTGCCAGACCGTTCCGCGGATTACTGCGGCAGCCCCGTGTGGAGCCGGGAGGAGCTGACGGAGCTGGTGAAAAAGGTGCACAATGCGGGCGCGCAGATGCACATCCACTGCAATGGCGACGCGGCGATCGACGATGTGCTCTATGCTTACGAGCAGGCGCAGCTTGAAAATCCGTGTCCGGACCCCCGCCATGTCGTTGTTCATGCGCAGATGAGCCGCATGGACCAGCTGGAAAAAATGAAGGAGCTGGGGGTCACGCCCACATTCTATGTGCCGACGCTCTACCCCAACGGAGATATCTTTGAATCGACCTACCTTGGCCCTGAGCGCTGCGAGCATGTGGACCCGATCAAGACGGCAATGGACATGGGACTGCATCCGACGGTGCATACCGACTGCCCGGTCATGCCGCCGGACCCGCTGACCTCCATCTGGACGGCGGTGACGCGCAAAGCGAAAAGCGGCGCTGTGATCGGACAGACAGAGCGCTTGAGCGTATATGAGGCGCTGCTGGCAAGCACCATCAATGCGGCATATCAGAGCAAGCAGGAAGATCTGGTGGGAACCATTGAACCGGGGAAGTGGGCGGACTTTGTGGTCTTAGACCGCAATCCGCTTCAGGTAGACGCAGACGACATCCCGAATTTGAAGATCCTTAAAACCATAGTAGGAGGTCGATGCGTGTATCAGGCTTAACCCTATGCAACAGAGAAAACAGAAACAGAAAACAGAACTATTGAGGTGTGTATTATGAAGAACGAACTTCGCAAGGCGAAAAAGCCTTTTGAACTGCCGCACGGCTACATCATCCTGCTGTGCGTTATGCTGCTGGTGGCGGCGCTGACGTGGATCATCCCCGCCGGTGAGTACGACATCGTGCAAAATCCGGAGTCCGGAATTGAGGAAATCGACCCTTCCAGCTTCCATTTTGTGGAAAGAGATGACCCTGTTACCTTCTTTGGCTTCTTTACGGCAATCAACGCAGGTATCGTAAAGGCCATGGGCATCGGCTCGCTCATCCTGGTCATGACGGGCGCGCTGGCCGTTCTGGACAGCACGGATGCGCTGACTGCGGGCGTGCATCGGGTCATTGCGCATTCAAAGGGAAAAGAATTCCTGATCGTTGCAAGCTTTTTCCTGCTGTTCCTGATCTGCGGCGTTGTGGGCATGGCTGAGAACATGATGCCGTTTATCCCAATCGTTATTACGCTGGTCATGGGTCTGGGCTATGACCGTATGCTCGGCTTTGCAGTTGTCGTTGCCGGCCTTGAGATCGGCTGGACCGCCGGTATTGTCAATATCTATACCACCGGCTTCTCCCAGCAGATGATCGGCCTGCCCATCTTCTCCGGCCTGGGCTACCGCACGATCGCCACGGTGGTGTTCTTCCTGATCGGCGTGACGTATTTCTGGTTTTACTGCAAGAAGATCAAGGCCGACCCCTCCAAGAGCTGCTGCGCAGAGGAATATATGAACCAGCGCGTGGGCCAGAATCAGGTCGAGATGGAGGAGATCCCCCTCACGCTGAAAATGAAGCTCGGCCTGCTGATCTTCGCTGTGGCGCTGATCGTCCAGACCTACGGCTGCGTAAAGCTCGAGTGGTCCTTCAACCAGATGTCCGCCGTGTTCATCATCTCCACCATTGTGACGGTCCTTGTGTGCGGCATCAATCCCAGCAAGGCCTGCCGTATCTTCACCACCGGCGCAGCTGACCTGCTGAGCGTGGTGTTCATGATGGGATTTGCCCAGGCGATCACCGCTCTGATGCGTCAGGGCAAGATCCTCGATACGATCGTCTATTACCTGAGCGGTCTGCTCCAGAACAAGGGCCTGCTGCTGACGCTCCTTGCGATCTTCTTCGTCGTCATGGTCATGAACTTCTTCATCATTTCCGGCGAGGCCAAGGCCGTTGTGCTGATCCCGATCCTCTCCCCGCTGGGCAAGGCGCTGGGCATCAACCAGCAGGTGCTGGTTCTGGCCTACCAGTATGCAGAAGGCTTTACCAACGACCTGTATCCGACCTACGGCAGCCTCCACGCCATGCTCGCTATGGGCAAGCTGAACTTCGGCGATTGGATCCGCTTCTCCTGGAAGCTGTGGTGCATGCTTCTGGTCGCGGGCTTCGCCTTTGTGCTTCTGGCACAGGTCATCAACCTCGGGCCCTTCTAATCAGAAACCATCTCTCTCTTCTGAAATCCCCCGCCGCGGCAGATGCCCGGCGGGAGATTTTTTTCTGCGGAATGAAAAAAGCGCGGCGCCGGCCGGGGAAACATCGCTCTTTCCACGGCCGGATTTGCATGGTATAATCAGAAAAACGCCGCAGGCAGGAGGAATGCATGATGCCGAAAGCAAAGTGGAACCTGAACACCATCTACATCTCCGAGCGGCTGCAGGAGAGCCTGCGGCCCATTTCCCGCTGCGCTATGACCACCGTGGTCGCGCCCATGGGCTACGGAAAGACCACGGCAGTGAACTGGTATCTCGCTGAGCGCGCCAAGGCGGAGGCGCTGCACATCATCCGCATCAGCGTGTACTCCGCCAACCTTGCGATCTTCTGGAAAAGCACGCAGGAGGCCTTTGCCCGCGCGGGCTTTCCCTTCCTGCGGGACTATCCCTGCCCCACGGACGCCGCGGGCGGCGGGCTGCTGGTGGACAATCTCTGCCACGCGCTGGCGGGTGATACGCCCTGCTACCTCGATCTCGCCACCGGACTGCGGCGGGGCGAACTGCTGGGGCTAAAGTGGACGGACGTGGACTTCCAGCACGGAGTACTGAAAATCCAACGGGCCATTTCACGGCAAAACGGCAAAGTAGTCGAGGCACCGCTGAAAACGAAAAATGCCTACCGCACACTGCCCATGTCGGCGGATGCGACAGACGTTCTGATGCAACAAAGAAGAAAAACGGGCAACAGCGAATGGGTATTCCCATCGCCAAACGGAGGCCCCATGTCCCCGGACAGCGTCCTGCACATGCTCCAGCGGGTGCTGAAACGGGCTGGGCTGCCCCGCATCCGCTTTCACGACCTCCGGCACACCTTCGCAACGATGGCGCTCCAGAACGGCGTGGACGTGAAAACGGTGTCCTCGATGCTGGGTCACTACTCGGCGGGCTTCACGCTGGACACCTACGCCCACGTCACCACTGACGCCCAGCTCAAAGCGGCGCAAACGATGGGGAACATCCTCTCCCGTGCGGTATAGACCTTTCCGCTCCCCGTCCCGTTGGGGTCAGCGTTTGGGTCAGAAAAAAGCAGCATCCAAAAATGGCAACTTATGAAAAGCAAAAGCCCTCGAAATCAGACGATTTCGAGGGCTTTTGGTACGCCGTGAGGGATTCGAACCCCCGGCCTTCTGGTCCGTAGGCTGTCTCACGCACAAATCGGGGTCATTTCGGCTCCGATTTGTGCTTTTTGCCACCGTTCGCTCGGCGGATTTTCCGTTGTTTCCGTCCAGCCCTGCCCGCTTTTTTCGGATTCTGGGTCAAAAGTGGGTCAGAGGCTGTAATATCCGGAGGGACTGGCGAACTGCAACCTTGCGCCACAGTCCACACTATCTATCCTCATACCACAAATGGCGTAAAGGCCAGCGTTTCGTGGGTGTATTTGTCCATCACGGCAGTTGCTTCGGCCTCGGTGACAGAGCGAAAGTCACCACTGCTGACATAGTGATCCGCTGTGGCGGAGTAGCGCCATAGTGAGCCGCCGGAGCCGTCATCCAGATACAGCAGCGTTTCCAGATGCTGTAACTCGCCGCTGGTATAGCGGTAGTAATAGTAGGTGCTTTCAAATGCGCTGCTACTGCCTTCGTTTGCCAGACTGCCATCGGTGCAGAGATACCAGCGGTTACGGTTCCAACCGTTGACCACGCGGACGGCTCTCGTACCGCCATAGCGGTAGATGTTGAAAATCACGGTGTGTCCTTCGTCCCAATTCGCACCGAGCAGCAGTTCAGGGATCCCATCACCGTCAAGATCGCGCAGCAGCCAGCCGGGTGTTTGATAGTAGTCATTCACCGCTAAAAGATCAGAACTGAACTCCGTTTCGGTGCCTTGTGTACCGGCGAGGCGGAGATCGCAGATATTGGCTAACACCTCATCGTACTCGGGGTATCCGGTCACGCGGGGCCAGAAAGTAAACACCGCGCCTGCAGCAAGATAGCCTGTGGAAACGGGAGATTCTGTCAATGTAACGATCAGACGCCCAGTCCCGTCTGCGGTTACATCTGCCGCGAGAGTGCCGCCAATATCCGCAGTGCCGGAGATATGCAGGATATTCATCTGCGGGTCATAGCTTCCTGCTGTATTGTCGACAGAAGTAAACTTATAGATACCAAGGTCTGCTGCATAGCTGCCATCGGCGTTTTTCCGGATCGTCAGACTGGAGCCCATGTCATCGGCGTAGCTGCCGATGAGGGCATCTGCCGTACTGCTTCCATTTTCCACACGGAAGCTCTCCGCCATCATGCGAAGCTGCGTTGCCTGCACTTCAACCTCTGGCTCGTCCGCGTCGTCGTAGCTCCAATGGGTCTCTACCCGGTAGTACGCCTCGCCGGACGGCACGGGATAGAGGTAGACGATCGTGTTGCTTAACCCTTCCTGCGTGACGCAGCGGTAGTATCCGTCCAACTCTTCTACGGCGTGACCGGCGTTTTGCAGACCGGCCAGCTCATCTGCAAGGCTGTCCTGCTTCACAACGCTAAGGTAAGCGTCGCTGTTGTCAGCCAACCACACGCGAGTTCCGAGATTACGCAGCCATTGACCAACAATGCAGATGCTCCAATCATCCACATAGAAGCGGTTCGCATCGGCAGCTTGCGTATCACCGACCTGAAAACTGTCAGGCAGAGGGGAATCTCCCACGGTGTACGGCCAAGTGATATGGGTGCTCCGGTAGGTATCTCCGTCAATTCGGATATAGGTATTGCCATTGTTCGTAACTGTGTGCTGCACGCCGTCAGCTGTGGTGATGTAGAGTGTCATCGTACTGCCGCTGAGCGACTCTGGTTCACTGATATACCGTCCGCTACTTTTGTTGATGAGTGCAACCGCCTCGGCAATCTCGTCTGCATTGAAGTCTTTATACTGCTTGTCGGTCGCCTGCGGCATAATCGTCAATTCAACACGCACCACATCATCCACGCGCAGATTCTTCGCCCACTTCATCGTTTCGTGTTCCGGATTCGTCAGAAAGCACACCGCCACAACGACGCACACGGCGACCGACGCCGCGACCACCCAGAACGCGGGCTTTTTGTAGCGCAGCGCGTTCTTCACACGCTCCTTGACGCCAACTTCACCGAACGCCAGCGGGCAGGTGATGACCGCCTTGCGCGGCATACTGCACGCAAGCAGCACCGTGGAATAGGTCTTGACGGCGCTCTCGTCCATCGTGCGGATCACCCGCTCATCGCAGGCCAGTTCAATGTCGCGGCAGAGCAGCGCATAGGCGAGCCACAGTACGGGGTTGAACCAGTAGACAGCCAGCAGCGCGAAACCCAGCGGCTTCCACCAGTGGTCACGCCGCGCGAGATGCGCCTGCTCATGCGCCAGTACATTCTGCCGCTGTACCTCATCCAGACCGGAGGGCAGATAGATGTGTGGTTTTACAACGCCGAGGATAAACGGCGAGGAAATGGCATCGCAAAGATAAATGTTATCCTGAATGGGGAGCGACACGCTCACGCGTCGGCGCAGCCGAAGATAGCTTGCGAGCGCATAGAGCAGCATGGCTCCAAGGCCGATGAGCCACACCCAGCCTGCGATCTCCGTCCAGACATAGAGCGGGTTGACGCTGGCTGTCGGCACGGCGGCAAAATGTTCGCTGAGTGAGGGATTCACAGCATTGTCGATGACGCTCACGCCGCTGGTGATGGTCGGCGCGGGAGCAGACTGCACGGCCACGGGACTGACCGTTTCTGCACTGGGGATCAGACTCAGCGCACTCTCTATGGAAAATGGCAGCACAAGCCGCAGCGCGACGATGCCCCAGAGCAGAACATTCATCCACTTGGGAGAACGCTTTGATACCAGGCGCAGTACCAGCACGGCCAGCACCAGCCAGCTTGCGGAAATGCTCAGATTCAAGAGCTTCAAAAAGACGGCAGCCATGGTCTCACTCCTTTCCGCAGCGGTCGATCATGCGCTGAATTTCCGCAATGTCCTTCTCCGAAAGAGATTTCCGCGTGGTAAAAGCCGCCAGAAACGCGGGAAGGGAACCGTCGAAGGTGTCCTCCACAAATTTCTCGCTCTGTACGGCGTTATAGCCCTCCTGTGAAAGAAGAGAAGTGACCGTGCCGTTTTCGTTCTGAAAGATACCGTGTTCGCAGAGTTTTTTCAAAACTGTGTAGGTCGTGGATTTTTTCCATTGCAGCTCCTGTTCGCACAGTTTCACCAGTTCACCGGAGGTCAGCGGCTCGTGCTGCCAGATGAGTTCTGCAAAATGCGTCTCAACAACGCCCAGTTTGTAACCGTCCATGTGGGCCTCCTTTCTTTGTTGGTCTATTTATGATAGATTTTTGATACTTGAAGTCTATCATAAGTAGACTGTACCTGTCAAGCACATTTTGCAGCGCTGGAATCAATGATGGCCACCCGACCTCAGAAAACGGCAAGTTAGCCGCTTTGACAAGCGGCCGTCCGGCGTTTCAGCAGCACGTAAAGCGCACTGAGGGTAGTGATACCACCCCTCGTCTCGCACATTCGGAAAGCACTGAGCGCAGGGTGTACAAGCCGCAACTTCGGCAGAAGCGAAAAGATCACGCGGCCCAGCGGGGCCGCGACGCCTCGGAACAGCGACGCGCATGAGCGCATCGCTGTTCCGCAGGCTCTCTGCGTTCTTCGAGATTCCCCTCGACCAAGGCCCAAAAGCGGCAAAGTACGCCGTTCTGATACCCGGCCCGGGGATGTTTGTGAACGTGCGGAACGCTCCGAGGGTAGTGATACCACCCCCACCCGAAACAACCCCTGTTTCGCCGTGTAAGCGCTTGTGTGCGATTTTTCTCCGAAAGCCGGGTGTGTACCCGCTTTCGGAGTGAAGGCAAACGTGGGCCGTTTGTGGGAGAAGTTGAAAAACGCGATGAAAGATGGTCTGAGATAGAGTTTGAGACAGCAGCTTTGACAGATTTTTCTCTTCTGCTGGTGTTGAGGGTTCACAGTGAACCGGGAAATGTATGTATATAAAAGCGTGGAGGACTAAAAGGAATTTCGCTGACGGCACAAGACCGTGCTGTGGCCGAGGGAGGGAAGGCCCCTGTTTCGGCGTGTAAGCCGCTATGTGCCATCTTTCTCCGAAAGGCGAGTGTGTACCCGCTTTCGGGAGTGAGAGCGAACGTGGGCCGTTTGTGTGAGAAGTTGAAAACGCGATGAGGAACGGTTGGGAACAGCGTTGTGACGGTAACTTTTTGGCGATATTTGCGGGAGTGTCTATTGGCGAAAAATCGAACTTTTTAAGCCGAATTTTTGAATAGGGAAAGCCGTTCGATAAAAGCACAAGATAAAGGGCCGCAGTCGCAAGCGCCCGCGGCCCGGCCTCAAAGCCCCGCAGTGCGGAGCTTTCCGGGGTTTTGAAACCGCAGTCTAAGGTGCACCTTGAGAGACACTTTCGCAGTCATAGGTGAACGTGAGGGACGGAAAAGGCCCGTGGCGGCGGACTTTTCAAGGTGGCCGTTTCGCAGGCGGTTGAGAAATTCGCCGTTTTCAACCACTCGAAAAAGTACTCTTTGAGCAGTGGCAATTTTCGGAGTAAAACGTGCATATTTTGCACCGCTGTAGTCAATGGAAATGGCTTTTCATCCGTTCGAAAATCGCACCGCTGAAACCAAAGAAGAACGCCTCCGGCAGCGCAAAAATTGCGCCGCAATAGGCAAAGATAAGGTGGCACGGCCCTGAGCGCAATTGATAACTTTTTGATAACTGTTCCGGTTTTCGATAGCTTTCCTCTGCTGTTTACGGTATGGTTTGCCGTTACAAAGGAGGCTGATTTTATGCCGAAAAGACGAGCAAACGGCGAGGGGAACATCCGCAAGCGAAAGGACGGACGCTGGGAGGGAAGATACACAGTCGGTCACGATCCGGAAACTGGCAAGGCCATCATCAAGAACGTTCTTGGAAAGACGCAAGCGGAAGTCAAGGAAAAGCTGAAAAAGGCCATCGAAGAAAACGTGGGAATCGACTATGGGCGGGCCAAGACCTACACCGTGGGAAGTTGGCTGGAAGTGTGGATGGAAAACTACGCAAAAATCAAGCTGCGCCCATCGACCTACAAAACCTCGCAAGGCTTTCTGAAAAACCACATCAAGCCGCAGATCGGCAGCATCCCGCTGGCAGACCTAACCTCTCTGGACTTGCAGCGGTTCTACAAGCACCTGTTGGACGGTGGCCGGGTTGACCGCATCGAGGCCAAGAAAAAGCCGAAAGGGTTAGCACCGAAAACCGTGCGAAACATCCACCAAATGATCTGCTCGGCGTACAACCTCGCCATCGAGCAACACCTCGTCACGAAAAATCCGACACAGGGCTGCGCCTTGCCAAAAGTCGAACACAAAGAAATGAAGACCCTGACCGCCGACCAACTCAGCGCCTTCTTCCAAGAGGCCAAGGACAGCGGCGTGTACGAACTCTACTACCTCGACCTCGCTACCGGACTTCGGCGGGGCGAACTGCTGGGCCTGAAGTGGACAGATGTGGACTTTGAACACGGTGCAATCAGGGTGCAACGGGCCATCTCACGACAGAACGGCAAGGTAGTCGAGGCACCGCTGAAAACGAAAAACGCCTACCGCACACTGCCCCTGTCGGCAGATGCGATAAGCGTTCTGAAAATGCAGAAATGCAAAGTCGGAAATAGCGAATGGGTATTCCCATCGCCCACCGGAGGCCCCATGTCTCCGGACAGCGTCCTGCACATGCTCCAGCGGGTGCTGAAACGGGCAGGGCTGCCCCGCATCCGATTCCACGATCTCCGTCACACCTTCGCGACGATGGCGCTCCAGAACGGCGTGGACGTGAAGACCGTGTCCTCGATGCTGGGTCACTACTCCGCGGGTTTCACGCTGGACACCTACGCCCATGTGACCACCGACGCACAGCTCAAAGCCGCCCAGACGATGGGCAATATCCTATCCCGTGCTGTCTGACGGTTTCCGCTACCCGCTCCCGTTGGGGTCAGCGTTTGGGTCAGAAAAAAGTGGTATCCGAAAATGGCAACTTATGAAAAGCAAAAGTCCTCGAAATCAGACGATTTCGAGGACTTTTGGCAAGCTACATCATTCTGGATATCTTGCATTTATTGCTCAAAACAAAGATATTTCGTGTTTATAGATTTCGTTCTGCTTCTACATTTTCTGTGTGCCATCCAGCAATGCTTTGCTTTTCATGTTCATATATATCTCGATTTACAACACGAGCATTGAGTGCAAGCATGCCTTTCTGAGGACGATCCGCATATACATATCTGTGTGCATGTCGTATAATCATTTCACGAAACAATTTACTGTATGCCAAGGAATAGTCCAAGCCAGGGATATTCCTTTTTACACCGACTTCGGAAAATAATAGCACTTTGGGAGAAATAGGCATTAATATTATGTTGTGTTTTGTCCCCCAGCCTCCACCAAAATCATAGTCCCTTTCGCTATTGTAATTCAAACAAATAACAGGATCATCTGATGTTGGGAACGAAATACCATCAGCGGCATGAACCACTTGCCAATTGATCCGTTCGGATACTTTTATAGTTGATGTAAGCAAATGCTTTAAATCATGCAAGTAAAATCCTTGGCCCACAATCGTTTTCATTTCGACTATGCTTTTCTCTCTATCAAGTAATATCTTGAGTGGAAATAGGACATCTTCTGTACTTTTGCTGGCAGCAGACTGATGTGATATGCTTCGCTGCAATTCGTGCGCTGATGCCTTGTTTAGCTTTCCGCAAACTTCGTTCATCACGTCAGGGAATATTTTCAGGTTCTGCTTGGTTAGTCGCAAGTATGCAGCTGGCGTACGCAGGTACTGGGCAAAAACAAAGTGTGAGAGAGTTTTTATTTCCTCTTTTGATAGCCTCTTATCGTTAATCAGCTTATCGAATATTGGTTTTGCTGGTCGTTCAAATTCTTGATCAAACCAATGTTCAAAATCATCAAGTTCTTCATTGCCGACAACTCTTGTATAAAAGTCATTCCATACCGCGGTGTTTTTGATTGATTGCTGTGTCCAGTATGGAACATTTGCGTTGGATACCAGAATACTATAAGTTCGAATTGTCTTCCCATCAAGGCTCCAGTTTTTCAAATAGAATTGCGGAATGTAGTGATTTCTTCGAGTTATATTCTGACTCATGACGCCATCACTCTTTTGCGTTCTTGATCCGCTTCTGGATATCCTCCACGGACGGCAGTTGGCGTTCCAGTTCTTCCGGCAGGTTGCTGGTGATCTGATAGGCACTGACGCCGATGGGCTTGCTCATGTCCTTGAGCGAATACTCCGCCACGAGGTCATTCTTGCTCTTGCAGAGCAGCAGGCCAATCGACGGATTGTCCTGCTCTTTTTTCAGGATACCATCCACGGCAGAAAGGTAGAAGTTAAGCTGCCCTGCGTATTCCGGCTTGAACTCGCCGGTCTTCAACTCGATCACCACATAGCAGCGGAGGTTGAGGTTATAGAACAGCAGGTCGATGTAGAAGTCATCACCGCCCACATTGAGGTGGTACTGATTGCCGAGGAACGCAAAGCCGGTCCCCAACTCCAGCAGGAGCTTTGTCACATCCTTGACCAGAGCCTGCTCGATGTCACGCTCTATCATATCCTCTTTGAAAGGAATAAAATCGAAGATATACGGGTCTTTCATCGTCTGGGCCGCGAGTTCACTCTGCGGAGACGGAAGGCGGCTTTCGAAGTTGGACACCTTCTCTGCCAGCACCTGCCGCTGATACAGCCCGCTTTCGATCTGGTGTACCAGCACGTTGCGGGACCAGCCGTTTTTAGCAACTTGTTCGGCATACCAAATATGCTCATCTGCATTCTTCACCTTGTCCATCAGGGCAATATGGTGATACCAAGTAATTTGTGCAAGCGCCGCTTGCACAATTTCCTTTTCGGGAAAACGCAGTGCGAACTTCGCCATGTATTTCAGGTTTCTCACCGAGTAGCCGGTGGCGTCTGGAAAAGACATTTTAATGTCTGCGGCAAGATTTTCAACAAATTTGTTGCCCCATGTCTTGTGCTCGTTGATGACCTCGCCGATGGAGTGGTAGAGAACCAGCAGCTCACGATTGACGCTGACCGTCGCACGGTATTGCGCCGTGCGGATCTCCTGCTTAATCGATTCGACGATATTCAGATATTCGTTGGAATTCATCAGCATTTTTCGTTTCCCTCCATCAGTTTATGCAGCAGCCCTTGGCAGCCCGCCAGCACATCCTGCCACGTTGCCTCGAAATCGCCCGTGTACCACGGGTCGGCAACATCGTGGGAGCAGTCGGTGTAGTCCATCAGAAGGTGCAGCTTGCCGTCCGGGTCGCCGCCGCAGATGCGGTGCATATTCCGCAGGTTCGCGCTGTCCATGCCAATCAGCAGGTCGTACTTGTCGTAGTCCTGATTGGTGAGCTGCCGCGCTGCGTGGCCGTCGCAGGAGATCCCGTGCTCCGCCAGCTTGCGCCGCGCCGGAGGATAGACCGGATTGCCAATCTCCTCCCGGCTGGTCGCCGCCGACTCGATATGGAACTGTGAGGCAAGTCCTGCCTTCTTCGCCAAGTCCTTCATCACGAACTCCGCCATCGGGCTGCGGCAGATATTTCCATGGCATACAAAGAGTATTTTCTTCATCGCACTCGCTCTCCTGAGAGATTTCTTTTTCTCCAGTATAGCAGGAAACCATCGGCTCGTCGAGAGAAGAATGCAGCCACGCCTGAGATTCTATGGCTTCCAGCAGTTTTGCTTTTTTCCAGCCGAAGCGCAGCGCGGCTCGGATGTACCATGCCCGCTCCTCGTTGTTGCCACATCTCTCTAAAATCGCCACATTCTGCGTCCAGCCGAGCTCCATCGCCAGCCTCATGATTTCAGGGGATTCTTCGTAGGTTGCGTAAAACGCCCGCATACGGCGCAAATTGCGGGGAGAAAAGCCCTCGGTTGCGGGGTAGGTGTCTTGCAGGTATTCCGACGCCGCGACAGCGGCGCCTTTTTCGCTCCTGCCGCTAACCACTCGGCCGATCTCACAGTACAATTCCATCTGCGGGAGTTGTGCCGCCATAAGCGCGTCCAGCGCGGCAAACATGGTGGTGTAATCTGCGGGCTTGCGGATGTTCATTGGCTTTCTCCTTTCCGGCGCGGCGCACCTGATCAACGCTCAAAGCAGAAAAAGCACGGCGATGTCACCGTGCTTTTCTCTGCTTTGACTTGTTTCATATGACCCGCACGATCTGCTCCCACAGCAGGATGTGCTTTTCATCAACGGCTTTGTTGTCATGATAGTGGCCGAACAGCCAGTAGTGATATTTTGCTCTCTTTTGTACATCTTGTAGGAAGTCCGTGAGTCGGTCCGCCTCGTTGTGGCGGCTCCCCATGAGGGCGATGCAGGTTGGAGCGCAGTGGGTGATGATGTAGTCCACCTGCCAGTTGTATCTCTCCAGATTTTGCAAGGCTTCGATGTATTCCTCATCAGAGGGAAGTTCCTGCCGCCACCATGAGATGTGGTTGATCCGATGATTGGTGTCATGGCTTTTTGCGCCGCCCATGGTGAAGAAGCGGTAACTCTCCAGCTCGAAGATCTGACCGCGCATCAGGTGCAGCACATGAGGGCGAACGCGGTGTACCTTGCCGCCGTGCCACTCGGCAACAGGGTATCGTTCCAGCGCGTCATAGTTTTCATGGTTGCCGCAGACGAAGGCAAGTGTGAAAGGCAGGCGTTCCAGCCAGTCCAGCGTTTCATCGTCGCGGCTGTCGCCAAACCACACGCCGCCGAAGTCGCCGGCGATGATGACCATATCGTTCTTCGTCATCCCAGCTTGCTCCGGGAAGTATTCCGGCTGGAAGCGCCGGAAGTTTCCGTGACAATCGCCAGTCGCATAAATCATGCGAATTTCCTCCTTTTTGGCTGTTCTACAGCCTGCTCGATTTCCAGCCCATCCCGCAGCGTTACACGGATGTGCTCTCGGGACAGGACGGTGACCTTCTCCAAGAGCTGATAGATCACATTATCATCCCATTCCGTAAGCTCACTTGACGCAGTTTTCAGCACCGACGCGACCGCCTGCACACGGCGGTTCGTCTGCTCCTGTTCCTGACGAATTTGCAGAATCATGGCTTTGCGGCGCTTGAACTCTGCCATTGCCGTGGAGATGGATTGGAACTGTGTAGTGTAGCTGTCAGCGTTATTCGCATCGGCGGCTTCTCGCAGAAGATCGTTGAACTGCTGTCCCAAGCCTTCCATGGCTCGGTCAATATCTCCGAGACTCATGCTCTCGCCGGGGATAGGGGCAAGTTCCTGCTCCATTGTGTCAATAAGCTGCGCAGTCAGAGTGCCGTGATTGGACATGGCAGAATTGACGGCGCTCAGTATGGCCTGTTGGAGAGGCCCCTCGTCCAGCGTCGGAGAATGCAGGCAGTATCTCTTTCCATAGTCCAGGCGGCTCGTACAGCGCCATACCGCGCGCTTTTCGCCGTGCTGCGTCCATACGACGCGTCGGTAGGCTGTGCCGCATTCCGCGCAGAACAGCAGTCCGCTGAGCGCGTACTTGCCGCTGAATTTGCCGCGTCCGGTGGGAGCACTTTTCCTTGTGCGCCCATCCTGTGCACGGCGCCGTGCAATTTCAAGCTGCACAGCATCGAACATCTCGCGGCTGACGATAGCTTCATGGTTGTCCTGGATGAGGACTTTGGGAAGCTGCCCTGTATTCAATATTGCTTTTTTGCTGATACAATCCTTGATGAAGGTTTTCTGAAGCAGGGCGTCCCCACAGTATTTTTCGTTGGTGAGGATGGAGCGCAGGTTGCTGGTAGTCCATTCCGTTGTTCCGGCAGCGTTGCGGACACCACTGGCCTCCAGCGCCTGTCGAATGTTTTGGACACTTCTTCCGGCAAGGTACCATTCAAAGATTCGGCAAATGATTTCGGCTTCTTCGGGGATGACCACGGGGGCGCCATCCGGCCCTTTTTCGTAGCCCAGCATGGTCTTGTACTGGAATGTTACCTTGCCGTCCTTGATGGACTGACGCTTGCCCCAGCGGACATTGGCAGAGATGGATTCACTTTCGGATTGGGCGAAGGCGGCGTGGAGCGCAATGAGGAACTCACTTTCCGGATAAATGGAGTTGATGTTCTGCTCCTCGAAGATCACAGCGATGCCGAGACTTCGCAGCTCACGGGTATAGCTGATGGTGTCCAGCGTATTTCTGGCGAAGCGGGAGACAGACTTGGCGAGGATCATATCGATCTTGCCCTGCCGGCATTGGCGGATCATGCGAAGGAACTGCTTGCGCCGGCAGGTGGAGGTTCCTGTGATGCCCTCGTCCGCGAAGATGTCCACCATCGTCCAATCAGGATTCTTCATGATCTTCTCGGTGTAGAAGGCTTTCTGGTTCTCATAGCTGGTCAGCTGCTCCTCATCGCCGGTGGATACGCGGCAGTAAGCGGCGACGCGCAGATTTCGTTTCTTTGCCTGTTCCTGCGGAGATTCCTTTTTCGCCGGAATGATAATGATTTTTCTTTCCGGACGAGGCTCTGCCATGAGCTGTCACGCTCCTTTCGTCAATCGCGGGGATGGTCTATGCTTCCAGGCATTGACCATTTTTCAGATGGACGCGCACATCGTTGCCCTGACATTCGACGCTTCCAACTCCCTGCCGCAGCAGTTCTGCGTCCAGTTCGACCATCTTTGACCGCCGCCCGAGAATGCTGCGGAGGCGGTGGGCTTCGTATTCTTCCATCTGGACGCTTATAAGGGTCAAGACCGCAAGCTCCATCGCTTTCTGCCGCGCGACTTCTTCATCCACGGGCGGCGTATGCAGAAGATTGTCCAGCTCCAGCCGGAGCCGCCGAATATCTTCTGTGCTGGGAACACCGAATGCCTCTATCTTGATGAGCTGCGGATCGCCTACCACCTGATTCAATATCTTGAGGACTTTTCGCGCAACGCTGTCGGGGACTGTGCCGCTGCACAGCCTGTAAAGTTCAGCCTGCGCGGGGGTTCGAGAGGGGATAGAGCGTTTCTGCTTTCGACGCTCCTGCACTGCTTGAAGCTGCTCCGCAGATATGAGTGCGGGGTAGACCTCCGTTCCGATATAGCGGCTGTCTTCCAAAATTCGAGCCACCATGTTTACGTTCCAGTGTTTGCCTGCATCGTAAGGAACATCCCTTTTATCGAGTTCCTTTGCGAGATGCCGGAAGGATGCACCGGTGAGGTACGTTGCATAGATGTACTGCACCGTTTCTGCTTCATTGGGGGAGGGGATGATATCCCCAAACTCCATGCGGTAGCCGAAGACCATTTTTCGCTTGGATGCCATGTCGTTATTTTCTCCTTTCAAAGTGTTCGGGAAGTTCCAGCCCGTTGATGAGCCGGAAGATTGCTGTGCTGTTATTCTGAATGGTGATTTTCTCAACCAACTCGCTGAACAGCGCCCCGTCAAAGGCCATAAGCAGATCCGGCCCTTCTTCCAGAATGTCCAGAAGTTCCTGCGTGCGCTGGATCGTCTGATCGTCCTCGGCGCGCAGAATGTGGGATTTCTTCAGCTTTGCCTCGCGGCGCTGTTCAGCCAGTTGGTTGCTGCGGGATATAAAAATGTCAGGATCGACGATGGCCTGCTGCTTGAGCTGGGCCAGCAATCGTTCCTGACTTGCAATATCTGCGATTCGATTGTTGAGTGAAATGATATCCTCACTCCAGAGAAGTCTTCCGGTCTTGGCAGTCTGGAGAGCTTGGATGAGTTGTGTGAGAACTTCCTCCCCGTACCGCTTGAGACGGAAGTATACACGGAGAAAGGCTTCCGTGATCTCCGACTCAGGCGTTTGCATGGTGAGACAGCTTTCGGCACTTTTTTCATGCGTCTGACATACCCAATAGGCGGTGCCGCGGCATACCCTTCGCTTGCAGATCGCTCCGCAGTGTCCGCACACGATCTTGCAGGAGAACGGGTGGGGAGTACTGGCTCGAGGCGGAATGAAAGCGCCTTTTCGGGATAAGAGCCGCTGGACCTTGTCGAACACCTCCTGACTGACGATAGGCGGATGGGTTTCTTCGATGAGGTATTGATCCTCCTCGCCCTTGTTTTCTTTTTTTCGGTGGGGGAGAGTGACCGTGGCGTAGGTCTTCTGTACCAGCGAGTTCCCAATGTATTTTTCATTGCGCAGAATGTACTGGATACTGCGAACCTGCCAGAAGGGGGTATTTTGCTTGGTGGGGATACCCCGCGCCGTGATCTCCTTTGCGATATCCTCCATGCTGACGCCAGAGAGGTAGCGGTCAAAGATCTGCCGGATGACAACGGCCTCGTCCTCGATGACTTCCAGTTGGTTATCGACCAGCCGGTAGCCGTAGGGGGCGCAGCGGGTAGAGAAGACGCCGCGCTGCATCCGCATCTGATAGCTGTGACGCATCCGCTCTGAGATGGCTTCACTCTCCTTTTGCGCCAGCGCCGAGAATACTGCGGTGAGGGCTTCGCCGGTGGCTTGTGCGGTATCGATGTTCTGCTCCTCGAAGTAGACGCTGACACCGAGAGACTTCAGTTCTCGCACGGCCTCCAGACTTTCTTTGGCGTTGCGTGCGAAGCGGGAAGTGGACTTGACAAGAATGCGGTCAATGCGGCCGCTGCGGCAGTCTTCCATCATCCGCAGGAAGTCATCCCGCTTTTCGACGGATGTGCCGGTGATACCCTGATCGGCATAGATGTCTGCAAATATCCAGTTTGGATTGCTGTTGATGAGCTTTGCAAAGTAAGCGGTTTGGGCTGCATAGGAGTGGAGCTGATCGTTGGAGTCCGAGCTGACGCGGGCGTATGCCGCTACCCGGAGGGGGCGCGTGAGATCCTGCCCGGTGGCAGGGATGGTGATGATCCGCGGCTTCGGCTTCAGGGCGAGAGAGCCTGTGATTTTCTCGCTGTCGTTCATTGCGCTGACACCTCCTTTTTCAGCAACACACAATACCATGAAGCATCCGCAATAGCCATACCTAAAAGCGAAAAATCAAAGAGAAATAATGATGTCCGCGCCAAGCTGTACCATCAGACGCGCGGCGATCTTTTTTGCCTCGCTGCCGCTGACCAGTCCCTGCTCCCGCAGACCGTGGAGCAGGGTGACGATGCCGAGGTAATCTGCGTTGGGATTCATTTGAAGTCCTCCTTTTTGATTTTGGCAATGAAAACACCCGAGCCCGTTTGTCAAATGGGCTCGGGTGTTCTCACTACACGCTTCTATCGTTGTTACTATGCCGCCTTACTTTTAGTCTCGTTTGGTATCATCTGTCTCTATTTTGCTCCCCATCTGATCTAAGGCCTTCATGATGGCGTCCTCTGCTATGCAGTCCTTCAATGACGACTCAACAGGTCCTCTTTCCACAATGAGGATAAATGCTACAGCGCTCATCTGCTCATCCCGAGGAAGATCAAAGAATTGATTTTCTGTTGCAAACTTCTTGACTCGCTGGTACGCCTCACCGAGATCAACAAACTCACTAAGTCTATCCCGATCCACCGTTCTCGTTTTCGCAACTATTCTCACCGCTACACTTCCACGAGAAGTACATTCATCTATAATCTTCACAAGGGAAACATCATCTGTAACCATTGATTTCTTTTTATCCGCAGCGGTCTCTGGAGCGATTTGTTCAAGCAACCACAAAAATCTCAGCCCGTGATATTGCCTCAATACCACTTTTGAATCAATTGCCTTCACAGCACGCTCCTTAAAGATTGCTTCCAGCTTTAGGACCGCATCAAGAGGCAATACTGCATCAGCAGACTCTCTGGCATTTTCTGCATATCGGCCAAGCTGGTTTTCGAAGTCTTGCAGCAGCAAAGCCACTGTCGATACCTGGACCTTTTCGTTTTCAAAAATCGAGCACATTAAAGAAGCTCTCGCTTTCGAATCCATACTCTTTAATAATGAATCAACACAATATAGAAGCCTCCATGCAAACGGAACTGCAAAAAAGCCCTCATCCTCAACCTCAAAGGAACTCCAATTGCAAGAAAGAACTTTGATAATTATAGCTGCCCTTTTCGCGTCAATGATTCGTCCGTCTCCGGCCCCTGCGTACGCCTCTATCGCTTCAAGAAGCCGCACGATTTTCCCTTCACGATAGATTTGCATAGTTTCTTCTGCAAGCTCACTTTCGCTCGATTCAAAAACCATACGTCTAACTGTAGCAGTAGGAATTGCTCCATTCTCAAGCGTCAACGCAAAGTACCTGTCGAAGCATTCTGGAGCGGCGATACTATTTCTTATAAGAGAATCTCTACGGGAGTATCCCCTCCCAACGCCGTACGACCACCCCATATTCGTTTTGATTCCCGGAAATAGAGTGCCAAGTATATTCTTTGTTGCTTCTAAATCTGTAACGCTTCCGTCATCCGGAGCTATTCTGTTAATCGCACGTTCGACTTTCTCTTCCGCCTCTTTTTGGCGCTCATGTGAGAAGCTGCGCCTCTCCCCGCATAGTATATCCTTATAACTCGGCAGTTTTGAGTAAACTGTCGGCTCGAATACTTGCAGACATGTAAGCCCCAGCAAATCAGCAGCACTTGTCTCATTCTTCAAAAGCTCATATTTGAGCGAGAATACATTCGTGTACCGAATCACATCTCGTATCGATCTAATGTAGTTTTTGATTCCCTGCTGGAACAATTCACCCCATGTCTCCTTGTCCCAATCCTCTTCCGGAATATCGCCGAGAATCCCATTTAACTTTGAAAAAAGCGCTTCATGGATATCATCAATATTCGGCGCTGGAATCTCAAACGGCACTTGGACGATTTTCTCTAAATATTCCTTGCCATCACCATGCTGCACTTTTCCGAGCGCACGAACCACAACATCATAATCAAAAGCTAAGACGTATATGGTGTTGGGAAAATCTGCCAATGATTTGACCAATTGAAAAACTGCTACGATCTCTTCCTCAGAAAGTCGATCTATATCGTCGATGGAAACAATAATCTTCATCTTTTCATCTTTTAACTTTTCGATGATCTGATCTTTGCTCTCCTGCAAGTCTTTTGTGCGCTTTTCAACCTTTTGTCCTGCCTTTTTTGCAATAGCCCTAAAAAACGCGGCAATTCCTCCTCCTACAACCGGAATAAGGCTCGTCGCATCGAATACATCCGCATACTGGTCAATCAATTCCCATACTTTTTCAGCCTTTTTATTTTTGAGCTTGATTGCCGTTGCCATCTGCTTAAAAAACTGCGTGACAAGTTGCTTCGAATCGGAGCATAGCCATGGATTAAATCTGAGAACAACCACGCCGTCATCGATTTGCTCTACATTTTCAAAGACCATATTCAGCAGTGATGTCTTACCGCTTCCCCACTCGCCATATAAACCAATCGTGAGAGACGATGGGAACGAATACTGCACTAAAGTCTTTGCAAGGCTCTCTGCAAATGAGCCTCGGTTCAGCTCGTCTTCCTCCAACTTTGCGATAGGTAAATCCGAACTAAGCATTACACAACCTCCTTAAAATGTTCTACGCATCAAATCACACAACATCAACTGCAACGCTGAAAACATCCTCGATCGGTATCTCTCTCCGGTCTGTCATCTGGATCACCCCAGCGACCGCGTCGATCCGCTTGACCTCGCCGGTGACGGTCTGGTAGCTGCCGCCATGTTTTCGCTCATCCGGCACAAAGTAGGTGATGGACACCGTTGGTCTGCCGGGGAGCAGTTCTTGAAGATGCTGCAGCTCCGCGTCGACGCGCGTGATCTCGCTCTCGTCGAGCTCGATGCGCCGGTCCGTCAGCCGACCTGTTTCCGTGATGGCGGCGTGGTGGCCGGTCAGGGCTGCAAAGGGGGAGAACTGCGCCGCACGGTCGTGCAGCGACATGCGCGGATGGTTCTGCGAGGTCGGATGCGGGAGGTCAATGATATCGTCGTATTTGCCGCTCATGCCTTGTGCCCTCCGATCTGGCCGTTGCGCTCTCGGGCGGTCGCGCCGTCTAAATAGCTCCCGCCGTTCAGAATCGCGTTCTTGCCGAATTTTTTCTTGATGCCCAGCATCGCTTCCTGTATCTTGCGTTCGCGCTCCAATCTGATTTCTTCATCCTTGTGCTGCTGTTCCTGCGCCGCGATATCGTCAAACAGGTTGAACTGCACTGGCGCTTCGGCTTCCTGCGGAACATCGTCCTCGCTCACGATCTTGTTCGCTGTGATGGTGATCCTGCGGACGGACAGCTTGGGGTTGACCTTCCCGTCATAAATCCCGAGAATCGCATCCATGATGCTGCGCGTAGAGGACGTCTTGCGCGGTAAATTCGCTGTACCGTGTGCATGCTTGGGGATTTTCCTGCCGTAGCGGTCCGTCACGATCTCGCCGCGGAAATTGCCGCCTGCGGTGTTTTCAATGTCGTAGCCGACCGTCAGCGTGAGCTGGTCGGTCACGAGGCGTTTTTCAAGCAGGTCCATTGCGACGGCCTCTGCCATCTCACGAACAACAAGGCGTGCCTTATCGTAAGGATACGGACACTGCAAAACCTGCCCAGAGCTGATACTGTTTGTCTCCGGCCGGTACGCTTTGATGTCTTCCATCCGGCATGGCTCCCGGCCCCATGCGTGGTCGATGAGCAGCTCTGCGTTGATGCCGAACATCTGGTAGAGCAGCTCTTCGTTGTAATATTCGCTCGGCTTGCCGATGGAGCATTTTGCAATGTCGCCCATGGTGTAGATACCGATGGCCTCGAGCTTTTTGGCGTAACCCCTTCCAACGCGCCAAAAGTCCGTCAGCGGACGGTGCGCCCAGAGCTGCCTGCGGTAGCTCATTTCGTCAAGCTCCGCGATGCGGACGCCATTTTCATCCGGCGCGACATGCTTTGCCATGATGTCCATGGCGACCTTGCAGAGGTAGAGATTCGTTCCGACGCCCGCCGTGGCCGTGATGCCCGTGGTGTGCAGCACATCGAGGATCATGGTCCTTGCCAACTCGCGGGCGGTCATGTGATACGTCTCGAGGTAGCTGGTCACATCCATCATCACTTCATCGATGGAGTAGACGTGGATGTCCTCGGGTGCGATGTATTTGAGATAGACATTGTAGATCTGCGTGCTGATCTGAATGTATTTCGCCATCTGCGGCGGCGCGACAAGATAGCCCACCGCGCGCGACGGGTCAGCTGCCAGCTCATTAGCGTCGCAGCTCTTTTCAAAAAGATTGCCGCCTGCTTTGCGCCGACGTTCGGCGTTGACTTCCTTGACGCGCTCGACCACTTCAAAGAGCCGTGCTCTGCCGGAAATACCGTATGCCTTCAGAGAAGGCGATACCGCGAGACAAATGGTTTTCTCCGTGCGGCTGAGGTCTGCCACCACAAGGTTTGTCGTCATCGGGTCAAGGCCACGCTCCATGCATTCGACGGACGCATAATACGATTTTAAGTCAATTGCAATATATGTCCGCCGCATGGTGCACCTCCTCGCTCTTAGTGTCTACCAGTATAGCACAACACCATAAATCGAACAACTGTTTGTATAAAACTTTTGTGAGGAATCTTGTGGAAACAGTCAGTTTCAAAAGTGCGTACGTCATGCTACAATGGAACGCGTTTGTGATTGGAGGAGGAAGAATGTTTTATACGACAGAGGAGGCCGCAATCGTGTGCGGCTTTTTGGATTTGTACCTAAACCGCGACAGCGTTGATCGCGCCGTGCGGGAGCAGAACCGAAAATTCCAGCGCAGCGCCGCGAGGGGTGACCTTCGGCGCGAGGATTACCGGTGGGCGGAAAAGGCGCTGGACTTTCTCCAGCCCTGCTGGTGGCAGTCGCATGAGGATCATAGAGCGCTGCAAAACGCGCTGCTGAAAACACATTTGCTGGCAGAAATGAAATAAGTTCAGAATACGGCGGTCAGGTATCCTGACCGCCGTATTTTCATTTGAATGCATGGGTCGCTCTGCTGTCTGTTGGCAGCATCTTACATTGCCCTGAATGGCAGAGCGGCCCTCGCCGTTTCTGAAATTTATCGTTGTTCAGTCCTATTCGACACTACTTCCCGGACTGTCGGGCGGTTGAACGAACCGGCGCCTGGCAGCGCCCATCGGGAATCTCACCCCTCCGAGGATCTCTCCGAGCTGCCCCCATTGCTTGCGGCTGTGGCTGGACAGGATGTACCATTATAGGCTGACGGGATCATTGCAAGACAGGATGCCATGCCTGCTTTTGGCTGGGTGAGTTTCGCTTGGCACCTTATACATCTGGCCGTCATTTACGCCGGAAAACCGGCGCAGGTGGTTCTGGCGCACCCGCCGCATCGCTGTTCCCCCTCGTCAGGGGACCGTCAGCTGACGTTATTCGTCACCGGATATAGCCGCTGTTGTATCGGCATTTTTCAAAGGACAAAACCTGCCGCTTCGTCCGGCAGGGAGAAGAGTATTTGATCCCTTCACTTAAGTACCCGCCACAGACGCATTTCTACAAAAAGAATTTTCAATTTTTCAGAAGTTTTTTTAATTTCCTCAGAATACACCGCTCCTGATAGCTGACGCTCTGCTGCGTTACGCCAAGGTGTCGGGCGATTTCAGCCTGGCTGAAATCGCACCAGTACCGCAAATGAAGGAGAAGCCTCTCATCGTCTGGCAGTCGTTCTACCGCGCAGCGTAGATTTTCCAACTCGATTTCATGAAGCAAGGTCTCCTCCGGAGAAGGCTCCTGTTGAGCAAATTGGTGCTCCTCTAAGAGGTGTTCGTAGGAAAGCTCTCTCTGCGGCCAGATCACGGTTTCCATTGTCCTTTTGTTCGTTCGAGTGCGATTTACCTTCAAATCGTACTCCAGATACTCCTGCTTTCGGTCGCATTGTTTCAGGAACTTCAAAATGTCCGGGCGCTCCTTCAGGCAGGGGTACATGTTCAAGTAGTCGGGATGATAGGCATCTCGCTTCTTCATATTTAAGTCCTCCGTATTCTGAAAATTTTGAAAAATGGCAAAATTTCAGAAACGGTGATCCGCGGCAGCGACAGTTGCTTTGCAGCCGTTGCCAAACAAGAAAAAGGCAAGCGTACAGCTGCGGCTGTACGCTTGCCTTTTTATCGATAAAATGATGAATCGCCGTGCAGATGAAATATACTTTGCAAGAATAGAACTTTACTTCTAATTCTTCTTCGTATTTGTCCCCTTTACCCGGCGCATCCTTCCAGACTGAAAAGCCATATAGGACTCCAAACGCCGGGTCCTTTTTTTACGGAACCTCCCAAGGTTTCCCTTTGCCCATAATAATACCTCGCTATTTCTGCGAGTGATTAGAACCACGATTCTAATATCTTGAAGCTAAACGGCATTCATTAGAAGCGAAGTTCCAATTAGAATGAAAACAATAGGAAGGGTGAAGGTATGCACGATATTTGCAATCTTTTTGGAGTTGCCCTGAACAGGGCACGGCATGAGCTTGGTCTGACACAAGTTGAACTGGCCGAAAAGCTCGGGACGACGGATCGCAGCATTTCCGACCTGGAGCGCGGAAAGACCAATCCGAAGCTGGACACGGTTGCGCATTTTGCACGCTCTTTGGAGATCAGTGTAGATGCTTTGATCGGAGTAGTGCCAAAGGGTGATGTTCCATCCTGCGTCAAGGCGTTCTTTGCAGGGATGAGCGCAGAGGAAGCGGCCAAATACATACGGCTCTGTAAGGATGCCGACGAGCTCACAAAGGAATAATAGCGGCATTAAATTAGGCGGCGGTAAGCAATCGTGCTTATCGCCGCCTTTGATACTACAGAGACGGCATACGGTCGTTACTTGTGGTATCTGCACTTTTGTAGGACATCGTTACCGTTCTCATGGGTAGAAAAGTAGTCTCACGTTGCCTCCTAAAAATTTATGACGCATTTAGGTCGGCTCCGTACGTCTCTATCTGACCTGTTTCTATGTTCACGCTACAGCCCTTCGGGTCTCTTGCATCAGGATCCGTATAATACGTCGTCCTGATACGACTACCGTCAATGCTAAAAAGAGGGCCATTTTTCTGGTAGTAGCCGAAGTATCCTTCCGGCGTCGTCTCAACGCCATTATTTATGATATGAAGATTCCGCGGAACAGGTCCTAATCTGTTCGTCTCAGTCTTGATATAAACTCTCAAATTACCCTTGATGTAATGTGTTTCATTATCGACCGATACAAATTCACCCGAATTCTTTATGAGTGAATCGCCGTTCGTCGTATAGAAAAGATTGTCTGCTGTGATACGAAGCCCTGCTTTGTTGTCAAAAGAATAGTTCCATCCGAATTCTTCTACAGCGAATCTCCATGTCAACGGGAAATAGGTAATATCGCGGAAGAGCAAAAGAGGATACATTTCGGTCTTGTTGTCAATGACCTTTCCATTGACCGTAACTTTTGAGTCGATGATAGCTGCATTCTGTTTTTTGCTATTCTTTTGTGAGGAAACAGACTCATATGAGAACAACTTTGGCGTTTCAGGATCTTCCTTTTCAATCACAAGACCGCCTTCAGCAGTCCATGCAGTGCTCAGGTTCAGCAGCTGTGACTGATAATACGTCATCGGGAAGTAAGTGATATCCCGATATACCAATAAGGGGTACTTTGCCTGATCATTATTGTCAAATTTCAGCTCGTTCAGTGATACGGAAAAGCTTGGAATGGAAACAGCAACTTGATTGTTTGCCGCAGATGCACAGATGGATAAAGAGGCGGTCAATGCAGCCACTAAAAACATTGTCAAACATTTTTTGAGCATTTTATTTTCTCCTTTCATTCTTACACAAACTGCTTTTCAAAAATGCATACGATACCAGTACCATTTCCCGAGGATCTTTTCTGTGTACTCGAAGTTATCTCCATCGGATTCATGCCAGCTCCAACCGCCGCCGTCAGATTGAAAGCTCATGCTTGTCCTCTGGAACCCGCACGGAACATCCTCATCGGAGTAGTAAAAGCCTTCATAGACGGTTTCTGAACCGAATCCGCTGCTGAATGTGGAAAACTCAATCATCCCGCATTCAGGATAATAACGAACATCTCTCCTCTTGTATCGGTCATCAGGGATAGCCCCTGTCTGAATAACTTCTGCAGCGAATTCTTCAAGATGCGTATAGTTGCATCGGACATACAGGTAGGTTCCAAGTTTGGAGGCCTTTCCCGATATGATCAGCATTGCAAAAATAAGGCAAAGACACAGAACGATGATTTTTCCTCTTTGAGCTTTCACGTAGTATCTCCTCTCTGTAGCTTTTTCGCGGGTAACTACTTTAGTGCCTCATACCCCGTGTATACGACATACACCACCGTTTGACATATAAACAGCCACATCGAAGCAAAGGCTAAAATCGAGGAAATTATCATTATCTGCGACACATTGACCTGCCACAGAAGTTCTCCAACTCCCCATAGGATCAGCGAAAGCAGCATCATTCTGCGGTAACGCCACTTGTCCTTTTTCTCCGTACACAGCCGCCACGCAGAAAACGCAAGCAGCAGGATGATCGTTCCCCCAAAGATGGGGACGATCCATCGTTCATCTGACTGTAATGAGAAAAGCACGGAAAAGGTTTTGAATATCACAGGATACTTCATGTTCGTTCCTCCTAACTTATTGTAACGCTGCGAACTGAAAAGGCTTACTGGAATCGATATGGCAAGAACTTCGTTTAATATTCGCTTACTCGTTCGGCGGGATCACGGTCTGACCGGTTGCATAGATATGGGAGATAATAAAGTCTTGCTGTGCAATAAGAGACTGATAGGCTTCTGCCAGCATAGGATCTGATTCGCTATATTCGACATCACTCGGTGTTCTGAGCAGATAGGTATAGTTTTCCGTTTGCGCGACGGCGACGCTGTGCCCTGCAATGACCGGCGGGTTGTCCTCGCTCCATTCGCCGGGGTAGCAGTCAATAAAGAAAAGAATGCCGCCCTCGCCGTTATCATGGGTTGGCTTGTGATAAAAGGTGATACAATTTCCCCCGTTTTGGTGGTGAAGGCCATATTCTTCTTCAACTTCAACTTGCCCCATCCAATTCAGCGGCATCTCCATAGAAAAACCCAGCTGATGATTCACATAGAGAATTGAGGATGGTTCCTCAGCCGATGCAGACTGATTTGGGATAGTATCCGCTCCGTTTGTTTGATCCTGTACTTCGTTTTTTCCCGAGCATCCGCTCAAATAGAATGTGAGCACCAGAAGCATGACGAGCCCTACAGAAAAGAGCAGAGAATTCTTTTGCTTCAATGCTTTTAGGTAATGTTTCATTTGCAATCTCCATATAATCACTGCTTTCAAAATAGCATGAGCTAAAGGGCTTACTGGAACCGGTAGCCCTGCGTGGTCAGCGCACTAAGATAGGCCAGGTATATTTCGCGCTGATCAAAATAGATAAGCTCACTATTATCCACCTCGTGAAATGAGACGATTTTCTCCGTCTCATCTACCCACACCGAATATTCCTTCATATGTCCCTCCCAATCACGTTATAGCACTCCAGTGCCTGTGGTATTGTAATTATCTTTATCAGTAAAGTGAATTATCCTTTAACATAGGGAAGATTCACGATTATATTAGTTCTTCAAATAAGTAATAGAGATCGTCCTCAGTACTGTAAACGATTACAAGAGTATTGTCGAATTGCTTTAGTGTTTTTACAAGCAAAGTGTGATTGGATGGAAGAAAGTCTTCTTTATTGCCCTGCGTTGATAGCAGTTTTGAACATGTTGTATCAATCACCCTCAAATCATCGTCGTGTATACTCCTCGGAGAATAATTTGAGCTACTAAAGTCAAAGACTGATCCGCAAACCTTATCATTTTTGCATGAGAGCTTAATGATTCTGTATCCATCACCGTGGAAGCCATGATCGGAGCTATAATATTCTTCAACCTTGGTCTGCTTCGGAATTGTTATGTCCCATCTGGAAGATAGCGTATTTAAGGGACTGAAATAAATCTTTCCTATGCCGTAGAACAGGAGAAACAATAGTGCTAATCCAACCAAGGTCCCAAAGTAAATTTTGAACATTATTTCCAGAATGAGCTTGATTGCGTTTTTCATCAGAATTAACTCCCATTATACGGGTCCCCACATTTAGTTTATACGCAAGCAGTTTTGTGGGCGGCTATTTTGACTGGTTCGGGGCTTTTGATTCCAATGCCTCATCAAAATCAAAAGTCAACCATATCCCTCTTAGAAACACTGATGCCTTCTTACGCAGGTGTCATCGTCATCGTATAGTTTGCGGTGCGGATCACGATCTGCGTTATTTTGCTATTTCGTCGCCCGTTCGTCCAATTGATCTTGCTGCTTTATAGATGCATCAGGCGGTTGATTTCTTACACAGTATTCACTTTTTGACGATTCAACCAATTAGAGTGCTGCCTCTTTGTGCAAAGTTTCAACTTGTGTTCTGGGACTTGTTTTATCTGCCAAACGATGCTTATAATCATTTCGCGGGGTATTTCACCTCGTGAGGAGGTTGTCCATGCTATCGTACTTACTCGCTGCGCTGGAAAGTGAAGAAGATAAGCGCAGATTTACAGAATTATACGAAGAAAATCATGTGCGTGCTGAGCAGACGGCGCTCCGTATTTTGAGAGATCCTCACGATGCCGAAGATGCCGTGCAGAACGCTTTTTTGCAGGTGATCCATCATTTTGATGAGATTTCCGAAATTCCTTGTAAGAAATTAGGCTTCTGGATCATCTCTATAGTGAAAAACGAAGCACTTATGATTCTGAGACGCAAACAGAAAGAGCTGCCGCAAGAGAATTGGGATACTTTTTCAGCAGATGTCAGCGATCCAACAAGCTATAACGAGCTTGTCCGGCTGTTCTCTCAGCTTCCACCGACCTACCGGGCGGCGCTGGAAATGCGGCTGATCAACGGCTACTCCGGCAAGGAAAGTGCACAGCATCTTGGGATCTCAGAGTCCGCGGTCAATACGCGCATTTCTCGTGGCCGCGCGCTGCTTCGTGAGATTGCAGTCAAGGAGGGATTTCACATATGACAGAGCAGGAACTCGACCTTTTCATGCGTAATGTGCTGTTGGATGCCATTGCACTGGACGAAGAAACGAATACAGAGACGATCCCGTACACGCCGTCGCTGCATCACCAGAAGCAAATCAAGGCAATGCTCAAGAACCCTCTGCGCTGGGCGCGTGATCGAGAGCGGCCTGTTTGGAAAAGAGCCTTAAAGCGGGTCGCTGTCATACTGCTGGTGATCTCGCTTGCATTCGGTAGCCTGATGGTCGTTAGTCCAACTGCTCGAGCGACATTTATCCGCTGGGTCACAGAATGGTATGAGACGCATGTAGTGTTTCGCTATGCTGGAGATGATGTTCAGGGCAAGATGCCACAGTATGAAATCGGAGAATTACCAGAGGGTTTTGAGGAAGAGCAAGAAAAATACTTCGCAGGTGAAGGTACGATCAGTAGGTATTATGAAAACGACAATGAGGATGTGATTTTGTTTGAATATGTCTATATGCAGCATGGTTCTATGAGTTGGATTAGTACAGAAAAAGCAGATATAATTTCTGTTTCTGTAAATGACCTTGATGGGAAGCTGGCAGTTCCAAAAGAAGAAGGTATCAATAGTACACTCGTATGGTTTGACCCTGAGAAAAATCTGCAATTTACCATTGATGCGCCTCTTGGGGAAAACGATATTTTGCACATAGCTGAGAGCGTCTCTTTAGTCGAAACGACAAAATAGAAATGTTTTCTGAAAAAGGAGAACTATGTAAAGATATGCAGCTTCTATAGTTGCTTTGAAAATAGGTCGAATCAGATTACAGGAGGGAACATCCTTGCAAGATGTTCCCGCCCTCTTGTACCCATTTCCGCTGCACGACATTACACCTCAATTTTACAGTCGTGCTGACTGACATCCATTCGCTGCAGCCGACATTGACAGGATTTCTTTCAAGATTGGTCGGCTGCATTAAGCCTTGCGGGCACGGGAGGGAAAGGCTATTTAATTATTTGGCAAATAGAAATCAGTTTCCTCTACACCGTCCCACTCGCCGATGAGCTGCATATCTGCCTGATTCGGCGTGGCAAAGGCATCAAAACGCCAGCCTGCGTCAGTATAGATCAGAGTGACCGGATAGGTGCGCGTGTACTCATAGCTCGTTTCCAGCCGCTTGTCGCGCTCATCATCGGTTTCATCCCAGCGTGGATAGGGATAAGAGTAGTGCGCCGTCACCGTGAAGTCGATACGATCATCCGTCCGTGAGGTCAGAGTATATTCATCTGGAATGTTGCTGTTGTAATATGGTATGAGACGCATGTGACATACCGTTATGCGGGTGATGATATGGTCGACGATCTTCCAGAGTATACCATTACTGAATTACCGGAAGGATACGCTGAAGATCGTGATCAACGAATCGAGTTTGGTACACAGACTTACATTTCTTATCAGAATGGTGATATTAATTCTACCATTACACTTCACTACTGTTATATGCAACAAGGTGCTGCAACTGTATTTGTTTTGGAAAATGCAGATAGTGTTCCCATCATAGTGAATGGCTGCGAGGGTCAAATCTTCTTGTCTAAGAATTTAGAAACGACCAGAAATGCTGTTACTTGGATTGATATTGAACAAAACATTCAGTTTACTATTCAGGCTCGATTAAGCACTGATGACCTTTTGCACATGGCTGAAAGCGTTTCTTTGGATAATTTGCCGGAAATTGAATGATTGTTTCTTTTTTGTAAGAAAGGCACCTTCTTTTTCATCTATTTGTCAGAAAGTGCGGATTCTCGACAAATAGTAATTGCCGTTTTTCATAGGTCCTATAAAGAACATTGCGCAAATTGTAAAAAGTGGTGGCGAAAATGCGATTGAATTCTTCAAAAAAATTTTTAGAATCTACTACTGTTCAAGTTTTGACTATTACCCTATGTGTGTTTGCAATTGTTGCTCTGCTTCTTCGCCTGAGATTGCATCAGACAATGCTCAGCGTAGTTACAACATCGTACGCTTCCATAGATGAAACCAGAGCACACATAGAAGGGCAAATATGGTTGCCAGACTTGCGGCAACGCGATGTCGAGAATTATTGCGCGGGTTTTGTCTATACGGATGAGAGTAAAACAACATTAGACCATATTTCTGCGCGGTACGAACTTCAGGGTGGCTGTGTATTGCGTTTCCTTGCAGATTACGACCGTACGATAGACTTGATTATAGACGATAGCAATGATTTGCAATTTTTGGAATGTGATAATCGTTGCATTTATTACAGGCAGGATAGTAGCTCACGGACTGATTTCTATTTCGCATACTTCAGCGAGAATGACATTTACTATGAACTTATGCTGTCAGTGCCAATTGGTACTTTATCTTCTGATGATGCGATGGGAATGTTGTTTCGAATAGCGTCTCCCTGACCTTTTAAGGAGAGTAAGTCCAAAACGAGTCGTATTCGAGCAAGTGGATGGCTGTTTAATTAAGATTAATTAAGAGGCTTATATTGGTAAAAATGCAAGTGTTGCTGATACTTCGCAAAGGAAAAAAGTACACTAAATATCATTACAACACTTTCTGCAGAGGATAATAAAATGGTAAAATGAATGATATAGAGGGTTGAGATGGGCTTAAAGATTCATGATTTTTGTGCGGTGCGGATACGCTGTCTTGTGATTGTGGAGATAATCTGCCTGATATTTTTTGCCGCAGGTTGTACAGGAAAGACTGTGGAGGGAGTCAAGGAAGATTTTCCGTTTGAAACCGTCCAGCTTGCGTCAGAATATGGTACGCTGTATATACAAGCGTCCTCATACTCCGAGGAGATTGGCAAAGAGATTCTTCAGCAGTTTGACACCGATGTGGAAACTGCCGTGCAGCGGACTGGCTGCGGTGGAGCAGATGTCTTGCTCTGCATTGCGGATTCAGCGACCGCAAGCTATTACGCGGATGCGGACGAGTGGTATTGTTCTGCTCAGCAGATACAAAGCGGCGCTTACCGCAAGAGGCTTTTGGAAGAGCTTTACGATTTGCATGATTACGGCACGCTTGTCGGACTGGCCCGTGCTGTTTATGATCCTGAAAGCACGGGTGCCGATTTCAAAGCGTACTACGCAGATGAGGACCACCTATCTGTGCTTTCTCTGTTTGCGGCATATTTTATAGACGACTTCACCAATAGAGAAACTGTGGAAATGGCAGAGTGCACAGCAGGGGAGTTTGTCGGATATTTGCTGGAAAACGGCGGTTTAGATCGTGTGATTGCTTCGCCGTTTTCCGAGAGTGACCGCAATGAATGGCTACGTACGATCGATGTTGCAGCCGAATACCGTAACCTCTACGGTACGGAATTCCTCGAAGATGCGATTTATCGGGAAAACTATCGGTATCCGCTAATTATGCGTCACGGCGTTCATCAGTATAACTTTCTCCCCCTGCGCAGCTTTGCAACGCCTGTGGAAGTCTGGAAAGCATTGTCACAGTATGCGGAGGGAATGCAAACATTGTGGGATCATCTTGCTGAATATGCACCGTCCACTTGTGAACGCATTCGCACACAATGGGCGCTGCCGATGACGACGAGTTTTACCGCTGTAGGGGAAAGTCAGGAAAAGCATGGCGGCATTGTGACGGTTGCCCGCCCAATGGACTGGTTGCACGAAACTATACATTTTCTTCTGGAGCGCGAGACGGGAAAGGACCCTGCATGGACGCAGGAGGGAATGACAACATATCTTTCTAGCTTGACTGGACAGACATTTGATGGCGACAATTATTACGCGCTGCTAACGCTGGACTACAGCAAAATAGCGGATAGTCCGAGTAAGACCATCGCACTCCAGTTGGTCGAGTATTATCACACGCACTGGCTTCAGGAGAGCTATAATCCGTTGACATATTACCGCGCGCTGGGATTATTCCGCGAGGCGGCGGAGGAGGCTGGAGCGGAGGATTTCCGCCCCATCGTTGTCTCTTGTGGCGAGCGGCGGAATGAACTTTCCGGAGGAAACTTCACCGAAGAGAACGGCAATGAACTATCCTATTATCAGGCGATGCTCGTCGTTGACTATCTAGTTGAGCAGCATGGACTTGATGCTGTGCTTGAAGCCTTTTTTGAGGATGAAGATTTTCCTGAAAGCTTTGGCCTAACATATCAAGAGGCTCTGCATGCGGCTGAAACGTCTTTTAGTTAAAAATAGGAAAATAAAAATGCCTACAATAAGTAGGGTGCACTTATCTCAGATGCTAATGCCGCTTGTATTGACTGCTAAATGCAGAAGATATTAGCGCCTAATTGCTCACTGAAAGTGAAAACGCGCGTTGGTGAAAGATCTCAATCTTTATGAATTCTTCCATATTCGGTCAGATCAAATTATAGGCGGGAACATCCTTGCAAGATGTTCCCGCCCTCTTATACCCATTTCCGCTGCACGACATTATACCTCAATTTTACTGTCGTGCCGACTGGCATCCATTCGCTGCAGCCGATGCCGACAGGCTCTCTTTCAAGATCGGTCGGCTGCGCTTAGCTTCACAGGCGTTCGAGGGAAAGATTATTTGATTAGCAAGGGGCGTCCTTACCGTCCGGGTATTTTGGTGTGTACGAAGTGTCAAAGCTTTCCTGCTCCGGAGCGAGGGGAAATGTATCGATACTGCCAGCCTCACCGCGGAAGCAAAAATAGAAGCTGAGTGCGTGATAGAAAAGCACCTGCTGCTCTTCGGTCAAAAAGTCGGGTGCGGCGTAATTTGTACGAAGCTATTTGGAGACGGGCAGTTCGGCAGCGGAAAGAGAAGTACGTACGTTATAGAAATCAGTTTCCTCTACACCGTCCCATTCGCCGAGGAGCTGCATATCTGCCTGATTCGGCGTGGTGAAGGCATCAAAACGCCAGCCTGCGTCAGTATAGATCAGAGTGACCGGATAGATTCGCGTGTACTCGTAGCTTGTTTCCAGCCGCTCGTCGCGCTCGGCCTCGGTTTCGTCCTGGCGAGGATAGGGATAAGAGTAGTGCGCCGTCACCGTGAAGTCGATCCGATCATCCGTCTGTGCAGTCAGAGTGAATTCGTCGGGAATGTTGCTGTTGTAATATTGGTCGCCGTAGGCGCAGTCGAGGATAAAAAGCCGGCCGTCATGTTCAATGTAGATCGGCGCGTTGCCGTCGTCATTGCAGGCAGACCAGAACGTATCGGTGAACAGCGCGTGGATAACGCGGTCAAAGTCAGTCCAGGACTGCCAACGGCTGTGGGAGCTGATATAGTTATAGTCGGAGCCATCCGGCGTGTACTCGTCGTACTCGGTTTGGCCGTTTGCGGCGGGGAAGGCATCATCGATGCCGGTCGTTTCACCGTCAAACATCGCGCTGTAGAGCGCAAACGCCTGCCTGTAAAGTGTTTGCTGTTCCGCCGTCAGGAAATCCGGCGCGGCGCGAAGCCGCGCAGCATCATCCAACGGAAGGTCGGTATCGGTCAAATAATAATCTGTAGGCTTTGATTGATCGGATGTATCCGGCTTTGCTGTGCAGCCTGCAAGCAGCAGGAGCAATACCGCAAGCGCGGTGGGAAATAGACGTTTCATCATGGTGCTTGTCCTCTTGATGTCAGATTTTTGCGCAGTCATTCTGCTTTTCATTCGGGGATATATACTTCCGCAGGACGTCCGTGCCAGGGATTCTCCCAGCCGGAGGTCCCGTCCTGATAATACATGGTGACATTTTCGGTGGAATCAAATACATAATTGGCTTGCTGCGGTGCATCGCCCTTGAAGTAGACCGCACGCAAGTTTGGACAGTCGCAAAAAGCACAGTTGCGCAGGAGTGTAACGCCGGAAGGGATCGTCACCGTCTCCAACGAAGTGCAGCCGTAAAAGGCGTTGTCCTGAATTTCTGTCACACCATCCGGAATCACCACGGCGGTTATGCTCGCGCAGCCTTCAAACGCTCCGGTCGTACCCGTGACGTTTCCAATCGCGGAAACAGTTTTTCCGTCGATCTGTGAGGGAATCACAATATCTGTTTCAGTACCGATATACCGGCTAATGGTAACTGTGCCATCCTCGTTTTCCGTTATTTCAAAGTTTGCGGCATCGGTGACATATCCCTGCGGAGATTCACCGCTGGCATTGTTGCTTTCCGGCACATCGGTTGTCATTTCTCTTTTTTTGTTGGAGTAGACGGCTGGTCATCGGCTTCCGGCGTGCTCTGTGTGCCGCTGCATGAACTTAATGTCATAAGGAGAGCGGTACTTACGGCGATGACCGAAAGTCTCAAAATTTGGCGCATGATAAAAGGCCTCCTGCATATTCTGAAATGAAAAATTAAGGTGTTGGAATGTAGAGAGATCCCGGCAGTACTATCGGAGTGAGCTTTGAAATATCGAAGCTGTCAGCCAGTTCTTCAAGCAGATCCCGCGTCAAGCCGTCGGTACTTCCCGCCAAAATAATGATGGTCATAAAGCTGTCCGGCAAATCAGTCAGAATTAGTGCTCTGCCAGGGCCGAGCGCCAATGTGGACGATATGCCGCGTGATGTTTGATACTGCCATTCCTGATAACTTATTGCATCGATAACATTGAGTGTAAGGATTTGCTCATTGCACGCAATGTAAGCGGACTATGAGATTTTGACCTGTTCTGCAACGGAGACAAGCTCGTCCGGCGAGAGCTTAAAGCTCCGAAAGTTGATGAGCCAACCGTTTTCTTCATCAATCTGAAAGATGTAGGCCTCTGTACCGGTTTCTCCCGCGCATTCCTGGTCCTCACCCCAGTAAAGCGTAGCATCCTTACCGTAAAGCGTGATGGACTTTGACTCTGCATCGTCAGCAATTTCAAAGCCTCCTACTAAGCCGTCTCTAATGGCCACGACGGTGATTGAAATGATCTCACCGTTGTTGCCGAAAAATGTGGCGCCACTGGCAAAATCGGCCCGGTAGCAGCCTCCCGGATCAAGACGATAGGTCTCTTCCAGCGCCGAGTAGTCGATTTTACCGGCGATATAGGATCCGGCTGGCTCCTCTCCCTCGACACGGAACGTGGCGTGGTCGGAGAAGATTTCAACCAGGACATTCAGCGTGTTCTCACGAAGCGATGGCGAGAACGCCAGCGCCGACGTGAACAAAAGCACGGAGATGAGGGCCGCGACGAGGACGATCCGCAGTACGCAGGAAGGCTTGCGCTTTTTGGACCGTTCATAGGTCAGCGCCTCTTCGATGAAATCATCGTCGATCCCATTCATTGCGCTGGAGAATTTCTGAGCCAATGTCAACAAACCAAAACACCCCTTTCTGCAAGATGTGTTTGTAATTGCTTACGGATTCGGGAAAGCCGGACAGAGACATTCTTTTCCGTCAGACCGGTTCGAGCCGCAATTTCTGCATAGCTGTCGGAGAACCAGTAGCGCCGCAGGAAGATCACACGGTTTTCCTGTGACAAGTCCCTGAGAAAGTCTTCAATGATCGCAATCAACTCTTTTTCCTCGAGAGAGTCTTCAACCGAGACTGAGGAAGAAAGGCAGTTTTCCAATTCCTCCATTGTCGAGTCGTAATTGCTGTTTCGCTTGAGAGCTGTATTGGCCCGATAACGCATGATAGAAATATTCCGAACGATCTTGCAGACAAAGACGGACAGCGGATTGGGCCTGTGCGGAGGGATCGCGTTCCAAACGCCGAGATAGGCATCATTCACGCATTCCTCTGCGTCCTGCTGATCCTTCAAAATGCTGCGGGAAAGATTATGGCAAATCGCCCCATATTTGCCGTCCAGCGCTTCGATTGCAAGCTCAGAACGTGCAAAGAACAAATCAATGATCTTGATATCATCCACAAGGAATCACACCCTTCTATTTATTACCTTGCAAATTGGGGTGAAATACTACATCAAAGCAAGAATTTTTATCGGGAATTTTGGAAGATTCCCTGTTCTCCGCTGTTGTATTGCTGTCCCAACATAAAAAGCAATACGACCAGCAAGATCTCATTTCTTCACCCAGACCGGTTTTCGTTCCATTCTATAACAGATGTGCGGGGATATCAAACCCTTGAAGGATTTCGAAATATCTATAGTGTACGTGTATGGTTTGGCACGGAAAACAACCTATAATTTACATTGATGCACCACTTGAAGAGAAGAATGTTTTGCACATAGCTGAAAATATTTATTTGGCTAACTTGTCGAAAAAATGAATAGCTCGTTATTCCTTGTAAGAATGTGTTCTCTTTTTACATCTATATATCAGACGTTAAAAGAATTATTGACTTATCCCATCAGCTCCTTTAGTATGGCTATTGATAAAACAAAATGATTTTGCAGTGGAGGCATTCTCATGGAAAGAAACGGAATAGACAAACTCAAAAAAGCCTGCATAATACTCCCGTTGGTCGTTGCGGTCATATTCAATTCCAGTGTTACGGCTATTGATCGTGAGAACAATTCTAAACTGAGCTGCGGAATAGATTCCTATTATGTGAAAGATATGATAGCTCAAGACGATCATATATGGTTTCTTTTGCATGATAACTCGATAGGCAAAGATGCAGTAGCCTGTATAAATGAAAAGACGCTTGAATTGCAGGCATGCTATCGAAGCGGCGAAAATTTAGAAGATGAGATGATCATTCAGAATATGTCTGTCCAACCAAATGGTTCAGTTTGGCTTGACCTATTCTATCCGAAGAATCCAAAGGGTTTGCAATACAGCCTTTTTATTCTTCAAGACAATGTTAATGTGGCTGCGGCCAGTAATGTTGTTCTCTGCGAAAATATTGCCTTATGGGAAAATGGAAGTTCGTTGTGCTACTGGGATAGCGATGAGATCGTCAAATCTGTGGACATTCCTGCTGGCACAGAGCCTTATGCGATTTCGGCATTGAATGGCAGGCCATGTTTTGTAGATGCCTATACTGGCAAGGTATTCCTTTTGAATGAACACGGAAAATGGATCAATCAGTACAGTATCCCAGTTAGCGATAATAAGGTTTTGCCCCAAGAATTTGTGAACTTTTACGCTTCCATGACAAGCTGCGGTAACGAGGTGTACTTGTCGTATCTTGTCGGCCCGGAAAAGAGCAATAGTCTGAACAGAGGCGGCCTTGTGAGGCTCAGCGATGGAAAAAGGTTGGGAGACACTGCCGGTTTGATCGTTCATGCCAAGAAGCAAAATGATGATTCTGTGCAGCTTTATATGACCAACGGTTTCTCTGACAATTCCAAGCTGAAAGAGTACCAACAGCTGTCTATTAAATCAGACACAATCACCGAAGTAAGGGCTTTCCAACAAGGCGGCGACAACGCGGCTATATATTTGCCGGCAGAGTGGCAGTATAGGGACAACTTCGGCCGTCTATGGGGATGGTCAGAGAAAATTCGGAATAGCATTACCTGTATTGATGCGGATAGCCTTACAGATTCCGACAGCAAGTTCAGTGCGTCTACCGACTATTATGGCTTCCTGGACGCGGATGAGTCAGCATGGTATGGAAGTCAGCAACAGGGCGTTATAAAGTCAGTTGTCCAGTTGGGCATTATGAACGGATATACTGACGGTACATTTCACCCTATAGGCAATATCACACTGAGCGAAGCAATTAAAATGGCTGCTGTTGTCCATGCCACATGTAATAACCAGACAATCTCTTTTTCAGCATCAGATGGTGGTAAATGGTATGATGCCTATCTGAACTATTGTGTAAAAAATCGAATTGTCTCGAGCGACGAATATTCCAGCCTCGATGCTTACGCAACACGAGCGCAAATAGCACATATTTTCGCGAAAGCAACATCTGATTTTGCCGTTGTCAACGACATTGACTATGATTATATTCCTGACGTAAGCGAACGAAGCGAATACGCTGATGAGATACTTGCTCTTTACAGAGCAGGCATCTTGACCGGAGATGAAAGAACCAGAGCATTCAGACCATCTGACACCATTACACGTGCTGAAGCAGCTGCAATAATCTCGAGAGTAGCTTTGCCTACGACGCGAATCAAAATCGTTTAAAATGGGAAATGAAAAATTCTGTACCCTATGCAGAGGCACTGCAATGGAGCATGATCTGGAAAAGTTAGCGGTTACGGCATTGCCTATCTCTGCAAGTCCTATAATGAGGCACGATTTCTGCATAGAATCTTGGAAACATTGTGAGCAAGTGAAATCCGAATTGTTTGCGTTTATGGTTTAAACCATAAATGCCTCGAAGTAAGTTGGGATTCTATCTGTTATTGACACGTATTTTAGAGTCAGTTTGCTATCCTCATCAAATCTTCCATATACCGATACGTCAATGGAGCGCATTCTTGCAGCAACGATATGGCATTGGCATTTTCCGCATACTTCACCCAGTAGGCAAAGCAGTCTGCGAAGTATTCTCTGGCGTTGGTTTTGGCATAGTCTCGCAGCGGCGCGGCGGCAGCTTCTGCACGAAAGAGCTGTTCATGCTCTGCAGGGAATCCCAGCGTCCAATCGAGAAAATGTCCGAATTCGTGGAGCGTCGCGCTGGCCTCCGAGATGTAGATGGCTTTCTGACTGTAGTTGGTGGCTCCAATGCAGCTCATGTTCAGCTGCTTGCTGAGTTCGCTGATGTAGTCGAAGTCGATACGGTATGTCCAGCCAGCCACCTTAAAGGCGGCAAGCATCGGCTCCGGCACCTGCCGCAGCGCCAGCAGGTAGTCATTGATGTTGACGCCTGCCGCGTTCACTAACGTCACCGGAGCTTCCGGGGCTGTCACGGTGAAGGCGCGGGTCAGAATTGCGTGAAGGAGCATGGCAGTATCCCTGCGGGTAACGATCTCATTTGCAGTGTTCGCCTCGCCGCAGAGCTGAAGCTCCTTCCCAATGCGAATGCAGTTTTCATGATCGGGCAGCGACACGCCGCCCGCATAGAGTACGCTGTCGTAAACGGGGATCTTGGCTGCGGCAAAGGCGCTTTTGAGCAGCGCTCCCCGGCATAGCTGGATATTGGAAGCGGAGAGTGCGGTTTCGTTCAGCCAGCCCTTCCAGTAGGATTGCTCCACAGCGCTTTGGCTCAGATCACTCCATGAGCTGCCCTCGACCTTCACATCATAGGCCCGGCAGAGCATCATCGCCCACTGCCGCACCGTCACCGGCGCATCCGGGGAGAAGCATCCCTTCCCCGTGCCTTGCGTGATCTCATGCTCCGCAAGATACATCACGCTTTCATAGCAGCCTGCAGTCTCCGGCACGTCATCAAAGCCTGTGCAGGCAGCGGAAGCGGCGGTGGGCAGGATCAATGCCAGGACAATGGTGCAGACAGCCAGCACTGTTCTTCTAACGATCATCTTCATAAGTTCCTCCATATTCTTGTTCTTTCTCTGTCCTGTATCCTCCGATAGAGTAGGCTCTTCTGGATGCGCCATGGTGACGCTACCCTATGGACAGAATTTTGAAAGGGAAAACGTCACAGTCCCCCCTTGGCGGGAGACAGTGACGTTTTGTGCTTAGTCAGCCGATATAAATTGCTCGTGAGACTGCCGTTGGAGCGGTGGCGGTTCCGCTTCTCAATGAGCTGCCTGCGCTCCAAATCTGCCAGAGCCCGCTGGACTGTCCGCGGCGAAAGTCCCAATTCTCGGGCGATGGTCTTGATCCCCGGCCAGCAGACACCGGAAACGTTTGCCCGGTCCCGAAGATAGATATATACCGCCTTTTCCCGGTGACTCAAATGCTCCTCGGCATAAATGAAGTTGAATTGACTCATCTGCCTCCCTCCATGTTATAGGGACTTTTTGTGCAGCTCCGATGGATGCTGCGAACGAGTTCGCCCTGGTCTATGTAGGCGATCTTCCGGGCTGCCTGCTCCGGCATCCGATAGCCGTCCGGGTCAAAGGTGATGCCCCAATCCAGAAAGAGACGCAGTTTGGTGCGCATGGGATGGGTTCCCGTTTTCATCACTACAAACTCACCCTTGGGGATGGATTTCAGTTCATCTGGTGTCATGAGAGCACGCTCCATCATCTGCAAGGACTGGCTGCTCTCTTTCCCCTGACTGACGGAGCCGGACAGTACCGTCCTGCTACCGAGGGCAGCGGAGAGGGCATCTGCCGTTTTGCTCTGGGGCGAAAAGCCGCCAAAGATGGTGTCCTGGCAGTTGTCACATATAATTTCCGCACCTTCTTTACCATAGTTCTTCTCCAGTTGGGCAAGGCTCTGGATAATGGGTACCAGCGTCAGCCTACGGGAGCGTCCCGCGCTGAATAGGGCAGAATGTCAAAGGGCGGCATGGTTCCCAGTTCATCGCAAAACAGCACCACACGGTTTTTGAGCCTGCCGCCGGTTTCATCCGCCACGGAGAACAATTCGCGGGACAGATTTTGGATCATGAGCGCCGCGATGAAATTCTTTGCCGGATCTTCTTCCGGTAAAATCAGGAAGATGGCGCACTTCTCCGAGGCAAACATTTCCGCATTGATGGGGCTGTCGTAGCAGATGACCTGTTCCAACTCCGTATCCAGAAAGGAGTTGAGGCGGGACATAACAGTGGACATGACCGAAGCCATAGACTGATCCGCACTGGTGAGTGCGGCACCCGCCAGCCACCGAGCCTTATGCTCCGGTGGCAGTTCATCCATGAGCAGCTGAAAGCCGTTCTTGCCTCTTGACTTCGGCACCGCCAGAAGATCTTGCACCAGCTTGAAGGCTGACACGATATGCCGTTTTTCCGGCTCTCCATCCTTTGGCGGTGCGAACTCTGCCAGCAGAAGTACAATGGCAGTCAGGAGCCCCTCGGCGCTGTCATAGAAGAAGGCATTCTCGCCGTATTGGGCAGCGTCGCCATCCGGGTTGATGATGGTCTTGGCAAGGATCTTGGCATATTTTTCTGCGCGCGCACGGGCGGCAAGATTCTCCGGATGCTTGCGTGCAATATCCATGTAGTGATTCATCAGTGTCAGGAAATTAAAACCGTCTGAGCGGGTCGGGTTACGCAGGTCAATGACGGATACCTTGTAGCTGTAATACCGGGAGGCAATGGCTCCATAGTTGCGCGCCAAATCTCCCTTGGTGTCCAGCGCCAGATAGCTCATGCCGCAGGCGCTGGCATATTCCAGATTTGCGTATAAAAAATACGCGGTTTTGCCCACGCCGGAAGCGCCGATCATAAGGCAATGGATATCATCGCTGTCCACCAGCGCACGGACATCCTGCTGATCTTCCACCACATTTTTGATTTTGGAAATTGCCGTTTTCTTTTTCTTCGGCTTTCGCTTTTCTTTTTTCCCTGCTGTAGGACGGCGGAGCCTCTCCAGCAGCTTGTGAGTGGCCTGTGAAATCACGCCTTTTTTAGGATAATGTACAATAAGTTGCGCAAATTGGAAAATGCATAAAAGAAGACATAGCTT
>ERZ779852.415-NODE-415-length-47345-cov-7.025375_pt1 | contig 47345 bp, 55 predicted proteins | sample MGYA00511559_ERZ779852 | MGnify/ENA primary metagenome ERZ779852 (study PRJEB29588, sample SAMEA2157977) | human gut metagenome | biome: human gut; feature: human-associated habitat; material: faeces | place: Denmark | collected 2008/2010 ...
CGTCAAGCCATATGTCGTATGACTGGTCTGTCTTTTCAAAACGAACCATCTCAAACAGCTCATTTAAGCCTTCGGGAAGGCACATCCATATTGCATCTGCGGTTTTCATGCCGCAAATTTAACACTTTTCCCAAAATCTATGCACCGGGATTTCGGCTTGACCCGTGATTACGCTGATTTTCAGTATTTTTGTTACAAATAAGACACTATGCTCGACATTGTTCCAAAGCTTGATTTAGATTTTTCTCCTTACTCGGGGCTCTACGATATCATCGTAGGCAAGGAGAATATGTATCGCCGTCTTCGTGATGAGATGGACTGGTCGTTTGTCAACGAGTCCATGATCGAATGCTACGACAGCGACCGGGGCCGAAGTGTGCCACAAGAGCAATCTCACCAATTTCCGCCGTTTCCGTCTGGCAAAATGCGAATCGGTGAACATACTGTTGTGTCAGACGATAAAAGTGGCCAAGCAGAAGGGCATTATAAAAAAATCAAGTTCGGGCAAGTACGAGATGGAGTGCTCTATCGACTCCACCCATATCAACGCCATGGGACGTGTGCTCTTGAGTGGGGAAGCAATCACTATATATTGTAAGCGGCTTATAAAGGATGTCAAGTCGGTAAATCCCGATGTGGCAGCCGGTTTGGAGCGGGTTCCGGACAAGTTCAAGAACTCGTGGGAGGCAGTTGAGTTCGGCAAAAGGATGTTGGCCTATGTGCGCGACAGCTGCACCGACGATCTGGTGCGGATGAAAGTGATGCGGACAGCGAACCGTCTGCAGGAGGTAATCGAAGACCTCGAGGAGTACGGCTCGTATTGCCCCGCCGACCGCGACGCCCGCAGAGGACACAAGAGCGTCACCCGGACAGAAGACGGGTACAAAGACCACATCATTACCGAGACCAACACCGGACTCATCGTGGCAGCCGAGTCCTCACCTATGAACGTCAGCGACACCACCGTGGGCCGCGAATTGATCCAAAAGGTGGTCACCGAAGCCGAAGCCGGCGGCGAGGACAAAATCACCGCAGTGCTCGGCGACGCCGCCTACTCCTCATCCGACATCCTGGATTACCTCGCATCTCACGACATCGAACTCTACGCCTCGCCCAACCGACAGCTTGGCACCTCCCACCCCGATCGCAATGGCTTCACGTACAACAAGGACGCCCAAGGCGTCATCTGTCCCGCCGGACACCTGTCCATATCATCGACCATACGCACATACAAAGAAGAAAACAACCGCAAGGTAGCAATGTACTACTTCGATGTCGACCGCTGCCGTTGCTGTCCCTTTCGCCACGGATGCTATAAAGAAGGAAGCACAACCAAATCCTTTAGCGTCACCATCAACACCGAGGCACAGAAAGCCTATCTTAAAAAGATGAAGCTCCCATCCGCGCGACAAAAGTTGAGGAAACGCAATATCTCGGAAAGAGTAAATGCCGAACTAAAAAGCCGGTGCGGCCTGCGGAAGGCCAAGGCAAGAGGAATGGAAACGATGACCGTACAGATGGCCGTCGCAATGTTCACGTATAATCTGAAAGTGATATTGAGGAAAACTGCCCCGAAAGCCGGGGAATGACAGGGGAATGAGCGAGAAGCTCATTTTTTTTGTAAATCGACCGTCCGAGAGCCCATATAAAGCCCGCTGAACGGTCGAAAAATCCGGCACCCCCAAAACCGCCCCCGCCCCCGAACTCCGTCAAAACGCCTCTAATGAAGCCGTTTTATCCGGCCAATCGCCGCCTCCGGCGGAAAAAGCCGATAAAATCGTCAGCCTCATATTTTGCGCCCGCATCAGCGAGGGTAACTTTTTGAGCGATAATGTATTACAAAGGTAGGTCCGGGCGCAAAATATTTCGTCCCTTCTGCCTGTACCAATGGTTTATGGGGGGAGTGAAGGATCAGAGGGAAGCGAGGCGGTTGCCCAGATTTTTACAATCGACTTTTTACATTGACCCGAATTTAGGTGGATGCAAAGGAAATCCCGGCATGATCGGGAGAAATTGAATGTATGTAAAAGTGATGCCCCGCAGATGGTTCGTCAGGCGAACCGCTGCGGGGCAAACTGCGTTGGGTGTGCTAACATAGCCTCAATTATATTGTTGCCGTTACGGTAGAGCCCCTGAGAGGGGAACACCCGGGCTTGGCTATCTTTTTACGGTGCAAAAATAGAAAGAACACCTCAATAAGGCGTTCACAATCTGTTAAATTCTGATGGAAGAGGCGTTCACAATACGTCAAAAATCATTCATAATGCGTCAATTTGCCTCATTTACTGCAACTTACGGAAGTCGGTAGGCTTGACCCCTTTGATCTTCGTAAAGGTGCGGATAAACGACTGCGGGCTGTTGAATCCCGAGCGCTCGGCTATGATCTTTATCGATTCGTTGCTTTCGTTGAGCAGCTCGCATGCATAGTTGATACGCAGCGTATTGACATACTCGTAGAATGTGGTGCCGGCCTCGCGGTTGAAGTAGGCGCTGACGTAGGTGCGGTTGGTGTTGCACTCGTGGGCCACATCCGACACTTTGAGTTGCGGATTGAGGAATATCTTCTTTTCGTTGAATAGGCGCTCTATCTTCGCTCCGAGTTCCGACAGAACCGGCTCAGCAACAGCCTCTTCCTGCGGCGTGCGATCTACCCTGAGTTCGTCGAGCACCTGCTCGTGGCGGTCGATGTAATAGCATATGGTCATCCACAGCGCCATGGAGAGCAGCATGTATATGATCTCCACATTGATGTGGATGGCAAGGCAGTTGATAACCCACAGACCCAGAATGACATAAAACGATATGAGGATGGTTCGCAGCCAGTTGAGATTGATATTTTCGCTATAAGAGAAGTGCTCCTTGATGGTGTTGTTGTAGCGCGGGATTTGTACTAATGTCCAGATCAGGAAGTAATTGCCCAAAATCACGATTAACCCCACCAGAACGTAATAGAACAGATACATCCCTGTGGCCGCATACAGCACCGCCAGCAATACAATGGGGCTCTCCATTAAGATCATGTCGCGCTTGCGCAGCTTCCTCGGCTTGACTAACTCTATGAGAATGAACGCATACATGGGCATCGCTATCATGTCGAACGACGACTGCACAAACCACCAGTAGTCGTTGGTAAACGATATTTGCGGCGCATAGAAGTTGATAAGAAGACACTGCATCCCTATCGTGCACATCAGCAGGGCCACCAATCGGGAGAGGCGGTCGCCTTTGCGTACGAAATAATACGTCATCATGGCATAAAACATAGTGCTCATGCCATATACATAGTACAATTCGTTTGTTCCCATGTTGTGTTTTCAGGCATTGCTGAAAGCGGATAAAAGTAAAGGCATTGGTTATTGGTGCAAATTTATAACATTTTCTTAAATAATACAACTGTCTCAAATTGAGCCTTCTCTGAAATTTTTGCATATTTTCTGCAAATACCGCCCCACAAAGCTTCCAGAGCCCCTTATCTTCCCTTTTTATGCATCTAATTTTTTCCAAAATCTTCTTAGATGAGACAAACTCATTGTAAGATAAGCGAAAACCCGGTGTAGTTTTATTGGAAAGGGAATTGCTTTTTTGTCGCGCACATGCATAAAACCATTGTAAACTACGGAGAGTATGAGGGTGATGTGGGCTTCATACGAGTCGCCGTCTATCCTATAGAAGGAAACCATAAGAAGATTTTCGAAATCGTTGTTGGCGATGACAAAAACTGTTATAAAGTATGAAACCATGATTCGTGCGACCACTGCTATTATTACACATAGAAATAATAGTGTATTACTAATTGCTCATTTCCAGCATGCCCGGTCTCGTGAAAATCGGGAAAACATCACGCCATAATCTTGAGAAGCGCATGAAGGAACTCTATACTACTGTTGTTCCTTTGCCATTTGAGTGTGCGTATGCCTGTAAGGTTAAGCTGTCTTGCATGGACGAGTTGGAGAAGGCTCTCCATACTGCTTTTGCCCCATCTCGAGTCAATGATGGGCGTGAGTTCTTCCGTATATCGCAGTCGCAAGCCATCCCATTACTGAAGCTCTTGACCTCTCTCAATGAAGGGGAGGTTACTGATGTTGTCGCCGCTGAAATTGAGAACGATTTGGAGGCTTCTGACAAGGCAGCCATTGCCAAGTCAAAAAGCAAACGCCCACCTCTAGATTTCTTCGCGATGGGGCTGTCGGTCGGGGATGTGCTGACGTATGTTTCTGACCACTCCGTTACCGCTTCCGTTGCTTCTGCAAAGAAGGTATTGTTCCATGAGGAGGTGCGTTCCTTGACATCTGTTACTACTGAGTTGCTTGGAGCAAAGTGGAATGTCCAGCCTACTCCTTATTGGGAGTTCAAAGGCGAGAACCTCCGCGACCTCTATGATAAAACGAACCCCATCGCTGAAGAATAAGTTATTTTACTCAAAAATCGCCACACGCCGCGTTCAGCGTCTTCCGTGGGTACTTGTCCCACCCGATGCAAAATGATGCGACACGTGGCAAAACACGGCTTTTCTCATGAATAATCGATTAATGGATGTTATCCGATATAAAACCGGGGGTCGGCAGAAGCCCTTTGCTGAGTTTATGGGCTGGACTCCGCCCTATCTCGCGAAGTTGTTGCGTGGCGAGAACTTCGGTCTCCAGCCTGTGCTGTCTCTCCTTGAAAAATTGCCCGAGATAAATGCCCGGTGGCTCTTGCTGGGGCAGGGGTCGATGCTCAACGACGACAAGGTCTTCGGTCTGCGTCGTGAGACCTATTCTCGCGTGCAGGACATCCTTGCTTTCGACCGATACCTCTCCGTGATGTCGCCGGAGGAACTGCATCGCTATGAAGGCGTTCTCCGGGGCGAGTCTCTCCCCGATTTCTCCGATGAGGAGGTCTCCCGATGGGAAGCGATGCTGTCCGAGCGCAATGCCGCTCTTGATGCTCGCGTCGATGCTGCAATCTCTAAATCTATGGAACAATGCAAAGCCCCGAAAGTCAAGCAATCGTGAAGCGGTTCTTCGCCGCTCTGTATCGTCTGAAGGATGATAAAAAAATCCGGGGGAAGCAAACCTTTACCCGGGAGTATGATATAAACCGCTGGAACTTGAACACGCTGGAAAAAGAGCCGGAGCGCGATATTTTTCAGGTGGCGTGGCTCTCGTTCCTCGTCCGTGATTACGGGGTCTCCGCCATGTGGCTGCTGACAGGCTTCGGCGATTTCTACCAAAAAAAAAGCGGAAGCCAATCGCTGACTTCCGCTGCTGTTATTTGTCTTTCTTATCCTCCCCACCTATGTCGATGGTCGGGAGGATTTGAGGGATGAGCATCGCTGCCTCCTGCTTCTTCTTGTCCATTATGTTGGCGTATATTTGGGTCGTGTGGATTTCCTTATGTCCGAGGAGCTTCTGCACCGTGTAGATGTCCGCCCCAAGGCCGAGCATCAAAACCGCGAAGGTGTGGTGACCGCTGTGGAACGTGATGTCTTTCGTTATCCCTGCCCGGACTGCCCATCGCTTCAGCTCCATGAGGTAATAGCTGGAGTAGCTGAAGTTCGGGAAGACGTGCGCCTCGGGGTCTCCTCGCTCGCCCATGAAGACGACCGCTTGTGGATTGATGTCGATGTACTCCTGTCCGCCTGTCTTCTTCTGCTTGAAGACTATGCGCGTGAACTCTCCCTGCTGGCGAACCTCTTTCCATTTCATTTTCTCGATGTCGCTCTTGCGCAGCCCGGTGAGGCAGCTGAAAAGGAAAGCCCGGCGCAGGATGGGGTACTTGCATTCTGCCGCTGCCATCGCTTTGACCTCCTCCAGCGTGAGGTACACTCGCTCTCGTTCCTCGACCTTGAAGCCCTCGATGCCGCGCAGGGGATTATGGGGGATGATGCCGTCCTCGAAGGCTTGATTGATGCAAGCGCGGAGCTTGTTGAAGTATGACACCTTGCTCGCGCTGGAGAGGGGCTTTTGGTCTTCCGTGGTTACGGCTTTCTTGCGCTTGTCCCGGACGCGAGCTGTCTTGTCGAGGTAATCCTTGAAGCCCTGCACAAACGCTGGGGTAACGTCCCGGAAGGTTGTGCTTTCGCTGCAATATCTTTCGAGGTGCTTGAGGGCAGACCACCAATTGCCCCAATTCCCGAGGCTTCCCGGATTTTCGTGCCGCTTCTCGCAAAGCATCCGATAATACGCGAGGAAGTTCGTGTCGAGCTTGTAGGCTGCGTCGAAGCCCCAGCGTCCGTTCTGTAACTCGACCACTCGCTTGGCTCGGATGGCATCCGCCAGATTGAGGGTCTCTTTGTTCTTCTCTTTGTCTTTCCGGGTCTTCTCCGGGATGAGGTAAAGGTTGAGGTACTCGTAGGTGCGTCTGCCGTCGATGTAGATGTCAAGGTATAGACTGGTGTTCCCGGTCTTGAGCTGCCGTTTCCTCAACCGAATAGGTTCTTTCGATTTTTCCATGTTCTTTTGTTGCTTTTGTTGCTCGTTTCAAACCGCGCAACAAAATAATAACAAAAAATCCGGAAAAGAAAAGGGAAGGGTCAGAAAATGCAAAATTTTCCCGATATTCGTAATGCATTGGATTTCAGCCGTAGTTTTCTGTTCCTTTGCGGTTTGTTTCGGTTTATTTCGGTGGCGGCTGGAGGGCTTCACTTTCCGATGCAGAATGTCAGATGATGAATGTAACACACTGTGATATACTTTGTTACCTACGATACTCGGATTGATGGGTAACAGAATGGTAACAAATTTGCAAGAAAAGTGCCTTTTTGGCCGTTTTTAGGGTGTCGGCTGCAAAGGCACTTTTACGCAACAAATGGTTGAGTAACCATCTTGGTTGCAAAGGTAGTATTTTTTGATGTGATGAGCAAAAAAAAACTGCTATCCTCGCGGACGGCAGATTTACGCTTTAGCGCCCCGATGGTCATAAGTGGCTATCGGGGCGCTTTTTTATTTTCTTTTGGGCGGCATGTACTTCAACCCTTTGAGCTTGTCATTGGGTGGTTGCCGCCCCCGAGGGTCCTGGCAGTCGGAGCGCTCGCAGCGCCACATCTTGTAATAGTCGGCCTCGCGGGCTGCATCGTCCCGCTCCTCGGTGAGCTTTATGATGCGCTCGTTCAGTCGGTTAATCTCCGTCTCGCTGTTGTACACCCTATCCGAGAGCTCGTGGTTGCGGTCAATGTGCTTATCGACGGTAGCGTTAAGTTTTGATAGCCTTTCAGTGAGGTTGCTGTTAAGAGTCAGCAGGTTTTCGATTGTTTTCTGCTGATGGTCTACCTGAGCAAGCAGTCTCGTCACTTCGGCATCGTCTGCATCAGCCTGCGTTTTCTCCGCTTCGGCTTCTTTCTGCTTTACCTCGGCCTCTTTGAGGCGTTTGGTCTGATTCCACCACACAAGCGACAACACCGTGCCGACTACCGAGGTGCCTCCGAAAACGAATGTCAATACTTGGTATAGCGCTTCCATGTGGATGTGTTATCGCTTTACTGTTCCAACTCTAATGTCGCAGGTGCTTCGGCGGTGATACTGAGCGTTGTCGAAGTACGGGCAGAGGCGCAGAAGTCGCTCACGGCTTCAAGTATCTCCACACGGCGCTCTGCATCGCTGCACTGCACGCTGAAATTCAGCGAGCCGTCGGTGTTCTCCCCGAAGGCTCCCGCATATGCCCCCGTGGTGCGGTCTGATACCGTGCCTCCGCTGATAGAGCATACAGCTCCGTTCTGCACAAAAAGGTCTGCGGCAATGTCAAAGGTAGCGCTGGTCTGCTCTGAATTGTCCGCATGTACTGTCGCATTTACGATGTTGCGATAAGTGATTGTTGTTGCCATATCTGAAAAGTGTTTAAAATGAAACAAATGTGTATGTCGCTCCGATGAATATTGCGGGTTGCACCCCGCTCGGTGTCATCGCCACTCCCGCTCCCGCCGATAGCCCCCACCGCTTCGGCTTGGGGCGCTCGGTGATGCGTATCACCTGCGTTTGGCTGTATATCGTGATAGAATCGAGCCTCGGGTCTACGGGACCGCTCACCCACGCCTCATATCGTTGCGCGGTGTCGGTGTAGTGGCGCTGCACTACGGGAAGCTCTACCGTGGTGCTATCCGAGGCGGCGGTATCTGCTGAGATTTCCACTGGCACCTCCACATACTCAACAATGCGGCTCTCTACGGGCACGGGTGCGGTAATGCGGATGGTGTCGCGTACCACTTGGCGGATAGTATCGCGGATTACCTCCTGCGGTGCGGGTGCGTTTACTACCTTGTGGCATCCGTTTGGCCTCCATATCCACACGATGAAAGATAGCAGAGCCACGGCGATTGCCGCGTTTCTCGTTGCCCTCGCTATGCGTAGTTTGCTGTTACTTTCCATAATCGCCCCGTGTATAGATGTTAGCTTCCTGCTCGCGGCGCTCCACAAGTCCTTGCAGCACTTTCCCCTTGGCATACACCCACCGCCCAAACTCTGCGGGGATAGTCGGGTCTGCGGGGTTGGCCTTAACCTTGCGCCACAAGGTGGATTTCCGCAGTGCCGTAATGCCGATGTTGTAGGCGAAGCTCAGCAGGGCATCGTATTGGCTCTGCGTCAGCGCTGGAGCGCCGTCCGCTTTCATCGCCCGCGATAGCTCGGCCTCAAACCTCCGCAGGTCGTTGTCAAAAAGCGCCTCGGCCTCAGCTTGGGCAATAGTCTTGCCCCGCTTTACGTCCGCTCCCGTGTGGCCGTAGCCGATAGTCCATACTCCCGAGGGGCAGCGATAGGCAGTGAGCCTACACCCTTCCCGCTCCTTGATAAACTGTTTGATTTTCTCCGATGCTTCCATTGTCTCTGAGGTTTTAAGATGTCGTTACCAACTTGCCGTTTATCCAAAGGCTTCCTCGGATTTTCACGCCGTTTCTGTTGGCGAGAAAACCGCCGTCGCCCCATATCGACTTTATGCCGTCCGTACCTATGATAGTCACATCGCTTCGGGTGGTCTTTGTAGTGCCCGAGGCCGTAGCGGTCGCGGGGGTTACAGTCTTGTATTCGTTGGCGAGCGGTTTGCCTATACCGTCTGTATTTGGCGTTAGAGTGAGCCGCACAAAATAGGAGGCTGCGACCTGCACTGTGTGGCGTATTGTGGTGCCCATGCTAAAGGAGCATGTATTGCCGCTATATTGCTTCGGCATATTCACTTTGCGCACCACCTGCACCTTTCCCGCGCTGTCGGTGTAGCAAAGCTCTGCCGTTGCGGTGATTTGCACACCCTCACTATGGCTACGTGTTATTGAGAAGGATGTCGAGAGTGACGATACCTCTATCACCGTCCCCACTGCTATCGTTCCCGAGCCGATGTTTATGGTCTTTGTCTGCGCGATGTTTATTGTCGGCACCCATGACCATGTTTCGAGATATGTAGTGCTCAGTGCTTCCGTACCGTCCTCCGAGGCGGTCTGCTCGGGGTTTACAGGTTCCAGTATCATCTCCTTGCTGTAATAGTGCGCCAAGGCTATGCTGTCGAAGGCTGTTGCCGTGCCGCTCCAATTCACCGCGTTTACTTTCGTCTCGAATGTGTCGCCCACTTGTGCCGAGGTCACGAGAAGCCGGTCTTGCCCCCCCGATACGTAGGTCAGTCCCTCCTCGTCAAGTATGATACAGTCTTGGGCAAACTCCGCGTCGCTCTTTATCGTGCCGTCGGCCTTGCGGTTGCGTCCTATCAGTATGCGCCCGTCAAGCACTCGCACCACTCCGCCGCACATATATCCGTTGCCGTTGTGGCGGAACATCAGTTTGGCGAGGCTGTCAAGGTCTGCCGAGGAGTTCTCGTCCGAGGTAGCGTCAAGCATGTCGCCTCCAGCCCATATGGCAGGGTCGGTGCCGTCGGTTGAGGGAGCGAGCACTCCGTTCATGCCCGCTGTCACTCGGTAGGCATCGCTGGCCGTGTAGCCAAGTCGCATCAGCGATGAGAGTATCACGCCTCCCTCTACCGTGGTGGACTCTTTAAGCGCTTCGGTGAGATAGTTGAAGTCAAGGGGCGAGGCTTTGTACTCGGTGGCTACCACGCCTTCCTCCAACTGCATGTCCCATATCTCCAGCGCTTTCCATGCCGTGCCCGTGGTGGAGATGTATCCCCAAAGGCGGTGCTGAGAGGTAGGTACACCCGTGGTGCGCATCATTATCGTAAACCGCGTCTCGGTGTAGGTCACGGTGCGCGATTCTACGTTGGTCAGTCGGTCGCCTCCCGTGCTTTTGCTTATCTGCCAACGAAGCTGCAACGGCTGTGTTGAAGCGCCTCCCGCCGTCCCGTTGCTTTGCAGTACACGCGCCTTGAATGAGAGCATGTAGTAGCAGTTGGCCTTTATTGTGTCGGCGGGCAGAGCGAAGCCTATCATCTGCCAATCGGGAGCTGCGGTGGTGGCGTTGTTGTAGAACACACATCGGCTCTGAGGAGTGCCCGGCTCCATTACTATCTGCCCGTTGCTTGACGTGTTGGTCGTCCAATTGATGATGCCGCTGTTGGTCTTGCGAAGCAGGTTCACCCCGCCTACCGACAATCCGAAGGCATCGGTCAGCACGGGCACTCGCTCGCGGTCGAGCATGTCGGCCTCGGCGGTCGATGCACCTTTATAGAGTGTGAACACCACGGCTGTGGTATCGTCGGTGAGGGTCACCACGCCGTTGTTGGTCACGCCGTCTGCGGCAATCACCGTCTCTGTACCCGCTACGCCGTTGGTGTATATCTGAGCGGTCAGAGTATTGGCCGTAGTGAGATGTCGCTGGTCGCTCCCCGTGACGTAGAGTTTGCGGCAACCGAGCGAGGCGACCGAGAGACCTCCTTGAGCGGTGCGGGTCACGCTTGATTCTGCGGGTTCGAGGAAATACATCGTAGCGGGCGCTCCGTCGGCTCCCGCTTTCACCTTGTACACGTTCACGGTGCTGCGGAGCGTCAGCCCCGCCACCACAGCCTCAATCACGAGCGTGTCGCGGTCTTTGCCGATACCCTTTATCTCAAATTTGTTGCCGCTCTGGCTGACCGTCAGCGTGGTGCCCTGGTTGCGATAGGTCACTCCCGATGTCACCTCCGTGCCACCCTTGAACACGCGGGCATTGATTGTGGCGGGCAGTCCGCTTATCACATTGCCGTCGGCATCGCATGTCACCGCTACCACCTCATTGTCGAGGTCAAGCAGGAACACATCCTGCCCGTTTATGCCGTTGGTTCCGGGAGTGCCCACCATCTCGTCGGGATGTGGTGTCCACGACGGATTGGGGTTGTCACCCTCCTCTATCTTCACATGATTCACATACCATGTGCCCGACTTATAGAAGTTGGTTCTGAGGAAGTAGCCCGCTGTGGGCTTCATCCATGTGAACACACTGCCTTTAGAACCATCGGTGGCCATATCTGCCGATGATACGACCTCGTTGACAAGTCCCTGCGGTGAACCCTTGGCCGAACAAATCCATAAAGCGCAAGCGTCGGGGTGTGATACAAGAGCGTCCTGATGGTCTCCCGTGAAGGCTGCTGCGTTGGTTCGCGCCGAGATAGTATAAGTTTTTTTATACTCAAGATGCACCGTGCTGTTTCGCCATTCCTTGGATGAATCGCTGTCCTTCTCCACCACATGGATTTTATTATCCTTGGAATTGGTCAGCATGTTTGGTGTATAGTTGGTACCCGCTGCTCCCGTGTCGCCCGTCACCCTCGTGTAGCCGTTCTTCCACACCGGGGTCGTGGCCGGAGGTGTCACAACACCCTCGCGCATCCACACAAACTCACCCGGCAGAGCGTTCAGCGGTGTGTCGCTCCACGTCCCCGTGGGCTGCGCGTAGTCTCCCTTCGCCCACTGAAACACGGTGTAAGGGGCGTCTTTGCCTACCATCTCGCTCGCGGCAGGAACCCACGGCATGGGATTATCTCCTTTAGAGAGCATTACCTTGGTATATTTCACGGAATTTCCTACGGTTGAACCATGTTTGCCCGCATACAAGAACAACTCTACTTTGTTTTCCTTAGTAGCTGTGGAATATAATGTCATGGTGGCATATGGTTTCTCTTTAGTAAGAGTGACCACAGGACATAGTATGCCATTACTCAAATCGCCCCCTGCATTTCTGAACAGTACAACAGAATATTCCGTTGCCGAACCGATAAGATTCTCAATCCCTTCTACGGAAACGGTATATTTTTCGCCGTTCAGGAAATCCTGCGGTTCGTCGAAGCCAATCTTTGCATAGCTGTTATTAACAGTCACTTCTTGTGTCCCTTTCAAAAGATTGGGTGTATATCCCGCGCCGTCCTTTCCCTTGTACTCGCTCCACTCATAGGATGTGTGCGCCGTTGGGTCGGGTTCGTTGAAATCCTGACAGAAGCCGATGTACTCCGCCCCGTCGAAGGCCGTTGTCTGAAATTTGGTGAAGGCCGTGGGATGGGGGAGCGCACCCGCCGTTATCCCTTGCGCATAGGCAATGTGGGTGTATTGCGTTTTGCCGTCAGCACCCTGAGCGCCTGGCGTGCCGTCCGAGCCGTCTGCCCCGAGGCGCGATACGGTGTAAGATTTGGTGGAGGTGCCGTCGGAGTAGTTTACCACCGTCTTAGTCCACAGATAATCCCCTTTTGCGGGATTCGCGGCGCTGATGCTGCTGTATGTGAACGAGGCATCCGAGGGTTGCGCCGCCGTGGTGCTCTTGGCGTAGGTCACGCTCTGGGATGTTATCACGGGAGCAAGCATCTCAGAGGCGGCGGGCACCCACGGCATCGGAGCGTTGCTTCTCGTCAATGAGATATAATCAAATTCTATGGTATTGGTCTGCGCATTTGCAAATCCCTCACCGGAATAGAGCGTTAGCCTTGCTCCGGTGACTTTATGCAAGTCCTCTTTGGCTTCCCATACGCAGGTTGCATTTTCGGTGGTAAGGCGATATGTATATTTTAGCAGATTGTCATTATAAACTCCATCCACATAGCCTTGTATTATGGCAAGGAAATATCGGGCGTCGCCTGAGATATGGCGAATGCTGCCAAGTGACAAAGCAAACTTATCCCCTTTGGAAATATCCCCATTTGCCAATTCAAGTTTAAACCATTTTGTCCCATTAAGGGTAAGAGGGCCTTTCCCACCTTCAACCAGGTTGGGCGCATAGTCGCTTCCACTGTTGCCGTCTACCCCTTGGCGGGAAACGGAGTAGCTGACCACGCTGTTGCCGTCGGAGAATGTCAGTGTGGTGCGCGTCCATAGGTATTGCCCCTCGGCTACCGAAGGTATCGTAGTGCTCCACCCTGCAGTCGGAGCGGTAGTGCCCGAAGCGCTGGTGGCATACTCCACGCTCTGATTCGTGATTGTGACATCTTGTGCCGTGATGAGCATAGCACCGCTCCATGTGTTGCCGCCGTCGCTGCTCTGCCGCATGTAGCGGTCGCCGTTGGTGTAGGTGCTGTGCCATGTGCCGTCCGCTCCCGTGGCGCTGTACTCCACCACTAACAGCTCATTGGCCGTGTCGGTGATGTATTGGCCTATGGAGCTTTCGTTGCCCGAGGTGTCCGTAATGGTGGAGAGCGCGTTGATGCGAGCCTTCACGTTGAGCTCGCCGGTGGTGGTGTCATAGTCGATGTACGACCCCGGCTCCCCCTTGCGGGCACCTACACGGAAGTCGCCGTAGCAATTGAAATACGGAATCCCTTTTGCCGCATCCATCCCCATCCCGATGATGTCTTTCTGTTGCAGGGAGAAGGTGCGGATGCCGTGGAACATGATGATTGACGGTGTACCTGACCCATACGACGAGGCCACAATCAGATTGGAGCGCTCGGGGTGGGTGTCGCTTCCCATAGTCACGATGTTGTCGCCCACAGCGGGAGCGCAACTCGATGCCGGGTCCTTCTCCCCCTGCTCGTCGCTGAGGTCAATGTAGCAGAAACGGTTGCCCTGCGCGTCCTCGTCGGTGATACCCGTGGCGGTGACGCGCCTCCAGTAGTAGCGGTTATTCAACATTCCATCGGCTTCCTCAAGATTGAAAGTCTCGCACCGGGCGAGGTCGCCGACGCGGAAATCGTTTGTAATGCGGCGTCCCGTATCGTCCGAGCCGTCGAAATAGCATCGCCATCCGTTGCTGTCGGTCAGCTCCTCTACAGCCGTACATACCATCCCGGCGGGAGAGATGCACTGCGAGCCGCCTACATGAGTACGCTCGGCCACTTCCAGCTCCTTTACGCTCATGCGGCGGTTCACCACAAGGTGCGCCGTCTCTATGTGCATTTCGCCGTTTTCATCCACCCACATGGCTCCACCGGTGCCTCCGGGCACATAGTCGCCTACGGTCAGCTGCCGCCCGGCATTAAGCCGGTCAACCTCGGCCTCGCCGCGCACACGCAGCGTTTCCACCTCGGCGTTTCCGGCGCCGTCAATCATAGCCCCGCTCTCTCCCGAGAGGAAACTTCCGAACCGCGCTCCGCTGAGGAAAGTCCAGAGGTGACTCAGGGTCTGCGCCGTGCGCCGCGAGGCGAACTCCAGCATGGAGCGCAGCGACGACATCACATTGGTGTCGCTCAGCGGGGTGGTGTCGTCGCGGTGCACCACATAGGAGCCGAAACCGTAGCCTGCGCCCGTTGCGCCGCTTACGGAGGAAGCGCCTCCAAGCTGCGCTATGCGCAATGCCTCCACGCTGTCCTCTATCGCTCCCATGCGGCTGTAGGCCGCTTTCTCCCCAATGATATACACTGGATTGTCATAAGGAATGTCGAGCGGGATGTCGTAGCCTATGATGCGGCTCACACGCGAGCGCTGCGCTCCGGCGGCATCCTGCCCGAAGGCGGTGCGGCTCTTTAAGCTGACGGTGCGCCCCACGGCAAGCACCATAGGAGGGTCGGCCAGCAGCGGCGCTGCCCACACCGTCACCTCGTAGGTGGAGGGGTCGGTGTTCATCTTTGCCACATATTCCTTAGCTTTCTCCAGCAGCTCCTCCTCGGCGTTGCCCACGAGGGTCTCGTCAACCGCCGCGATGTCAAAGCCCGAGAGAACGAACTTGTCGCCCTTTGCGGGCTTGAGCAGACTGTTGGGGAGCATGGTCTCGCTGTCGCGCACTATCTTCCACCATGTGCGGGTGCGGTCGGTGTCGGTGTCGGGTTCCACCTCGAAGGTCATCCCCGCCAATGCGCCGGTCTGAAATATCACCTCCAGCTTTTCCCCCTCAATCTGCCAGTCAGATTTGAAGCGGTTTGCTCTCTTAAACAGACTGTCGGCGATGCGGTAGGCGGTGTATTTCTCCTTTCCCTGCTCGCCGTTCTCGTTGGTGAACTCGGCGTAGTCGTCGAAACTTTCCACCTGCTCTATGGTGCAGTTGGTGCGGGGATACACATCCTCGAACACCACCACATCCTCCACACACTCCACTTCGGGCTGGTCGGGGTACACGTCGATGTAGCCCGCGTGCCCCTCGGGAAGCATCAGCCGCGAGGTGACGATGCTTCCCGTCACCACGCTGCCGTATTCCTCCATCGCGGCGTAACGCGAGGTGAAATAGGATGCCGGCACAAGAGCCTCGCGCAACTGCGGGATGCGGAAGCGCATGCCGCTCTGCGGGGTGAAGTCCGACGAGGCCGGGAGGAATATTTCCGAGCGGTCGGCCACAAGTTCGGCCCAATTGGGATTGAGCACGGCGTTGGTGTATGTGGCTGCCACCTCGTTATGCTCGTCGAGCACCTCCACGGTGATTCCCCCTATCTTCAGCGAACCGCTCTGCGGCGTGGCCTCGAAGTTGAGTTCTCCGTTTGCTATGGTACAATTGAGCGACGCCGTGGCGCTTGTCGATGCCTTGAGGACGAACAGCACCCTGAACTGAGAATAGCGACCCGAACGGTTGTCAACCTCGATTGAAGGGAAATCGAAATTAAAGGTGGCCGTGTTGTGGCCCGTAAAGTCCTTTCCGTTTATGGCGTCCTTTACGGCGAGACTGACGGCTTTGCCTCCGAGGATCACACGGTCGCCGGTCTGACTGTCTATGGCCGTGAGCACCGCGGTGTAGCCCAGATGGGGCGGCGAGTAAAGATTCTTTGCACTGGCGTAGTCCCAACTGTTCACCATCACCTCCAGCGTGCCGCTCAGCTTGGCTCTCCATTTGCAATGCGTGGCCATGTTCACATCCTGAACCAGCAGCTCCTTCCGGTATTGTTGCGAGCTTTTGGAATTGTAGAGTGTTATCGAGCTGTCGTCCCACGACGTGGGAACGTAGCTGTAGGAAATCTCCACCGTGGCCGCCTGCGGCGTGCGGGTCAGCGTGTCGGCAAACCATCTCTCCTGCAACGGGCGTGCATCGTCCCTTATCAGGTAACCGCCGCCGGTGTTTTCCATCGAGGTGGCGGTGAAAATAAGGTGGCGGCGATAGCGGCGCGAGATGTTGCGGGTGCTTCCGAAAGGAATAACACGGGTGACGTAACTCTCGGTGCTGTCTGACCGCACGGGAGGGTCGATGTTTACCCCCTCCTCCAGCACCACGGCATCGGTATCGGAGCCGTACTGACATTTTCCGAGATGTATCACCGAACCGTCCACCCACCATTCGCATTCGTAGACCTCGGCTATGGCCGCCAGCGCGTCGAGGATGTTTGTGCCGTCATACTGAATCAGCTTGGCCTCGTGCTTAACGTCGGAGCCTACGGCCACGGTCCACATCCCCTCGCGGTTGTACTTGTAGGAGGGGTGGAGCCCCGCCAGCCGGTTGACATTGTCCACAATCATCTGCATGTGCACCTCGGGGTAGGCGGTAAGGTTCCACGACGTCTCCTGCCCGCCGGTCAGCGGCATATAGCGGCATATCTTGTGGCGCCACTTGCGATACTGAGCCTCGAGCTTCAGCTCATAGCGATAGCCACCCGAAGCCGCCACATACTCGGGGTGCGACAGCTCCGTCACCTCATACATCCGCGCCTGCAGGCTGCCCGCCTCCGATGGCTCCACGAAAGCCTCCGGCACAATGGCATAATCTCCCAAAGCGAGCACAACAGGCGCGGCCAAGGTAAAAATCAGCGTGATCTCATCGCGCTCCATCAGTCGGAAACTGCGCGAGCTCCCCACGCCGATTTGGGCGTTGAGGCGCGTGGTTCCGTCGGAGGCTTTCTTTATGATGACGTTGGCGTTCATGAGCGGTTGTTGGGGTTGGGTTCTTCAAGTTTGAGAATGAACTTTGCAATCCTGCCGTTGTAGTTGGTGAACTGGGTGCAGCTCACATATCGGCAGTTGAAAATCACGCCGGGCAGGAATTTCGGGCTGGCAATCTTCAGCCAGCCGGAGGTCAACTCCTCGATGAAGCTCTTGTATCGCGCGTAGAATTCCGTGAGACTCGGGGCGGTTAGGCCGACCTCCAGCGTTATGTCGCGCTTGGCGAGTTTCACGCTTCCGTTGGGAATTATGGTTCGTGTTCCGTGCTCCAGCCTGCTCTCGCTTTGTATCGGGTCTTTGGCTGACGCTGGCGCCAGCAATGAGGCCATCAGTTTTGTGTTGGCCACGATGCCCCATGTGGTTCGGGCGTTCTTTTCGTTGATGGTGAGGTCGGGTTGGCTCATAGCTGTATGCTGGTGTAGTCTTTGGTGATGCTTACGTTGGCGGTGCCGTCTTTGGCGACTGCGAACACCGCATAATTGTCGGCGCAGATGGTGACGTTGGCTCCGTACAGGGCAATGATGCGCTGGGCTTCGTCTGCTCCGTTAAAGGTCGCGTGGAGGCATGTGCCTACGGCCACGGCGGTTCCGGGGTTGTAGACCGTCTGCGCCTGCGGCTCGTCGATGTAGATGTGGCGCTGGCGTAGTTCCTCTTTGCTCCAGTGCTGGCTGATTTCCGTCCACTGCTCGCGGCTCGGGTAGTTGTGCTTGGCGCAGAACTCTCGGCCTTGGGGCGATTTGTAAAGGGCGACCAGTTTGTCGAGCGTGTCGATGCCGTCGGTCTTACGGCAGGCTCCGAGGGCGGTAGCGCCGTCGAGCAGTTCTTTGATTAATTTCATAATCTTCGGGTGTTTCGCTCGATTTTGTCGAGCCGTTCGTTCATCTCGTACAATTCGTTTGTGTTCCGGGCGATGGTTTCAAGGTGGTCTATGGCAATGAGGGATATGTCGCGCAGTTCATCTTGCGTTCTACGCGCCTCAGTGACACTCACACGCACTTCCAAAAGCGAAGCGTTCATATCCCCAACAGCGTTACGGATTGCAGCAGAGTCCATCTGAATAGCCGTAAAGCGACCGTTGAGTTCATCGGCAGTATCTTGGCTCATTGCCGTGAAGCCACCGCGAGAGCCACCACTTTGCGAATTACTATCTTCGAAGAAGGAGTCTGCCCATGAGTATTTTTCGGACAGGTCGTTCATTATTTTCTCGCCCTCACGTTCCAGTGCCTCTTTCTCCCAGTCTTCTATCTTGTCATTGGAGAAGAAACCCATCATCATTTCGCGCAGACGTTCCATAGGCTCGCTTATGTCGGCTTTCATAGCCTCCATAATCATGTTCTTAATCATCTGCTTTATGAGGTCTTTGCTTGCCTTGGTTTTGCTGATACCTTGGTCAAACATTGAGGCGTAAGCGTCGGCAAAGTTGTTGATAGCAGATTTTACATCCTCGCCCATGATGGCATCAACAAGTGCTACCTTGTTGTCGTTTATAGTATCTTCTATATCGCTCAATTGCTGCTCCCATTGTGCGATTTTATCATTATCGGTATGCTTTTTGCTCTTTTCTTCGGCAATCTGATTTCGTATTAACTGTTGCTGCTGCCGAAGCATAGTGTTTTGCTGATTGATGATTTTTGACGCATCTTTGGAATAGACCTTATCTATATTCTTGCCGAGGCGGTCGTAACTGTTTTGGAGTTTATCAATCTCCTTCTGCATCTTTTGAATATTTTTCTCTTTCCTATCATCATGGTTAAAGAGAGAACCAATGGCTTTCCCAATACCGGCTACGGCTTTAAACGCGCCTGTGATTATAGACATAGGGCGCGTAAGGTCGATGCTTTCAAGGCCGGAAAGCGCATCGCCCAGACCACTTATAAAACCTGCGAGTTCGGGCGGTATCTCAATTCCGAAAGCAGCCAGCATTTCAGTCATTGCGGTAGCCACGCCGATGTATTCTTGCATCTGCGAGATTGCGCCTTGCATTGCTTTCGTCATATCATTCAACGCTTTTTGCTTCAAGTCTTTGGCTGCGTTGAGCGTGGCTTCGGCCTGTTCTTTTTCTGCGTCAGTGCCGTCTTTAAGAGCCTTATTGTAGGCTTCTTGTGCGGGTTTTACTCGCTTGTTTGCAGTCACAAGGTCGGAGAGTGATGTACTGAGTGCAGCAAACGGATTTCGGTCGTTAACTTCACTGTCAAGACGCTCGATAGAATCGTTCAATTCTTCAATCCGCTCCGGGGTCAAATCTTTATGCGTCTTTATGTAGTCTTGCATCTTCTTTTTAAGCGCAGTGAGTGATGATGATGCAACGTTATCCAAATTCTTGAAGGCTTTATTCCACCCGGAAGTCTTTTTAAACTCCGTTAGGTCAAGGTCTGCAATATCTTTGTCTTTTTGTTTATCAATAGCAGCGCGTTCTCCGTCAGTTGTGGCTTTCTTTTTGTCTTGTTCTGCTTTGGCTATGATAGCGGCTCTTTTTTGGGCGTAGTCGCCCCATTGAGCAAGATACTCGGTCATGGCTTCAGTTTCGGCTTGTGCAATAGTATTGGCATAAGCCGTCTTCATATAGTCAAGTATGCCATCATAGCGAGTTTTCAGTTGAGTAAAGAATGTTTCCGTGCCGTCAGCGTTGACGAGTGCGCTTGCATCAACTGACGGTGTGCCCTTATCATCATAAGACACACCTATGCTTTTCGGGTCAAAGACTTTCTTGGCGTAATGGTCGTTGCCATGTGCAGCAGCGTTTTTGGCGTTGGCTTCTTCCTGTGCATCAAAGAGCGACTTTTGGTATTCGACTTCGGCAAGGATAGCGTCTTCGTACTCTCGGTGCGTTTCTTCTTGCTGACGCTCAAATTCCAACTGTTGCTGCACAAGCACTTTGTCACCACTTTCTGCCATTGCATTGATGCGAGCTTCACGCACGGCAAATTCTCCGTCCTTGGTAGCGCGTTCGCGCTCACGCGCTTGGTCGGCTTCCAACTTCAAGCGGTCTTGCTCGGCTTGTGCGGCTTCGCTATCCTTTTCGGCTTGTGTCTTGCCGCTATCAGATTTTTTGCCGGCGCGACTCGCGTTGTCATACTCGGCGAGTTTTTGGTTTGCTTCGGTAATCTTAGCTTTAAGTTGTATTGCATCTGATGAAGCCAACTCAGTTGATTTCATAGCTTTTAAGGCTCGTTCTGCGTTGTCGCGCTCATGTTCCCAGTAGGCATAATCTTGGATTACTTCCTTTGTTTTGTGGTCTCGGTGTAACCCGTCGTCTTTCTGAGGTTTTGGTTCGTCAGTGATGCCGAATCTTGCTCTTGCATCTTCTACGGTTTTTTCATAGTCGGCCTTACCTCTTCGCGCTTGGGCGGTAAGACTTTTTAGTTCATTGTGGGTGTAAGTTTGTGCCGGTGCATACTGCCCCATGTAAACGGCACGCACTTCATCAAACTGCGAAAGAAAATCTTGCGTCCAGTTTGATTTGCCACTGATTACATCATTTATAGTTTTTTTATGAGCATCAGCAAACGCTTGACCTTTTTTCTTTTTGATGTAGTTGTAGATTTTGTCATAACGTTTTGCATAATCCTCAGCATAGTTATCTCCTTCTTGCTTCACATAAGCGTCCATTGCTCGGGCGCGAGCGGCCTGTTCAGCAGCGTCCTTAACAGCTCGATATGCGGCTTCTACATCTTGGAGCGAAGAAACCTCATTGCTTAAACTATTAAGGTAGTTTCCGTATTGGTCAAGAATGTCTTTCTTTGCATCTCGGAATTCATCTGTTCCTTTCTTCGCTTTGCGTAAACGGTCAAACAAGACATCTATTTTTACAGACTCCGCAGCAATCTCACCTTGGCATTTATTAAACGCATCATTAAGACGCTTTTGCCTTTTTTCGGCTTCAGTCTGATATGTGCAAAGTTTATATATTGCCACTGCCACCGCAGCAATAGCGGCGGCTATGAGCATATACTTATTAGCACTTATTGCACGGTTAAGTTTCTCTTGAGCCTTAGAACAGATATTAGTTATCACCGCCCATAAGCCGCGTTGTGTTGTGTCTTTTTGAGTTGCAATAGTGCTCTCTACTTTGGCAATTGTTTCAAGTTCTGTGCTGGCAGTATTATAATCTGTTTGTGCTTTTTCGGCTTGCTTTGTTATGGTGTTAAGTTCCGTAACTGCGGCCTGTCTTTCAGTGGTTACGGCATTTGCTTGCTGAATGAGCGTTCGCTCGGCTTCTGCATTACCCGAAAGATGCGCTGCCATGATTTCACGATTAAGTGCATCTTCCCTCATCTTTAATGTCGCAACACGAGTATTAGCTGCGCTTTTTGCAACATTTGCTTCTGCAAGCTCTTTTGCAGCCTTATCTTGAGAAACAAACGCGGCCTGTTTCTTGGCAGCGACTTCGGCACGTAAAGCAGCCACTTCCTCTGCTTGGGCTTGGGTCAGTTTCTTTTTTGAAACTGCTTCTTGTAAATCCGCATCTACGTTAGCTTCCTTGGGTGCAAGTAATGATGCTAATGCTTGTTTTTCTGCTTCATACATCATTACTTGCTTGGTGTTATCTAGCGCCATGTATACTTTTAACGCTCCGTAAGTGCTGATAAGAATAAGCAATTCATTCTCCAAGTCCTTAATAGACCCGGTGCGGAATGCCTCATTCATTGAGTGAGAAATGTCGGCAAGGATTGATGTTGCACCATCTCCCATTGACTGCAACTCATTCAAGAAGTTAGTGCGGAGCATACGCATTTCTGCGCTCGCTCCTTTATTCATGATTTTATACGCATCATTGGCCGCGCCCGATGAGTTCTTAATCTGATTGATGAAGTCAGCCGTTTCTGCGGCATTTTCCTTGGAAATGCCGAGGGCAGCGCGGACGGCACGGACGTTGCTCAACTGCGCTTTCAGAGCAGCATTTGAGCCGTCAGAACGTTTCTCAATTTCTTGTAAGGCCGGTAACAAACCATTCTCAAACGCACTGTCGCCAAGTTCCGAAGCGACTGCCAGTATTGATGCAGACACCTGCGTCATGGCGTTCTGCGTTGAGTTACCTTGCTTTGTCAACTGTGCGACGGCAGCAAGGATTTCATCAATAGAAATCTTATAAGTAGCGGCAAGCGGAGCAACCGTAGCAATACTGCGTCCGAGTTCGTCCATGGTGGTCTTACCGAGGCGAACAGTGGTAAACAATTTATCGCTGACGGCTTCTGCTTCGTCTGCCTTCATGCGGTAGGCGTTGAGAATTGTTGTGATTGCATCAGCGGCGACTGCGGTCTCGGTTACACCGCCTACGGCTGCTTTGGCAGAGGCTTCAAGTACCTTCATGCCGTCCGCTCCGAGGTGTCCGGCAGAGTTGATTTGATAAAGGGCGGCTGCGGCAGTGTCAGGGGCTACGGCTATCTGCCGACAAAGAGCCAAAACTTGGTCTTTGTAACCTTGCATATCAGCAGCGACCTCGCCTGAGATTGTAGATACAATCTTCATTTGCTTGGTAAACTCCTTGCTCTCGGAATAGAGGCTTGACAGGAAAGAACCCGAAGCCATGAGCGCACCTATGCCGGTAATGGATTTGGCAATGTCAAGTAGCGAAGATTTGATACCACCGACCATTTTGTTGACTCCGCTTGAAACGTTGCTCGTCATTGATGAGAAACTGCGGTCAATCTGTGCGCCGGTGCGTTGCGCCTGTGATGATATGCGACTGAATTGCTGCATCGCGTTGTGTGCGTCGCGTCGCAGTGCATCATTCGTTATCCTTATGTCAAAGTTTTGTGAGCCGTTATTGGTATTCATAAATCTTCCTCGTCTATTATGTCGGCATCAAAATTGCCTACGATGTTTGCGTCAATGCTATCGTCCCAATCTGCATCTTTCTTGTCGGTGTCATAGGAAGGAGCGGCTGAACCATATAGCATAAGATTTTTATAACTGATACCATGTAGAACGTAGTCAGGAGTGCAGTGAAATGACTGAGTGTAGCCATATATCATTCCCCAGATTGAGTCGGATTTTCCACCTCCACTGTCGGCTTTATGTGATTTGCTGTGGTCAGGGAAGTGGTAATGGCGAAAAAATCGGTAATCTGCATATCAACAAGGCGACGATGCAAGATGAGTTGCAGGGTAGAAGGTGAGATTTCATTGAGGATAATCTGCGTGAGGTGGTCTATTTCCAACACCATACGCTCCTTGTTGCGCTTTGTGATGCGTTGCCAAAGACGTTTGAAGAAGCCGACCTTGGGCGAATAAACATCATCAACAACTTTCCTGTTTTCTAACACTCGCTTTGCACCGAGAAGGAGCGTTGCTACGATGCGAGCAATGGTGCGTCCGTGCTTGGCGTTGATGAATACCTCGCTAATAAGGTTGTCGTTGTCAAAGTTCACCGGGGGGAGTGTAGCCACCAGTTCCGATGTCATGATGATAGTAGCGAGCGTAGGGGGCGCAAGCGGATACTCATTACCGCCTACAACAATTATTTCCGAGGCGCGTTCAAGGACGGTCTCGGAAACTTTGCTTTCTATGGTGTCGGGTCTTTCCATTGTCTATGTGATGATGTTATGAGTGGTCTTTCGGGAGTTGAACCACGATGCACCGTAGGTGGTGACGATGCAGCGACCGCGCAAGACCTGCGCCGCTTTCACCTGACGCATTGATTGGGTTTAAGCGCCTAAGCTGGAAGGTTTGGCTTTCTTGAAGCGCTTGTACCAAGAGCCACTTTCGGGTTTGATAATCTCAAACTCAAGGTCAAGGTAGTTACCTTCTTCTTCGCTCCAACCGGGCTTAACGGCTACGTTGGTTTTGGGTGCGGCGATACCGATAGCACCTACGTTCTTGGGGGTTACCTTCACGGAGAAAGGCTTATCCACTACATGGGTGTTGACTTCGTATTCATCGCCACTACCTGCTTTGCCGAGGCCGAACAGTGTGTAGATTTCGTCGCCGGGTTCGATGATGCGGGTCTTCAGAAGGAAGCCGCCTTCCTGTGTTTCTTTGGCGACAGTTTCGCCACCGGTTGCCTTTATTTCCAGTGTCTCGCCGTCAGACGGTTCAAGGGTGGATGACTTGTCTTTTATAGTGCCAAGGTCGGTCAGGTCAGAGGCCATTGCTTCGTTCTCCGGGGTCTCGCCGACCTCAAACTTGCACTTTGACCATGCCATTGTTTTCTTTGACATAATATGATGTAGTTTAGAAAGTTATTAGTTTAAATTTTAATCTCGTATAAATGAAATGCTGGTTAATTTCCTCGTTCATCATTGTATGAGGGGTCTCGTCTAACTCAATCAAATAGTCGCTATCTTCGGAGTTCTCTACAAATGAAAGAATGAGTTCTTGCAACTCCCCGATGCGCTTCTTGTCGGCGACAGGTCTGCCGTCGCTTGTGATAATGTCGGGGACGTAAGTATTGATGATGACTACACCTGTTTGTAGTTGTTCATTCAGACCTGCAAGGAACTTCACAACCATATCCTCAGACTTTGCGTCGGCAGGTCGCATTTCGGAGCGGTATACACCGCCCTTAATGGCTTTGCCCCAATCGCTATTCTTAACAAAAGAATAGAAATCGCGCTCAATCTGCATCTCGGTTTTATTCATCGCTTGAACTTCCTTAGTAGTTTGTCGGCAAGACGCTCGGCTTCCAGTTCGGCTGATGTCAAAACGTCCTTGCCCCGGACTGCTTCAACATAAGTAGCGTAGTTCATACCTGCGCTGACTATAAGCACGATGCCTTTGTTATATTTGGATTTGAGTTTTGAAATGACTGACTGCCCTGTGGCTGCGCCTTGTGTTCCACGCCCTTTGGAGCCGGAAACAGGAGTAAAACCGCCTGTCTCGCGTTCCTCGCCGTCAACCAAAATGGTATATCCGATTGACGAGCGAAGGTTGCCTGTAACGTCATGGTAAGACCCTTCATCGGGTTTCAGTTCACGAGCGCGTTTTACTGCTGCTACGCCAATCATGTGAAGGCGATAGACAACATCTTCCGTAACACGTTCGACGTGCCGGTCAATCTGCGCTTGCAACTGCGACATTGGGGTCTTACACACTATCGGCATGATGTTACACAATTATCTTGGTGCGACCCATTGAAGGCAACGGAGTGTAAGACAGAACCCTGTACTCACCTAATTCATCATCATAGCGAGATAGTTTCACTCGCGATGTCTTTATAGGAAAGTTGCTTTCCACAAGGACTATGAATGAGGCTTGCCGAAACTCGCCGTCCTCATATTTTCCAACTCGGTTGTCCGCGTTGGTTTCGATGTTGCAATCTATTGGGTCGCTCCACCCGGTCATTGCCGGTATGGGTTCGCCCCATTCATCAACACCGCCTTTCTTGACGGTTTCAATCTGCATTACTCCGTTACACCGCATGGATTACCAAAGTTTAGAGCCATCATCAATGACCCGGAAGTAATCAGCGAGTTCATCTTCTGCGTCAAGTCCGTAATCCGTGCACCATGATGCAAGGCTATTTTTGAGCGCGTCCTCGCTCATTACGGAGGTGGAGAGACCGCCTTCGGAGCGGCTGCTCTCCACATATCCCTTAATGAGTCGGACAGCCACTCGGAAGATATTCGCGTCCTTCGGCATTGCTTCGGCTGACGCATCAATCTCCGCGTTGAATAGCGCAAACTCAACAGTCGCTTTATCGGGATAAAACGTGTTGGCTATGGCATTGCAGATACGGCTTGTCGCTTCAAGATTTGTCACTGTTTATGCTTCGGTTTTGAGGGTATAGATACCGTTCATTTCAGTTATGACGGGGAGAGAGATAGACTCTGCTTCCACATACTGAGCACCGGTGGTTTCTTCGCGCTTGCCGACCTGCCACTGCGAAACGCGGATGCGTCCGTGATTGGCGTACGAGATACCCGGTTCGGGGTTGAGTTCGTCGTTGGTGTAAGCGTTTTTGATGATACCGAGGTTGCCGGCAGGTACGAAGACAAGGTTCTTCTCGTTCCACGGCGAGTAGGTTTTGATTTCCGTGCCGTTCTGCACACGCATCTGGCGACGGATAACTTCAAACTGTGGCATGCCGTTTGCGGCCATGAACTGGTTCAGGGCGGCAGGGAGCAGGACGCTCTCGGCTTTGTCGCTGCCGAAGATGACCTTTTTGAGTCGGGCGTTGCGGCAGATGTAGGAAAGTTTGGCGGGCGAAATGAGGATTTTGTCGAAGGACACCTTGTCGCTTGCTGCATCAAGGACGGCCTGAATGTCCTCGAATACGTCCACGTTTGCACCGGCTTTCCATTCTTCGGTTGCGGATGCGATGTTGGTTTCGGGCTGATTGTAGTTGATTTCACCGCGAGCACCGCCTTCAGGGTTATTGGTTTCGTCAAGGACGAACTTACCCTCGTTGGAGAGTGCTCCGAGGAAAATCATGTCAATCTTATCTTCAACCGACTGCACCACGTCAGTAACCTTGCCCCACATGATGTCGATAAGCTGCTGGGTGCGCTGCGAGTCAGCGATGATGCGATTGTTCTTCAGCTCCATAATTTTGCGCACTTCTGCGTCCGTCAATTTTCTGCGGATAAGGTGGCGCACCATGCGTTCACGGACGGTCTGCAGTCCTTCCGTGCCGATGATAGGAGCGTTAGAATTTTCTCCAACGGTGGGAGCGGCGATTGAGATGTTGTATTGCCCGATGATTTCCTCAAAGTTGAGGCCAACGCTCGGAGCGTCCCACGTGAGGAAACGGGGGTAAATGACGTTATCGAAAAGGCGCTTCTTGGCCTCCGAGATAGCATCGAAGCGAACCTGCACTACGCGAGTCAGGTTGCCGAAAAGATTTGAATTTTCAAACTGTTCCATGATGCGTCAGGTTACTGTGTGATGAATTTGATACCGGGATTGTCTTTGAGGCAGTAGCCCTGCTTCCAGTTAGCCACGATGGGGAAGGGCAGATTGCGATAGAGGACGATAGCCTCATAGGCTGCGTCGAGTACGTCAATTCCCTTGCCGTCGAACTTCTTCTCAACAGGCGTTACTGCGTTGGGAGTGTAGGCTGCTTTTACTGCGCCATCTTTCTCAACGCCTTCTACGATATTGTCGCCCTTGGCAAGGCCGGTGTAGGCGGCGTTGAGGTTGATAATGTCATAAGCAGCGTTAGTAGTGTCAACAGACGCTACTTCGCCGAGGGTAGTGCCACCTACCTTCATGATTTTGTCGCCAACCTGGAACAGTGTGCCTTTTGCTACGTAGACTTTGGAAGTTGTGCCGCCGTCAAGGACGGTAGCGGACTTGCAGATTGCTGCGGTGCGAGCGTCAAAGTCAACATACAAGGGCGTTGCTTCGGGAACGAGCGTACCAACGGCAATGTTCTGCACCGGCTTGAAGCCGCCGGGGAGAGGCTTGGACGTACCCGGCCAAATGTTGGGTTTCTTGCCGGAATACTCCTCTTTTTTGAATTTGATTGCCATTTTTAATGAGCGTTTGGGTTAAGGGTAGAGCAAACTTAAAGGTTAGCCGCCCATGCTTTTGCATCAGTTTTGAGTGCTTCAAGCGAGGTGGATGTTTCATGCCCTTGCTCCTTAGGCATGAGGTTGTTGTTTACCAAGTCCTGACGGAATGCGGCGAGTTCCTTTTCCACGTCTGCGTCATCAGCTATGGCAAGACGTTTGAGCAGGTAGTCGGGTATGCCGTGTTTCTTGGCGGCTTCGGCAATTTCTGCGTTGCGAATGGCTTTGGCTTCCTTGGCTTTGAGGTCAGCGTTTTCTTTTTCAAGTGCGCTCATCTTGTCTTGGAACGGCTTGAACCAGTCGGGAACGGCATTGTTGCCGGGCTTGTTATTTCCCTCTCCTTCGCCCTCTTTTTTAGATGGCTCATCGGCAGATGGCTTGGCCATGCCCTTGCGCGTTATCTCTTGCTGCATCATGCGAGCGAAAGGAACGAGCGACAGGACTTTGACCTGAATGTCCTCGTCGGAAGCATCGTCGGCAAGACCCTCGCAACCTTGCTTGGTAAGGTCATCGATTGCCTTGTCAGTAAGACCGAAATCTTTTGTCTGCTCCTTCAAGAACTGCTTAAATTTCTTTTTCATAATGTGGTGTATGAAGATAGTTAAAAATCATAGTGCGCTTTACGAGCGCAAATATACTTAATATTACAGAAAACTGCGCTAAACAAGCGTAAAAAATTTTAAGTTTTTAATCCGTTGACAAGTTGGTAGTTGTGAGAAAAGTACACTTTTGAGTAAACTTTTCTCAAACTTTTCTTTGGTTTTTCTTGGACACTACGGATATATGCCTTAATTTTGCAGCATAAAGATACGCTTAACAAGCGCAAATTAGAAACAGATATGAAAACAGAAAAGACAATCTTCTTCAATGGTCGCAAAAGAAAAGCAGAAGACATCGTGGCAATTGTTCGTGATGCAGCGGGTAAATTGGTAGATGCAATCTTCCCCGGAGTTGGTAATCACAAAGTCGCCCTTGATTGGTTTGAATGGCGAATCCAGCGTATTCCTACCGAGTATGAAGGCACAGGTGCAGTAGAAGTACAGTTATATGTAGGCAACGACATCATAGCATACGCAAATCTTTAATGGTCACAAGGGGCGGTGATGAGCCGCCCCCATAAAAGCAACATCATCATGCAGACAAAGACATCAAAAGCAGTCAACCTATTCAAGGAAGGCAAAATAAAAGAAGCACTCCGAATCTTCAAGACATTCAGAAACGGCTTCACAAAGGAAGAAAAGCGCAGCATAGAGATTGCTTATGAAAGTATGACTGGCAAGGCACAGTTCTATCAATCGCTCGGCATTGATACCGAGGCGCACATAGCAGTCGCTAAACTCGTGATAGCCAATTACGCAATATAAGTTAACATCATTATAAACCCTCAAAAAATCCGCAACAAATGGAAGAAAAATTCCTCTCTTTTGACACTGCAAAGGTGCAAACACTGACCCTCGACCAACTCGCGCGCACACAACTCGAAAAGGACGTGTACGGCAATCCGCTCCGAGGCATCTACCACTTCGCCCTCATCAATCAAATCCTTGACCTGTGCAAGGAGCAAGGTTACAACACCGAGGTGTATGACCTGTTCGCAGCGCAGAACAAGGAACGTCAAACACCGGGCGTAGTCCTTATCCCTGAACTTGAAAAACAGTATGGGGAACGCGCTACCGAGGCACACCTGCTCCGCCGAGTGTTCGCTAACATCCGCATCACTGACTTTGATGATGATGCGCACACAACCTGCCTCGCAGTTGCCTTTCATCAAAAAGGCATACAGGTTGGTTTCGGCAACAACGTGAAGATATGCCACAACCAATGTATGCTTGGCCGTGAGCAATACATCGCAACCTACTCCGAGGGAGGCAATGGCCGTCGCGCAAAGGAAGACCGCATCGAAATTCCGCAGGTGCTTGACGCGGTCAAGTCATGGCTGCTTGACGCTCGCCACATCATTGTGACCGAGCGCGAGAAAATCGAGCGCATGAAGAACATCGAAGTCAGCGCAGACCAAATGTTCCGGCTCATTGGTCTGCTCACGGCAATCCGTGTAAAGAACGACACCGGCTGCAAGGAGATACAAGACCGCCGCACCTATCCCCTCAATCAGGCGCAAATCTCGCAGTTTACTGAGGCGATGATACTGCATTACCACAGGACGCAACACATCAGCGTGTGGGACGTGTACAACGCAGCCACAGAACTCTACAAGGCAAGCAGCATGGAAATCCCGGCCTTGCTTCCACAAAATCGCTCAATGGTTTCATTCCTTGAAGACCAATTCCAACTCGTTTAATCATCATGGGAGAGTGGCTTCGGCTGCTCTCCCTTTCATAAGTCCTAAGCCACATGACTATTTATACCATAGTAGTTGTTGAGGACAATACAGTGCAATTCCTCAAATCGTTTAGCTGCTTTGAATATGCAAAGGAATGTCTTAACAACAAAATCGCAGATATGCGTGAGAAGTACGACCAATCAACTGAATGGTACGAAAACGAAGATGACCTTTCCGAACTTGACGAGAGTAAGTTTTGTGAGTTGCTATTCAATTACAACAAAGCCGCTATAATGCTCACGCACGACACCATAGGGTAAAACATCATAACACAAACAACGCAACAAATGAGAACCTCTGACACCACAAAAACTCCCCTCGAAAAGCAATATGCCGAAATGAAGCAAAGGCACCCCGATGCTATATTGCTTTTCAGGGTAGGCGACTTCTACGAAACCGTTGCTGATGATGCAATCTCGGCGAGCGATATACTCGGCATAACGCTCACGCGCAGACACAAGGCAGACGGCACTATGACCGAACTTGCAGGTTTCCCATATCATGCACTCGACAAGTACCTACCCATGTTGGTAAGGGCAGGAAAGCGCGTTGCTATATGTGAGCAACTGGAAGCACCCAAGCCGAAGCCGTCGCCGCGCCCTGCATCAACACTCCCACCGCTCCTCAAACCTGAGCCGAAGCCAATAGACATCAAACCTGTAATAACCGCTATAACTGCACTTGTTGGTGTGATTGATACTTTGCACAAGTGGCAAGAAATAATGCGTCATACGCAAGATATACGCGACTTGGCGCAGTCGCTCAAATTGCCATTGAAGCGAGTTGTGGATATGGCCTTAAAAGAAGTCCTTGCGCCACCGGTGCAACCTTCATTATTCGATGTTTGCGAGCCGCAAAGCGACTATGCTTCAATCCCACAAATTAAGTTGTCTTATGTTTCAGACAGTAAGCCAAAGGTCAAGATTAAAGGCTCGCAGGACACCGCAGAACTGTTTCGCCAATCATTTGAGCCGGGCGAGATTGAGATGCGTGAGTATTTAAAGGTCATGTATCTTAACCGCGCCAACAAGGTACTTGGCATCAACATTCACTCAATGGGCGGCAGTGCATCAACAGTGGTTGACTTGAAACTCATACTGTCAGGAGCGTTGCTCGCTAATGCTTCATCAATCATAGTATGCCACAACCACCCAAGCGGCGCCCTTACACCCAGTACGCATGATGATACGCTCACGCAACGCATCAAAGAGGGCTGCAAGTCGGTTGAACTTGCGCTCCTTGACCACATCATCATTACACAGGACGGCTACTATTCCTACAATGACGAAGGAAAATTGTGATTTTTGCCCTCGGTTGAGTCATGTTGGTACTCATAAGGTTATGACTTTCAGTGAAAAAAGTTTACTTTTCGAGTGTACTTTTCTTGGAAAATGCTTGCAGATACGAGATATAGACATTAGTTTTGCAGCATAAAGATACGCTTAACAAGCACAAATTAGAAACAGATATGAAAGCAAAACTCAACAGTATGGAAGCGCAAGTTTTTGAAGCTTGCAAGAAAGCCGAAGGCCAAGAAATCGAAGAAGAAGTGTGGTTTGAGTGCATTGACCGCAAAACGCTCGGCCTCACAGTCAATCAACTCAAAGGCTACATCAGTAGCCTTATCAGAAAAGGCTGGTTACGCCAAGTAGGATTTGAACCCACATACCACATCGCATAAGTCAAAACAGGGGCGGTGATGAGCCGCCCCACAAAAAATACATCATCATGGCACACTCACCTATAACCTTAAAACGGCTGCAAGCCGAAGCCGAGCGACAGAACTTTTATGTGCTTCATAACGAGCATAACGGCATGGTCGCTCTCAAAGCGTACTTCACTTATGAAGACGGCTTTATACCTCAAACAGTATATATGTCAAAGCGCGAAGCATACCAATGGCTCATGGGTTACGCCTGTGCAAAGTATGAAGTATAACATAAACCTCAAAATTATAAACAGTATGGAAAGACAGTATGCACATTGCCCGGAATGTGACGACCACATGGAGGCAGAATACAGACGCGGTCGCTGGCATTGCGAGAATTGCGGCCACGACCTCACCGAAGCCGTAGAACGTAACATGAAGCGCTACGAACAGTTCAAAAAGAAACAGGCACGCAAGAAGTAATCATCATGAAACTGTACTACATCACAGGGCACGACCACATGGACGAGTGCGGCGGAGTTTGCATCAATCAAGTTCACCGAATGTTCAAGACACGAGAAGCCGCCGAGTCATGCTTGGCATTGCACATTAAAGACGTTAGAGATTACCTTTGGTATCTCCACAAGGAAGACGGTGTGAGTTACACTGATGAAGTCCGAACCAAGAACGGCTGCATAGATTTCTTCATTGCAGAGGCAATCTATGACCTCAGCGACCCGAAGCAATACGATGCGTTTCTGGAATCACCGGCAATGTGTGAGGCCGGCATGTGTGATACAGATACCAAGGTTAGCGTCAGCATTGACCATGAAGCCGAAACGCACATCTACCGCAGGGAAGATGATAACACCAAGACGCAGACGTTTGCCTGTCTCTCAATCTATGAAATAGAAACCGACAATCTAACGTAACAATGAATAAGAAATTTCTAAACGCAGTCATAGAGGCTATGTCAACCTATGACGAGGCGATGAATGCTGAAATCTTCAACATCTTCGCCAGCAACCGAGACAATATCGACTTCGGACTCATCAAGAACGGAGTGTATGTCTTCAACATGATGGACAACTCTCAAGCAGCGCAAGCCGTTAAGAAATTCGGCTTTGATGTTGTGAAGAAAGCCGTAGAACAAAACCATGACTGGATGTTGTATGCCGAAAAGGACAACAACCGGCAATGGAAATTCTCAAGCAAATCTCCGTCAATGTGCTTTGCAGAATACGCGGAGAAGATAGTCTATGATATTCTCAACCGCCCGAAGGACTTCCCTTCATGGGCATGGGAGGCAGTCGCAGCTCCTCTCAATGAATTGCTATGGAGCGAGTAATCAAACTGCCGACCATCCAGCGTCACCCTCTCCGTGACGCTTGGATGGTGTTCGCTCCCCAACAGGTCAATCCATTTAATATTCCCTTCATCGGAACTTTAAGGGAGTGTAAGAAGGCGTTAGCGCATCTTGAAAAGAAACTTATAGAACATGGATACAACATCATCAGATAATACCAACGTTATGGAAACAACCGCAACCACAACCAAGCACTGTACCAAGTGCGGACGCGACCTGCCCACATCATCATTCTGCCGGAAGTCCAGCTCAAAGGACGGCCTGCAGACGTGGTGCAAGGAATGTCATACCAAAGCGAGGCGCAGTAATTTCACTTCGGCTCGCATCATCAAACAGGACAATCCGCTCTCGGCATACACTCCGCGCGAGTTGATGCAAGAACTCTATGCTCGCGGCTACAAAGGCTCTCTGACCTACACCAAAGTAATTGATATTTCTAAACTCTGAAACATCATGGGAACAATATATCGTACCAAACAAGGCGAAGTGTTCAACTGTGAACACTGGATAGAAAGTGATATGGGCGACAAGTACGCTCTCAATGAAAACGACTTCCCAGAAATCCACGCCATTGCACTCGCAGACCTCGCAACTGTCAACGCCAACACCTTTGACTTCATCGTAGAACACTTCCCCGATTATGAGCATTGCCAAGAAGCAGCCGCACTTGATGACCTTGACTGCCTCATTGACGGAGAGTGTGATGATGAAAAGACCGAGCGCATCACATCAACCTACGGCAGCGACCCTGAAAACTGGAAGAATACCCGTGCGGCAATCTACGCCAATATGATACAGGTTGCCATTGAGGAATACCAAAAATCTTTATTATAACCACGCCTACGCCCTTTCAAGCACCGAGGCGATAAAATGTATATTTCAGTCGCCAAAGTGCGTGAGAGTGCGTAAAAATGATTAGATTTGCAGTATGAAATTAGTACACGTTCACTTCAAGAAACCTTTCCAAGGAAAGGATGATATGTACTTCGGCTCATTTGCGGCTATCTACGAGAATGTGCCGAGAGAAGATATGGGTGTCAGCATGACCTACCTTTGCGACACCTGCCGCCTCAACGGCGGCTTCTATGAGAACAAGAAAATCATCGTTAAGGTAGGCGAGTTCATCACAAAGAGGAAAGGTAAGCCCAATGAATAAAGAATACCAAAAACTAGCCTCTGAAATGGCAAAGGCGAGCATTTACCATGATGCAGAATATCTCGGTACATGGAAAGGTTATGAGGTATTCGCGCCTACTTTTGATGATGATGCAGTCCACTATATAGGCTTCCCGCAGTTCATTCTTTGCAAGGATGACGAAGCACGTTGGACGAAAAATCGCACCGAGTCAAGGCAGATTGCACTGACTTTTTATGATAAAGAATAAACTTTTTGAGATTAAGCATTGTATCTTAGTAAATAATGCTTAACTTTGCAGTCGAAAGTCAACCATACTTCTCACATGTCGGCGGTTTTCCGTGCAGGCTTCGGGCGGGTCGTTGACTTTCTTTTTTTTAGATAAACTTGATGTTATATAAGTACTCCGCATCTGTGAGCTTTGTCTTAATCTCAATCTCTTGTCCGCGATACGTGACGCGGTAAACATTGAAACTATAACCATGATGTCTGCCCGGCTCTGGTGAACCATCCGTTAGCAACTCTGCGCGAGGCATCCATTCTTTATAGTCATGCGCTACATCGAGAATATCAGATATGTTATTTCTGTTTATATTCTTCGCGAATATCTCTCCAAAAGTCCCTTGGTTAACAATAATGTTATTCCCTTGTATATTTTTTACCACGTCTCGTAGTGCAGGGGTTCCATCGGGCAATTCAACAGTAGGTAGATTGTTCTTTACCCATTCAGTATTATTTCGGCGAACTTGCTTCAAAACATCTTGTCTTAATCTTGAAACGCCACCTGTTGCAGCAGTGCCTGATGATGCAGACGTTCCACTCTTTGTGAGGATTTCCGCAGCATAATCCGGTTTTATCCGTAAGTTGTCAACACGGAGAAGATTGATACCTCGCGATAAGTCTATGCCTTTTATATACTCCGTGAAATCTGGGATTACCTTTCCGTTTTGTGGGTCATAATAGCGTATGGTATCACCTATCTTCTCCACTGTGATGATGTGTCCAGAACGTGTCTTGCCACCACCTTGCCACGTCCAGTCAATATGATAGCGACCGTCTTCAGTAAGGTTGGTTTCAAGTTCCGAAACCAGTTGTTTACGATTGGCAACTGTTTTGGCAAAGCCTTTCTTGTGGCGTTTGCCTGTCGGGTCTATGTACGACCACTGATTAAACTCTGCACCAATTCGCATCTTACTCGGTACTTTACCGTCAGCCGTTTGCCAAATGCCATTGGTGCACCTTGAAAGAACCTCTGATTTGCTACCTGCAAAATTGCCAAGAGCCTGTATGTTGAAGCCACGTCTGCGTAATTCATTGGCAACAACGCAAGTTTGACAGTTGACGCGGTACATAACATCGGCAGCGAAATTGGGATTACTGCGCAACATATCCGCTTCAAAGAAGGTCATGTACTCTCCTTGCTCCACTCCAAGAGCCTTTGCAAAAACCTTCATATTCTCAGCATTTGCTTTTGTTGCCATGAATGATGATGCCGCAGCCGTTTCCGAAGATATGCGGCCTTGCAGGGCGGCTTTCGCTTTTGCATAGTCAATTTTGAAAGCACCAAATTCTTTAAGGTCAATCTCATCTTGTAAAATCAGCGCCCACTCGCGCATATCTTTATCACGCCAAGAGCCTATCCTATCAGTTTCAGCAACAAAATTGTTGAATAGTCGCGTGTTCCAAGACGTCTGAATCCGCTCGACATCAGCCGCAGTCCGCTTCGCATGACGCTCTGCCGCCCTCTCTGCGATTCTTTGTCTGATGGATGGGTCAGCAATCGGATTGCCGAAAAAGTCTTTATCGTTCCATGATGATATAATCTTTCCATTCTTATACTCGATAAATCCCATGTACTGCATCATATCGGCCTTTGCCGCATCATTAGCCGCCCAATATCGATAATTCGACAACCCGCCATTTGCCGAAATGTATTCGACACGTTTGATTTGCGCCGCCGTGAGGGGTTTTTCGAGGTCGAACGAATGAACAACCGCATCGTTCCCCTTGAATTTGATGATGTAATGATTCGTGTCCTCGACATCAAATCCGAGCCGTTTGTTTTCAAGTTCGTCTTGCAATGTGCCGAGCATTGTTTCGCGTGTTGTCGATTGGTACAAATTCGCGAAATCGAGGTCTTCTTCGGTCGATAACATTCCGGTGTAACGACCGTGTTCAAGCACTTGCAACCGTTCGGTTTCGGATAATGACTCCCATTTACGATAAATTTCACGTTCCGATAAACCGCCTTGATATGATTCCTCGAGGTTGCCTTGTGTGCGCAAATGGTCGATAAGGTCATGCGCGTTTTGCGGCAGTCCTTGCGGTTGTGCTGGGGTTGTGTCCGGATTCAAAATGTTGTCGATAACACCGGCGTTATTGCGTATGAAATACGGTTCTGTGCCGCGTTCACGCGCCGCCGCGATGTTGTCGGCGTTGTCGCGTACAAATTCCTTGAAGTTGTCGGGATAATCGGTTATAGCAGGTGTTTCGGGGGTATATTCCTTGCCCTCCAATTTTGCGTCAGCCATAGCCTCCAATTCATCATCCTTCGGCAAAATAGGTGTCATGACGCAGAAGCACTGCGGATGCCAACCTGTAAACTTGAATGTCTTTGGATAATTCCCTGCAAGTTCATCGCAGATGTCAGGCTGTGGGTGCGACTCGGACGGCTGAATATGTATGCCGAGAATAAAGTCCAGTTGCTCCCACCGCGCGTTGTCGGCCGCACGGTACGCCATATTGGTTTCCGTGCGAGTTACACGCATCGCGTTCTTTGCCGAAGATTTGTAGTAGCCGGGGCCAGTCCACTCATCGCGGTAACTGTCCTTGTCGTAATCTATCCATGTGTGCTTGCCGGTGTCGGGGTCTGTGATGCGCTTCTTCCATTTGCGTTGCCAGTTGCCTTCCTCGTCCTTATAGCGAAAGCGTCGGAACATGAGGTCGGGGTCATTGAGATACTGACGCACCTTTCGGCTCATAGATGCGGCAGAGTCTCCTTCGCCTATGGCAATCGTCATGGCAATTTCCATTTCATCGCGCAGTTGTCGGGTTGACTTCCAAACGCGGTCAGACAGGTTCATGCCTTTGTCCGTGCGCTCAATGAAAGCACGTCTTGCATCATTGTTCCTGTGCAACCAACCGCGGAAGTTTTCATCATTCAGCACACGTTTGCCGAATAGCGAGCCAATGAGTTTATCCGTTTCGGCATTGGCCGCGTCCCACTCCAATTTTATGCCTTTTTCGATAGCCGTAGTTGCAGCCGCGTGAAGCCTACGGAGCAACATTTCAGTCTGCTCCGCTTTCTTGCGGTTGCCTTCATCATCAAAAGAAAACATTACGCCTGGGTCAAGCGTAGGAAGCGACTTGTTGAGAGCGAGAATATCGTTCACTGTTTGAGCAAACATTTTCCTCACTTTCTCGGCATACGCTTCCGTGCGCTTGATGCGAGCGAAAGTTTCTGGGTCAGGACGTGCCATAGATTGATTTTAACCGGCCTTATTCCGCGTTTTTATCCTTTGGGTTATTGTTTGTATTACCGTTCTTGTTTTGGGGAGAGAACGCGCTTTGTGCGCCTTGCTCGTCATCATCATTGCCAAAGATGGATTGCTGCATTTGTTGACGCGCTCCCTTTTCCTGTGCAAGACGCTCTTTTTCGAGAGTGATGTCTTTGACGAGCGGGTTGCGCTCAATAGCACTTTCTGCGGAAAGTATCTCTCCGTCAACGCAGGTAATGATGTTTTTAATATCTTCGGCAATATCTTCGCCAAAGGGTTCTTGGAACTCATGTGTCACAACGAGGTTGTCGCACTCGGAGCGCAAAGACACGTCAAGGACGTTGCCGATAATTGCCGTGATGAGTGATGCCGTGCGGTCGAGCAATTCATCATGTTTTTCTTTGTGCTTGGAGGCTTTGATGTCGGCAAGCATCATAACGGTACGCAGAGCCTTTCCCGATAGTTGCGAAATAGATTTGAGCGTGTCGAGCGTGATGTTTGGCGTAAATGTGTCACGCAGAATATGCGTTTGCAGCCACTCAACTTCATCTTTTTTAGACTGTGGGGCATTGTCCCATGTGAGGTAGCGAGCCGCCTTGTCAACGCCGTCCTTGTCGTTTGTGATGAGCAATTTCGCAGCCTCTTTCTTCTCCGGCATATTCTTGATAAGGTCGGAGGCCATGATGGCGATTGGGTCAGCGAAGTAGTCGTTGGTGTCGGCAGTGCGAGAGGCTATCATTTCCTCGCGTTCAATCAGTTGCTCCACACCTGCCCACTCCTTGTTTTGTTGGAACAGGATAACTGGTATCTTGCCGATAAAGTTTGTTTCTGCTTGCACTTCCCAGCCGACAGTCTTGCGTCGGGCGCAGTGGTAGATTACCTTGGGCGTGAAGATGTCGAAGTGATAGACAACTTCATCATGTTCTTCCTTGACGTAGTAGCCCCATGCAACGGAGAGCAAGTTCTCGAATTGGTCGAAGCGAGTGTAGATTTCATCGCCTTTACTCCGGGCAAGGACGCGGATTTGCACGTCAGGATTGCCTTCTTCGTCCTTGAATACGCGGAAAAGCATTGCACTCTCCGTTTCCGCTCCTGCAAGGCGTTTGCACTGGCGTATCTTTGAGTCAAAGCGAGTGCGCTTTATGACTTCTTGGAACTTGTCGAAGGCGCGGTCTGTGCCGTCGGACTGTTGCAACCATTTAACAGGCTGTCCGTATAGGAACACCAAAGAAATCTCATTGATGTAAGTAGGGTACGGTATAGGCAGTTTCCACACAGGCTCGCGCCTGATGACTTGACCTTTCTTGTTGGTTATCTCCTTGTCGGGGCGATACATTACGTTATGGGTGGATACGTTGTACTCCTTGAGTGCTTGCATAACCATCTCCATGCGGTCTTGCATCTTCTCCTTTACTGCCGATATGTCTTTGGCAGCGAGCAACTGTTCAAATTCTTGATTGCGTCCAACCAGTGCATTGATGTAGTTGCGAAAAAAATCTACTATTACCATGGCTTATGTGAGGGTTAAATTGTTTGCTAAAAGGGGTTGAGATTGTCGTAATCTATATCGTCATCTTCATCGTAGAGGTCGTTAATCGCATATCCCAAAATATCCACAAATTCATCATGTGGCATTGCCGGGAAGCCGCATACTTCGTCAAGGAATTGCTCGTTCCAAGAGCCTTCAACAATGAACACTCGGCCACATTCTATTCGGGGCGACACTACGCGCAGACGCACTTCTTTATCATCAGTTGGCGTAGGCGTTTGCTTCACATTGAGCGTAGTTGTTTCCTTCAACATTTGCACCACGCTTATGCCGTTGGCCTTCGGTTCAATGTGCAGAATGCTTTCGTTGTTGCCTTCGTGCGCATTGATGTATTCCGGCAGGAAACGCAACAAGTCGGGCATTTCTTTCCATACCTGCATCGCGTTGTAGAGGTATATGTAATTGCCAATCTTGCAAGCCGCGAGAATGCCGGACGGGTCATTGTCTTGCCCTTTCTTTTTCTTGTTGTAGGCGGTGTCAAGATAGAAGTGCATAGGCTCACGGAAGCGCAACGCTTTGAAGTCGGCGAGCGAGATTTTTTGAAACCATTGTCTTTTCACGATATTACCGCCCTCTACTGATGGGTGCTGCTGATAAAGCGCAGCAAACTCACGCGGTGCGCGAGCCTGTTGCTTCAACAACTTGCTTATTGAATGTCGGTCAGGCCAGAGCGCGTCGCCTATGTGCCGTGATGATAGCCCACCATCATTCTCTACCTCGCAGATTGCAGGGATAGAGAGAACAGTCCACTCTTGCGGTTCGGCTTTGAGGATGCGCCCTGCAAGGTCATCTTCATGCCACCGCGTCATGATGAATAATTGCTTGCTTTGGTTGTGCAGACGAGTAGTCAATACCGTGTTGTACCAATCCCACACATTCTGCCTATATGTGATTGAGTAAGCCTCTGCCGCGTCTTTTACCGGGTCATCAATAATGGCAATATCCACAGGCGTACCTGTGAGAGGGCCACCAACGCCCACGGCTTTATAAAAGCCGCTATGGTTTACCGTTTCAAACATATCCACAGTGCGCCTGTACCCACGCGACCTTTCGTGTTTGTTTGATGCAGAATTAAGGTAGGTGTTGGGAAAGATTTCAGCATAAGACATATCGTCCATGGTGCGCTGAATGGAGCGAGAAAACTGCGATGCAAGGCTTGATGAATAAGAACAACCGACAATCTTTAAGTCAGGGTTGATGCCTAACGCCCATGCAGGGAAATTGCGACTTATAACTTCGCTTTTCCCATGTTGGGGCGGCACGAACACCATAAGGTTTTTTATCTTCCCTTCGATAAGCATTTGGCAATGGTCGGCTATGATTTTATGGAACCACTCGCAATGGTACTTCGGATTGATGTAAGTGAGAAAGTGTGCAAAGGAGGTCGGAGCTGCGAGCTTCATTTTTTCGCGCTTCAACCTCATTAACTGCTGTGCCACTGCTATATCTTTGCATCTCATTCCCAATCGGTCAGTCGATTTTTTCGAGCCGTTCTATTTCTGCATTGATTTCGTCAAGTGTCATCTTTTCATCATTGTTCTTACGCACTATGATGTCATTCCTTTGCCTGTTGGTAAAGTGTTCCGGGTCAAGGTTAGACACAAGGAAGATAGCCGCCGCCACGTCGGGTTTGATGTAACGCTTGCGCTTGGTCGTAACCATTTCGGCAACCTGCGGAGAGCCATCATCGCCCGGACGATAGCGAGTTGTGGTATCTTCTTCTTCCTTGTAATAGCCTTTTGCAGCCGTTACGAGCGTAGAGACTGCATCATGTGAAAGATTGCACTTGAAGATTTCTTTTGCTTTGTCTATCTCGTCCTTGAACCATTGGAAGCGTACGCACCAATCGCGGAGAGTAGTAGGCACAATGCCAAAGTGAGCGCAGAGGTCTTTTTGCTTCATACCTCCGTACTCCATAAGCCCATGCTCTGCTACATAAGTTATAATCTCATTGGCAAGCGGTTTTGTGAACCTGAAAGGTCGCCCGCGCTTCTTCTTTTCAGCCATTCTGTACTTTGATTAAGTGATAGAACTCTTCCTTGACCTTAGGGTCTTTGAAAGCACCCGACAGGTGGCACACGGTCATTTCTCCCTTATTCTTTACGCCTCGCATAGTCTTGCAAAGGTGCTGTCCACGCATGAGAATAGCCATGCCGAGGCAATCATGACTAAGAGCCTCGGAGAGAGTATAGATTATTTCCTGTGCAAGGCGTTCTTGCAGTTGCAGTTTTGCAGCGCAGTATTCCACGACTCGTGCAACCTTGGAAATGCCAAGAATACGACCTGTGGGAGAAGGTATATAAGCAAAGTAATACTTGCCGAAGAAAGGCAGAATATGATGCTCACACATTGAGTAGTAATCGCCCGAATCAAAAACAATATCGGTTGACTTATACTCATTCTCAAAGGTTGTAATCTTCGGTTTCTCATCATTGCGATAGCCACGGAATATCTCGCGCCACATTCTTGTGATGCGGTCGGGAGTGCCTTGCAGACCTTCGCGGTCGGGGTCTTCGCCGATAAACCGAAGCAACAGGCGGAGAGCCGCCTGTGCCTCGGCCTCGGTCGGGAGGTCTATCGGTAGAACTTCGGTTATCTGATGTCCAGAATTTTCTGTGTTTGGAGTGAAAGTTTCCATGTGGGATTTGCTTTGATGTAATCTATTGCCGCGTTGATGATGCGTTGGTTGTAGAGCCTGTCTTTGGTGTCGCAAGGTTGCACATAGCGTTCCTTTGCAGGTATAGCCTCGTAAGGTGTCATGTCAAAGGTGGGTGTTTGGAACACAACCTTTAACTCGTCCACTTCTTCAAGGACAATCTTTTCGGCTTTGGGCGAGCATACGAGCCAGTCAACCTTGCAAGGCAAGGGGCGAGTGCCGTTTGTTTCCACGTTCACGGAGTAGCCTGCATCATGCAAAGCGTTGATGAAACTTTCGGTCAGTTGCAGCGTAGGCTCTCCGCCTGTGAGGATAACCCTTTTTGCAGGGAAAGACGCAATCTCACGCAGGATTTCTTCTTCGGTGTATTGTTTACCCACTTGGTGCTTGGTGTCGCAAAAACCACACTGCAAATTGCATCCTGCAAAGCGTATGAAGATGGCCGGTGTGCCGGTGTAGCGGCCTTCCCCTTGCAGCGAGTAGAATATCTCGTTAATCTTCATTGTCGGGCGAGGTTTTGTGATGATGATTGAAGAAGTTGCTCTCCTTGCAGTAGACGGCTATGTTGCCTTCGCTCTCTTGCACGGAAGCCTTGTAGCAAGTGGGGATGGTGTCAACAATCCACTTGGCGATGTTTTCTGCGGTAGGATTGAACGGCAGAACGTCATTGAGATAGGAGTGGTCGAGTTTGCCGTGGATTTGCTCTTTGATGTGCTTAAAGTCGCACACCATGCCGTCTGCATTGAGTTTTCGAGCCTTGCAGTATACGGTAACAATCCAGTTGTGGCCGTGAATGTTGGCGCACTTGCTTTCGTAGGAAAGGTTGAGATTATGCGCCCCTGCGATTTCCATTCGCTTTTGAACGTAATACATAGTTATGATGATGTTATGAGAATATGATGTCGTATGCTTCTCCCTTGTTGATGTGCCACGCCATGTGATAGGGGTATGGGTAATCTCCAGTCCACGGCTTTTGAGGGCCGGTAAAGTGGATAATAAGGGGGTCGGAGAGGTCGAGAGGATGTGCAAAATTGTACTCGTCGCTATCCTGCCAAAAGTAGATGTTCTGCGCATTGAAGCGCGTAGGGAGCAACTGCACCGTGCCGTAGAGCAACATATTCAGCACGTCTTGGTCGGGGCATTTGAGGTTTGCATCTCGGTATTTGAACAGTTCGCCAAAGACCTTGTGTGTGATGTCATTTCTGCGCCATTCGTCAAGGTTCATCAGCAAGACACCGGCATTGAAGTAGGGGTAGGGTTTCTTGCCGATGCGCTTACTGTTATACTTGCTCATGCAGTCCTCTACGGCAGCGAGAGTGTGCTTTGTGATGTCCTTATCCCAAAGTTCTACGATGTCGCCTTTGATGAGTGTATCGCAGTCAAGGTATATGACCTTATGAAGTTTAGGGAGAAGTGAGGGTAGAAGATAGCGATAGAAGTTCTCATCAGGCCAAATGGTATTGTTATTCATCCAATTGCCAAAGTCCTTGATGTCAATAAACTTCAATCCGGCAACGTCCTCAGTTATTCTGCGTAGGTCATTCTGCTCCACTTCGCCCAGTCCATGATGCAGAATGTAGAAAATGCAAGGGCGGGTTGCGAATTTGAGTATTGAGTGAATAGCAGTACAGGTTTGAACTGCGTAATTGTCATTCGTTGCAAATGCTATGTGAATTGTTCTATCCATGATGTCAGCAAAGGTCTTGGCAGATGTCGTAAATCTTTTTGGCGTTATCGGGTAGCATGGGGATAGTGTTGACATTAAAGGCGAGCGTCTTTTGCTGCACCTCATAACGAGTTTTAAGGGTGTTCTCACGCATCAACTCGCCTCGGTTGTATAAACATACATCGGGCAGGTATTCGGGGTATGAGGCGTGTCTTGGGGCAAGAATTTGACAACCGAAAAAGATTGCTTCCTGTACGGTGTAGCCAAAGGTTTCTTGGTATGCAGTAGAGAGATAATACTTCGCTTTTGCGAATACTTCGTAATACTGCCGCTTTGTGAGGTTCGGCCAGTATTCAACATTGCGAGGCAGGGTGGTGCGTAGGTTTGGCACTTCTTTTCCGCATGATGTGATGATGAAGCGCATACGGGGGTTGACTTCGGCTATTTTGCGGAACTCATCAAACCCTTTCTCCGCGCAGATACGATGCGGCCAGATACAGTAATCTTCCTTTTCGCGATACACGGAATAGTGTTTAGCCATCCATTCCGCGCTCCATATTGCGCCTGTTGCACGGACATTCATGTGTCCGAATTTTCGCATCACTCGTTCCTTGTGAAATTGTGAGCCGACAAGCACAACGTCCGTAACCCTGTGCCACGCTTCTTCCGAATAGTCAGCCCATGTTTCAAGGTTCTGCACAAAGTCGGTCTCGTCGGCACGTCCTGCATGATTGAAAGCAACGATATGAATGATGATGTCCGACAACTCGGCCATGTATCGGATTGCTTCAAGGCCGGGAAAGAAGATGTCGGGAACAAAGAACGTATCGTGGTCTTCAATCAACCCTTTCTTGAACAGTTCAGCCACGGCTTGCAGTTGCTTTGCCTTGTACGCGATGGTGTCGTAGGTGTCAAGGAACTGGCCTGTGGTTATCTTCTTTGGTTTATTCCAACCGGGCACTTTGATGATGATGTCCTCGGGGCGCATCTTCCGTATAAAGGCATCATTCCACATCTTGGTGTAGCGTTGGGGCAGTTCTTCAAAAGGAAGATAGATTACTTTTCCCATGATGTTACTCGGTTATGATTTCCGCGCCATTCTCTCCGTCTTCAAGGACGGAGCAGTAGGCGAGGTTGAAATGCTTTGTAAGTTGCTCTGCAAGTTGCTCGCAAGACATAAGGCCAAACATATAAGCCGTGCCGTGCCATTCAAACGTATTGCGGAAATATTGCTCCATGTCGCGTTTGAAGCGGATAATCTCAATGTCGCGGTCTGTGTGCGACACGGCTTTCTTGGCACATATGTGGAACTCATGCCGATGCAGATGCTTCAAGTAATCCACGTCGGGATAGGGGCAGTCCTTCCAACAATGAATGCCGGGGACTCGCAGGTTGATGATGATGTTAACTCTACTCATAAGTTGCGAAATTTGGAATAGTCAAGATTGTAGAAATTGTCGGCAACATATTCGATTTGGTCGAGTTGGGCCTTACTGCCAACGGCAAGGAAGAAACGCAAGCCTCTCGCATAGCAATACTTCTGCATCTGCATATTAGCCACTATAGAGAGAAGTATGGCACATGAGCCTGCGCCTCGGTGGTTGCTTGCATCAAAGAACACTTTGGGAGTGATGCCGCAAAATTCCAATTGCTTACGCAGTTCAAGCGGCACCGGCTTGCCCTGTTTGAACTGAGGCAGACGAGCCGCTTTCAGCCCTTCGGAAGTGAACCAGTTTATGCCACCATACTTTGCCGGGTTGTAGTTCCATGTACTGCTATCGCATGATGCAAGCGGCAGTTGAAGCATACGCGGAAAGGTTACAAAACCGAGGGCATGGGTCTTGCACTTCCCATCGGTAGCGCGGTAGATGTCTTGGTAGCGTTTCAACGCCCAGTCATTCTTGTAACCACCGGCGGCAACGCAGATGTGCTCGCAGTTTTGTAGCGTTTCTTTGACAAAGCCGAAGTCCTTGTCATACATTGTTACCACAAACATGGGGCGCAACCCCTGCCGCAGCATTTCATGGTAATTCTCTATGGTTTTCTCTCGGTTGCCAAGAACGTCAAGCATCACATACTTCTCAAAAAAATCTCCGTATGTGCCGCAGAAGTCAATGTAGTCTTTGAGGTTGACGTGAGCGAAGTTGCTCTTGGCGTTGAATGCCGTAAACGCTCCGCTATCGAGCATGAGGTTCGCCTTGCCCTCTTGCGCCATACGGACGCATGAGTCAAGGAACGACCTGTTTTTGCCACCGCAGTAAGCGTATGATGCAAGGATATTAAGGGGCGTATCGTTTACCAGCATATCAGTCAACCTTTATGCCTTCGTAGTCAACGAGAGCGTCTTTCACTATCTGCATGATGTCAGCCTTCTGCTCCTTGATTTCATCGGGAACATGGACGCGGATAACGCACTTCTTTTCGAGCGTCGGGTCTTCCTGCTGCTGACTGATGTAGTCAAGGTCATCCCAACTTTTGCCGTCATCGGAGAAGATAGGCAGGTCAACGCCCCAGTTGGTCAGTTGCGCCGCGTTCCATTCATTGGCGAGCATTGACCATTCCCATTTGCCAAAACTTGCGTTGTCAAGAATAGTGTATGCTTTTAGGTCATCAATGCTTGTGTCTGCGTCAATGATAGCGCAAGGCACTTTGGTGTAGCCAAGTTCTTGCATGGCTCGGAAACGCATATTGCCGCCAATGATGATGTAGTGGCCGTTGGCGAGCGGGAACACTTTCAGAAGATTGTACTTCAAAAATTCCGGGTGTTCCTTGATGTTGTTTTTTAGCAAGTCGAACTTCGGCGTTCCTATCTCGCGCGGGTTAGCGGGCAGACCTTCAAGCTGTCCGTCGTTGACTTCCAGTTGCGAAAAGTCAAGCACCTTAAACTGTGCGATTTGCAGTGGTATCTCTTTCGGGTTACTCTCCATTTTGTGCGTCGTGATGAGTTAAATCAGTTTATTATGGCGCAAATATAGTAAAAAGTGTGCTAAATAAGCACACTTTTTACCTTGTTTTTTCGCTTTGAGACGTATTTTAGTAAAAATAGTCCTTAATTTCGGCTCTGAACTCGTCAAATGAGTGGCAAATTACATACTTGTAGCCGTATTCTTCCACGGCTTGTTGCCACACTTTTTGTGATGGTTGTTGCCTTCCTTTCGGTGTCTTCATTTCAATGGCGAGACCATGAAATTTCTTTGAAGGGTAGAACAAGAACAGGTCGGCTGCACCTGCGACAGTTCCCTCTGCTTTCATGATTTTACCTTCAATCGGTCGCCTTGCTCCACCATTGGGAATGGATATGAGATTGCGAGCGAGTTTTGGGAATTGAAGGCGAAACCATTTTACGCATTGGATTTGGATTTGGCTTTCAAAGTGGTTCATGATGATGCGTTAGAAAGGCAGGTCGGGGTCTTGGTTAGGCGTTTGTGCGTATTGAGCATTGTACGCATCAACGGACATACCGGGTTTTTGGGGCGCTTGTTGCCCTTGTGGTTTTGCGCCGAGCATTTGCATCATGTCGGCTTCTACTTCAGTAATGTAACGCTTTACGCCTTGGTTATCATCATAGGAGCGAGTGCGCATCTTGCCTTGTATGAAAAGAGAAGAGCCTTTGTGAATGTACTTCTCCGCGATTTCAGCGAGACCGCGCCATAGCACGATGTTGTGCCATTCGGTCTTTTCCGGCACTTGTGTTCCTGACTTGGTAGTGTAGGCTCTCTCCGTTGTAGCGAGAGAGAATTGAGCCATCTTTGCACCGTTCTGCGTTGTAGTGATTTTTGGTTCTGCACCCACGTTTCCTATGAGCTGAACCTGATTGAGTGATGCCATAATATTCTACGTATTTGTTTCTTTACGTTTTTATTATTGTTATATATATTATCTACCTGTTGGATGAATTAAATTAATGCGTATTTCACTTGACCAATTCTCCGATGA
>ERZ779852.417-NODE-417-length-47278-cov-6.194630_pt1 | contig 47278 bp, 45 predicted proteins | sample MGYA00511559_ERZ779852 | MGnify/ENA primary metagenome ERZ779852 (study PRJEB29588, sample SAMEA2157977) | human gut metagenome | biome: human gut; feature: human-associated habitat; material: faeces | place: Denmark | collected 2008/2010 ...
TCTCCCATTTCCCGCACTGTGCCAAAAAAATTTGATAAAAATTTTGTTCACCTATTGAAAATTATACCGTGATAGTATATTATAGTGCCGTAGCAAATCCGGACGCTTACTTCGTCCTTATCATTTTCTGAACAAAGGAAGTGTATTACAGTGGAAAAACGCTTTGTTTATGCCGATAATGCCGCCACTACTCCGGTCACGCCGGCTGTGCTGGAGGCAATGACCCCATGGCTGATGGAGAACTACGGCAACCCCAGCAGCATCTATTCCATTGGGCGTGCCGCCCGTACCGCTGTGGAAAAAGCACGCCGTCAGGTCGCAGCCGCTCTGAATGCCGAGCCGGGTGAAATCTATTTTACCTCCTGCGGCACCGAGGCGGATAACTGGGCGCTGAAAGGCAGTATGCGCCGCTGGGCGGCAAAGGGCAAAAAACACCTGATCACCGCGGTGTTTGAGCATCACGCTGTTCTGCACAGTGCCAAGGCGCTGGAGAAGGAGGGCTTCGAGGTCACCTATCTGCCGGTCACGGCGGATGGGTTGGTGGAGCCTGCCGAGCTGGAAAAGGCGATCCGTGAGGATACCGCCCTTGTTTCCGTCATGCTGGCGAATAACGAGATCGGCACCGTGCAGCCCATTGCGGAGCTTGCCGCCATTGCCCATGCCCACGGTGCGTGGTTCCACACCGATGCGGTGCAGGCGGTCGGTCACATCCCGGTCGATGTGAAGGCTTTGGGGGTCGATCTGCTGTCTCTTTCCGGTCACAAATTCCATGCGCCCAAGGGCGTCGGCGCCTTGTATATCAAAAAGGGCATTCTGCCGGATATTTTCATGGACGGCGGCGCGCAGGAAAAGGGGCGCCGTGCCGGCACCGAGAACCTTGCCTCCATCGTGGGCTTGGGCGAAGCCATCACCGTGGCGACCGAGCATCTGGAGGAAAACGCCGCCCGCATCACCGCCATGCGGGATCACCTGATCGACGAGCTGCTGAAGCTGCCCAAGACCCGTCTGAACGGCAGCCGCCGGCATCGTCTGCCCGGCAATGCCAATATTTCGTTTGAGGGTATCGAGGGCGAATCGCTGCTGCTGCGGCTGGATATGGCGGGCATCTGCGCCTCCTCCGGCTCCGCCTGCACCAGCGGCTCTTTGGACCCCAGCCACGTCCTCATGGCAATCGGGCTGCCGCACGAGATCGCCCATGGCAGCCTGCGTCTCTCCCTTTCGGAGCTGACCACCGAGGAGGATATTGACTATATCATCGCACAGATTCCGCCCATTGTGGAAGGGCTGCGCGCCATGTCCCCCGTTTGGGAAAAAATCAAGGATAAATAAAGGAGAAGCCCTATGTACAGTGAAAAAGTTTTGGATCACTTCACCAATCCCCGCAATGTAGGCGAGATCCCCGATGCCGACGGTGTGGGCGAGGTTGGCAACGCCCGCTGCGGCGATATTATGAAAATGTACCTGAAAATTGACGGTGACACCATCACCGATGTCAAATTCAAGACCTTTGGCTGCGGTGCCGCCATCGCCACCAGCTCCATCGCCACTGAGATGATCAAGGGTCATTCCATTGAGGAGGCGCTTTCCCTCAGCAACCGCGCCGTGGTGGAGGCGCTGGACGGTCTGCCCCCCGCGAAGCTGCATTGCAGCGTGCTGGCGGAGCAGGCGGTAAAAGCCGCACTGGCGGATTACTACACCCGTCAGGGCATCGACCCCGAACCCATCGTAGGTCATGTCAAAAAAGACGTCCACGAGGGCGAGGAAGAAGGCTGCTCCTCCTGCGCCACCTGTGACCACTGATCACTACTGTCACCCCCACCCGACGGGTGGGGGTTTTTCTGCGCCGTTTATCGATTTTTCTTCTTACCGTAGATTCTTCTGTCCTGTAATCGCAGGCTCTCCATGCAAAAAGCCCCCTTGCGGGAGCTTAATTGTAAACTTACTGTAAATATTTGTGTGAATTCAACACTTTCACTGCAAATATCCTCGTTTTCGTCCGTATTAGTAGGAGCGGTCTTAAAACCACAGCACCGCTATAGCAAAGCCAAACACACTGCACAGCGTCCCCCACAACAGGTCAATCGGGGTATGGCGACGCAGCGTCACCGAAGCCCACGCAATGAGGGCGGCAATGACAACACTGGGCAGCAGCAGCCACCAGCCAAAATAGTAAATAAGAAACAAAAGCGGGCCTACTGCGCTGCACGCGTGCCCGCTGGCGCGCCGGTGAAGCACCTTGTTGCAAAGGGTAAGCAGCAGCGCCGAGAAAAAGTAACCGGCGCAAACGGTGCGGACTACAGGCGAAGTGCCTGCCGGCAGTGCCCATAAAAAGGCGATGGTGTACCCCACTCCGGTAAGCACAAAGGCAAGCTCCCGCTGCCCCTCCCGCCCCTTTTGGCGGTAATGAGGGAAAACCGGCTGCAAAGGGTATGCCAGCAGCGGTACCAGTCCCAGCAGCGCTATGGCGGTCAGCAGCTCCGGCAAAGTGCCGAAGGGCTGCGGCAGGTAAAAATACAGAATCAGCAGCAGCGCGATGACCATAACGGGCGGCACCGTGACAATGCGGATCACACTTGCCAACTTTTCCGTCGTTGTTTTGATCTCTTTCGTTGGGGTGCTCATGTGTTTTCTCCTCTCGGGGGGCTGATGATCGCTTTCCCATCTCCGGCAAAACCTGCGCCATTGTTCATAGCCGGCTGCCGGACTGGGGCTTGGTATGATTATAGCATTTCCTGCGGCAAAAAGTGAGGGGGAAGCAAAGGTTTCAGGTGAATTTTCGGGGCAGATTTTTCCGTCAGCGCAGCGCTACCAGCGGCATATCCACATAGATATCCTGACCGGTGAGGTTATCATGCACCGTAGCGGTCAGCTCCTTGCGGGCGTTGATGGAAAAAGCCACATTCAGCCGCTTATCCAGTGGGGTGCCGGGTGGCTCCAGCTTGGCAAGCACGGCGGAATTCTGGCTGTAGTTGAGCAGCCGTACCGTATCGCTGCTGTCATCTACCGAGGAAAAGCGCCCGTCGGCATCAAAGGAGACCCGTCCCATGCGTTTATGCTCGATCTCCGCCATCATAAGTTCGATCGCTTTCTGGTTGCGGAACGAGGAGGACAAGGTAAGGGTCACGGGCTTTTCGCTGGGGTATTCACTGCCCGCCTTGAAGATGATTTTGTACCGCGGCTCCTTGGTAAGGGAGTCCAGATAGCGAATGGCATAGGAATGCTGAATAAAATCGACGATATTAAGCCCCAGTGAAAAGGCAAGTGCACCGTGGGCAACCGCCTCAAAGGGCTTGTGACACTGCACCTTTTCTCTGCCGAAGATACCGCGAATGCCTCGCTGCACCGCCGGAATGAGGGTGGTACCGCCCACCATCAGCACCCGTTCGATTTGAGTGCGGGAAATGCCCCCTGCCTCTGCCATGTTGACGGCGTTATTCAAAACATCATTGAGGGTCACAAAAAAATCGTGCTCCTCCAAAAGATCCAAAAGGTCATTCTGGGTGTAGCGAAATTCGTAAGTTTTGAAATGCCCGGCATCGAAAAAACTGCGGCTGCTTTCACTTTTGGTGGAAAGCTCCTCCTTGATCTGACGGGCAAGGGCGGTAAGCTGCGGCAGGATCTCCTCGCATTCCTCCGCTGTTCTGCCGGCACGCTTCAAAAGATCCTCCAAGAGCCACCGATCGATGTCATCTCCGCCGAGGAAGGCGCCCGCCTTTCCCAGCACCCTGCCCTGCGCCGCACCGTCCGCCGCCGCTCCGGCAAAGGATTCCGGCATGCGGACGACCGAAACATCAAGGGTTCCGCCGCCGAAATCTACCACACAGACCACCGAACCGGCGCGGGTGGAGCCGTAGGAGATGGCTGCTGCCACTGATTCATCGACCAGCCGGTAGGGAACATCGGGGTAGTTTTCGGCAAAAAAAGCGGCGATCCACTCACGGTAGGTATCAAAGGCGTTGACCGGCGCCGTAAAGGTCACGACCGTTTCGGCGTTCAGCTCCAAGCCCGACAGCAGTCTGGTGAGGTAGAGCCGTGCGATATGATCGGCGGAAAACTCCCGCCCCCGGTCCTCATACAGTGAGGTCAGGTGCAGAAGCCCCCGCTTAAAGCCCCAAAAATAGCGGCTGCTGCGAATATCGTCCAAGCCGCGGGAGGTGACCTCGTAGCCCATCAGGAAGCTCTGCTCCCCCCGATAGTAGAGAACGGATGGGGTAACAGGCGGCATAGCGCCGACCGCCGGCGCCGTGATTGCCGGAAAACTGATGGTCTGCGGCTCCTCTTTGGCAAAGTTCCAGCGTGCCACCACGGTATTGCTGGTGCCGAAATCGACGGCGTAGCGTTCCATTAAATCACTTCCTTTACACGTGCTTTTACCCAGACCTGTTCCCCTTTTGCATAACCCACTGCCGCTACAATAACCGGCGTTCCGGGCTCAATCAGGGCGGGGCAGTCGTGCAAGGCACTGTTGTAGGGGGTCTCCTCCCCCGCTGTACCGATGACGGTAAGCCCCAGTGCCCTTATAAAGTCATCGACCGGTGCAAACAGACCGATCATATCCTTTGCCAGCAGTCCGGGAGTTTCGGCTATGGTTTTTCTTGCCGTAGGCAGTGCCAGCAGCAGGGGACGCATCGCCTCAAAGAGGGCGCGCTGCGCCCCTTGCACCGCCTCAGACTGTTCCCGTTCTCTGTCGGCGGCTTCCCGCTCCGCCTCTCTGCAAACGGCAGCGGCGCGGGCTTCGCTTTGCTCCTTTTGGCGGTCCGCCTGCTCCTTTTCCAGTCGCAGAGCGGTGGTCTCGGTTTTCAGCTCCCGAATGGTTTTTCGGCTTTGCAGGATTTCTTTCAGTGCCATGATCGGTCTCCTTGGTGGGTGGTTATTTTTTTGGGGGTTGTGCAAGGGGAGGGTGCGGGCGCCCCAGCCGCGAAGCGGCTGACGCAGGCAAAGCCTGCGTGTTTCGGCGGAGCCGAAACGGGCTGCGCCGAACCGCTCCCACGCAAAAATCGGTTCAAAATAATCGTTACAGTATGGTCGGCTCCTGACCGGAAAGGGTATTCTGCTCCAAGGTCGGCTCCATAAAGCTGTAGCGGGTATCGTGCCGCCAGACGCGGATCTCCTCGCCGGTGACGGTCATGCGGGTGGCATCGGTAAAGCGTTTTTGCCACATACCCCACGGACGGGTATAATATTCACTGCTGCCCCGCCAACGGATCTTATCGGCAAATGCCTGTGCCTCGCAGCACCACAGACTCCCATCTGCACAAAGGATTGCAAAGTGGCTCCCTGTCATCGCCATCTGGGTAACGCCGGAGGTAACGGGCAGCGGTTCATAGGGGGTCTCGGAGAGCTTTTCGCACAGCGAGATGAGAGTCCCGTCGCTTTGGCGAAGGACGGTGGCATGAGGCAAGGCAAAAGCCTGCACAATGTTCATGTAGGAATCAACGCTGCAGCTGCCGTATTCCCCGTCGCCGTAGACCACTGCCGTGTGGAAGGTGGTAACGCCGACGGAATGGGTGGGGCAGCTGGAAAGCTGCATGATGCCGACCCACTTGGCAAAGAAATCTCCGCGGCGGCTGCGGCAGGTACCGTCCGCCAACAGCAGATCACCCAGCGGCTCCACGGTGACGGCGCCCCGTATGCCGGAAAAGTACATAAGCTGCTGCACTGAGTAGAAATGCTCGCTGGATTTGAGATTGGCGGCGGAGAGCACAAAGGCCTGCCCCGCCCCCTGAAGCCCGATGACGCCCTCGAAGTGGCAGAACGGGTCGGTATCGTTTTCGATGTAATCACTGCGGTCGCCGTAGAAGCGGACATTTTTCGCCGCAGGGTCCACGGTGCTGTCATAGAGGGTCTGCCCAAAGGAACGCACCCTGCCATCGGTGAAGGTGACGACCACCGTTTTGCCCTCCTCGGCGGTGAGCAAGCTTTCGACCTGCGGCAGGTCGTGCCGCTCCCAACCGTTTTTGCCGAACAGCACAAAAGAGAGCGTTTCGCCATGCAGCACCAGCAAAAAAGGCTGAAAAACCGCAATGCGGCGAACACCGGAAAACTGCCCGAAGAACTCCGCCGCAGCGGGATCGCTTTGGTCGGAGAAAAGATGCCCCTCGGCATCGACCGCCATGGCGCTGCTGCGTCCTCCGGCAATGCTCCACAACAGGCCATAGCGGATCTTTTTCCACCCGCTGGTGATGCGGCGTTTTTCGGTGCGGCGACGGGTGCCTTCCCAGCCAACCGTGCCATCGCGGAATATCGCCATAAGGTATTCTCCCTCGATAACCCAGTCCGTGACAAGGCTCCAATCGGTAATATGGTCATCGGCAGGTGGCAGACCGGCACGCTCGGTGGGGGTGCTTTCGTAGACGATGGTTCCATCTGCCTTTTCGCCCAGCAGGTAATAGCCCTCCTGCCAGACACGGCGAAGACCCGACCATTTTTCGGGGTCAATGCTGTCGGTGCGACACAGGGCACCGCCGGACCATTTCCCGCAGAAATGCGCCCTGCCTGCCCCGTCCAGCCCGACAAAAACCGAGCCGCCGTTTTGGTAGGAAACAAGCTGGCGGATATTCTGCCAGCACTCCATACCCTCGTAGCGGAGGAAGCGGGGATTGCCGCAGGAGAGAACCCTGCCTTCGCCGGTAAGGGCGGCTACCGCCTCGGAAACGGCGGCGATCTGTATGATATTTCTCCAGTCCTTTACGGCAGAGAGAATGCTTTCATTGTGTCCGGCGGCAACAACCCTGCCATCGGCGGTCAGCCCCAGCAGAAAATCATCGCCGGCTGCAAGCGCCGTGATATCCTGCCAGCTTTCAGTACCCTGCACCGGCTCGTTGCTGTCCGCCCAAAGGGCGTAGACCGTACCCGATGCGGTAACGGCAGCCGCCAAACCGGAGGACTGAGCGATCTGCGTAACATTCCGCCAGCCGGAGACGGCATAAGGCTGCCCGTAGCCCTGCCCTGCCGCCAGTACGGTGCCATCGGCGCAGAGAGCAAGGGTATGGTGCCTGCCGGGAATCAATTCCACGACATTTCGCCAGTGAGAAACGGCATTTTCGCCGTGGTCGCTGTGACCGGTATGAGTCAGCAGTTCAGCCTCCACGGTGCCGTCCTGATAGAGAAAGTAGATGTAGCGGCTGCTGCGGCGAATGGCACGCACCGGTTTTTTTGCGACAGGTGGCATAAGCCGCTCCGCCTGCCGCCAGTGCTCTACGCGTTCACGCAGCAGGGAAAGGATTTCCGGCAGACGCACCGGCGCACCGAGAGAAATGACACTTTCCGCAGGGGAAAGGCTGTCCTCCTGAGGCTCCTCCCCGTCAATGGCGGGGGCGTAGGAAAGGTCAGCGGGAAGATAGGCAATCAGCTCCTCACCCTCCAGCTCAATTCCCCGCACGTCCTCACAGAGAATGTCGCCGCTGTGGTAGCCGGAGCCGAACACCCGCAGATAGCCGTTCTGATACAGGACAGCAAGGTACCGGCGGGGTACTGCGGCAAAATCCGCGATCTTCTGACGGAAGCGGTTGGGAGCGATAATATCAGTATAGTCCCCGCCGAAAAAGTCGGCGGAAATGGCGTCCCGCGGCTCACTGCACAGGAACCGTCCGGTGATCTTGCTGATGGCGACCCATGTGCTGACCCCATAAGGATTGTAGCGGACAAGGGCGATCTTCTGAACCCGCTCACGCGGACGCTGGATACTTTTATTCTTGCGGTCGTAAAGGGTAACGGTGCCGTTTTTTTGCAGCAGATATGCCACCGGTCTACAGTGCCCCGGCAGCTCCGAGCCGACCGCCTCCTCCACCTCGGCGATGCCGTCTAACACCGAAAGCGCTCCCACCGTGCGGAACATATCGTCCTCGCAGAGAGCACCGAACCCATCGGTATCCCAGAAAATGCGGGTAACGCCCTGCCACCCGGCGGCAGGGACAAATTCCGCCCCGACATTGCCGTAGAGCAGCAGCCTGCCGTAGGTGGTAAGGGCTGCCGCCATGGGCGGCTTTTCTCCATCGAAATCGTAAATGCGAAGGTCGCAAAGGGTGCGGCAGGCGGCAAGCTGTGAGAAAAGCCGCTGCCATTCCTCCGCAAAGCGGGCGGGGCTGCCCTGCTCGGTCAGCTCCACCGTGCCATCCGCCAAAAGGCGCATATGGCAAAAATCATTGCGATAGGTAAAGGGATCTGTGCCCTCGGTTTGGGTGTAAACAGGGTGCAGCGGGTCGAAGCCGCCTGCCGCCCCGCCCATCTCCTCCCGGCTGATGAGCAGCACCCGATCCAGAGAGGGATCATTGGCAAAAGGTTTCATTGCAGATGATCCCCTGTTGTATTTTGTCCGTCCTGATAGTTGTAATAAAGCTGGTCTCCGCCTTCGGCCTCCGCCGCCTCCTGCTGGCTGCTTGCCATGCGCGCCCTGCCGCTGCCTGCCCATGCAATGAGCTTATTGATGGTCTCCCGGAAGGTAACGGAGAGTGGAATGGTGCTGTGAATGGCAGTAAGGATATCCCCTGTGGTGAAATCCCTCTGCTGCGAAAAGGCGGTAAACATCGCATCATTGATGACCTGCTCGATCTCGGCGCCGGAGAAGCCTTTGGTTTCTGCCGCTAAGGCAGAAAGATCGTAATTTTTGACGGCGATGTCCCGACGGCGGCTGATATGCAGACGGAAGATCTCCATGCGTTCCTTTTCGGTGGGAAGATTGACGAAAAAGATCTCATCGAAACGGCCCTTGCGCATGAATTCCGGCGGAAGCTGCTCGATATTATTGGCGGTGGCGACAATGAAAACCGGAGACTTCTTTTCCTGCATCCATGTGATGAGGCTGCCGAATACACGCGCCTGCGCACCGCTGTCTCCCTGCACGCCGCCAATGCCGGCAAAGCCCTTATCGACCTCGTCGATCCACAAAACGCAGGGCGCCATAGCCTCGGCGATCTGGATCATTTCGCGGGTGCGTGCTTCCGATTCGCCGACATAGCTGCCCATCAGCCGACCGACGTCAAGTCGTAAGAGCGGCATATGCCACTGCTGACTGATCGCCTTAGCACAAAGGGACTTGCCGGTGCCCTGAATTCCGACGATAAGAACACCCTTGGGATAAGGCAGCCCGAACTGCTGCGCCTGCTCCGAAAATGCCATGCCGCGGGTGATGATCCAGCTTTTGAGGGTATCCATGCCGCCGATGGAGCCCATCGTTTCCTCGGCATGGAAAAATTCCAGCACCTGTGTCTTGCGAATGATCTGCTTTTTCTCCTCCAAAACAAGCTGGAGATCATTTAGGCTGATCTTGCCGCTGCGGGCAAGGGCTTTGGAGAGAATGGTCTTGACGGCGGAGATGGTAAGCCCCTGAAAGGCGCGGACAAACTGCTCAAAGCCCTCTTGGTCCATATCCACGACGACATTCTGGGTAATATTGGTGATATAATCTCTCAGCTCCGACAGGGTAGGAAGCTGGAATTCCAGCACGCTGACCGAGGAGGAAAGCTCCTCCGGCACCTTGAACACGGGGCTGACGATGAGAATGCTTTTTTGCTGGGGTTTAAGCTGCATGGCAAGATTTTTGACCATGCGGCAGACCATGTTATCCTCCAAATAGCGATGGAAGTCCTTGAGAACATAGAGAATGGGTGTATCGGCAGGCTCCTTGGCGATGAAATCAAGGACGGCAATGGGATTGCCCTTGCCCACTGCGACGCCGACATCAAAGCCGGAGGCAAAATCCCAGCTGACGATCCGCATGTTTTCCAGCTCGGCGGCGCAGTCCCGTACGACCGAGAGGAGGCGTTCCTCCTCCCGTGTGGTGACATACATAACAGCACAGCGGGCGCGGACAGCAAGATTGAATTCTTCACGGAAATTCATATTGGGTACTCCTTTCGGGGAAAAATGAGTGAATATGCGAAATTACAAGTTTGTGCAGAAAAGAAGATTCTTCAGAAGATTCTTCAAAGGAGCTATATAAGCTCCAAGCCCAGCGAGTGGGCAAGTTCGGTGAGTTGGTGCAGGCGCTGCGGGGAAACGGCATAGGGCGGGTGGAGGACGGCTGCGGTGCGTCCCTCCGGTACAAAGTCCGGCAGAAGGGACAGAGGATAGCCGCTGGGGTTATTTGCCGCTATAAGACGCAGAGCATCCTCGGTGTTTCGCCACATACCCGGCAGGATAAGATGGCGCAGCAGGACGCCGCTTTGCAGCAGCCCCGCCGCATCGTAACGGTTATTGCCGTAGTGGGCGGAAAGCAGCGCTAAATTGGCAAGAGCACGGCGGGGATAATCCGGTGCAGCGGAAAGATGCGCGCCCAGTGCGGCATCGGCGTACTTAAAATCCATAATGTAGCCCTGAAAAAAGGGCTGCAAACGGCGGGTGAACGCCGTGGGAGCATAGCCATTGAAATTATTGAGCAGCGGGACGGTAAGTCCCAACTCCCTTGCGATGGCAACAGCCTCGATAACCTCATCGGCAGATGGCTCGACATTGGCAAGGCTGATGTGGCTGACCCCACGCTGCTGCAAAGAGCAAAGCAGCTCCGCCAGCTGACGGGGGGTGTAGGGGACGCCTTTTCCCTCCTGTGAAATATCGTAAACCAGACAATAGGCACAGTGCATATCACAGCCGGAGAGATAAACCACGCCGCAGCCGGTGCCGCCGCTGATGCAGTGTTCCTCCCGATTGCGGTAGTATTTTCCCACTTTCACAGACTGCCCAGCCTTTCCAATAGGGGGAGGTAATCCTCCTCCACAACGGAGCAGCGCACCTCACCGCCATTGATGTAAAGGGTTTCGGGTTCGGCAAGCGGCAGCAGCCGGCACAAGGCGGCGTACTGCTCCTGCGGTAAAACGGACTGAAATGCAATGGGGCTGCCGGTAGGCGGCGGCACCTGCCCCAGCGCCAGCAGTCTGCCATGGCGGCTCGGGAGAACGACCGGTGACCAATCGGCAACCGAGAGGAAATAGATATCTCTATCCTGTAGCGCAGAAAGAAGGGCTTTCCGATCTCCGGTGGGAGTGAGAAACCGCTGACCGGCAAATCGGGGCTGTACCGATTGTGAGGTGACCAGCACCTGCACCGGCAAAGACAAAAAGGAGGTGAGCTGCTGCGGTTCCATGGAACCGAGCCACAGCGCTGACGCCATTTCGCTCCCCCCTTTCTCCTGCGGATTTTATCAGAAGCGGTTCTTTTCCTGCTCCTTTTCCTCCGTCTGTTCAAAATATTCCGGCTTCAGCTCGGTGGAAAGCTCCACACCCAACTTTTCGACGGTCTCACGAACCAACTCCCGACAGGAAGCGCCGCGAACACCGTTGACCTCAACGGTGATCTTGCCGTCCTTGCCAATGAGATAAGTCACGGTTTGTTCTGCCATAGATCATACCCACCTTCCCACTTTAATACGGACGGTGCCATCGGGCAGGGTCTCCTGCTCCTGCACCTGAAATTTTCCCTCCTGCTCCACCGTTTTTTTGAGGAGCAGCACAGCGTATTTTTGCAGCAGCTCATCGCGGGTCTTTTCAAAATCCCCAGGTTCGAGGTTGGAGTGAAGCTCGGCTTCGCCATTGACAAACTTGAATGCCATGACCCGGTTGACGGCATTGACGGCAATGACATCGCACTGATTGAAGGTATCGGCAAATTCGTAATTCTCAGCGACCTCTCCGACACAGCGCAGCCCCAGCGCACGCAGCGCCTCGCCCAGTACATCAATATCTCGAATGGCGACCTGTACCTTGGACAGATGCGACATAAAGACACCTCCCTTGCGGAATGTTCGGCATTACTATACCGCTCAACTCTTTTATTATATCTAATAATAAGCCTATCTGAATGAAAAATCAACCTCATTTTTAGGAATTATTCTTGATTTATCAAAACTTTCGTTTGTCACTCGGCAATGAGGAACGAAAAGCCCCGCCGGAGCGGGGCTGAGCAGCTATGGTTATTTTGCCAGCTCGGCAAAGTGCTTGATGAGATAATCCCGAAACAGAATGGCTGCCGGAGAAAGATAGCTGCTTTCCCGCCACGAAAGGTTGATGTAGCGGCGGCAGTGAGGATTGGAGATGGGGACCAGCGCGATATGTTCGTCCTCCATATCCTGCCATGTCTGAATGGGGATAAAGGAGATGCCGATGCCGGCACGGATCAGCTCGCGCACCGTCTCCGGACTGTCGCTTTCCAATACGACATTGGGATCGAAGCCCGCCATTTTGCAGTAGGCATCGGTGATGCTGCGCAGATTCTTGCCCTTTTGCAGACAGATGAACTCTTCCTTGGAGACCTGATCGAGGGTAAGAGAATCGAAGTGTGCCAGCGGATTGGTAACGGGCAGGGCGAGACGAATCTCCTCCTCGATGAGAGTGGTACAGAACGGGCCGGAAACAGGCTGACTGCCGGCAAAAAGGGTGAGATCGCAGCTTTGTCCGCTATCACTGACCAAATCCTCCTGCAGAATGTGCAGACGGATATCGCTGTGCTCCTCCTTAAAGCCGCGCACCAGGCGCGGAATAAGGGTGGAGGCGGCGTTCATGGAGAAGGTCACATTCATCACGCTATTTTCCCGCGCGTCGTCGATCTCCCGATGGATCGCCTCCAGCTCCTTGAGGATCCGGTTGGTATGATTGAGCACAATGATTCCGTATTCGTTGAGCTCGATGCTTTTCCCTTTGCGGTTAAAGAGCTTTACCTTCAGTTCGTCCTCCAACATGCTGATGGTACGGCTTAAAGAAGGCTGCGCCACATGCAGTTCCTGCGCCGCCTTAGTGATATGTTCCAGTTCGGCGGTCTTTTTAAAATAGCGGAGATGTGTGATTTCCATGAAAGCACCTCATATAGAATTGGCGTTATCGATTTATATAACCAGCTTGTTATTGATCTTAGTCATATTATATATTTTACATCATAGAAAGTCAATGCTATACTGAACTTAATAATGCCTTAACAGGCAAAAAAATATTCTTTTTAGAGAAAAAATGAGTAAACAGTGAAAGGTGGTTCTTCTACTATGTCCTGGGACAAACAGCGCCGCTCCAAGGAGGAGCGACTGAACGCAGCTGCCGATTTTTGCAGCGGCAAGGTGGTAGCGACTGAAAACATCGTAAAGCTGATGGAGGCGGTTATTCGCCCCGATGACAAGGTAGTGCTGGAGGGTGATAACCAAAAGCAGGCAGCGTTCCTTGCAGCTTCTCTGGCGGAGGTCGACCCCAAGATCGTGCATGATCTGACCATGATCATTCCCTCCATTTCCCGCAGCGAGCATCTGGATTACTTTGAAAAAGGCATTGCCAGCACCGTGGATTTTGCCTTTGCAGGTACGCAGGCGCAGCGCCTCAGCGAGATGCTTGCCGAGGGCAAGGTGAAGATCGGCAACTTTAATACTTATCTGGAGATCTATGCTCGCCTGTTTGTGGATCTGATCCCCAATGTATGCCTGGTGGCTGCCGACAAAGCTGACAAGGACGGCAACCTGTTTACCGGCTACAGCACCGAGGAAACCCCCACGTTGGTGGAGGCTGCCGCCTGCAAGAGCGGTATTGTCATTGCGCAGGTGAATGAAATTGTGGATACCCTGCCCCGTGTGGATATTCCCGGCGGCTGGGTGGATTTCATCGTTCCCGCAGACAAGCCCTACCCCATGGAACCCCTGTTCACCCGTGATCCGCAGTTCATCAAGGACGCCGATATCCTGATGGGCATGATGGTCATTAAGGGCATTTACGCCAAGCACGGCGTACAGAGCCTGAACCACGGCATCGGCTTTAACGGCGCTGCCATTGAGCTGCTGCTGCCCACCTATGGCGAGCAGTTGGGCCTCAAGGGCAAGATTTGCCGCAACTGGGTGCTGAACCCCCACCCCACGCTGATCCCCGCCATTGAAGCCGGCTGGGTCGAGAGCATCTGCGCCTTTGGCGGCGAAGTGGGCATGGAAAAATACACCGAGGAGCGCAGCGATATCTTCTTTACCGGTGCGGACGGCACCCTGCGCAGCAACCGTACTCTGGCGCAGGTCGCCGGACTGTACGCCATTGACTCCTTCCTGGGTGCGACCCTGCAGATGGACTACTACGGCAACTCCTCCACTGTTACCGCCGGTCGTCTGAGCGGCTTTGGCGGTGCGCCCAACATGGGGCATAACCCCGGCGGACGCCGCCACAGCAGCCCCGCCTACCACAGCCTTGTTGAAGGAAAGGACACCCTGCACGGCGGTCAGAAGATCGTTATTCAGATGCTGAAGAGCAGCGGCAAAAAGGGCAACAACTTTGTGCCTGAGCTGGACGCTATTTCCATCGGTCGCAACGCCGGTATGGAGGCGCCGCCCATCATGGTATACGGCGAGGACGTGAGCCACACCGTAACCGAGCAGGGCATTGCCTACTGTTATATGGCAGAGGACGCCGAGGAGCGCAAACTGATGCTGGCTTCCATCGCACAGGGCACCCCCTTCGGCGAGCTGGTGACCAAGGAGCAGATCGAGGCGTTCCGCAAGGCGGGCAAGGTCGCTTATCCCGAGGATCTGGGAATTGACCGCGCTATGGCGACCAAAGACCTGTTGGCGTGCAAGAACCTGGAGGAGATCGCGGAGTGCTCCGGCGGACTGTATGTCGTACCCGAGAAGTTCCGCAAGAAAGACTGATTTCCCCTTTTCACGATAAAGATAGGAAGGCTCCCCGGATCGTCGGTCTGGGGAGCCTTCGCTGGTTTTGCAAGGGAGGCGGGCGCACCGCAGCGGCGAGGGCTGCCCGGATTGAAACGGAGGGTCAGCACGAGTGAAGCGGAGGTTGCGCCCGCCGTAGCGGAGGGTCAGCACGAGAGAAGCGGAGGGGCGCCCGCCGGTGGGTCAGGTATAGCCCAGCAGCCCGCGTACGCTGACCTCACCGCTGGAGACGGTGCGGCGGGTGCCGTCCGGCAATTCAACGATGAGTCCGGCATCGGGAGCGATACCGACGGCGAGTGCTTCATACTGACCGGTTGGACTGATAACCTCCACACGACTGCCGATGGTGCAGCTGCGGCGGGTCAACTCCCCAATGAGCGCTTCGGCAGGCTGGGAGAGGATATGCTGACGCAGGAACATATCGTCCAGACGGGTAATGATACCAGCGGCGATGGCGGCGCGGGGGACGGAGACGCCTGCTTCCCGCACCGAGATGGCTTTATCCCGCAGCTCCTCGGGGAAATCCTCCCGCTGCTGCGTGACATTGACACCGATGCCGATGACCGCGCCGTTGATGGTGCCGCTTTCGGCATCGCTGGTGAGCTTGGTGAGAATGCCGCAGACCTTGCGGCGGTCGAGAATGATATCATTGGGCCACTTGATGGCGGGAGACAGTCCCTGCTGCTCCAGCACCTGACAGACCGCAAGCCCTGCACAGCTGGTAAGCAGACTGAGTGCGGCGGGGTCGCAATCGGGGCGGAGGAGATAGGAAAGATAGACGCCCCTGCCGCCCTCCGAAAGGAAGCTGCGTCCCAGTCTGCCGTTCCCGTGGGTCTGGCGATCCGCCAGCACGACAGTGCCGGTGGGTGCGCCTTCCAAGGCAAGCTGAAGCCCGCGGGTATTGGTGGAGTCGGTCTCCTCGTAGCAAACAATCGCCTCTCCCCTGCCCTGCGGCAGGTACTGCTCCAGCAGCTCCTTCGTCATGCCATCGGGCAAGGCGGCAAGGCGGTAGCCCAGTCGTGTGACGGATTCGAGAGCGTAGCCCTGCTCCCGCAGGCGGCAGGCTGCTTTCCAGATAGCTGTGCGGGAAACACCCAGACGGACGCTCAGTTCTTCGCCGGAGTGATAATGAGTTCGATCCTGCCCCAGTTCTCGCAGCAGTTCTGCTGCCAAATCTCTTTTGGCCATAATAAAGTCCTCCCGATTTGCAGACGGAATGTAAAATTTCCGTTAAATCCCGATTTTGGGGGCATTCCCTGCCGGCAGACGGTTGAAAAGCCCCAAGGAAAAGTGATAAAATCAGTATAATTCAATCCGGCGCAAAAGGCAACCCGTCTTGCGCCGATATCGCAAGGGAGGGCAACCCCAATGGCATTTGTGGAAATGAAAGATGTTTACAAGCGCTACCGCACCGGCGAGGTCGTCACGGCAGCAAGCGACGGCATCAATTTTACCATAGAAAAGGGTGAATTCGCCATTATTGTGGGGCCCTCCGGCGCAGGAAAGACCACAGTGCTGAATATTCTGGGCGGCATGGACACCGCCGATGAAGGTCAGGTGCTGGTGGACGGCAGCGACATTGTACAGTGCACGCCCCGCCAACTGGTCACCTACCGGCGGCATGACATTGGGTTTGTGTTCCAGTTTTATAATCTGGTGCAAAATCTGACGGCACTGGAAAATGTGGAACTGGCGGCGCAGATCTGCCGTGATCCGATGCCTGCCAAGGAGGCTCTGGAGGCGGTGGGGCTGGGGCACCGGCTGGATAACTTCCCTGCGCAGCTTTCCGGCGGCGAGCAACAGCGTGTCTCCATTGCGCGGGCACTGGCGAAGCGTCCCAAGCTGCTGCTGTGCGACGAGCCGACCGGTGCTTTGGACTACAATACCGGGAAACAAATTCTTGCGCTGCTGCAAAGTGCCTGCCGTGAGGGCGGCATGACAGTGATCGTGGTGACACATAATACCGCCATTACGCCAATGGCTGACCGTGTTATTACAATCCGCAACAGCAAGGTGGCAAGCAACATTTATAATCCTGCGCCTGCCGATATTGCCACAATAGAGTGGTAAATGGAAAAATGCCGAAAAATGAGATGAGGACAGCTTTGGCGCTGCAGCCATCGCTCATGGCGAATGGTGAGGAATTTTGAAGGAAGGGGGGAGCCATGTGACAGAGGCATTCCGCAAGGATACAACACGGACAATTCGCAAAACGCTGAACCGGTTTTGCTCCATTTTGCTGATCGTTGCGCTGGGCGTAGGTTTTTTTGCAGGGGTACGTGCGACCGGAGACGATATGCGCAGTACCGCCAGCGACTACTATACCGAATACAACGCAATGGATTTGAAAATACTTTCCACCCTTGGCTTCAGCGATAACGACGTGGCTGCGGTGCAGGCAGTGGCAGGCGTAAAACAGGTATATGCCGGGAAATTTACGGACTGCCTGACACTGTGTCAGGATAACTTTCTGACACGGGTATTTTCGCTGCCGGACAACCCCGACGATCCCGAAACCATGAATCGGCTGCGTGTGCTGGAAGGGCGGCTGCCCTCAGCTGAAAATGAATGTGTCATTGACCAGAACATCATGGATAAGTACGGCTTCTCGGTAGGACAGACGCTGAAGCTGGCTTCCGCCGACCCGTTGGACGATTTGGAAAATGATTTGAAAAACACGGAGTACACCATCGTTGGCATGGTAAATTCTCCGATTTATGTGGATATGACCCGCCGCGGGAGCACCACGGTAGGAGACGGTTCGTTGGACGCCTACCTGTATGTGCCGGAGGAGAACTTTACCGCCGAGTACTATACTGAGCTGTATGTGACTGCCGCAGACGCCGATGCGCTGAACTGCTACACCGATGCGTATGACGATCTGGTGGAGGCACTGCGCGATGCGCTGACCCCGGCGGAAGCCGCCCGTTCCGAGTTGCGTATGGAGGAAATGGCGGATTATCTGAATGAGAAGATCCCCGAAGCGCAGAAAAAGATAACCGATGCCGAAGCGCAGCTTGCCGACGCAGAACAGCAGCTGACCGATGCTGCCAATAAACTGGCAGATGCCCGGCAGCAGATTTCGGACGGGGAAAAGCAGCTGGTGGACGGCAGGGCCGCACTGGAAGCGCAAAAAAAACAGTACGAAGCGTATGAAAAAAAGTACGAGGAGGGCAAGCAGGAGCTGGCAGCGGCAAAGCTGCAGATTACGGCAGCGGAGGCGATGGGTGCGCAGCTGACCGCCGGTAAAGCGCAGGTCAATGCGATACTGGGTCGAATGGAAAACCTGCCTGCCGGTTCCCCGCTGCTGCCCATTCTTGCCGGTACGCTGGCACCGACCCTGAATGAACTGACCGACGCCAACGGCAAAAAGCTGAATCTTGGCGACAAGCTGTATGATGAAAGCGGTGAGGTGACACCGGAGACCGTGGCTGCAACCCGCATTGCGGTAAACAGTTACTTTGCCGATATGCAGCGACAGATCGGCAGCGCCAGCGCCCAATACGAAAACGGCAAGCGGGAGCTGGAGGAAAGCCGCAAGCAGCTGGATACCTACAAGAACGCGTTGGAAAATGCCGAGGATCGATTGGACAACGGCGAAAAGGAGCTTGCCGACGCCCGTGTAAAGCTGGCGGAGGGTGAAAAGGAATTTGAGGAAAAGAGTACCGAAGCAAGGCAAAAGATCGCCGACGGAAAGGCTGCGCTGAACCGTGGTAAGCTGCAGCTTGCCAACGCTGAAGAAACGCAGGAGAAGCTATCGCCGGCAAAGTGGTACATTTACAGCCGCGGCGATTTGGCACTGGGTGTGAGTGAATTCGGTGACGACGCTGTGCGCATCGACAATATCTCCGTCATCTTCCCCGTATTTTTTCTGGCGGTGGCAGCGCTGGTGTGCCTGACCACCATGGCACGCATGGTGGAGGAGCAGCGCACCGAGATCGGGACGCTGAAAGCGCTGGGCTATACCGACCGTGAAATTCAGAAGAAGTATTTGATCTATTCGCTGAGTGCGACCGTGGTTGGCAGCGTGGTGGGGCTTTCGGTCGGCTTTAAGCTGTTCCCCACCGTGATTTATGACGCCTATTGCATCATGTATGACCTGCCGCCGGTCAAGGCGCCGTTCCACTGGGGTGTTGCCGCCATTTGTGTGGCGGTGGCGCTGATCTGTGTAACGCTGGTGACCTGTTCGGTGTGCCGCGGCGTGCTAAAAGAAATGCCTGCCAACATCATGCGTCCCAAGGCGCCCCCTGCCGGACAGCGGGTGCTGTTGGAAAAGGTGACCTTTATCTGGAAGCGACTTTCCTTCAGCCACAAGGTTACGGTGCGTAACCTGTTCCGCTACAAAAAGCGGGTGCTGATGACGATCATCGGCATAGCAGGCTGCGCTGCGCTGGTGCTGACCGGTTACGGACTGAACGACGCAATCGGGGACATTGTGACCAACCAGTTCCAACGGGTCTTTCGCTATGACCTGCTGGCAGGGTATTCCGCCGAGGACGAAGCGGCGGAGCAGGCACTGTTTGACCAACTGGATAGCGACCCCGCCATACAGGAATGGATGCCGCAGTACCGCAACACCGTAACGGCTCTGGGCAATGACCTGAGTTTGAGCGTAAACCTGACCGTTTCCGAGGACTATACCAAACTGACTGATTTTATCAGCCTGCAGGAGCGGGTAAGCGGCAAGGTGCTGACGCCTGAAAAGCGTGGTGCGATCATTACCGAAAAGCTGGGCACCATGCTGGATTTGAAGACTGGCGATACCCTAACACTGCGCGACAGCGACAACCGGCTGTACGAAATGGAGATCACGGGTGTGAGTGAAAACTATGCCTCGCACTTTGTGTATATTTCCGCCGAGTACTATGAGGAGATCTTCGGAAAGGCACCGGAATACAATTCGGTGATTGTGGATCTGGTTGACCGTGACGACTGGAAAGCCGCCAGCGAAAAGCTGCTGGCAGGCGGTACCATACAGATGGTCGCCAGTGATGCCGAGATGCTGGAGCAGTACATCAATGTCACCGACAACCTTGGGTATGTGGTAGCGGTGCTGATCGTTTCGGCGGGTCTTTTGGCATTTGTGGTACAGTACAATCTTTCCAACATCAATATTACCGAGCGCACCCGTGAGATCGCCACCTTGAAGGTGTTGGGCTTCTATGACCGGGAGGTTTCCGCCTACATCTACCGTGAAAACATCATACTGACGATACTGGGCACGGCGGCAGGGCTGCTGCTGGGCACCGGACTGACCCGCTTTGTTATCACGACGGCTGAAATTGACTCCATTATGTTTGGACGGAACATCTACTTCCCGAGCTTTTTGATGGCGACACTGCTCACCTTCCTATTCTCGTTCATTGTGAACTGGGTGATGCACTACCGGCTGAAGAAAATCAGCATGGTGGAATCAATGAAGTCGGTGGATTGACCGGCAATACGAAAAGGGCATCCCCGCGGGGGGATGTCCTTTTGCTTGCTTTCGGTTTTATTCTTCCTGCCCGATATGGCTGCGAATGCGCTCGATGAGCATATCCAAGGCAACCAGATTGTGGCCGCCCTGCAGCATGATGATATCCGCCCGACGCTTGCTCGGTTCGACATACTGCTCATGCATCGGCTTGACGGTGGTAAGATACTGCTCCACGACCGATTCCAGCGTGCGCCCGCGCTCCCGTACATCGCGCAAAATGCGCCGAAGGATCCGCTCATCGGCATCGGTATCGACAAAAATCTTGATATCCATTTCGTCTGCCAGCTCCTCATCGGCAAAGATGAGAATGCCCTCCACGATGATGACCTTCGTGGGGTGCACCTCCTCGGTGCGGTCGGTGCGGTTGTGAATGGAGTAATCGTACACCGGGCAATGGACAGTGTGCCCCGCCTTGAGAGAACGCAGGTCCTCAATGAGCAGAGAGGTATCAAAGGAATCGGGGTGGTCATAATTGAGCAGCCGGCGTTTTTCAAAGGGCAACTCATCGTGGCGCTTGTAGTAGCTATCGTGATGCAGCACGCTGACATCGGCGCCGAAGTACTCCTGCAGCTTTTCGGTCACCGTGGTCTTTCCGCTGCCGGTACCGCCTGCTATTCCGATCACCATTGTGTTCATAAGTGAATCCTCTCCCCGCCGGTTTTTTCTTATTTTATCATAATTCGGCAGTCTCCGCAACGCCAAATGCTCCCTTTTTGTGCGAAACGGCAAAAAACTCTCGACTGACCGGAAGGAATATGCTACAATGCAGATGGAGAAAAAACTATTTTGTAAAGGAGAAGATACTATGTCTACCCCCCACAACGCAGCCCAAAAGGGGCAAATCGCCCCCAATGTACTAATGGCCGGTGACCCGCTGCGCGCCCAGTTCACCGCCGAAAACTATCTGGAGAATCCCGTTTGCTTTAACACCGTACGCGGCATGCTGGGCTACACCGGCACCTACCACGGCGTACCTGTCTCCATTATGGGGCACGGTATGGGAATCCCCTCCATCGGCATTTACAGCTATGAACTGTTCCACTTCTACGATGTAGAGAACATTATCCGCTTTGGCAGCGCCGGCGCGCTGCACCCTGACCTGCATCTCGGCGATATTGTCATTGCCGAAGGCGCCTGCACCGACAGCAACTATATGGCGCAGTTCCAGTTGCCCGGCACCTATGCCCCCATTGCGGACTGGAAGCTGCTTTCCACCGCGGCAAAGCTGGCGGAGGAGCGAAAGCTGAAGCACATGGTAGGCAATGTCCTTTCCAGCGACTGCTTCTACTCGGCGCACCCCGAGCGCACCGACCTGTGGCGTCCCATGGGGGTACTGTGCGTGGAGATGGAGATGCCTGCCCTGTATGCCAACGCTGCCTATGCCGGCAAGCGCGCACTGGGTATTCTGTCCATCAGTGACGTCATCGGCAAGAATGAGGAAATGACCCCCGAGGAACGGCAGACCAAGTTCACCAATATGATGGAGCTGGCGCTGGATACGGTGACGAGCCTATGAGCGGCGAGCGGCTGCCCGACCGCAGCAGCGGCGGGCTGGAAAAACGGACATGGATCTTGGTGGCGGTGATTTGCGCCGTGCTGCTGGGTGTTTCGGCAGTAATGTTCATTCCCGTAAAAAGCAAAATGAACGAAACGCTGCCCGCCGTGATGCTTTCCCGTGAAAGCGGCGAAATGCAGGCGACGACGTTGACCCTTAATGGGACATGGGGGCAACAGCGCATGGGCAAATCCTCCATGACCTTTAAGGGCATTGTGGGAACAGCCGCACTGGAGGATACCCTGTGGGACGGCATGGATCCAATAGACACCCTACTAAACGAGAGCGCCGGCGGAAGTCACTTGATCGGCGGGTTCTTCTACAATCACTTTTATAGTGAAGATCACGAGGAGGGCTACGGCTGGCTAATCACCGATCGGGAGCGGAGCTGCTGGCTGCTGGTGACGGGTTCTCTGGACGAAAATAACAGCGGCAAGGAGTACATCATTGCCGCGCCGGCGAACAGTATGGAGGAAGCGAGAGTCATCTGCGAGAAGCTCGGCGCCTATAAGGACAGCTTTATCAAAGCCTGACTGAGCAGCGGAGCGGAAAAGGATTACCCGAAAAGAAGCGAAGATTGACCCCCATACAACGAAAGTGACGCCTGCCGATTGGTCTTGATGAAAACGAACAGGGCTGCAGCAAAATAATTGCTGCGGCTCTTTTTGCGTGTTTTTATCTTGGGGGAGAAAAAGTCTTTTGGCTGCATCTGCTGTTTTTTTCAAAAAATGAAAAGCCCTGCCGAAGCAGGGGCTTTGCAAAATGCAGTTCTATACAGGAAGCGGCAAAAAGAGCGTTCGCAGAACAGATCATCTATCGGTATCAAAAAGCGACCTTCAAAACGAGTGCAACACAACAGAGAAGAATTGCCAGCGGGACATAGAGATACCGACCGATGCCGTACCACAGCCTGCCGCGCTGCTTTTTGCTGCCCGTATTGACTGCTGCGAGCAGATCCTCTTTTTTCATTACATAGAACCACGAAACCGCACCGAGGGTAGCACCGATGGGAATGATATAGATGGAAACAAGATCCATCCATGGGCCCCACTGGGAAATGGTCTCCATACCAATCCCGAAGCCAAGGCACAGCACCCCCAGAATGACAAGTGTGGCGGTTCGGCTGAGCCGTGGGAAGCGGTGCTGGAGCGATTCTGCCACTGCCTCGAACATATTCTGCAGTGAGCTGACTCCGGCGAAAATCATGGCGATGTAAAGAATAACAGCAAAAAGCTGTCCCAGCGGGATATCCTGCAAAATGGTGGGCAGCGTGACAAAAAGCAGCCCGGGTCCCACTCCGACATCAAGGCCGTAGGAAAAGCAGGCGGGAATAATGACGAGCGCTGCCACCACCGCCGCGATGGTATCAAACAGCGCCGTGTGCTGTGCAACGCCGACAACGTCCTCCTGTTGGGAAAGATAGGCCCCATAGACAATCATGCCACTGCCGGTGACGGAAAGCGAGAAGAATGCCTGACCCATTGCCCAGATCCAGATCATGGGATCGGCAAGGGCTTCCCAGCGGGGCGTGAACATAAAGCGGTAGCCCTCTGCCGCACCGGGAAGGAAAAATACCCGCACCGCCAGTACCAAAAAGATGAGGAAGAAAAGCGGCATCATGACCTTATTGGTTTTTTCGATGCTGTGGGCGCCGAGGAACAGGGTAAGCAGCGTACCGACCACCACGATGATGTGGTAAGGAATGACCGAGTAGGGCTGCGAGGAAAAAGAAGCGAACCACGCGGCGGTATCGGCGGTCATCAGGGTGCCGGTAAGCGAATCGACCAACGCCTTGAGGACATAGGTGACAATAACGGCGTAGCCAATAGCGATGCAGAGCGAGCCTGCCAGCGGCAGCCAACCCAGCGCCCCGCCGACCACACCGGCTTTTTCTCCGCGGGTCGCCCACGCGCTGCGGTACGCCCCCAGTGTGCCGGTGGCTGCACGGCGTCCCATAGCGAATTCCGCCGGAAGCCCAACATAGCTAAAGATGATGACAAACAGCAGGTAGATGAGCAGAAATGCTCCGCCGCCATTGCTGCCCAGCTTGTTGGGAAATCCCCAGACATTTGCCATACCGACCGCCGAGCCGACCGATGCTAAAATGAAGCCCCACCGGCTGGCGAAGCTCCTTGTATTTTTTTGATGCTTCATCTTATTTTCTCCGTTCTGAAAAAAGCCGTCCCATGTGGGGGGCTTAGATGGTCTTTCTTGTTATTTTAGCGCTTTACAGTGAAAAAGTCAAGTAATCGGCGGCATACGGCAGCATTTCCCCTCGTCTTGCAAGGCAAACGGCTCCTGCTGCCCGCAACGGCAAAGGAGCCTCACCATTTTTTCATATTTTGCGGCTTGTATTGCTCGTCTCTTTGCCGCGCTCGGTAATCAAAGCCTGCTTTTCCTTGCGTGTTAGTCGTTTTATTGCCGCTTCCCGCCGCAAAGCAGCAGAGCGATCCGGCTGCTCCTCGCAGTAACGCAGTAGGACAGGAGTACGCCCGCGGGTGTATTTTGCTCCGTTTCCGGCATTATGCGCCGCCAGCCTGCGGGGAACATCATCGGTACAGCCGGTGTATAAAGTCCCGTCCCGACATTCCAGTATGTAAACCCACCAGCTCATCGCAGCGCCTTCTTTCCGCTTTTGCTCATAAAAAAACCGCCACAGTGGATAGCCTGTGGCGGAATGGCGCGCTGTAAGGGATTCGAACCCCTGGCCTTCTGGTCCGTAGCCAGACGCTCTATCCAGCTGAGCTAACAGCGCATTTGCTTTTGACAGCTTAATTATATTAGCACATTGTGCGGAAATAGTCAATCAGTTTTTTGTGATTTTCTAAAAAGATTAGCATTTTATCAAACTGACGCCCTGCCCGCCCTTGCATTTTGACGCAAAGTAGTGTAAAATAAATGCCATCACAGCAAATCACAAGGCGATATCGAAGTGGTTATAATGGGGCTGACTCGAAATTTTTGGAAGCTCCGGCCGTTTCGTCCGCTGAAAATGTCCGCCGCGCAGGGCTTTGCGCGGGTTCGGATTTCACAATTTCATATCGTTCTTGCGTGTTTTTCTTGCATTCTTCCGGAGCAAGGATTACACTTGAGATATACGGAGAGTTGTCCGAGAGGTCGAAGGTGCGACACTCGAAATGTCGTGTTCCCAAAAGGAACCTAGGGTTCGAATCCCTAACTCTCCGCCAAAAACCCAGTCATATCAAGGCTTTTGCCCATATGACTGGGCTTTTCTTTTCTCTCAAGGTCACATCGGCGTACATGATTTTCGGCAAGAACTCAGGTGTGCCAGCCGGTCTGCCTTGTGTCCGGCAGGGTCAGGATATTGTCCATTACATTTGCCGAGGTGATCTTGGACTTGTAATCCAAATGGCTGTAAATATTCGCCGTCGTGCCGATATCGCTGTGGCCCAGCCACTCCTGTATTTGCTTCAGAGGCACATCGTTCGCCAAAAGCAGTGAGGCGCAGCTATGTCTGAGGTCGTGAAAGCGAATATGCCGCAGACCGTTCTGCTCCAGCAGCTTGCTGAAATTGGCGGTAACGCTTCTGGGGTTGAAGATATTGCCCATGGCATCTACAAAAACATAGCCGTCATACTTTTTGCTGTAGCAATTTCCGCATACGCGCCGATTCTCCTTTTGCTGCTCCCTCAGCACCAGCAGCTTTTCCCGGATATTGCTGACCAGCGGCAGGGAGCGCAGGCTGGATTTCGTCTTGGCACGGTCGGCGCAGACGATTTCACATTTGCCGTCTATCTTTGCGTTGGTTACAATGTGCTTAATGGTGATGGTGTCCCGCTCAAAGTCGATGGCGTCCCATTTCAGCCCCAGCGCCTCGCTGCGGCGCAGGCCGTAAAAGGCGGTCATCTGAATCAGCAGGGAGTACGGATGATCCTTGGACGCTTCCAGTAGCCTCTCCAGCTCCTCCTGCCGGTAATAGTCCGCAATGTACCGCTGCTTCTTGGGGCGCTCCACCTTGTCGGCGGGGTTGAAGGGAATCAGGTCCATTTTGACGGCGTATTTCAGTGCCTTGTGGATATTGGCGTGATAGTGGATCACCGTACCGGGCGACACGGTTTTCAGCTCATGCAGATAAAAGCTCTGAATGTGCTTGGCTTGAATTCCGTCCAGCGTCAGTCCGGTGTTTCGGAAATACGGTGCGATCTTCCCCTTTACCATCTGCGTGTAAGAGGAAAAGGTGGTCTTTTCCACCGAGCTGCGGATAATCTCCAGCCACAGCTCCATGTAGTCGGCAAACAGCATATCAGAGGAGATGTCCTCGTTCTCCTTGCTCACAACCGGCGGGACAAAGCTCTTGCGGGTATCCAGCAGCAGCTTCTCAGCGCGGCGCTTGTTTCCCTTTGCGGGAAGTCCTGTGGGAATCCACGGCTGCCTGCGCTTGCCGTTGGCATCCGTGTAATTCAGCACCATGTAGTAATTGTCGTTTTTTATTTGCAGGTGTCCTGCTATCATAAATTCTACCTCCTTTGCGGATAGCACATGAACGGGCACCCTTTCGGACCGTTTTTATTATACACCCGGCGGGAATGCCCGTCCAATGTACCATACAGGTTCAAATCCCGGCTACGCCGCCGGCTGCGGATTTCCCGCCGAGAGAGCGTAGCGGATCACGTTGATTTTCGGAATGCGGTAGGCGTTTCCGATTTTCATGCCGGGGATATACCCGTCGCCAATCAGCTCGTAGGCCAGATGGCGGCTGATTTTCAGCATGGACTGGACCTGGGCAACGTTCACAATGTCGGGGTAATCCGTGAACATCACCTCATACATGGTCTGCAGCTCAGTCTTCGTCACTGAAACCACCTCCTCCGTCGTCGCGCATAAAGCTGTTGAGCCTTCTTTCGACCATGTGAAGCACATAATGGACCTCGCTTTGGCTCAGATTAAAGGACAATACATGTCCTTCTTCGTCAGTGAGATTGATGGTCATTCGTTCGTTGCTGACATCAATATCAGCGTAGTATTTCTTTAGGAATCTGTCGAAGAGGATATCCACCATTTCACAGCCGTCTTTGGAAAACACGTCAATCATATCATCCAGATAGTCCATTCTTCCTTCGTCCAAATCGAATTCAATGATTTCTTTTATGATTTCTTTCATTGTAAAATCTCCTTTCACCGGGCGTCCCGGCCTTTGCGCTGCCGCGCCAAGTGTTTGTTGTAAAAATCCATGGCCTTGACAAGTGTCTCGGTCATCTGCTTCATGGAGGTGTCCGGACGGAAAAAGCTGCGGAGCTTGTCTACCGGCACCTTCACATATTCCACCTGATTACCCTTAACCTCGGACAGAAGCTGCAGCACCGCGTCATCCGTAAGAGTCTGCTCCTCGCTCATGCGCCGCAGCCGTCGGGCCTGGGACAAGGACGGCGTTACCTCATCGCTGTCCATCACGGAGAAGATCATCTCCTGCTCAGACGGCTGCAAATAGGACAGCTCCACCGCCGGAGTCAGGGCGATCTTGCCCTCATCCACCAGCTTCAGGATGTCGGGGATCAGGTGGGTGAGTCGGATGTAGCGTTGGATTTGGTTGCGGCTGTCCGGTGAATTTTCAGCAAGAGAATCAATACTTTTGATTTGGTGACCAAGTTGGTCACCATTTTCTTTTCGCCCCGGCGAGCGTTTTATGGCATCGTATTTCATTTTGTACGCGAACGCCTTTTCGCTTGGGAGAATATGTTCCCTTTGCAGGTTGCTGTCCACCATGGTGATAACAGCCTCCTCGTCTGTCAGGTCGCGGACAATCACCGGCATGGCGTCCATCCCCAGTGCCTTGCACGCTGCCAGCCGCCGGTGGCCGGAGATCAGCTCATAGCCGCCGTCAGGCAACGGCCTTGCCAGCGCCGGAGAAAGCACGCCGGCATCGGCAATGCTCCGCATGAGCTGCGCCATTTCCTCGTCCTCCTTCACCTTGAAGGGGTGATTTCGAAAGGGTGTGAGGGCAGCCAGCGGGATTGCCTCTACCTTTGGCTTTTTCGCATCGAGCCGTTCCTCCGTGCTCATAAAAAGCTCCTCGTACCCGGTCAGCCCCAAATCAATCAATCTGTCGTTCTTCATCGAATCCTTCCTTTCATCGCATAATCGTCTTTTCCTCTTGGGACAGCCGCTGATTTCGCAGCGCCTGCTTCTCCCGCGGGGAGAGGTAGGGGTCGTTTTCCACCCACGCATCCAATTCACACGCCAAGAGGGCTTTCAGCTTTGGATTATCCTCAATCATGTTATAGGCGGTTTGCTTTTGCTTCCGAAGCCGGGAAAGCTCTGCGGTGCAGGCAGCGCAGGACTTTTTCAGCTCGGCCCTCTCCGCAGGATCAGCGCAGCCTCGCTGCTTATTGCGGATTTTGCTGCGTGCAGCGGATATTGCATCCATCTCCTTGTCCATTCGTGCAAGAAACCTCTGCACATCCTCCGGCGTGTCCAAATGCTCCCGACACACCAGCGTTATCTCGGCGGTGAAGCGATCCAGCCTGCGGCAAGCCTCCCGGCACTCCGCCGACAGGGGCTGCCGATACTCCTTTTCGTACAGCGGCGCAACGCCCAGCACGATTGCCACACAGCGGAAGAAGCTCAAATATCCGGTGACACGGGGCAAATGCAGATAGAAATCCCGCTGCCGGTAATATTTTTCCGTCGGCGGATTTTTCCTGGCATATTCCCGTGTGTAGGGCCTCATGAATTCAAAATAGCGCCGGGTCACACGGATGTCCCGCTGGTTCTCCAGCAGCCTGTCCTGCAGCGCCTCCTTGTCATATTCAGCTCCCAGCCGGAAGGTGCGCATACACTTTTTAGCGCTTAGAGAGCGGATGGTGGCGTACCTGCGGTAGGGATCGCACACGAACACATAGCCCTTCTTCCGCAGCACGGCGCTCAGCTCCGTCCAGCTGCTCGATATCGTCAGCGCCTCGTCCAGCGCCCGCCGCATGAGGTTGTAGCGGGTGGGCTCGCCGTTCTTTTCGGCAAAGTAGACCGACCGCGCCGTTTTATGCCGTTGGGGATTTTTCACCACCGACAGGCCATGCTCCTTGCAGATACGGTCGGACATATCCCGCAGCTTGTAGTAAACCTCGTATTTTGCCTCCAGCTTTTTGCCCGTCCACATATTCACCGGATTCACAACAAAGTGGTTGTGATAAGTGCCGGTGTTGAAGTGGGTGGCAACAAGCACCTGCCGGTCGTTCCCCCAAAGCCGCCGCGCCGTCTCCACGCCGATGCGATGGCATTCCTCCGCCGTGACCTCACCGGTCTTGAAGGACTGGTAGGCGTGGTAGGCCACATTGCCGCCGGCTTTGCCGAAGCGCCTCTGCACGGCAGCCATCTCCCTTGCGGCGGACTCCGCCCTGCAGCCAATTCCGGTGACGGCGTATTGCTGCTCCCCCTCATCCAGGGTTTTTCCTTTGTCGGCAGCATACAGCAGCACCTGCTCCAGGTCGCTCAGCTTGGTCTTACTGGGATTGGTGCAGTAGTCCACCACACGGCTGACGCTGTCATGGATCGCCCAGATCTTCGTCACCGCCATCGGCATCCTCCTCCCCATGATAGGCGCGCAGAAGCAGGCTCTCGATCTCGGTCAGGGTCTCGTCGAAGTCCTTCATGGCAAGCTCGTAGCGGACGGTATCGTGGAGCGTCGTCAGCTTCTGATATGCCAGCATCAGCTCCCGGCGCGGAGCCTCTCTCACCGCTGCGCCGGTTCCCAAGATTCGAAGATATTCCGACATATTCATGCCGCATTTCTTTGCCTTTCTGCGAATGGTATTCTTCTCGGTTTTATAGACCCGCACATTGATTTCCTCTGTTCGATTCCGCATAGATATCACATCCTTTCAGCGGGGTTACAGGGGCGCGCCCCTTTCGTATCGGCAGATACGGGGGAATTGGGTGCCGCACGGCTACACAAATCCCATGCTCGTTATCCTTACGGATAAAAAAGCGGTGTATAGCCCCGCACCCCTTAAAGCGGCAATTCCTCATCGTCCTCCGCCTCCTCCCATGACGCAGATGACGCTTGTGACGATGCTTGGGGAAGCCTGGCGATGTCGTCATTCTGTTTCCGCAGTGACGCAAGTCTCTCGCTCCCGGATGAACCGTCATGACCGTCAGCACCGTCATGCAGCTCCAAAAGCACCAGCCGGGCAGCCGCCGTTTTACGATACTCGTAGGTGATTCCCAGGGGCAGCAGCACATCGCTGTAATGGCGGGTCAGATGCTTGCTGGCGAGGTTGGGCTTCAGCTCCGTATTACCTACGGCGGCAAGCAGCTGGGACACTGTGCCCCGAAACCGCCTGTGCGCCAAGAGAAAATCCGCCACCTGAAAAACAATGTCCGGGATGCGTTCCTTTCGCAAATCCTTGGCGCTAAGCGCCTCGGTAATCTCCCATCGAACGCCCCGCATCTGCATTTTCAGCTTTTTCTCCTCCACATCCCGGCCCGTAATGCAGAGGGTGGCGCAATCGCCGAAGCGGTCATCCTTGCGGAGAATCATCCCCGTATCCGCCACGCCCAGAATGCCTGTGGAGCCGGTCATATCGTTGAAGATATTGCTGCTGTCCCGCTCCTTTCGGGTGTGATGGACAACGAAAATGCAAATGCCGTGGTCATCGGCGAGCTTTTTCAGGCCGGACAGATCCTTGTAGTCCTGGGCATAGGCATTGACCCTTGCGGAAGCATTGTCCCGCACCATTTGGAGGGTATCGAGGAATATCAGGCCCGTGGAGGGAAATTCCCGCAGAGTCTCCTCGATCTGCCCCTCCAGCTCCGCGCCCAGCTGCCCGCAGGAAAAGCTGAAGCGGAGATTCTCCGGCGGAGAATCCGTCAGCTCCTGCATACGCTGCTGAACGCGCCATTCCCGATCCTCCAAGGCCAGATATACCACATCGGTTTTTCTAGTGGGCAGCCCCCACACCGCCTCGCCGCGGCTGATTTGCAGGCACAGCCACAGCACCATCCAGCTCTTGCCGATCTTGGAGTCTCCCGCTAGAATGGCGAGCCCGTCGGAGAGAACACCGTCGATGAGCATTTTGGGGTGGGCAAGGGGTTTGTAATGCAGGGTATCGGCATCGATCAGTTGTAGCTTGTTCATGTGTTTCACCTTCTTTCTTTCGCTGGTAATTGTGTTTTTTGGTTGGCACCGTACTTCCGATATCGTTTTTATATGCCTGCCCCGGGATCTCCGCGGCGTCGCCATGCTCGCTCTTTTGCGGTCGTCGCACAGTCATATCTGTCTCGGTAACGGCTATGCAGTTGTCCAGGTACATATCCTCATAATGTGAGGAATGCGAGAGGGGCATTTTTAGGGTCCTGCCGAAAAAGTCTTTCTCAATGTCCCTTGCTGACTTTTCCCCCTCAAGTGGTAGATCACGAGAAAGGCTGAAAATTAAGTCGCTCAAAAAAATATTTATCCCCCTCACTTGGTAGGCAGCAAGAAGGCCGAAAAATTAACCCCCTTGAAAAATTTTTTGTTTTGGCTCTAATTTGAAGCTACTTTCCGGTTGCGGCATCAAAAGTGATGCCATGTCCATTCTGGATTTCATCGGTGTGGCAGCAAAATTGATGCCATAAAAATAAGCGCCTGCCTCTTTTCAGAAGCAGACGCTCATTTCTCGTATTCAGTTTTTACCGCAGCAGCCGGATCAGCAGTTCATTGATATCCTCGGTGGGCTTGCCGCTTGCTATCAGTTTGTTCCGAAAGGACAGCAGAGCCGTTGTCAGTAGCCGTCGCTCGCCGGCGCAGAGTGCTAACACTCGATTTCGTCTATGCTTGAACATCACCACACCTCAGCAATAAACCAGCTCAGAAAGGATGATCTCCTCCGCTCGGCTGCGGATGCTGTTCATCCGTCCCACCCATTCCATTTGATTCTCGGCCTTCAGCCGCTCAGTGACACCCTCAGCGTCCTTCATCTGCTCGACCAGCCGATCGAACATTTCTTGTGCTGTGTCACCGATTTCCTTGAGATGGTCGTCCAGCTTGCCGGTCAGCAGCATCCCCGTGTAGATGCCGTCTCTGTACTCGCGCAGATACCGCCTGCGCTTTTCTGCAAATCTGTTGTTCATGTTCCTCCTTTCACACCCGCCGTGTGGGTTTCTATCATCATCCACATGATAGCACAACCCGAAGGAAAAGCCCAATGTGTGAGAAGCAGATTTGCAGATTTGACCATTTTACGATTCTGTTTGCAAGCCAAATTCGCTCCATTCACTCTAAGCGGGTGAATGGAGCGAATTTTCGGCGAATATTTCCCCCATCTGATAAGGCCCTGTGATAAAAAAGCAAGAAGTTTATTCTTGAAAGTATGAGATTATCCTCTGCTTTCCTCGTAAGTCCGCAATAATCCTTGATAAATCCACCTTGCTGTGATATACTTAAATTGTATATGTATAGCTATCGAAAACCACCTGAAAGTGAGGATACTCCCATGGAACCGACCATCGAACGCTGGTACTCAATGAAAGAGATTTGCGAATACCTCGGCGTCAGCCGTGATACGGTACTCGCCTGGATAGAGAAAAGAAATATGCCCGCTGCGAAAATAGGCCGCCTTTGGAAATTCAAGGTCAGCGAAGTAGACGCCTGGATGAAGTCCGGCGTGGCGGCAGATAATTAAGTTTCGGAGATGTACAATATGGGTTTTATTGAATCGTATAAACATCTTGAAAAACTATGCGGCGAAGTATTAAATGACGATAGGCGTATATCCGCTTATATTGATGAAATGATAAATACTCCCCGTGGTTCTTATCTTGTAAAAGGTTGGGATGATGACCTAAAACAACTGAAACACTACCGTTGGGTTAGGAATCAAATAGCACATGAACCTGATTGTACCGAGCAAAATATGTGTGAACCGTGTGATACTGTGTGGCTGGACGATTTTTATTCACGCATAATGAATCAAATCGATCCTCTCGCTTTATATTCTAAAGCCACCAAGCCTCGTCATGCTCAAAAACCGGTACAAGCTCATAAGCCGGAATCCCATACTTACACTTATTCTCAGCCGACTTCTAACCATAGGAAATCATTCCCACAGACTGCCGGTTGTATGACATTTTTAGTAGGTATTTTAATTATTGTAGTTGCAATCGTTTTAATTTCAGGAATATTATAATCTGATTTTGGAGATGCACTATGGCACCGGAGAATAAATTGGGGCTGACAAGCTCCGCCGATCTTGCCCGGGAAGAAGAACGCATCAGCAAGAAAAAGGCGGTAGAACTGTTCGAAAACGGTGTGCTGGACACCCTGCCGGCGGGCAAATTCTCGACTTTGCAGGCGATTCACAAATATCTGTTTGAAGATATTTACGACCTTGCCGGAAAGCTGCGCACGGTGAATCTGGCAAAGGGTAATTTCCGCTTTGCGCCGCTGATGTATCTGGAAGTAGCACTGGCCAACATCGACAAGATGCCACAGTCCACTTTTGACGAGATCATCGAAAAATATGTGGAAATGAATATTGCCCACCCCTTCCGGGAGGGCAATGGCCGCAGCACCCGCATTTGGCTTGACCATATCCTGAAAACCGAAATTGGCAAGGTCGTGGACTGGAGTAAGGTGGATAAAGAGGATTATCTTCTTGCCATGGAGCGCAGCCCCATCAAGGATGTGGAGATCAAGGTGCTGCTGAAGGCGGCGCTGACCGACGAGATAAACAGCCGGGAAGTCTATTTGAATGGCATCGACCAAAGCTATTATTACGAAGGGTGCACGATCTTCAAGGCGGAAGATTTGAGCAAGGAATGAGGTGCAGATATGCCGAATCAGAATTGGCAATTTGAACTGGAAGAATATATCAAGCAGGGCGAGCCCGACCGAGCCGAAAAGAGCGAGGCGTGGCAGACCGCCATCGGCTTGCAGGCGGTGGACGGGCTGAATACCTCTGCCTATCTGCTGGATACGGCCAAGGATCACATCGAGGGCAAAATCACCATCGATGAAGCCCAGCAGCGCATCCATAGCTATTATGAGCAGCGCACCACCCGCACCGAAATCGAGAACGAAACGAAAGAAGCGGACATTGTCTCTGCCAGAATCGCAAAGTTGTTGGGCGAAAAAGCCTTCCAATTCTCGCCTGCCGAGTGGCTCTCCATCCACCGCAGATTGTTTGAAGGCGTGTTCCGTCACGCCGGACAAATTCGGCAGTATAACATCACTAAGAAAGAGTGGGTACTGAACGGCGATACCGTGACTTATGCGGACTGGAACAGTATCAAGGATACGCTGGATTACGATTTTGCCACTGAAAAACAGTTCTCCTATGAGGGTTTGTCTGTAGATGCAGCGGTGAAACATTTGGCAAAATTCGCTTCGGACATTTGGCAAATCCATCCCTTCGGCGAAGGAAACACCCGTGCCACCGCCGTTTTTATGATCAGGTATATGAAAACCTTCGGCTTCCGTGTGAAAAACGACGCCTTTGAAAAGAATTCGTGGTACTTCCGCAACGCCTTGGTCCGAGCGAACTACACAAATCTACAAAAGGGTGTTCACTCCACCACAAAGTTCTTGGAGATGTTCTTCGGCAATCTCCTTTTGGGCACGGATTACGAGCTGAAGAACCGCTATATGCACATTGATTATGTGGAGGAAAGCAATTCTCAAAGTGTCAATTCCAAAGTTCCAAAGTCTCAATTTGACACTTTGGAATGTTCGTTGGAAGAACTGGCCATCTTGGAGTTAATTGCAAAAAATCCGGCCATCAAACAGCAAGAGCTGGTTGCAGCAACGGGGAGATCTCTCAGCACTGTAAAGCGAATTATGAAGTCGCTGCAAGATAAAAGCTATATCCGCAGAGAACGCGGCAAGCGATACGGGAAATGGGAATTGCTGGTTTGATTTTAATTATATAGTTATATAGAAATTGTGAGGTAAACAGCTATGGCGGATATTAAATTATTCAACATTAAGGGAACGGTGAACGAATATCCGAGCGGCACTGTTACTCTTGAAAAAGAGCTCCAAACCGTTATTGAAAATAATATGAACACTTTCTTCGGGGTAACTTTTCTAGCATCCGAATACCGAACAACCGACGGCGGTAGAATGGACAGTTTAGGCATTGATGAAAATCACTGCCCTGTGATTTTTGAATTCAAACGCTCTATAAAGGAAAATGTCATCAATCAGGGGCTGTTTTACTTAAACTGGTTGCTGGATCATAAGGACAGCTTCAAGGTTCTTGTAATCGAAAGGTTGGGACTCGATGCTGCAAATGACATTGATTGGACAATGCCTCGTGTCGTCTGCGTTGCAGGTGATTTCACAAAATATGACGAATCCGCAATTAAGCAAATGAATCGAAATATCAGTCTGATTCGGTATAGGAAATTTGGTGATGATTTGCTAATGTTCGAGCAGGTAAATGAAAATATAGCTGAAGCAATTCCAGATACTGCTCCCCCTGCCGCAAAGGTTAAAACAGCATATAAAACTTTTGATGAACAATTAGCTGTGGCTGATAAATCAATTAAAGTGCTTTATCAAAACCTCGCAGACTATGTTCTGAGTTTAGGCGATGATATTAGTGAAAACCATTTGAAGCTTTATGCGGCATTCAAGAAAATCAAAAACGTAATTACGGTTGTTGCACAAAAGAAAAAACTGGTCGTTAATCTGCCTTTGGATACTGCAACAGTAGCGTTTGAGGATGGCTTTTCACGAGATGTTTCCAGTTTAGGGCATTGGGGATGTGGTGCAGTTGAGTTGCATTTGCAAAATTCCAAGGATTTGGAGAAGGCAAAACCATTGATTGACCGTGCATATAACGAAAACTAAGTTGACAGTTTTATTTCTATCAACTTCCGATAGTATTTGCTACTGAGAATGTCCAATAGAGGATGCTTATTTACTAGGAGGTCAACATTAATGTTACCCGAAGAAAGAGCCAGAATTAAGATTGATAAGCAGTTAAACGAAGCGGGTTGGGATATTGTTACTCGTAATGAATATGTTCCAAAGAGCGCTGCCGCCGTAAAAGAGGCTCTCATGCAGGGCAATACGGAAAGCGATTACCTGCTTTTTGTCGATGACAAAGCAATCGCAGTTGTAGAGGCAAAACGTGAAGAAAATCCCCTTGCCGATGATGTGGAAAACCAAGCAGAGGGTTATTCTTCCCATCCCCAGGGTTGGTACGGTCTTTGGTTCGACAAGCAGATCCCTCTGGTATATCTTGCGAATGGAAATAAAATATATTTCAAGAATATGCTGACCGATCCTGATGGGGATTATATTGAGCTGTCAGCTATGCACTCTCCGAAAAAGATGCTCCAGATCATCGGCAAGAAATCTGAATATGGCGCTTTACCGAGGCTTGCGAAAAGGGGCTTACGCGATTGTCAGTACGATGCCGAGGCTAACCTTGAGGCTTCACTGAAAGTCGGAAAAAAGAAAGCTTTGTCTATCCTCGCTACCGGCTCTGGTAAAACATATGATTAGCGCCTATTAGGAAAACACACTGTCAAAGGGGTTTGTAGCGGGGGTTAGCCCGCTACTGCGGTATCTTCCGTAGTGTTGATTTCAATGTACTCGGCAATCTTGCGGAGCTCGTCAGCGAATTTGAATTTCACGCTGATATTGCCGTTTTCATAGACCTTGATATAGTCCACAAGCTCAACCAAGATTTCACGGTTGAGGGCTTCAATGTTCTGATACTTCATAAAGGCTACCAGTGCAGGATGCTCGTTGTCTACACCGTTTGCCAGTTCTGCACGTTCAGCGTTCAGCCGAGTGAGCACTGCGGAAATATCAGAAGTCTGCCGTTCATAGTCGGCCTTCATATCCCGGTATTCCTGCTGGGTGATTTCACCGTCTTTCCAGTCCTGATAAAGAGATTGCTTGTAGCGTGTTATCTTTGTCAGTTCCCGCTCTTTTGCAGCTATCAGATCGTCCAGTCGGTAAGACTGGCTTTTTTTGATTGGAGCGGAATTGATCTGCGTGACGATTTCCGAGTAGGAAACAGCCAAATGTACCTGATGCTGTACAGCGAACAAAACAGCAGCCTCCAGCCGTTCATGCTTGATTGAGTGCATGGTGCAGGCTGTCCGGGAACGGTTCTTGTAGGTTGAGCAAGAATAATATACATTGTTGTTCTTGCCAACGCATCGGGTAATGGCCCGCCCGCAATCGGCACATTTCAGAAAGCCGCTGAATAAATGTACCTCACGGCCTTTCGGGGAAGTACGGGTATCACGCTGTAAGAGAGCCTGTACCTTGTCGAAAGTTTCATAGTCGATAATGGCCTCATGCGTTCCAGCCACTTCCACCCATTCCTCGCGTGGAACAGCTTCAATCTGGTGTACCTTGTAGCTTTTCACCCGGCTTCGGCCTTGGGCTAAATCCCCGGTGTAGGTCGGATTGGTAAGAATGGAGTGGATCATGCGGACTCCCCACATAGGATCGTCATACCCTCTTGTCGAAACAGGCAAGCCCTTTTGTACCTTGTAAGCCGAGGGGCTCGGTACGCCGTGTTCGTTCAGGTACAGCGCGATAGCACGTTTTGATGACCCTTGAATAAGCATTGTGAAAATGAGTTTGACATTTTCAGCAGCATCGGGATCAACAATCAGCCTGTGCTTGTCCTTTGGGTGCTTTACATAGCCGTAAGGAGCAAATGCTCCGATATACTGGCCGTTGCGCCGTTTGTAATCAAATACCTGCCGGATCTTTTTGGAAGTCTGATAGCAGTAATTATCGTTCATCACGTTTGTAATGGGAACGATGATATTTGAAACGCTGTCGGGGTTCTTGTAGCTGTCCACATTCTCAGCAAGGCTGATAAAGCGAACACCCATTTGAACAAACAGGTTATCGATCAAACTTCCGGCATCGCTATAATTTCGTGCGAAGCGGGACAGGTCTTTTACTATAACGCAGTTGATTTTACCACTCATGACATCCGCCAAGAGCCGTTGAAAATCTTCACGGTTGGCGTCCGTTCCAGTATGACCATCATCCACATATTCCGTGATGCTTTCAAACTCGTCAATGTTGCGTCGGTAAAAATCGTTCAGTAGGTCACGCTGGTTCTTTACGCTGTTGCTATCGTCTTTTCCTTTTTTCAAATCTTCCTTTGAAAGCCGGATATAGATGCCCAGCCGCCAGCGGCGGATTGTGTAAGAGGGAGAGAAACTCTGCTGATACCCTCTGTTTTTTGCTCGTGCCATTGTTCCTCCTTCCCTATCACATTACACTTATATTATAACTCTGTCCGGGGAGGACAACAAGGATGCCTCCGCTTCGGGACACTTTGTCTCGAAGAAGCAAAACGAGCTGTAACCGAAGTTACAGCCCGCTTCTTTGCCGCAGCAGGAAATCCGTCAGCTTATCTTGGAGAGATGGCCCGCTTTCAGCAAATTCAATTTTCACGCCAACACCACCGATGCAAAAGCAGTATGGATTTTTGACAGTCTGCAAAAATCGAGAGATGCGCTCCTTTCGGGAAAGCGCATTGTCAAAGGTCATACCGCTCACATCAGGCAGGGACTCGGCAGCCACCGCGCCAATGTCAACGCTTCTCATTTGTTCAAGTTCCTGTGTAGTTAATTTCACGGTAAACCTCCTTCGCAGATTGATAGAACGCCTCCCGCTGTTTGCTGGGGAAACGCAACAGGCCATCACCACCGGGATGCTGGCCTATTGCCTTACTCCACCTTGGGACACTTTGTCTCGAGGTTTATTATAGTTTTTGAATATTAGAGAGCGCCGTACATATTTACTTGGCCTGTCCAAAGACAATCGTTATTTTCTGTGCGGCGCTCTCAACGCAAGTAAAGCGACAAGCCCGGAGGAACAGGCAGCCAACCTGTTCAGCGCCGGATCATGGCCTTGGGATGGCCGGGCCCATTTACAGTGTTGGTGTTGTTCGCTCAATCTCTTTTGGGAAATGTCACCGCGCACCCACCGTCTGGCTCCACGTACTTACTCAGGGTTGCCGTTATTCCCTTGCGTTAGGAAGAAAACCTCCTCTCATAAACCGAGACATTTTTTCATCAATTCCAAGTGGGTTAAGATGAAAAAATCAAAAAGTTTTTTTCATGCGTTCAAGGCCACGCTTGATCGACTGGCGAATAGACTCCTCATGTACGCCCTCGGCCTCGGCAATTTCCTTAATCGACTTGCCAAGAATGATATGTGCGTCAATTCTGCGGCCCTGGATCTCCGGCAGAGAATTGAGAGCGTTCCACAGACGAAGAAAGGTTTCCATCCGTTCAAGGAGCTCCTGCGGGGTCGGCTCATGCAGGCAAGCGGAATACTCAATCCCGTCATCGCAGTCCAAAGAATACTGCGCCTTGTGCCGGGAGAGCCGCCGCTGGTAGGCCATTTCATAGCGGGCATCGGCCTTGAATACCTCGGCCACCTCGTCAGAAACTTCGATAAGCTGATCCTGCGTGTACCAATAATAAAAATCTTTCAAATTGATAGTAGTCATCGTAAAATCCTCCATTTCAGTTTGTTCGGGGTTGGTCGGAAACGAAATGGAGTAATGGCGGAGAACGGCACCGCACCTCGGGACACTTTGTCTCGAAGTCTGGAAAGCAAAATGCGCCTGCGCGACACAAGGCCGCACAAGCGCACGAAAATATATTATCGGTTATGTACTGTTTAATTTCACATTCAAAGCCGGACTGCTCCGATGGAGGGGCTACGCTTTTTTTAGCTGGTGCAGATCATGGATACTGCGAAAAAGAGAAAAGGACACGGCAAAATAACCTCCAATCGGCTACCGTGTCCCTGCAAGTCGTCATAGGTTTGTGTAAACGCAAAGAAACGGCGGCTCTGAAACCCGCCGTTAGGATAATAACTTAAAATAGGCGCGCAAAATCACCTGCCCCAACCAACGGTTTTTTTCTTTCCCCGTAGTCGGGGCAGGTTTATACGCTATGTAATTATTCTTTCGTGACTAATTCTTTCAGCCGTTCATAGGTTTCTGCGCTAATATCATGTTCAATCCGGCAGGCATCAGCCTCCGCCGTTTCAGGATCAACACCTATGGATATGAGGTGCTTTGTTAAAAAGCAATGGCGCTCGTAGATTTTTTCAGCCACATCCCGACCACGTTCGGTCAGGTGTAGATAATGTTTTTCGTCTGTTGTCAGAAAGCCGCCCTCCCGTAAAGTTCCTACTGCGTAACATACGCTGGGTTTTGAAACCTCCATATACCGGGCAACATCCACGGAACGCACCATACCGAGCTTCTTTTGAAGTATAAGCACGGCCTCCAAATAATCCTCTCCGGCAGTATGAAGTTTCATAGGCAGCTCCTTTCGCCATTAAGCAAGACTCCAGCCAGCCGCACTCTTTCGGATATTGACAAAATCCTGATAGATACCAGGCTGTTTCAAAAGTTCCTCATGGGTTCCTTGCTGTGCAATCTGGCCGTTGTCTATAACTAAAATCTGATCGGCGTTCTGGATGGTATTTAGGCGGTGAGCGATTACAAGCAGGGTCTTTCCCTTCACCAATTCGGAAATAGCCTCCTGAATATAGCTTTCATTGTCCGTATCTACACTTGCGGTAGCTTCATCCAAAATGACAATAGGCGCGTCTTTCAGAATACAGCGGGCAATCGAAATACGCTGTTTTTCGCCGCCGGAAAGTGTTGCACCGCCCTCACCAACCACCGTTTGGAATCCGTCGGGCAAAGCCATAATGAAATCATAGCAGCGGGCTTTTCTGGCAGCCTCATAGACTTCTTCTTCCGTGGCATCCGGCTTTCCCATGATGATATTGTTGTAAATGGTGTCCTGAAACAGATACACGCGCTGGAATACCATGCTGATCTGATCCATCAATTCCGACAGAGGTACATTGCGAATATCCACGCCCCTTATCGTCACATTGCCGGATTTTACATCCCAAAGTCGCGCCAGCAAGTTTGCAATGGTGGACTTACCGCTACCGGACGGTCCAACCAGCGCTGTCATAGAATTTTTCTTCATGGCAAAACTGATATGATGCAGAACCTCTTTATCCTGATAAGCAAATGTAACATCGTTGAACAGGACTTCCGGCTGTCCCGGCTGTGCCTGAGCCGGAATATGCTGCTTGCCGTTGTCGGAAAGTTCCGGTTCATCCAATACCGCTTCAATACGATCAAGGGCAGCGTTCATAACGGTTAGTCTGGATGCTTCTCCATAGAGAGCCTTCAACGGGCCAAAAAGATCAAATACAAATAGCAGAACACCCAACACATAAGCCAAAGAAAGCGCACCGCTCTGTTCCAACACAATAGACAGGCCGAAAATTGCCGCAATACCAATACCGTAAAGGATATTCAGCCCCATTGTCCACGGGGTCATTTTTCGTTCAAAGTCAAGCGATGTATTTCTGGAACGCTTGAAATTGCCGGACAGTTCTTCGGATTTTTCTCCAAGCAGGTTATAGCTCTTAATAACACCAATGCCCTCCACAAAAGACAGCACCGCATCGGTCAGCCGTTCACTCTGCTCCTGACGGCCTGCTGCTTCTCGTAGGGAAACTTTGTTCATTCCCTTAGATACCAGCCATGCCAAAATAGTAACTATCGCAGCAATCAAGCCAAGCTGCCAATTCAGATAAAACATGAACGCCAGCAAAACCAGCGAGGACAGCAGATAGCTCATCATGTTTCCCAGCGTACTCATAGCGACTTCTTCAATGAACACCATGTCGGTACTGAGGACAGAACTGATCTTGCCAATATTGCCGGAAGTGAAATATCCCATCGGAAGTTTCCGCAGATGGCCGCCCAATTCGATACGCTTGTCAGCGAACATCAAATATCCCGCTGCACTTTGCAGGCTGTCACTAAGATAGTGGACGAGCATCTGAACCAGCACAATAGCGGCAAGGCCAAGTCCCACATAAAGGCAAGTCTGCCCGGTAATGGTCTTGTTTGCAAATCCACTCAAAACCACAAAGGCCAGAAAAATCGGCATTTTGGACAGAATGGATTCCAGAAACGCACAAACAAATGCGCCCTGAATACGGCTCTTATAACGGCCGGAAAGTTTCAATATTCTTGAAAACAAAGCAAACATTTATTTCCCCTCCTTTGCAGTGTGTACTTTCCACTCGGCGCTGTCTTGTGCCGCTTTCCACAACTTTTGATATTCAGGGCAGGACTGGATCAGCTCTTGATGTCTGCCCGTTGCAACCAGTTTTCCGTGATCCATAACACAAATCTGATCTGCGTTCATAATGGCTGGCAATTTGTGTGCAATAACCACAAGGGTCTTACCTTTCACAAGCTCTGCAATGGCGGCCTCCATCTTTTCTTCGTTTTCAGGATCGGCATAGGCAGTTGCCTCGTCAAGCACCACAATAGGAGCATCCTTTAAGATTGCCCTTGCCAGAGAAATACGCTGGCGCTGACCGCCGGAGAGCATTTTTCCTGCATCACCAGCCATCGAATGAATACCCTGCGGAAGTTTCTCAAGGAACTCCATACACTGAGCTTTCTTTGCGGCCTCCACCACTTCTTCATCCGTTGCGTTCAGCCGACCAAGCCGAATGTTTTCGAGCAGAGAGGTATTGAACAGGTATTGATCCTGTGCCACATAGGAGATACGGCTGTTGAGTGCTTCAAGACTCATATCGCATAGTTTCTGCCCACCGATGGAAATACTGCCTTTCTGTGGGTCATAATAGTGAATCAGCAGTTTCGCTAATGTACTCTTGCCGGAGCCAGATTCACCAACAAGGGCTGTTTTCTGTCCAGCTTTTGCCGTAAAGGAAATGTCATGGAGAACTTCATCCTCAATTACAACAGGCTTTCCATCCGGGCCGGGCTGTGTGGTCTGATAAGCGAAAGAAACATGGTCATAAGTAATGGTGTCATCTTTCCCGTGGAACGCATCTTCTGTCTGCTGGAGCTCCGGCGCATCCAACACCTGCTCCAATGCAGAAATTTTATAGTTAAGCTGGGGCATGGTAGGCAGGAAACCGAGAGATTTCAGCAGCGGCATACCAATACTTAAAGAAAGACACAGTACCAAGATCAAATTAGGCAGAGTAGACCAGCCAGAGAGAACGAACCATGCGCCAACAGGCAAAGTCAGAATAATGGTGCATGGAAGCAGACTGCTGTAAATTGCCATCCACGGCCACGCCGCCTTGTACCACGCCAGAGTATAGTCCCGATAATCTGATACATCTTTGCGGAACCGCTCATAGGAATCTGCGTCCTTATTGAATACCTTGACAACTTCCATACCGTTAATGTACTCAATAATGGTATTGTTCATCTTTTGTCCGGCCATGTAGTAAGGCCCCATTTTCTTCATGCCAACGGAATACATCGTCATCATGGCAATCAGACTGATCGGAATGGATGCCAGCGACAGAAGCGCCAGTTTCCAATCCACAAAGAACATTGCCACATAAACCGCAATAGGGATCATCAGGTTTGCAATTCCCTCCGGCATGGAGTGAGCCAGCAAAACTTCCAGACTGTCTACATCATCCACGAACAGCTTTTTGACTGTGCCGGTGCCTTTATCCTGAATGACACCGAGGGGCAGCTTTTCAAACCGTTTTTGAAGTGCCGTCCGCAGACGGAGCAGCGTGTCGTAAGCGGCTTTGTGAGAAAGATTCAGCCCCCAGCCATAGAAAAGGGCTTGCAGCACCAGACACGCCAAGACAAGAACCACGCGCAAAATGATAAAGGATGCTTCAATAGATTCACCCATGACCAGCGGCGCTATCACCTGATAAGCCAACACAAAGGGCAGGACACCCATCAGGACGCTGACCAGCACGATGGCCGTTGCTGCATAAAGCCCCTTCTTATGAGGCCCTGCATACTCAAATACTTTTTGAAACATAATTCCAACCTCCTTATCAGTTAAAATATTTTTCGGACAGCGTTTTCAAAATTTCTGGTGAAAGCCTTTGATTTTGAATAGCCCCGTCATCATCCAACTGAACCACCTCCGTACAGGTACGAACAATAAATTCAAAATCGTGTGACACCACAAACACGATCACACCAGAGCTTGAAAGTTGTTCGATCAGTTTGCTGACACGCACCATAGAATCGTAGTCCAAACCACTGGTAGGCTCGTCAAAGTAGATCACTGGGCTGCCCTTTACGATTGCCGCACCGATAGTAACCCTCTGCTTTTGACCACCTGAAAGGGATGCCGGATGCCGTTCCCGGTAATCTGATAGTTCCAGTGCTTTCAGCGTTTCATCCACTTTTTCTTTGCAATCGTCCTTCATACCAAGGGATAGTTCTTCCTCCACACTGCTGGCAAAAAGCTGATAATCCGTATCTTGCATGACAAGATAGGAAAGTGCCCGCCGCTGGCGTGGTGTAAGTTTTTTGCCGTCAAAGCAGACCTCGCCACGCTGCTGCTTTAGCAGACCCGTTAGAATAGATAAGAGGGTTGTTTTTCCGGCTCCGTTATGGCCCAGAATACCGATCACATCTCCTGCATGAACTTCAAAGCTGACATTTTGGAAAATATCCGGCCCTTTCTTGTAGGCAAAACTTAAATTGTGAACTTCCAGCCGATGTGTCTCGTCCTTTGTATGCGGCTTTTCCTGATAATGTTCTGCATCGCGTTCCGGGTATGCTGTCCGCAGACCATAAGAAATTCGTGTTTCTTCAGGCAGAGAGCAAAACTGTTCCCTTGTGAACTCATGCTCAATTTTTCCATTCTGAATGAGAAAGGCTCGGTCAATCAGATCGCGCAAATAATAAAAACGATGCTCTACCACAAAAATGGTGTATCCAGCGTGTTTCAGTTTTCCCATAATTTCTGCCAGCCGTTTGGTAGCGGCATAGTCCAGATTGGCCGATGGTTCATCAAAGATGTAGACCTTTGGGGCAAGCGCATAAACAGAACCGATTGCGATCTGTTGTTTTTCCCCGCTGGATAAAGAAAAGATACTTCTGTTCAAGTAGTCTACCAATTCCAACTCTTTTGCCGCTTTTGCAACGCGGTCAATCGTTTCCTCGCGGGGCAGTCCGAGATTTTCGCAGCCGAAAGCCAATTCCCGCGTGGTATCCGTCATAAAGAACTGAGAACGTGGGTCTTGGAATACCGTTCCAACCTGTCCGGCCAATTCAGACGGCTTCATTTCCAGCAGCGAATGACCATCCATGAGCAGATCGCCTTGGATTTCTCCGGGATAAAAGTGCGGAATCAGACCGTTGAGTGAGCGGATCAGGGTTGTTTTGCCGCAGGCGCTTCGCCCAGTCAAAAGAATAAATTCTCCTGTCTGTACGGTCATATCAATGCCACGGAGGGTAAAGTCTTTGCTTTCTTCATAACGAAAGCTGAAATTCTGAAATGAGATCATCGTCATACCCTCCACAAAATGATTTCCCCGATTTTAGTCTGATCGATAAAAAGCAAACCGACCAAAAAGAGGATACCCAACAGCGATACCACAATTTCCCGCCACGAAAAACGGATTGGCCGCAGCGCATATCGTTTGCACTCCAACTCCAGACCGCGTGTTGTGCCGGATGCTGCCAGTTCATCGGTAACTTTCAAGCACCGCATCAGCAGAGGTATCAAAATATATTCTATGGTTGCTAACGGATGGGATACCCGTTTCCACACGGTATCACTGATACCTCGAATATCCATCGTGCTTCGGATTTGTCGGTATTCAATCCGTAAAGTAGGGATATATCGGAACATAACAACAAGGGGAATTGTGACCGCCTGGGGCAACCGCATCCGTTGAAGTGCCACCATTAAGTCATCCATGTATGTAGTTCGCAATATCCAAAGTCCCATCATCATGATAGGGATCAATTTTAAGACCGTCACGCCGAACACGCTCATAATCACACTTAAAACCGGAACTTGGACATAACGGAGCAGGGCATTGAGATAAGCAACAATAATATAGGTCACTATCATTTTGACAGCCCATTTTCCACCGTTACCCAAGGCAATAAACAGCCCATAAACCAGCATGAGCGCGAGACTGACAACTTCTCCGGCCAGAAAATAACTGACAAAACCAATGCAGACCAAAAGAAGTATCTTGCAGCGTGGGTCGAGGAGCGCAGAGCCATGTAGAGGCTGACGCTCGATTATTTGTTTAATTTGTGCTTCTTCCATTCAAATGTCTCCCTATAAAAATCAAAGCGCGGGACTGTCCTCAGCCTCACGCTCTGAAGTCAGGCAGCCCGCTTGCCTGTATTGCCTGATAAAGTTTCAGGGGGCTGATCCTGTTATTTTACTGAAACAAGTCCAGCTTTGATAAAGTGCTTTTTCAATGCTTTCTGACCGATAAAGCCACCAATCAGACCGCCCACCAATCCGGCAGCAACAATGACTACCAGCATGGGAACGGAAGTAATGCTCAACATTCCCTGAATGTACTCTGGTGCAATATTGTTTTTCTCCATTGCTCCGACAAATGCGCTTTGAAGAAATTTGATGGGGCAGATAGCACTAAAAGCGAAGATAGCACTGAACAGCGCATAGGCTGCCATCATGGACTTCATTGTGATTTCATTCCGGCTCATAACCAGAAAATCGCAAATGATACCGCCAATTACCAAGCCGATAGGAATAAACCAGAAAGCACCAACCAGCAGGAACAGGATAGCCTGAATTGCGGCGCAAATGGTAAACACGCCTTTCTTAGGAACCTTAGCCAGCAGGAGCATCATAACGATGCCATTCGGGATCGCAACAACGGACGGGTAAAATACGTTTGTCACCGGGCCAGCCACGCTCATAATGGTGCTGATAACCATGCAGATAATCCACATGAGGGCCGTTAAAACACCGATGAGAATAAAATCTTTCGCATTTAGCTTTTGTTTCATACTCTTATTCCTCCTCACTTTATTTGGAAAATAAAAAATGCGATGCGGTTAATGTTCTCTAACCACATCGCAAATTGTACCAATTTCCGTTGTTACATCCAACCCAAACCCGATTTCATTCTACCCAAAATCGGTATTTTTTAGGTTTAGCCAATCGTATTTTCATCTTTATAGTTCTTAGGTATTACTCCATATTTCTTTTTGAACGCAGCCGCAAAATTGCTCGGTTTTGAATATCCAACCAGCGTTGCGATCTGGCTTACATTCAAGTCGCTTTCCAAAAGCAGCCCTGCCGCTTTTTCCAGTCTTTGATCTATAATATATGCGTGGACTGATGTTCCAAATAAAGAATTAAATCCTTTCGTCAGTTTGGAAACACTGATATTTACCTTTTTCGCCAGTTCCTCACAACTCGGCGCAAAAGCAAGCTGGCTGTCGATGATCCGTTTTGCTTCGGTAATCGAGTCCCTGTCACTTTTAGAAATACTGATATAGCTTGATGAAAGAATACTAAGTTCCAATACTTCACTCAAATACACGGACAGCAATTCAAAAACCTTACTTTCCAGAAATAAATACCCTAAACCGCCCCGGTATTGCGTAAAATCTTTTACCTCCGCAAAAATGTGTTCCATATATGGGGTAATGTTCACTTTTGAAATGCCAGTCAATAACTTCTTCTCATAAGCATCTATCTCACTATCTTCAAAGTAGTCATTCAAGATTTTGTGAAAATAGGGCATGGGAATTTTTATATTTTTGAAAAGGAAGTCTGTTTTACCGGAATAATACAGGTATTCCATCTTACCATGTCCTCGATAAATACAAGATTCGCCTTTCTG
>ERZ779852.418-NODE-418-length-47156-cov-12.148320_pt1 | contig 47156 bp, 41 predicted proteins | sample MGYA00511559_ERZ779852 | MGnify/ENA primary metagenome ERZ779852 (study PRJEB29588, sample SAMEA2157977) | human gut metagenome | biome: human gut; feature: human-associated habitat; material: faeces | place: Denmark | collected 2008/2010 ...
CTAACGGAGCCTCCGTTGCGATGTAACGAGGTCTAAAACGCCTTCTAAAACGGCTGATTTTGTAATAAAATGGGGTAAGTGTTTGAGAATCAAGGCTTTAACTTAAAATAGACTAAAAAGCCGTATTTTCGCGTTTTTGAGCGCAAGAGAGAGTTTGATTGAAAATATTCAATTCTGAGAGAGTTTTTTGTTAAGATTTTGATAGTATTCTGTGTCTCTGTGGAAAAAACTACCAGCAGGGAGTAATGTCTGAACTCCTGTCTCCTGTATTCAGCCTCCTCCTTTAATTGTAATAATTGCTAAAAAAGCATACTATCAGTCTCTAATTGATTTTTTTTTCATAATTTTGCATCCCAAATACGCATGGTATGCGAGATAACGAATACGTGCGTGTGATATTATATATGATGTGTGGCGTTTCCGAAGGGATTGAAAGGCTTTCAGAGACGGTGCATTTTGTAGAACAAGAAAGGAAAAGAAAAACGATATGAAGAAGAAAATCCAGTTTAGTCTCCTTTATAGAGATATGTGGCAGAGCTCCGGTAAGTTCCAGCCACGTAAGGATCAGCTTGAACGCATCGCACCGGTAATTATCGAGATGGGATGCTTCTCGCGTGTAGAAACAAATGGTGGCGCTTTCGAGCAGGTGAACCTGCTTGCGGGCGAGAATCCAAATGACGCGGTGCGCGCTTTCTGCAAACCTTTCAATGAGGCCGGTATCAAGACTCATATGCTCGACCGTGGTCTGAATGCGTTGCGTATGTATCCTGTGCCTGACGATGTTCGTGCCCTTATGTATAAGGTGAAGCACGCGCAGGGTGTGGACATACCGCGTATCTTCGACGGTTTGAACGATGTGCGCAACATCTGCCCGAGCATCAAATGGGCTAAGGAAGCAGGCATGACTCCGCAGGGAACACTCTGCATCACAACCTCACCTGTTCATACGCTCGAATACTATATGGAGATTGCCGACAAGGAAATAGAAGCTGGTGCAGAAGAAATCTGTCTTAAGGATATGGCAGGTATCGGTCAGCCGGCGTTCCTCGGTAAACTGACAAAGATGATTAAGGAGAAGCATCCGGACATCATCATCGAATATCACGGTCATTCAGGCCCGGGACTGTCAATGGCTTCAATCCTCGAAGTCTGCAACAACGGTGCCGATATCATCGATACAGCCATCGAGCCGCTTAGCTGGGGTAAGGTGCATCCAGACATTATCTCTGTTCAGAGTATGCTGAAGAACGAGGGATTCGACGTTCCGGAAATCAATATGAACGCATACATGAAGGCTCGTTCGCTCACTCAGGAGTTCATAGACGAGTGGCTCGGCTACTTCATCAACCCCGGAAACAAAGTCATGTCGTCGCTTTTGCTCGGATGCGGACTGCCCGGTGGAATGATGGGAAGTATGATGGCCGACCTCGGTGGCATCATGGGTACCATCAACAACATACGCCGCAAGCGTGGCGACGAGGAACTTTCGACAGACGATATGCTCGTGAAGCTCTTCAACGAGGTTGAATACGTTTGGCCGCGCGTGGGTTATCCGCCACTCGTTACGCCGTTCTCGCAGTATGTTAAGAACATCGCGCTGATGAATCTGCTCACGATGGAGCAGGGTAAGGGCCGCTTCGTGATGATGGACGACTCTATGTGGGGTATGATTCTTGGTAAGAGCGGTAAGATTCCTGGAACTATCGATCAGGTTCTCGTTGACCTTGCCGCTGCGCAGGGACGTGAGTTTACCGATGCCGACCCGCATACACTCATCCCGAACGCGCTCGACGACTTCAAGAAAGAAATGGACGAGAACGGATGGGAATACGGACAGGATGACGAAGAACTCTTCGAACTGGCCATGCACCCGGAGCAGTATCGCAACTATAAGAGCGGTCAGGCAAAGAAAAACTTCCTCGCCGACCTTCAGAAAGCGAAGGACGCAGCACTCGGAACACAGCTCTCGCCGGAGCAGCTCGCAGCGTTCAAGCACGCAAAGGCCGACGCTATCGTCGCTCCTGTGAAGGGACAGATATTCTGGGAGTTTGGCGGTGACGGCGAGGCAGTGGCTACCGTGGAGCCGTTCATCGGCAAGGAGTACAACGAAGGCGACCAGTTCTGCTATATTCAGGCACCGTGGGGCGAGTTCGTTGCAGTGCCGGCAGCGCTCGGTGGCAAGCTCGTTGAGATAAATGCAAAGCAAGGCTCTAAGATAAACAAGGGCGACGTGATTGCATATATCGAGAGAAATCACGAATAAGAAAGTGGAAATATGAAAGATTGAAAGCCGGAACACATAGTATGTATTCGGCTTTCAATCTTGTTTTTTATATAAGTAGCGTGAAGAAATACTGCCGTTGAGGCAGGCACTTAATCAGAAGAAGTGGATTATCTAAAGCTGATAGACAAGTATTATGGCCCGGCCGACAGCAAGTTGAAGGACATCTTGCTCATCCATAGCCGTGCCGTTACGGCGCGCGCACTGCGTATCGTCGATGCACATCCCGAGCTGAATGCCGACAGGACGTTTGTTGAGGAAGCCGCGATGCTTCACGACATAGGCATCTTAAAGTGTGACGCTCCCTCGATAGAGTGCCACGGCACAGAGCCTTATCTGCTTCACGGCAAGTTGGGTGCCGACATCATGCGTGCCGAGGGCTATCCGCTTCATGCCAGAGTGTGCGAGCGGCACACCGGCGCGGGCATCACATTGCAGCAGATTGAGGAACGAGCGTTGCCCCTGCCGAAGCACGATTACCTGCCGGAAAGCATCGAGGAGAAAATCGTGTGCTATGCCGATAAATTCTATTCTAAGTCGCATCTCGAAGCAGAGAAGACACCCGAACAGGCCGAAAAAAGCCTCGCAAAGTTTGGAAGCGACGGCGTGGAACGTTTCAGAGAGTGGAAAAGATTGTTTGAATGAAAACGTTAAAATTGCAAAATACTACCGTAAATAGACGGTTAATGCTTAATTTTGCAACTTATTATATATAATGAGGAGTAAGATTGTCATATTCTTTCTGCTGTTTGTCTTCGTCTTTGCGATGGCAGACACGAGTCTTCTTGTGCAACGTCCGCTAAAGAAACGAGCACGGGCAAACACCACTGTTTCCGCGAAAGACAGCATAAAGGACACTACGCAGGGGGCTACGGCGGTCGCGGACACCACAAAGATGGACTCCTTGCAGCTTGCCATATATCGTCATAACAAGGTGATTGACGACTCGATAAGGCTCGACAGCATTCAGAGAGCGAAGTCGAACGGTATTGAAGCACCGGTGAAATACACGGCAAAAGACTCTTTGGTTTATTACGCCGGTACCAAAACGGCATATCTCTACGGCTCTGCAACGGTGGATTATACCGACATGAAGCTGAACAGCGACAAGATTTCATTCTCTCTTGACTCTAACCTCGTCCGCGCGACAGGTACTGCCGACTCTACGGCTGAGAAGGGATTACGTGGCGCACCGGTGTTCAGTATGGGCAATACCACATACGAGAGCGATACAATGGCATATAATTTCAAGTCGAAAAAGGGCTTGATAAAGGACGTATATACCGAGCAGGAGGATGGTTTCCTGCGTGGAGCGAAGGGTAAGAGACTTGATAACGGCGACATATATCTGGAGCATGGGCGTTACACTACGTGCGACGACCCGCATCCCGACTTCTATATAGCACTCTCGCGTGCTAAGGTGCGCCCCGGAAAAGACGTTGTCTTTGGCCCGGCCTACCTTGTGGTGGCCGACGTTCCGCTGCCGCTTGCCATTCCTTACGGATTCTTCCCGTTCTCAAAGAGTTACAGCAGCGGATTCATCATGCCGTCGTATGGTGATGAGTCAGACCGAGGTTTCTATCTTCGCGACGGTGGTTATTACTTTGCCGTGAGCGATAAGTTCGACTTGAAACTGCTTGGTGAGATTTATACTAAAGGCTCTTGGGGACTCTCGGCAGCATCTAACTACAATAAGCGTTACCGCTATTCGGGTAGCCTGTTCTTTAGTTTCCAAGACACACGGACGGGTGATAAAGGTATGCCCGACTACTCGAAGCAGACCAGTTTCAAGGTGCAATGGAGCCACAGACAGGACGCTAAGGCCAACCCTTTCAGCTCTTTGTCGGCAAGCGTCAACTTCGCCACGACGAGTTACGAGCGCAACAACCTTAACAGTATGTACAATCCGCAGTTGCTCACGCAGTCGACAAGAACATCATCTGTTAGCTGGAGCACTCAGTTCTCGAGCATCGGAATGAGCCTTAGTTCTACGTTCAACCTCGCACAGAACATGAGAGACTCTACAATCGCGCTCACTCTTCCCGACCTGAATATCAGTATCAGCCGCTTTTATCCGTTCAAACGCAAGCATTCGGCTGGTACACCGAAGTGGTATGAGAATATCTCGATGAGCTATACAGGTCAGTTGTCGAACTCGATAAACACAAAAGAAGACCATATCATGCACGCCAATCTGATAAAGGAGTGGCGCAACGGTATGCAGCATAGGATTCCTATTCAGGGCAACTTCACGTTGTTCAACTGCTTGAATGTTACTCCGTCGATTAACATCACCGATCGAATGTATTCTAAGAAAGTGTCGAGGTCGTGGGATGAGGCTGCACATGAGGAGGTTCGCGACACCACTTACGGATTCCATAACGTCTATAACTGGGACTTGAGCCTGTCGGCTTCGACTAAGATGTATGGTTTTTGGGTACCCAACAAGAAGATTTTCGGCGACAAGATACAGGCTATCCGCCACGTCATAACGCCGTCTGTATCGTTCAGCTATGCGCCAGATTTCGGAGCACGGAGCTATGGTTATTGGGACAGTTACCAATATACGGACGAGAACGGCGAGGTGAAACTCGTGGAATACTCGCCTTATGAGGGGGCACTTTACGGTGTTCCGAGCAAGGGAATGTCGAAGAATATCTCATGGTCGGTATCGAACAACCTTGAAATGAAGGTGAAGAGCGACAAGGATTCTACGGGATATAAGAAACTGAGTCTTATAGATGAGCTTGGTGCTTCGATGTCGTATAACGCCGCAGCGGACTATCATAGGTGGAGCGACCTTAACGTTAATCTCCGTTTGAAGTGGTGGAAGAACTATACTTTCAACCTCAACGCACGCTTCGCAACCTACGCATACGAACTCGACGATAATGGAAAGCCATACGTGGGCAACCATACGGAGTGGGGTAAGGGACGCTTCCCGCGTTTTCAGGGTATGTCGCAGAACTTCAGTTTCACGCTGAATCCGGAGAAACTGAAGAAGTGGTTCGGCCGAAAGGATGATGATGACGATGACAAGTCGGGCAACAATGACGATGAGGGCACGGATACGAACATAGAGTCGAATGTGGATGATGATATGGAACGTGGCAAGCACGGAGCTAAAAAGAACTCTTCGGGTATGGCAGAGACTGACGAAGACGGCTATATGAAGTTCTCAATGCCGTGGTCGCTCACCATCGGTTACGGTATAACGATGCGTGAGAACACGTCGGGAACGTTCAATAAGAAACGTATGCGCTATCCTTATAAGTACACACAGACGCTGAATTTCAGCGGTAACGTGCGTATCAGCGACGGCTGGAACATCAACTTCTCGAGCGGTTACGACTTCGAGGCGAAGGACATTTCGATGACTACGGCATCGCTTTCGCGTGATTTGCACTGCTTCAACATGAGCTGTTCGGTTGTACTTGCGCCTTACACAAGTTATAACTTCACGTTCCGATGCAACGCAGCAACGCTTACCGATGCTCTGAAATACGACAAACGAAGCGGTATAAGCAATACCATCCAGTGGTATTGATAGGTTTCCCGTATGTGATTGCGTGTGGAGTTGGGGACGGAAAGTATGATGTTATTGTGTCCGAAAGGATTTGACATAATATAAAAACAGGATGGTTTCAAGAAAGAAGCCATCCTGTTTTTATATTTGGTGATATTATCTGGCGAATAAATCTATTGGTCGGGATTGTCCATATAGCCACGGTATTCGGGTACAAGTCCCGACATTACTGCTTCGTAAGCCTCCCGCATGGTTTGCTTTTCATATTCCGCACCTTTGCCCTTTGGCGGTATCGGTTTGTGAATGGTAAGCGTCAGCGGATGCCATAACACCCATTTCATGTCTCGTGTGCGTGGCATTACGTTGAACGAACCGTTGATAGTGAGCGGGCAAACGGGCAGTTGCAGCTCGTCGGCAAGCATGAACGCACCGCGGCGGAAGTGGCACATATGTCCCGAAAACGTGCGGCAGCCTTCGGGAAATACTACCAATGACATTCCCTCGCGCAACACTTCGCGTGCCTTGTCGTATGTCTCTTTCACCTTGCGGGGGCCTCGTTTGTCAACAAAAATATGCTGGGCAGCCTCGCAAGCCTTACCGACAAACGGGATTTTGCGCAGTTGCCATTTCATCATCCACTTGAAATTGCGGTTCAGGAAGCCATATATAAGGAAGATGTCGAACGCTCCCTGATGGTTGCTCACAAATACGTATGAACATCCAGGAATAAGGTTTTCGCGCCCTTCGACACGCACCGGCAACAGTAATATACGCACGATGAGCTGTGCCCACAGCTTACCGGGGTAGTAACCCCAAAAATGTCCGTTGCCGAGAAAGCAGCCGATGATGGTTACGATGGATGTAAGCAGCGAGGCGAACAATATAATCGGCAACGCTATGAACAACTGGTAGATTCGATATATATACTTCATACTATTCTGTTTTTATAAGTTGTTGATTTTTAGGAGACAGTAGACGGGAGTTTTGGAGTTCAGACAATACCATAAAGGCATATCTCTTACCTCTTATTCCTTACCTCTTACCTCTCCCTTTTGAGGTTCTCTCTTCACTAAAGTGATAACCACAATCTCGCCGGACATACCTATGCGGAACGGAACAACGCCGCCTAAGCCGCAACTCACATTGAGAAAGCGGCCGGACTGCTCGTATAATCCGTAGTCTTCATCATATTTCAGCATCGTGGGACGTATGCCTCCGAGACTCATTTGGCCGCCATGTGTGTGTCCGCTGAGCGTGAGCTGCGCCTCAGAATGGGGCAGAATGTCGCGTTGCCAGGCCGAAGGGTCATGCTGGAGCAGCACAACGAAAGCGTTATTGTCCACGTTTTGGAGCGTTTTCTTTATATTTCCGCGATGTGGCATAGGCGGTTTGCTGTCGTTCTCCTCGCCTGCTATTACGATGGAGTCGTTGCCTCGGCGCACTTTCCTGTTCTCGTTCATCAGCAAAGACCAGCCCAAAGAGCGCACGGCAGTTTGCGTTTCTCGTTCGTATTCGGCTTTATTGCGCTTTGAAACGTTCACGTAAGTACTGTAATCGTGATTGCCAAGCACCGCGAATACACCGTCTTTAGCTTTTAAGCGACTGAGTTCGTCGGCATGGTCGTGTATCTCTTGCGGTACGATATTCTGCAAATCGCCCGTAAAAACTATTGCATCGGCGCGCTGCGTGTTGATGGAATCGACCGCCGAACGCAGCATTTCCTTGTATATTCCATAGTATGTGCCAACGTGAGCGTCGGAAAACTGCACGATGCGATAGCCGTCGAAAGCCTTTGGAATGTCGGAAGAAGCAATCTCAATGTGGCGTATCTCCATGCGTCGGAATCCTACAAAGGCTCCGTAGACGGCCATTCCGGCCATCAGCAGACTTGCGGCTGCACCAATGCGGTGGCACCATCGTCGGCTGAAACAAGGGATAAAGGAAAACAAAGAGCACAATACAAACATGGTCTTTGGCACGATAAAGACGGCAAAGAGCAGCAGGTAGAGGTCGAGCCAGACTTTTTCGGAAGGAATAAAGTCGGTCAATGAGGCGAGCCACACGGTATAAACAACCATCACGATGCTCAGAATCGAGTTCAGAATGATAAGTCTGAGACCCGAAGAACGCCTTGCGCGCCGATACATTTTATATATATAGGCGTCCGGAAGCACTATCAGCAGTAGCCAAAATATGAGAAATCGTGCAATCAACTATGTTTTTCCTTTCCTTGATAATATTCTTTTTCGCGTTTATAATGTGGCATTTTTACTTGAATAATCCTATTATATGTCTTAATAATAGTAATGTTCTTTGCCTTTATAACAGGCTTGATGCGAGATATTTGCGCATCAGTTCGATGGGCAATCCGCGCCGTTTCGCATAGTCACGCAGTTGGTCTTCGCCTATCTTGCCTATGCTGAAGTAACGCGCTTGTGGGTGAGCGAACATCAATCCCGACACACTTGCGTGTGGTGTCATCATACCATTCTCTGTCAACCGTATGCCAATGTCCTTCATTCCGATAATGTCTGAGATGATGAAATTGATACTTGTGTCAGGCATCGAGGGGTAGCCCACCGCCGGGCGAATGCCAATGAAAGGCTCGGAATGCAGTTCTTCGGGTGCAAAATGCTCATCGGCAGCGTATCCCCAGTATGTTTTCCGCACGTCTTCGTGTAGCTTTTCGGCTGTTGCCTCGGCAAGTCGGTCGGCCAAAGTCTGCGAAAGCATCCGCTGGTAATCATCATCCAGCTTGTCGGTTTCCATTGAAATGTCGACAGTAGAGGCGAAAACGCCAACCTTATCCCTTATTCCCGAGCTTAAAGGCCGTACGAAATCAGCCAAACAAAGGTTATATTCGCCCTCTTCCATGACCTCCTGACGGCGCAATAATGGCAGTCGCACGTTGCCGATAAGCAAGTCGTCGCCGTCGGAATTAGCGTCGAAAAGTCCGAAGATGGCGTGTGTGTGATATTTGGAATCCATCTCTGATAGCATGGCTTCGGCCTCCTTGCGCAGCGACAGCTTTGCTTCTTCCGGCTTGTCAGACATCTGCCATGCGTGAAAGAAATATATCCAATTAATGTATGGAGCCACTTCGCGGACTCTGTACTTAACTTTTCGTATCATCGTAACGCCTGTATCTTAACCTCGGAACGCTATTTCCTCGCCTCGAACGCTATCATCAAAGACACCTTTATTATATATATGGTGTCCGTTGCAGAACGTATGTTCTACTCGCCAGTTGTATTCATGGCCGGTCATCGGGCTCCACCCGCATTTACTTTGAATCATTTCGTCGGTTAGAATCCACGGATTGTCGTCCCGACGCACCACCACGACATCGGCTTTGTAGCCTTTCCGCAGGTAGCCGCGCTCCCTAATGGAGAACAGACTCGCCGGGTTGTGGCTCATTAAGTATGTCAGACGCTCGATAGGGATGATGCCGTTATCTACGAGTTCAAGCATCGTGACGAGCGAGAACTGTATCATCGGCATTCCCGAAGCTGCCTTGCAACATCCTCCCTGCTTCTGACTGAGTTGGTGTGGGGCGTGATCCGTGCCGACAACGGTTATGCGTCCGTCGGCAATGGCATTGCGCAGGGCATCGCGGTCGGACAGTTTTTTTATCGCGGGGTTGCACTTTATCAGCGCGCCTTTCGTGAGATAGTCGTCGCTTGTGAAGTAGAGGTGGGCTATGCAAGCCTCGCCGGTGATGTTGCCGCTCAACAGCGAGAGTTCTTTCTCAGTACTGATGTGCGCTATATGCAGCTTCGTGCCAAACGTCCGGGCCATTTGTGCGGCCAAAGCAGACGATTCATAACACGCTTCCTCACTACGGATAACCGGGTGAAGCATTACGGAAGGGTCGTCGCCGTATGCCTTTTTCATCTGTTCCATATTGTGGTTGATGATGTCGGAGTCCTCGCAATGCGCCATAATGGGTACGTCCAAATTTGCCGCAGCCTTGAAGATGTTTAGTAAAGAGCCATATCGGTCTACAAGCATATTGCCGGTAGACGACCCCATGAACAGTTTCACGCCCGGAATGCGGCAGAAATCAATCTCATTGAGGCTGTTCCAGTTATTGTTTGTAGCTCCGAAGAAGAAGCTGTAGTTCACACTGCTCTCCTTTCGGGCTATCTCAAACTTCTCATTGAGCGCATCCACCGTTGTCGTTTGCGGTACGGTGTTGGGCATATCGAAGTAAGACGTTACGCCGCCGTATGCTGCCGCCCGGCTCTCAGAGGCTATGTCGGCCTTATCAGTGAGTCCCGGCTCACGGAAATGCACGTGTTCATCAATCACTCCGGGTATAACAAAACAGCCCGTGGCATCTACGATCGTGTCGTAACTGTCACGGACTGACTCCTCATTTTCTATTATTTCCAATATCCTATCGTCCTCGATTACTATCGAGCCGACAAACTTCCGCCCTTCGTTGACGATAGTTCCACCAACTATCAGTGTTTTCATTATATCTTAAAAACATTTATTGAACAGTGTCTCCAGCAAGTTCTGCCGGTGTGGGAGGTGCCTGAACGGCGCTGTTTCCCGTACCCGGTGCCGACGGGGCTGGCATCTGGTCGGGGTCTACCATACCGTTCATAATATCTTGATTGCGCTTAGCTGCATTCACATAGTCGCTCACGTAAGGGTCGTTCTTGAACTTATTGGTAGCCTTACTCAGTATGTCTTCAATCCACGGCTCAAACATTGGGTAGCGATAATCGGCCGTTGCCATTTGGAATACATACGGGCCGAGTACGTTATCAAAGTTCTCTACGATGAACGAAGTTATCAATTTGTCGAGTTTCTGTGAAATGTCGGCATCCTTAGCAGCAAGCTGCCGGTTCACGACTTCCATATCGCTGCCGTTCATGTATGCCTGATTTTGGCGGTGAACAAGCTCCACCGACTCGTTTTGCAACTGTGCGAAGCTCTTCAGGAACTTATAGAGCTTGTCATTCAGAGGCGTTCCGCCGATGGAATGTTGCGTGTTATTGATTTTTATCGATATGTCACCGCTTTCAAGAACTACAGGAAGCAGCACGTCTTCGTCCATGTAAATATTGGCAATCTTGGTAGAGTCGATGTTGCCCATAAAGGTGAATTTGCCGTGAACGACATCGCAAGAGTCTATATCCTTTAGGGCATCGTTCTTGATTATCTTTAGATATAGCTTGTGCCCATCGAGCATTGACACGTTGGAAGAGCCTTCGATATTGTAAGAACTCGAACACGACGTTAGTGCGATAATTGATAAAAGTGCGTAAAGTACTTTGTTCATATATGCCTGTTTATATTATTTAGTATGACAAAAGTACAATCAATTATCGATGTAATAAAAAAAATTCATGCTATTTAAAATAATATGTCGCTCTTTTAGGTTTTTTTCAATGTTTGTTCGGGCGACTTATTGTTTCTCCTTGTCCAACTCGTGGGAAATCCGGTGGGTGGTATACAGTTCAAGGATAGCCGCGATAAGGAGTATCACGACCCACTTTCCCTGTGTCATAACCACGAAAGTGATGTATGTGCTGCCGTTCTTTCCCAGCATATTTCTTATCCATCCGTGATTCTCCTCGAAAGCCAACAGACCGGCAACGATGAAAAACACGTCGGCAAGGGTCATGATTCTGCGCAACCGGCGCACCGCAATGTTATTGCCGTCATAGCTCTGCATCATCTGCATCGACGCGAAAGCCACCGCGCCGACAATGAACAGGACTGACGAAACGCTCTGACAAATAAGGAAAGCGTAGCCACCTGCCCCCACGGTCATAAGCAAACCGCCCAGCAGGAAAATGATATTCTGAAATTTATTTAGCTGTTTCATTCGTGTTAAGTGTTTCCTGGAGACGCTCGTCATCACTTAGTACAAACACCTCCTCATCGTCTGCCTTCATGAAATAGCGCTCTCTCGCAATCTTGCTTATAGCCGACGGATTGCGCTCAAGATTCCTCAGAGTCTTTGAGTCGGCTTCATACCGCTTGTTATATTTGGCAATCTCTTCTTTCAACTCAGATATCTGATAATCGTTTTTGAAGCGTTTCACGATGCTGTCCTCGTCGAGAAAGCCCACAATAGCCACTCCTGCCACTATCGTAATATGATATTTGAAGTGGCTGAGAAAGTCCCATATATGTTCCGTAAACTTGCTCATAAGCTATGATTTGATGTGCAAAAATAAGAAATTAAATCGAGATTAGCATTATAATCTCCGATTTTTTAGAGATATTTTCCCGACAGTCGATAACAAATGCAAACTCATTCTTTTGCCGTTTGGAATGATTTTCGTAATTTTGCACAATATAGTCGGCCGGAAAAGGATAATATCCGGCACGACAAACGACTAATTATCATTATGGAATATATAGTATCAGCACGTAAGTACAGGCCTCTTTCGTTCGACTCGGTGGTAGGACAGACGGCCCTGACCACCACTCTGAAGAATGCCGTGAAGAGTGGGAAACTGGCCCATGCTTATCTTTTCTGCGGACCGCGAGGTGTTGGTAAGACCACTTGCGCACGTATCTTTGCGAAAGCCATCAACTGCGAGAACCCCACGGGGGATGGCGAGGCGTGTGGAGAGTGCGAGAGCTGCAAGGCATTTGCCGAACAGCGGTCGTACAATATCTTTGAACTTGATGCGGCATCGAACAACTCTGTGGAGAACATCAAGTCGCTAATGGACCAGACACGCATACCGCCGCAGGTGGGACGCTACAAGGTTTTCATCATCGATGAGGTGCATATGCTCTCTACGGCAGCTTTCAACGCGTTTCTGAAGACTCTTGAAGAGCCGCCTGCACACGTGATTTTCATTCTCGCCACGACCGAGAAGCACAAGATCCTGCCCACAATCCTGAGCCGTTGCCAGATATACGACTTCGAAAGAATGACAGTTCCGAACATTATCAGCCACTTGAAGATGGTTGCCGAGAAGGAGAACATCAGCTACGAAGAGGAGGCTTTGGCTGTGATTGCCGAGAAAGCGGACGGCGGAATGCGCGATGCACTCTCGATATTCGACCAGGCCGCGAGCTTCAGCGGGGGCAACGTAACTTACGAGAAGATTATAGAAGATCTGAATGTCCTTGACTCTGAGAATTATTTCCGCATCATCGACCTCGCCGTTGAGAACAAGGTGGGCGAGATTATGGTGCTCCTCAACAGCGTTATATGCAAGGGATTCGACGGCGGACTGATAATAAACGGACTTGCGTCGCACGTGCGTAACGTGCTGATGGCGAAGGATGCACAGACCATTCCGTTGCTTGAGGTGAGCCAGCAGCAGCGCGCGAAGTACGAAGAACAGGCCAAGAAGTGCTCTACGCCTTTCTTATATAAGGCGTTGCAGATAATGAACCGTTGCGACATCAACTACCGGCAGTCGGCCAACAAGCGTCTGCTTGTGGAACTTACGCTTATAGAGGTGGCGCAAATCACGCAGCCCGACGATTCGCCTGCCGCGGGGCGCAGCCCCAAGAGACTGAAATCCCTGTTTAAGAAAATTGTCCGTGAAATCCAGCCTACACCGGCAGCACAGGTGGCCGGGGCCGGAATGCACTCTCTGCGTGCCAAGCAGGTGGCGCAGACTGTGGTAAGCGGACCGCAACCTGCTGCCGTAAGCAATGCCGCGACTGCCAATACCGGCACCCAAACGCCAGTGAAGCCTGCCGGCGCGGCTATGCCTAAGATGAAACTCGGCTCTATCGGAATGTCGTTCAGCAACTTGGTTAAGGCCGAGAATGAGAAACCGAGCTACTTCAAAGAACCCGAGGTGGAGACAATCGGGGAGAAGAAGGAATTTGACCAGGACGCTCTCAACCGCACATGGCGCGCTATGTGCAACCGAATGCCTGCGCAGATGCAGGGCCTCGCAACGCGACTGAAGAATCTCTCGCCCGAAATTGCCGACTATCCCAACATCGAAGTGCTTGTGGAAAGCCGGATAATGCTCGAAGAAATCAACGCTATAAAGTCGCGAATACGTGCTACTCTGATTAAGGAACTGCAAAACGGCAATATCACCCTGAACATCCGGCTGGCTAAAGAGGAGGAGATAAAGCCGCGCATGACGCCCCGCAACGTGCTTGATAATATGAAAAAGGAATTTCCGGCCATCGGAAAACTCGTACAAACTCTCGGTCTCGATCTCGTCTGAGTGTTTTGACGTCTTGTCGGCCGGCAATAAAAAAGTCAAGGGTTACACCGCGGCAGCGGTGTAACCCTTTATTATTCCATTTAATTAAAAGCCAGGCCAACAAACTTGTTTGGCACACTTCCGTTTCTTTTCTTATATCAGCGGCATTCCGGCCTCGGCACATTCGCGGTGCATCTCCTCCGGCCAAATGCTTGCCTGAATCTCTCCGATGTGCGCCTTGTGCAGCAGAACCATACACAGGCGGCTCTGACCGATACCGCCTCCAATGCTTAACGGCAGCTTGTTCTCGAGCAGTTGCTTGTGGAAATACAGTTCCTTGCGGTCTTCCTTGCCTTCCAAAGCGAGCTGACGGAGCAGGCTTTCCTTGTCGACACGGATACCCATCGAAGACAATTCAAACGAACGCTCAAGCACGGGATACCATATCAGAATGTCGCCATTCAGTCCCACGCTACCATCTTCGGCAACGGTCGACCAGTCATCATAGTCAGGTGCGCGGCCGTCGTGCTTCTTTCCGTCAGACAGCTTGCTGCCGATGCCCGTTACAAATACAGCCCCGTATTTCTTGCAGATAGCATCCTCGCGCTCCTTCGGTGTCATGTCAGGATACATCCGGAGCAGTTCCTCGCTATGCACGAAGTGGATTTTCTCCGGCAGGAACGGCTCTATCTGCGGATAAGTCTCGCACGTGAGATATTCCGTGCGGCGTATTGCGGCGTATATCCGTTCTACGATGTTTTTCAGGAAAGCCAATGTGCGCTGTTCCTTTGTGATAACCGCCTCCCAGTCCCATTGGTCCACGTACAGAGAGTGCAGGTTGTCGAGTTCCTCATCGGCGCGGATGGCGTTCATATCCGTGTATATTCCGTAGCCAGGCTTCACCTTGTATTCAGCCAAAGTGAGCCGTTTCCATTTTGCGAGCGAGTGCACCACTTCAGCCTGAGCATCGTTAAGGTCCTTTATCGGGAATGTTACCGGACGCTCCACACCGTTCAAATCATCGTTGATACCCAGTCCTTTCAGTACGAAAAGCGGAGCGGTAACGCGGCGCAGACGCAGTTCGGTAGAGAGATTCTGCTGGAAAAACTCCTTTATCAGTTTGATTCCCTGTTCCGTCTGGCATATTCCCAAAAGTGCCTTATATCCAACCGGCTTTATCAGTTTGCTCATTTCCTTATATGTTTTTATATTTTTATCTTTTTTGTATAAGACAGTTGCGATGCCTATATGCGCAAATAAGATTGTCATCCGTGCATTTTTCCTGACAGCATCATCCTGTCTTTTTGCGACTGCAAAGGTAGCTATAAATTATTAATAAGCAAGCAAAACTCTGAAATATTTTACATTTTGATATTGATTTCTGTTATTTGCTTGCATTATTTTTGTATTAAAATAGTTTCTGTTTGTCTGCTGATACAATCTTGTTGTGGTCTTCCTGCCTTGTCGCTCTGCCTGTTACACATTATATATAATGCTTCCGCTCTGTGTCGTGTGGCTGTTCGGAAAAACAAAAAACATCTCTGTCTGGAAATGTTAAAATCAGTAAGAAATCTTTACATTACCCCTTTGAAAACTCGCGGATTTCTGTTCAAAACTTTTTGTGTTCGAAAATATGGCAAAAATAGGCGTTTTGCGATATTTTGAGATAAAGTTTTGATAGTCAGGTGGTTATGGCGTTTTTGTGCGATTTTTGTCGTTTGGCAACACATTTTCGGCTCTTTGAAAATGCAAAAGTGGCTCCGTTAGGCTGCAAAAGTGGCACTTTTAGGCTTCAAAACAGGCTCCGTTGCACTCTGAAAGTGGCTCCGTTGCGTTCCAAAAGTGCCTCCGTCAGACTGCAAAAGTGGCACTTTTGGAGAATTAACAATTCGGTTTGGCGTTTTCCGGGTGGCAGAAAATGAAGAAAAAGTGATGGTTAGAGAGGTTAAAATTACACAAAAGGGTGGCAAGTGTGCAGAAAACACTCTCTAATCATCACTTTTTCAGACTCTGTTTTTCGGTTTTGGGTCTTGAAAAGCATATTTTTCGCCATTTTTGAGAGCTACTTTCCGCTTTTAACAATGTTAATTTTTGACCAAAAATCTTTACATTTTCAGTCGCCAAAATAAAAAACTTGTCAGATAATTTTGCCTTTTCCCTAATTATAATTACCTTTGTACCATTGTAAGGCTCCGTAGCTTAGCTGAATAGAGCGTCAGATTCCGGTTCTGAAGGTCTTGGGTTTGAATCCCAACGGAGTCACTTGGTGGCCTGAAAGAGTATTGCTTTTTTAGCCGAATGAGGCCAGAAAAAAGTTCTGAAGGTCTTGGGTTTGAATCCCAACGGAGTCACGAAGAGAAGAGGGACGGCCCCTCCAACTCTCCCACTGGGGGCGCCCAATAAGTGATAAAAGTAGTTTTAATTCCTAATATTAGCCTATTTGGCTTTTATTTTTTGACCTTATCACTTGTGTATTAATATTTTATTGTATATTTGCATTATAGCTATATGAGGAATATTTACGTTGAACCATCTAAATCTATATAGGTATGGAAAGTAGAACAATTCCGGCATCTGAATTACCGAAAATATCAGGTCTTGTGAAAGATGTTGTAAATATGGGACTGTGGTTTTTGTACGATATCCGCTGCGAATCGGTGCCAAACGCGAAATATTCATTGGCGACAGACAAAGGCGAATACCTTTTGGACAGTGAAGGAGACGTAATCTCACCCGTTCCAAGAGACAAAGCTCCTGAGTACTTGGGTAGAATCACTTTTTCAGGAATACCGGCAGCTCCAGAAGTAAACATTCCATCAATATGAAGATAAGCGAAGATTCTATATTTATATTTATAGCGACTTCCCAAGGCCGCCTTGAAGACAGATTCCTATATGATGTAAGCTATGGTGTCGCTGTATTAAAGAGCAAGGGCGTAGCAGACAAGAATATAGTCATCATTACGGACGCTACAAAGGAAATTATAGTTGCAAAATGCCCTAATATGTCTGACGCATATTTTTGCACATCTTCAAGTTTTGAATCTGTGATAGAAGGTGCAGAATGTAGCAACTTGTTTGTTGTCTCCAGTTGTCATGGTTCTGTTAATGGTATTGATTCTGTACAGCCAATCAAGCCTTCACCTTTTAATCAGGCTATAATGAACAATAAGTATGCAAAAAACGTGCTTGTGTTTTTAGGCCAATGCTATGCCGGAATCTTCAATTTTATGGACGTCCGTGACGATAATAAGCGCATAGTATATATAGGGGCTACCGGCATAGATACGAGTTTCAGCTACAAGTTGAATGGAGTACCCTGGGTGGCGAACATATCTGTATTTGCCCTTTTTAGGTGGATTGAAACCCCATTGGACATAGATGGCGACGGTATATGCTCTATTACTGATTTGTATAAGTATGTTTCATTATTCACGAACAATGTTACAAAGGATATTGAGAAAAACAGGACATCGCATTTGGTTGATGCCTTCGTAAGATTAAAAATGGAAGAGATGCGGGCTTCTGCGGCTGGAATTTCCTCAACTTCGCAAATTACGAGAGATGCCATAGAAACGATAAGAAATTATAGTATTCCGCACCAAAGTCCGTGGATGCTGAATGCTATTGCTGCCGGCTGTATGTATATTGAGTGAGTACGCCTGTTAATGGTGAATAGTCTTGTATATTAATTAGGAAAAATAGATATGAAAACTTTTTTACTAACCATTGCTCTGTCATTCTTTTCAGCCAGCCATACCGCTAACTACGTGTATATCTGCACTGGACCGAAAGCAACAGTGTATTATAGTACAGAAAATTGCAGCGGCCTGAACAGATGTAGTGGCTCGATAATGAAAGTCACGGAGACGCAGGCAAAGAATATGGGTAGGCGCAGGTGCAAAAAGTGCTACTGATAGTCTTTTAATATCAAATCGCTAATAAATTTTCACCATATAGATTTGATGGAAAATACATAATAAAATACGGAGCGAAGCGTTTATTTTTTATAAAAACCGAAAACTGTTAACATAAGAGAATAAATAAAAACCAATGAGAGTAATTATAGAACCTGATTACGACAAAATGTCGAAATGGGCCGCTAACTATGTTGCGGCAAGGATAAAAGAGTTTAATCCGACTCCGGAGAAACCGTTCAAATTAGGATGCCCCACCGGTTCCTCACCGTTAGGACTCTACCGGGAGTTGATAAAGAAATACCAAGATGGCGAAATCTCATTCCAAAATGTGATTACATTCAATATGGATGAGTACGTGAACCTGCCGGAAGACCACCCGGAAAGCTATCACTCTTTCATGTGGACAAACTTCTTCTCGCATATTGACATTAAGAAAGAGAACGTACACATCCTGAACGGAAATGCCAAAGACCTTGGCAAGGAATGTGCCGACTATGAGAAGGCGATAGAGGATGCCGGCGGCATTGACCTGTTTATGGGTGGCGTGGGACCCGACGGACATCTGGCATTCAATGAACCAGGCTCGTCATTGGCAAGCAAGACGCGAATCAAGACACTTAACACGGACACGATATTGGCCAATTCGCGCTTCTTCGACGGCAATATGCAGCTTGTGCCGAAGCAGGCTCTGACGGTAGGTATCGGCACGGTGATGGCGGCAAAGGAAGTGCTGCTGGTCTGCAACGGACACCACAAGGCACGCGCCCTGCAGCATATCGTAGACGGTTCGGTATCACACAAGTGGACTGCCTCAATGCTCCAGATGCACCCGAAATGTGTCGTGGTGTGCGACGAGAATGCTTGCGACGAGCTGACTGTGGGTACATATAAGTATTATCTCGATAAGGAGCGCGGCAATCTGTAAACTTTCGAGCGACTATTAGAACTACATAAACATAATGACCGAAAATGGATTTAATCGAAAGATTCATCAATTACACTAAATTCGACACACAGTCGGCTGAGGATTCCGAAAGCGTGCCAAGTACATCCAAGCAACTTGTCTTTGCAAAATACCTGAAAGAGGAACTCGAACACGAGGGCTTCGCTGACGTGGAGATGGACGATAAGGGATATATCTACGCTACATTGAAGGCTAACACAAAGAAAGAAATCCCGACGATAGGCTTCATATCCCATTATGACACAAGTCCTGACGCAAGCGGTGCTGATGTTAAGGCGCACATCGTGGAGAATTATGACGGCTCTGACATTGAGTTGTCGCCGGGAATCGTATCGTCTCCGAGCAAGTTCCCCGAACTTCTGAACCACAAGGGCGAGGATTTGATAGTAACAGATGGTACTACTCTGCTCGGTGCAGACGACAAGGCAGGCATCGCCGAGATTGTGCAGGCGATGTGTTATCTGCGCGACCACAACGAGATAAAGCACGGCGATATCCGCGTGGGGTTCAATCCCGATGAGGAGATAGGTATGGGCGCGCACCATTTCGACGTGGAGAAGTTCGGCTGCGAGTGGGCTTATACTATCGACGGAGGCGACTTGGGCGAGTTGGAATATGAGAATTTCAACGCTGCCGGAGCCAAAGTATATATAAAAGGTGTGAGTGTGCATACGGGATATGCCAAAGGTAAGATGGTGAACGCCAACCGGTTGGCTTGCGAGTTCAATGATATGATTCCCGAAACGGACATCCCCGAGACTACCGAAGGCTATCAGGGCTTCTATCATCTGCTCTCGATTGAGAGCCGGACGGAGGAGGCCAAGCTCGCATATATCATACGCGATCACGACCGCGGACGTTTTGCCGACCGCAAAGAGTTCATGGAAGAGTGTGCGAAGAAGATGAACGAGAAATACGGCGAGGGTACGGTCAGAGTAGAATTGAAGGACCAATACTACAACATGAAGGAGAAAATCGACCCGAATATGCACGTCATCGACCTCGTGCTGCACGCCATGCAGGAGTGCGATGTGGCACCGCGGGTGCAGCCGATACGTGGAGGAACAGACGGGGCGCAGCTCTCTTTCCGCGGACTTCCGTGTCCGAACATCTTCGCCGGAGGCGTGAATTTCCACGGGCCGTTCGAGTTTGTAAGCGTACAGGTTATGGAAAAGGCCATGCAGGTGATAGTGAAAATCTGCGAAATGACGGCCGCATATAATGACTGATGATAAATATTGAGAGGCAAGAGACAACATGGCGAAATGCAAAACCAAAGTTCTCTTGCCTCTTTTTTCTTAATTCCTTATTCTTAAAAGACTTTTAATGGCAGAACTTCCAACATTAGTACAAGACCTCGCACTTATTCTCGTTGTTGCCGGAGTGGTAACTTTGTTGTTCAAGAAACTGAAGCAGCCGCTTGTTTTGGGCTATATCGTAGCCGGATTTCTTGTCTCTCCCCACATGCCATATATCATGTCGGTGGTAGAGAGGGCGAATATCCAGACCTGGGCAGACATCGGTGTGATTTTCCTCCTGTTCTCCTTAGGACTCGATTTCTCGTTCAAGAAAATCATGAAGATGGGTGCTTCGCCCGCCATAGCGGCCTGCACGATTATCTTTTCGATGATGATGCTCGGCATTTGCGCCGGATACGTGTTCGGATGGAGCCGGATGGACTGCATATTCCTCGGCGGAATGCTTGCCATGTCGTCTACGACGATTATATATAAAGCCTTCGACGACATGGGACTGAGGCAGCAGAAGTTTGCCGGAATGGTGATGAGCGTCCTCATATTAGAGGACATTCTCGCCATTGTCATGATGGTGATGCTCTCGGCAATAGCCGGAGGGAGCAGCCCGGATGGCGGCGAGATGGCCCAAAGCATATTGAAGATAGGTTTCTTTTTGGTCCTTTGGTTTGTCGTCGGTATCTTTGCCGTGCCGCTGTTCCTGCGCAAGACGCGCAAACTATTAAACAACGAGACCCTCCTGATCTTCTCCATCGGCCTGTGCTGCCTTATGGCCGTGCTGTCGTCTAAGGTAGGTTTCAGTTCAGCTTTCGGTGCGTTTGTGATGGGAAGCATACTCGCCGAGACCGTCGAGGCCGACAAGATAGAGCGCGTGGTAGAGCCGGTGAAGAATCTTTTCGGCGCGATATTCTTCGTGTCGGTAGGTATGCTTGTCGACCCCGCTGTGCTTATCAAGTATGCACTGCCTATCTGCGTGCTTGTGCTTACCATACTTTTGGGTCAGGCCGTGCTTGGAACGTCTGGCTTTATTCTTGGCGGACAGCCCCTGAAAAATGCTATCCGATGCGGATTTTCAATGGCTCAGATTGGCGAGTTCGCCTTTATCATAGCCTCGTTGGGTCTCTCTCTCGGCGTAATCAGCAACTTCCTCTATCCCGTTGTCGTGGCTGTGTCGGTGATTACGACCTTCCTCACACCCTATATGATACGCGCCGCTGAGCCGTGCAACAGATATTTGGAACGCCATCTGCCTCAAGGATGGTTGCGCGGACTCACGCTTATGTCGGGTAGCGACCCGCTTTCGGGCAATGATGCGGCCAATAACTGGCGCACTCTGATACGTGCCATGATTCTGAATACGGTGATTTATTCCATCCTTTCGATAGCTGTCATAGCCGTGTCGTGGGCTTTTCTGCTGCCGTTTCTGCGCGGACTGCTGCCCGGATGGGAGCTTCATTGGGTGGCAAATGCCATCTGCGGCGTGATTACGGTGTTCTGCATCTCGCCTTTCCTGCGTTCCATCGTGATGAAAAAGAACCACTCCGACGAGTTCCGCACGTTGTGGGCAACGAACCGCATAAACCGTTTTCCTCTCGTGTTCACCATCCTTGTGCGCATCATCATAGCGTCTTCGTTTGTCTTCTACATCTGCAATTATCTCACACGGTTCACTAATGCCCTCATGATAACCATCGCCCTGTTTGCCATTATGGTGATGATAATGTCGCGAACGTTAAAGCATCGCAGTATAAAACTGGAGAGATTGTTTATCATGAACCTGCGTTCGCGCGACATCGCGGCACAGGTGCGCGGCAAGAAACGGCCACTTTACGAAGGTTATCTGCTCGACCGGGACATTCATATAAGCGATTTCGACGTGCCGGAGGATTCTACATGGACGGGAAAAAAACTCAGTCAGTTGAAGTTCCGCAACCGTTTCGGAGTGCACGTGAGCAGCATCCTGCGTGGAAGTCGGCGCATGAACACGCCCAGCGGCAATGATGTGGTGTTCCCGGGCGACAGAATACAGGTGATTGGCAGCGACGAACAGCTTGCAAATTTCGGTAAAGCTCTGGCCGAAGAGCTTTACGAGGACGACCCGGATATAGAGCAGCGTGAGATGAAACTGCGTAGGATGGTGCTCACTTCAAAGAGTCCGTTCATCGGAAAGACGCTCCGCGAGAGTGGCATCCGCGACAAGTACAACTGCATGGTAGTGGGCGTTGAGGCCGGAGAACAGAACCTCACGATGATAAGTCCGTCGCGTTTGTTCGAGCAGGGCGACATTATATGGGTTGTCGGTGAGGAAAAATCGTTGCAGGAGCTGTTTAATTGAAGCGAAACTAATGCGGTGGCGTTTCAAGACTATGGCGGATATGCACCATACTCATAGTTTCAGCACCCTGACCTCGGCATTCTCCATACGCAGAATGTCCTTCATCGCTTTGTGATGATACACAGCCTGAATGGCTTTGTTGATGATTCCGTGGCCCACGGCAACGACCGTTTGGGCAGGGTATTTGTCACGTATATATCTAAGAAAACGTGCAGCCCGTGCCATCAGATCATTAATCGTCTCGATGTCGTCGGGCCAGACCTCATCCTTCAGGTCGGGAATGTATCGTCCCGTGAATCCCCCCCAGTCGCGTTCGCGCAAGAGTGGGGTGGTGGTTACAGGCTTCCCGTGCGGTTCGGCGATGATGGAGCACGTGTCGATGGAGCGTTTCAGGTCGCTCGATACAAACGCGTCGATATGCTCCGTACGCATTTTCTCCATTACCTCGCGTGCCTGTGCCTCGCCCTTTGCGGTGAGCCTGCCCTGCGTCTGTCCCTGCATTATCTTGTTCACGTTGTCCACCGTCTCGCCGTGGCGTACTAAATATAATCGTGTCATACTCTTTGTCTTGTTTTCTATTTAATAGTGTTGTTCCGTAAAACCATATCCGTGCAACGCAAATACAAAATTAGCTAAAAATCACGAGACCATTGTCAGAAGAAGAAAGAAATGAGTTAATAATGCGAAACTAAAACGGCATTTATCGTAATAAAGTATTATCTTTGTGGAAGATAATTCGTATCAGGCACAGAGGAAACAAGTCTTCTCTGCCAAAAATATTGAAAAGGAAAAGAAATATGAAAGTAGTTCAAAGTTCAATCTTTCGCGCCGTAGTGGCGTTTATAGTGGGAGTGCTTCTCGTGAAGTATCGTGAGGACACCATGAAATGGATAACGATAACGGCAGGACTGCTGTTTTTCGTCTCCGGTCTTATCTCGTGCGTCGTCTATTATCTTGAACGCCGCAAGGCCATGAGCGAGGCGTTGGTAACCGACAAGAACGGTAAGGTGATGGTTAGGCGTATGCCTGCGTTCCCGGTTGTGGGTCTCGGAAGCATCATTTTGGGTATCATCCTTGCGTTTATGCCTACTGATTTCATTATCGGAGTGACCTATATTCTCGCCACTATACTGATTTTGGGCGCATTAAACCAGTTGCTCAACCTCTTCCGTGCACGCCAATACAGTTTTATTCCCGTGGTGTTCTGGCTGTTTCCGCTCATCACTCTCGGCGTGGGAATACTCGTGTTGTGCAAGCCGATGGCCGCTGCTACGCTCCCGTTGCGGATTATCGGATGGTGTCTGATGTTCTATGGAGTGATTGAGGCGGTGAATGCGCTCAAGATTCATGCCATGAAAAAGCAGTTTGAGAAGGCCGACACCGTGGCGACACCGCTGCCGGAAGAGAGCGAAAACGCAGAACAGCAATAGATGTTATATGTATATTACCGTGAGTTCGATGGATTTTCAAATCTTTCTCTCACCCTGTAAAAACGCAGTTCTTTTGAGCCGTTTTGATTAAAAAGCCTCGGTAATCACGTTACCAAGCCCCGGTAACAAAATCACGTGGCGCAAACGGATTATACGGCAATATACTGAAAGAGCCATATCCATGCTCAAATGCGAGCTGCGGATATGGCTCTTTCCTTATTTATATAGCCTTCTTGTTCTGTAATGTGGCTACTTTATTGTTGTCGTTTGGCCGTTTTATGGCTTCGGCACAAGTCCTTCGATATATCGGCACAATATGTTTATGCCCCTCTTGTTATCGCCACCCTGCGGTATTATGATGTCGGCAAATCGCTTTGTAGGCTCGATAAACTGCTCGTGCATGGGTTTCAGCACCTCTAAATAGCGGTCCACCACCATCTCTACCGTGCGTCCGCGTTCCACGATGTCGCGTCGGATGTTGCGTATCAGACGCTCGTCATCGTCCGTATCCACGTATATTTTCAAGTCCATCAGCTCTCGCAGTTTCTTGTTGAGAAGTGTCATTATTCCCTCGATGATTATCACCGGTTTCGGCTCCACGTGTACGGTCTCCGGCAGTCGGTTGCATTTCAGATAGGAATACGTGGGTTGTTCTATTGCCTTTCCGTTGCGCAGGTCGTTCACATGCTTGCCGAGCAGTTTCCAGTCGAACGCGTCCGGGTGGTCGAAGTTGATGGCGTGGCGTTCCTCCTCGGTCATGTGCGAGGTGTCGTTATAATACGAGTCGAGCGGCAGCACAGCCACATAATGCGGTGGCAATGCCTCTACTATCTTTCTTACGACGGTGGTTTTTCCAGAACCCGTGCCTCCTGCTATGCCTATTATTGTCATGATGGTGCTTGTTATGATGATTCTTTATATGCGTTAAAAGTGGAATGGATTGTGAGCGGGCTGCAACAAGCCTACTTCGCGGAACATCCTGTCGTAGAACTCTGCTTTTTTCTCTACCTTCATGGGATAGGCCCGCGACGAGCTGGGCATTCGGTAGAGGCGCATCGGCCGCTCGCCGAAGACGAAAGTAGCGTATTCGCCGACCTTCGGAGGGGTGATGCTGAAGGCCGAGGAGAACACTTCTGTGGCTTTCTGGCCTGTCGTTACCACTGCCGAACAATGCGGAATGCGACGCAACAAAGCCTTCAAGTCTGTTGGTTCTATTACTTCCAGATCCTTATCCGATGCAGTGTCTTTCGTCCGGCATACCACGGTGGCGGTATCGTATATGCCCACTCCGAGCTCGTTGAGCAACGCCTCGATGTCTGTTCGGCGGTAGGTCTTGTTATCGTTGTCCACAAAACGGAACTTGTCGCCGTGAAAGCAAAGTCCGAAGATGCGCCACATATCATTGGTGAAGTTAGGATAGAAGAAATCCATACACCAGCGTTTGCGTGCAGGAGGAAAACTCCCGAGCATCAGCAGAGTGGTGTTCTCGGGCAGAAAGGGCTCTAACGGATGGCGTTCTGTGGTGAACATACGATTTGGACGTTTTTAGTTTTAAGTTTAATGTAAATACCAATAAAGGGTGTTGGTAATTACTCCCCTCTCTATTGGAGAGGGGGTGGGGTGAGGCTTTATTTTTCCTTTGCCAGATACACAATCACGGGCAGGTGGTCTGAATAGCCGTCGAGCCATATTCCTCCGGCCGTCGTGCGCTTGGTGTTGCCCTTATACTTTCCTTCGGTCTGGAAGAGATAGTCGCGACGGAATATCTGCGGCTTCCAAAACTTCAATGTCGAGAAGTCCTTTACGCCCTTCTTGTTAACAGCGTTCGGTGTCATTACAATCTGGTCGAAGAGGTTCCACGCACCACGGTATTGCAATGTACCCGTACATTGTTTAATTAATATATTATACCACGGGTTATACATTTCTCCCGCGCCCACATTCTCAATCTCGCCCTTAGCTCCAAGCATCTCCGTCATACTCTTGTTTGTCGGGTCGTCGTTCATGTCGCCCATCACAAACACCTTGCAATTCGGGTCGTCGCGCAGCAGCGAATCCTTTACCACGCGTACCTGGCGGCCTGCCGACTCGCGATAGAACGATGTAGCCGCGCGGCTTGGCCAGTGGCAGACGATGGCAGCCACGTGTTCGCCCGCAATCTCTCCGCTCACTGTCAGGAATCCGCGAGTCTTGTATGCGCTGTCCTTTTCCAGTTCCTGCTTGTAAGGCACGAGCTTCACATCGCGCACCTTGAAAAGTGCAGGGTTGTAAATCAGTGCGCAGTCGACACCTCGGCGGTCGGGGCCTTCCACATGAACGAACTTGAAGTTGCGCTCTTTCAGAGCCGGTTGAGCCACGAGGTCCTCCATGCAATGAGCGTTCTCCACCTCACTGACACCGATAAAGGCACATCCCACGCCCGGCAAGACGTCCGTTCCCATCTCGGCGAGTACCTTCGACATATTTTGCAGCTTGTGAGTGTATTTCATTTCATTCCACCGGTAAGAGCCGTCCGGCAGATACTGATAGTCGTTCTTACCCTCATCGTGCGTATAGTCGAACAGGTTCTCAAGGTTGTAGAAACCGACAGCATAGACTGCGATTTTCTTTTGTGCTGAGGCTGTGAGGCTAAACAACATCACAGCAACAAAGAAATAAAGAAATCTTTTCATAGTTGTATTGCTATTTTTTTGCAAATATCGCTTTTTTATCCGATAAAATGAAATATTTGGCAAGAAATATTAAGAACGGAAGTGTTTTTTTTGTAGACAGAAGGCGGGAGCTCAGGAGTTCAGACAAATGCTTTTTTGTTGACAAATAAAACAAGTTGGCAAGCTGATGCTTCTACAATAATTCATTCTTTATGCCGGTATTGTCTGAACTTCTGAACTCCCGTCTTCTGTCTCCATACTCGCAACATTGTAGAAGCACAGAGCCATTGTCTGAACTCCAGAACTCCCGTCTTCTGTCTCCTTATAAACAATAATACACTTCCAATCGTAAAATATTAGTCAAAAATGTTTTTTTATTCAAAATATTTTCGTTACTTTGCAATCATAATAAATAACAATTCTTAATTTTAGTATTATGCAAAAAAAGCTGAAACTTGCAGTGTTGGCACTCTGTTACAGTCCGTTGGCATTTGCGCAGAATACCGAAACCTCGGGAACTGTCGCAAAAGGCATGGACGAGTCGGCCTTCACGTTTACCGAAGCACAGTTGGGCGAAGATGATGATATGTCGGATAATGTCACCATCATGAACTCAAACTCTAACGTTTACGCATCGGAAGCGGGCTATCTGTTCTCGCCGGTACATTTCCGTTATCGTGCTCTTAACCAGAAATACAACGATGTCTATATCAATGGCGTGCTGGCCAATGATATGGAGAGCGGACAGTTCCGCTATTCGCTCGTGGGCGGTCTGAACCAGCAGACACGCAACGTGGACTATTCGCTGCCGTTCGAGGGAAACAACTTCTCGATGAGTGGCGCAGCGGGAAGCAACAACTACAACTTCCGCGCAGGCAGTATGCCGTCAGGACACCGCATCACTTTGAGCGGAGCGAACCGCAACTACACCGTGCGTGCGATGTACACCTACGCATCCGGCTTCAACAAACGGGGATGGGCAGTGGCTGCCAACCTCACTTATCGCTGGGCTAAAGAGGGATATGTAGAGGGTACATTCTACAACGCACTGTCTTATTTCCTCGGCGTTCAGAAGAAATGGGATAACGGACATTCTCTGTCTCTCTCTACTTGGGGAAACCCTACGGAGCGCGCATCGCAGGGAGCTTCTACCGATGAGGCTTACTGGATGGCTAACGACAGATACTATAACCCGTATTGGGGCTATCAGAACGGACACAAACGCAACTCACGCGTGGTGAACGACTTCTCCCCGTCGGCCATCGCTACGTGGGACTGGGACATCAACAGCAGCACCAAGTTGACTACCTCACTGTTTGGAAAATACTCAATGTATAAGAGTACGAAGCTGAACTACAACAATAGCGAGAACCCGCATCCCGACTATTGGAAGGCTATGCCGAGCAGCTACTACGATATTTGGGACGAGACCGACACTCGTTACCGCACGCCGCAGGCTCTCGAAGACTGGAACACGGCTTATGGCGCATGGACATCATCGAAGGAAAACAGACAAATCAATTGGGACCGCCTGTACTATTCAAACATTCAGGCTTCTAAAGAAGGTCAGGATGCGCTCTACTACATACAGGCTAAGCACATCGACAACATCACGGCCATGCTGTCATCGACACTCACCAAGAACTTTGGCAATAACAAAGTGTGGAACGCCGGCATTATGTTGGGCGAGAACATAGGCAAGCACTATCAGACAATGGAGGACTTGCTGGGCGCGACAACGTTCCATAACCTTAACACATACGCTGTGGGTACTTATCCCGCAAGCGACCCGCGTGTGCAGTACGACCTCAATACCATGCACGCAGACGGTACGGCCAAGTTTGTTGGCGAGGGCGATAAGTTCGGCTATGACTATGACCTCATAGCGCGCAAGGGCAACCTCTGGACAAGCTATTCGGAGACATTAGGACGCTTGCACTACACCATAGCCGGCAAAATCGGTTACGATGATATGCAGCGCAAGGGCCGTATGCGCAACGGCTTGTTCGCAGAAAACTCTTTCGGAAAGAGCGACAGGGCAAAATTCCTGAGTGGCGGCGCTAAGTTCAGCGGCAACCTCTCTCTCGGCAAGGGCCATACAGTGATGCTCGGACTCGGATATGAGCACCGCGCTCCGCAGATTACGACCGCTTTCGTATCCCCGGAAATGAACAACGACTTCGTCACCAACCTGCACAACGAGCGTCTGTTCACAAGCGAGATAGGCTACCAGTATAAGGGTTCTTGGCTCAACGCCAACATCAACGCATACTACAACCGCGTTACGAACGCTACTGAATGGCAGAATTTCTACTTCGACGACGTGAACTCTTTCACATACGTGAGCATGACTAACATAAAGAAGTCTTATATGGGAGTTGAGGCTGGCGTGAAGGTGAAGCTCACTTCGTATCTCGATTTCCGCGCACTCGGTACATACAGCGATGCAAAATATCTGAACAACGCCGACGTGAAGTATCTTCATTCTACTTCTGCCGACTACACAACCGACGTAGTATATAATAAAGGTATGCGCGAGAGCGGTACACCACTGACTGCTACAAGTCTCGGACTGAGCTATCATCAGAAGGGATGGTTCATCGATGTGAACGGCAATTGGTATGACCGCATCTACCTCTCTTATTCTCCTTGTTTGCGTTACGGCGAAACTTTGGAGAAAAGGGGTAATGTCGACAATGATGGAAATTATGAAGTTCCCGGTCAGGCAATGGGACACGGTGGCTGGATGCTCGACCTTTCAATCGGTAAGAGCATTTACCTGAAGCGTGGTAGCCTCTCTATTAACCTCATGATTACGAACGCCCTGAACAACCAAAGCATCGTAACGGGAGGATATGAGCAGAGCCGAAGCGACTACACTCTGAACGCTGAGGGTTCGATAAGCAACGAAAGAGTTTATAAATTCTCGCTGAACCCGAAGAAATACTACGCATTCGGAACAAACGGAATGCTCAACATAGCATATAAATTCTAAAACCATAACGATATGAAAAAGCTGATAAAATATACAATGATAGCGCTTGTATGCACTCTTTTCGCATCGTGCATGGGCGACAGCTACGCAGATCCGGAAGTTGACTCTCCGAATGTCGGGTCGCCATACGGCAACAATGACATCAAGGACGAGAACGTGATAACAATCAAGGAACTGAAAGACAGATTCAAGACGCAAATCACAACAAATAACGGATACGCACAGGTAACCGAAGATCTTAAGATAAAGGCCGTGGTAACGGGTACCGACATTACGGGAAATATCTATAACGAGGTTCCTTTGCAGGACGAGACCGGCGCGATAATCGTGTCTGTTGCGCAGGGCGGACTTCATGGCTATCTGCCGGTCGGCACCGAAGTGATTATCGACCTAAAAGACCTTTACGTAGGAAACTACGGCTTGCAGGCTCAGATCGGTGGGCTATCGGCAGATAAAGATGTCAATACAGTCATTGGAAAACTGAACCGTTTCACCTGGCAGAAGCACTTCAAGATTACCGGCGTGAAGAAGGTTGTGAAGCCGGAAGTATTTGCCGACGGCGCCACACAGACTAACACAACATGGGATTTGTTCGAGGACGCAGGCAAACTCGGTGTTATCAAGAACGTAACCATCCGTAACGTGAATGAAAATTCAATATATGCCGACCCCACTGCAAAAGGTTCTACAAGTTGGTATTTCAACGAGTTTAAGGGTAATAAGATTATGATATACAACTCGAAATACAGCGACTTCGCTACGAAGAAACTTCCGCAGGGCAAGTGTAACATTACGGGTATCGTGAAGCGATTCCGCGACACGTGGGAAATCATCATCCGCGATGAGAACGACGTGGAGGAAATCAACTAATCAAATAATTCTATTAACGAAACAATAAAAACGAAAAGGATATGAAAAAGCTATTTAAATCAATGTTCATGCTGACCATAGCAGCGTTGGCATTCACAAGTTGTGAGGACGTTCCGGCTCCGTATGACGACCCGAACAACAACGTCGATCCCGACGAGCCGGGCATTGTAGTAGAGCCTACGGGAGACGGTACGCTCGCCAATCCGTTCAATGTAGCGGCCGCTGTGAAATATATAACAGACGGCGGAAACGAAGAAACTGAGGTGTATGTTAAAGGTACTGTTGTGTCAGTTCAGAGTGGCAGTTATGATCCTTCATACGGCAGCCTGAAATATTATATTTCTGATGACGGAAAAAGCAACAATCAGTTCCTTGTATTCAATGGCTACAAAGGTCCTAACCGCACTAAGTTCAGTGGTGAGGACGACCTTAAGCCGGGCGATGAGGTGGTTATCTGCGGCAAACTCGTAAACTACAACGGCACAAAGGAATTCACCACAGGCAACTACACCGTATCCATCAACGGCGAGACTCCGGGCAACACACCAGATGTTCCCGATACTCCGGCAGACGGAACTTATATCGGCGAAACATTCTCAAGCTCTTGGGGTGTCTTCACACCTAAGACTGTAAAGGGTACTTCATGGGTTCTCGACTCTTACGGATATGCAAAGGCAACAGGTTACGACAACGCATCGAAGGTAACAACACCGTCAGAGGCATATATCGTATCCAATGCCGTGGATATGTCAGCATCAAAAGAGGCTGCTGTTACGTTCGACTATGTTCTCCGTTACGTCACCACATCTGCCGGAGAGCCTATCGACGGTATTGCAAACAAGGTTCTCGTAACAGACAATTATACCGGCGACCCGGCAACAACTACATGGAAAGACATCACGGGCACACTGACTGAGGTAAGAGACTGGAGCGCATGGACGAAGTTCTCTGCTGCCGTTCCTACAGAAATCCTCGGCAAGTCAAAAGTTGTATTCGCTCTTTATTACGCTTGCTCAGCAAGTTCCGGCACATGGGAGGTTAAAAACTTCGCAGTGAAGGAAGGTAAAGACGAAGGTGGAGAAGGCGGTGATGATAATCCCGGTGGTGAAGTCTCAGAGAACTCTATCACTATCAACGCAGTTGATTTGGGGCTTGAAAACGCTACAGAAGTAGGCACGCAGACACTCACAGACGGTACGGTTCTTAAATTCGACGGTGGCGGCAATACAAACTCGCCTAAGTATTACAATACCGGTAAGAACATACGTATGTATCCGAAGAACAGCGTAACCATCACAGCAAAGAAGAAAATTGCTTCTGTCATCTTCAATGTTGACGAGTATAATGGAACAACATACAACGCCAGCGGAGATATTTCGGCTAATCCCGGCAGCGTAAATACAGCCGGTAAGGTTGTTACAATCAGCGCAGTCAACAATGCAAGTACCGTTATTACAAACACTTCAACCCAAACCGGCGCAACGAGCCAAATCCGTATAGTCTCTCTGACTATCAACTACGCAGAATAACGGTTATATACACCTTATTAATAATAAAGTGGGAAATCCATTCCGGGTTTCCCACTTTTTTTGTTTGTGAATGTGTCTTAGAACAAATTAATTTAGTACTATGGCTTAGTACTCGAGTAATTCTGCTTTAGTACTCGAGTATTTCAGGTGTAGTACTCGAGTATTTCAGGCCTGATTACTCGAGTATTTCGGCTTCAGTACTGGAGTATTTCGGCTTTAGTACTGTGCCGTTTCGGCCACTTTTAGGAGCTTGCAATCCATACGATACGGCTACTTCAATACGGGGAAAGTAGTCAGCCGCAGTGTTGTACTGCCATAGGGAACAAGCTCAATGAATGTGTCGCTACCCTCTTCTGCGACAACGGTTTCGGGCAGAGACGGTGTGAAGCGCCCGTCAATCAAGGTCCATCCGCTGACACCGGCGACAGGAACGGAAACGGTAACAGGACTGTTGCCTGGGTCGAACGGGAAGCCGTTGACCTTATGATGCTTCACTTTTATCTTGTCGAGCTTGTCTGCCTTCAAGGCATAATTCCACTTGCCGGCTGGAATCATGCTCCAGCTCTTGAAGTCGGGATTGCCAGACACCTTGCCCGCAAGGTTGTCATAAACGAGAGTATCTTCCTCTACCGTGGCTGCTATAGGATAAGAATAGAGTATCGGCCCGCGCTCCACATACATTCCTGAAGACTGATTCCCGCAAACCTTCAGCTCCATAGGGAGCGACACTGTAAATACTTCGCCGGACTTCCACTCCTTGCTCACGGTCTTGAAGCCATGGGCGGCAGACGCACACCATTGCGGTATGCGATATGTGAAATCCATTTTTTGCTTTCCCTTTATCTCTTTCCCATCCTTGAAGAACGTGAATACGAAATCAATCTTCTCCTCAAACGGATAGTTGGTCTTCTCTTCTACCCTGACCGTCACGCCATTGTCAAGACCATACACTACCGAACTCGGACCATACAGGGCAGCGACCGGCTGACCGTGCGCATCCTTCATCCACATCCTCGCCACATAGTTGGGCATATATCTGTGAAGATTGCCTATGCAGCACTCCGTCTCGTGGATAGAACGGTATGCCATCCACGTAAGCCCGTACTTGAACTCGTTATGGTTTGAGTTTCCTGTGGCGATGAACTGATTGGGACATGAGAAATACTGCATACTCTTGAAGTCCTTTGTTATGGCCCCAAGCGCAGCGTTGAACATCGCTTTCTCTATCCTGTCAGCCCACTGTGCGTCGCCCGTAGCCATAAGATAGTAACCTACGGTCCATGTATAGTCGCTGATGTCGCACGTCTCATGGCTGGCAAGCTCGTCATTCCCCGCCAGTCCCTCTGAACTGGAATTCACGCCGTCGGCAAGCATATTCGCCTTCTCCATCTTGTAGTCGGCATGGAGTGCCGCCTGCAGATACTCCTTCTTGCCGGTATATTCGTAAAGAAGCATCGGCACTTTCATAAGTTCGTTCATGGTCACGCCGTGCATATGGAACTCCTCGTCGTCCAGACAGTTAGCCTGTGTCAGCTCCGCACCGTTCTGCGCCCACGCCTCCTCGGCAAGAGCAAGCAGTTGCGGGTTCTTTGTTATGGAGTATGTCCACAGTATGCCTTCCACGTTCACCACGAAACGGTTCCGTCCTATTTCCTCCACCGAATACGACAGGAAGTTCTTCTCGAGAGCCTGCGGTATGCGCTTGTCGCCCGTAGCCTCGTAGTATGCTTTCATGGCACGGAAGAACACGGCAAAAGGCCACGCCATGGATTTCGTCTCCGGACCAAGCCTTCCCTCGGGTCGGTCGTAAGAGTCAATACGAAGCTGTGTCTCTATCTCCTGTCTGACACGCTTGACCCATGCCTGCGCCTTCGGGTCCTCGGAAACCTCAGCCGTGAACCGTGAGTTCTTCTTCATCACGCTGTCAACATCTGCAGGATTGTATGGCGTGCCTTTTTTCGCCGGAAGCGGGTGTGCGAGAACCCAGTCCACGTTAGCCCTTGCAATCTCAAGAATCCCCTCGTCATCAAGCAGATAGCCGAGGCGCGTCAGACCGTCAACATAATAAGCCGTCTGCTCATAACGCCACCAGTCAGCCCCCCTGTTTTCCGAGTCACGCTCAAGCTCACCGACCCATAGCTTTGAATCAAAAGGATAGGACATTGCCTCAGGATGGCTTGTCAATCCGTTGTTCTGGCGTTCGAGTATCTCCCTCAGCCAGCCCTTTGGAGTTATGTCCTTGTGGAACCCGTCTGTAAAGACTGCATACGGCGGCATTGGAACGGCGGCACTTTTTGCCATATGAGTCTCGTCATTACCTGCCGTGCCGGTCATGGCTACAGTCAGAAATGCAAACAATAAAGTTTTTCTCATAATTATTATTGATTATAGATTTTGTATAAATTGTAATAGGTCAAACTATGCAGCTTGTCTTATGCAAAGATAATGCAAATCGAGTGCAGAAGCTCCAAGCTCGCTTGGGAGTTATGCTGAGATGCAGCTTGTCTTATGCAAAGATACTCATAATTCCAAACAAGAAAAAAATAAAGCAAAGAGTATTTACGGTATTTTTTATCTATTTTTTCATCTGTTAATAATGTATGCCAAACGTTCTCGCATCCCATTCCGACCATGAGGAACGGCTCTTTAACGAAGCGCATTACAGGCGGCATCGCAAAAAAAAACTATAATATTTGGTGGTTAAATGAAAATGTCGTAACTTTGCACCCTGAGTTGGAATAATTATACAATATCAATAATATAAATTAAAGAATAAAATGAAAAAAGGTATTCACCCAGAAAACTATCGCCCCGTCGTATTTAAGGATATGTCCAACGGCGATATGTTCCTTACAAAGTCTACTTGCAAGACTAACGAAACAGTAGAATTTGAAGGCGAAACTTACCCGGTGGTAAAGATTGAAATCTCAAGTACTTCTCACCCGTTCTATACTGGTAAGAGCAAACTTGTTGATACAGCAGGTCGTGTTGATCGCTTCATGAACCGTTACGGTAAGTTGAAGAAGTAATACATATAACACACCAATTACGGAATATAAAAGTGCGGTCGGGCGTAGTTGCATATATGTCGGGTTGCACTTTTTTATTTTTCACACACCCTTTCCTTATATTATGAACAAACTGAAACTGTTATTTTATTTCCTTGTCCTTGCTCTCGCGTTTCCTGCTTGTAGCGGAAGCGACGACGATGACAATGATGATGGCGGAGGCGGTCAAGTTCTGCCATCCAACGTGAATGCCAATATCCCGGCTGACGAAAAAGCAGTGACGAGACTGGAGTTTCCGAAACTGAAGGGCGGCAACAATGTCGTGCTGGTATATCGTGTCAGCGACAACAGCAGCTATGACCGCGACCGCGTGAACTACTGCGTGGAATGGGATTGCGACAAAAAATCGCAGCGTTGGTCGTGCTATCAGATGCACAGCGGATATACGGGAGAATCCAATAGGGTAGTGGAAGGGTATCTCTTCGACAGTCAACTGCCATCGGGGGCTTACTGGACAACTGATTATTTCTACGGGTCGGGCTACGACCACGGACATATATGTCCTAACGCCGACAGGAAATACTCCTACGATGCCAATTATCAGACATTCTATCTCACGAATATGCAACCGCAATACCGTAAGTTCAACGGCTTCAGTACAACAGGCTCGGATCAGGGACGAGGCCTTTGGCTAAGACTGGAGGAACGGCTCAGGGGCTGGACGCCAACGGCTGCGACCGACACGCTGTATGTATGCAAAGGCGGAACAATAGACCGCGAGAGCGACATCATCGGCAGAATACAGGGCAAACTAATCGTGCCGAGGTATTTCTTCGTGGCTTGTCTGATGAAAAACTCGCAGGGCTATAAGGCTATCGGCTTTTATATGGAGCAGAAAAACGAGTGGGCGACGAACGCAAATCTTGCCGATTATGCTATGACAATAGATGAGTTGGAGGAGAAAACAGGCATCGACTTCTTCTGTAACCTGCCCGACAAAATTGAAAACGACAGGGAAAGCACCATGTCTCCGAGAGCCTGGGGGCTGTAAAATATAGTGAGGTTGTGAAGTAAATATTAAAGCCCAATCGCATTCTGAACGGATTCCGATTGGGCTTTTGTTATAACATTATACGTATAATACTATTGTTTGGCTGGGACTTTCAATCCGCGCACCGGCCTCTCTGTTGCATTCTTGCCTCTGCTGCTTGACCCGAAAGCTTTGCTATGGCTCTTGGCACCGTACCAATAGTCGTATCCCCAGTCGAAATCATTCCAATTTGGTGATGAAATATGGCGCAGGCGGAAGTCGATAGCGTTGTCGCCATCATAGATCGTGCCTGTGAAATAGTTGTCGCTCAGGCGATAGTCATAAATGTCATACGTCCAGTCGTCTTCTATGAGGTAGACGCGTATCACTCCGTTGTTCACAGTCCAGCGGATATGGTTGGCCACATAGTCCCACGGTGCACGGCTGTAATAATCAACCCAATAGCCATCGCCCGAAGAATAGCGATACGGGTCGCGCAAGAAACAAATCTCTGTGCGCGTAGCATCGTATGTTACTCCGTTCCAGGTGGAGGTTACATACATATTGCCTTGCCACGTTCCTTCGAGAGTATAAGCGATATCATCATCTTCGTCACAGCTTGTAAGTGTGAATGTGGTTGCTGCGAAGAGCAACATCATCATCATAGTAGTTAACTTTTTCATATTCGATGTTTTTTTTGTTATTATTCTGTTTTATATTTGCAAAGATAATGCAAGTCGAACGCAATGGAGCTTGCTCTATATTGCTGAGATGCCGCTTATCTTCTGCAAAAATAGTAAATTAGCTCCGTTCTTGCAAAAAGAATTCACATATTATAATATAGGGATTTCCCTAAAGCAGAATGAAAATACCCTATCGGCAATGGCTGCGAGACTTGGCAGGGGCAGAGAGAACGCCGTCGCGGTGCAAAATTATTTTAATAAAGGCAATGGTTTTCTTTTATATCGGCAAAAATGGTTATCTTTGTTTCGGTAAAGACAATTACAGACAAGTATATATAATCAACGAGAAAGAATAAGAACAAAATGAGAACCGTTTACGAATTTACTGTAAAAGACAGAAAAGGAAAGGGAGTGTCGCTGAAAGAATACTCCAACGAGGTGTTGCTCATAGTGAATACCGCCACTCGCTGCGGATTCACCCCGCAATATGAAGAACTGGAGAAACTGTATGAGAAGTACCATTCGCAGGGTTTCAACGTGCTCGACTTCCCATGCAACCAGTTCGCGCGGCAGGCTCCTGGTACAGACGAGTCGATACATGAGTTCTGCAAACTGACATACGGCACGGAGTTCCCGCGCTTCAAGAAGGTAAAGGTAAATGGTAAGGACGCCGAACCGCTGTTTCTCTTCTTGCAGGAGCAAAAGGGGTTTGCCGGATGGGATGCTAATCATGAGCTTACTCCGGTGCTCGACGATATGCTGAGCAAAGAAGACCCCGACTATAAGAGTAAGCCGGACATTAAATGGAACTTCACCAAATTCCTTATCAACAAGAAGGGACAGGTGGTTGCCCGCTTTGAGCCGACGGAGAGCCTCGACAAAATCGCAGCTCAGATAGAGGAACTCTTAAAATAAAATCACCTCCACATCGTGGAGATAGATGGAAACAGACAATATATAATAGGTGTAGAATTATGGAGAATAGAGAACATATTCGCTGTTTGATTATAGGCAGCGGACCGGCCGGATACACAGCGGCGATATATGCAGGCAGGGCAAACCTGGCTCCTGTGGAGTATTGCGGGTTGCAGCCCGGGGGGCAGTTGACGCAGACAACAATCGTGGAGAACTTTCCCGGATATCCCGATGGGGTAGATGCCAACCAGATGATGATGGAGCTGAGACAGCAGGCCGAGCGTTTCGGGGCTGACTTGCGCGACGGCGTGATAACGAAGGCAGATTTCAGCAAGCGCCCTTACGTGCTGACAACAGACCGTGGTGTGGAGCTTGAAGCCGATACGGTGATAATTGCAACCGGTGCCAGCGCGAAATATCTTGGACTGGATGACGAGAAGAAATACAATGGTCAGGGCGTGAGTGCGTGCGCTACCTGCGACGGATTCTTCTATCGCAAAAAGGTCGTTGCCGTTGTCGGCGGAGGCGATACTGCCTGCGAGGAGGCCACATATCTGGCACAGTTGTGCGCTAAGGTATATATGATAGTGCGCAAACCCTACTTGCGCGCGTCGGACATCATGAAGAAACGTGTGTCTGAAAACCCGAAGATTGAAATTCTTTACGAACACAACACGCTCGGACTCTTTGGCGAGAACGGTGTCGAGGGAGCGCATCTCGTGAAGCGTAAGGGTGAGCCTGACGAGGAACGTTACGACCTTCCGATAGATGGTTTCTTCCTTGCCATCGGACACAAACCCAACACCGATGTGTTCAAAGATTATCTCGAACTTGACGAGACCGGATATATCAAGACTGTGGCAGACACGCCGCGCACCAACGTTCCCGGTGTTTTTGCTGCCGGCGACTGTGCCGACCCGAACTACCGGCAGGCCATAGTGGCAGCCGGAAGCGGTTGTAAGGCCGCTCTCGAAGCCGAAAGGTATTTGCAGACATTATAGGGAAGATAAGAGAGGAGGAGAGAAAAAAAAGGAGAGAGAATACCAACATAAAGGCATTCTCTCTCCTTACTTCCTACCTTTTACTTCTAAATATTGCATTTCTCAATCCTCATTTCTCAAATCTCATTTCTCAATCCTCAGTCCTCGAAGTACGTTTTCCCAAACTTAAATTCGTAAAAAAAGCTTTCCAAACGTTGAGGTCATAACATATTCTCCGCCGTATAAACCAGAGTTCTCTAAAGAGGACAATGAGGCTATAATAAAGGCAATAAACGAAGCTAATCCCGACCTCCTGTGGATTGGAATGACTGCTCCGAAACAGGAGAAGTGGGCGTATGAACACTGGGACGAACTGAATATTCACTGTCATGTGGGTACCATCGGTGCGGTGTTCGACTTCTTTGCGGGCACTACTAAACGTGCTCCGTTATGGTGGCAGCAGCATTCTTTGGAATGGCTGTATAGATTGATAAAAGAACCCAAACGAATGTGGCGCAGGTATCTCATCGGTAATGCGTTGTTTCTTTGGAATATGATGAAAGAGAAGTTTTTCCGCTAAGCCACAGACCGACGAAAGTGGATAGCCCATTGAGCATAAGCAATTCGTAGCCGAACTTATAGCCGGTGAATGAGAATATCAGCGAGTCGATAACGAAACACAGTATTGGCGAAGCAACAGCGATGTAAGGCACGAGTTGGTCGCATACGGCACGACGGGTGAGCAGTCCGAAAGCGAAAAGGCCGAGCAAAGGGCCGTAAGTATAAGAACACAAAGTATAGATTGCATCAATCACGCTGCTTGAGTTTACAGCGTTGACTATAAGGATTATTGCCACAAACACAACGGACATTCCGATGTGGACACGACGGCGCAGACATTCGTCTGCGCCGTTTTCTTTTATATCAACGCAGTAGCTGGTGGTCAATGCCGTAAGCGCAGAGTCGGCACTTGAAAACGATGAGGCTACAATGCCGATGGTGAAGAGTACCACAACGCCCTGACCGAGGTAGCCGGATGCCGCAAACATCGGCATCAGCTCATCGCCGGCAGCGGGCAACGCAATGCCTTCTTTCGTGGCAAGCATCATGAGCAACACGCCAAGAGTGAGGAAAAGGAGATTTGTCGGCACAAAGGCGAATCCGTAGGTGCACATATCTTTTTGTGCCTCGCGCAAGGTCTTGCACGTCAGGTTCTTCTGCATCATGTCCTGATCGAGCCCCGTCATGACAATAACAATGAAAATTCCGCTAACAAATTGCTTCCAAAAGTTTTGCTTCGACACCCAGTCATCGAACACGAATATGCGGCTATGACTGTCTGCGGCCACCGCTTTGACGGCTTCGACAGGTGACATTCCAAGCTCAACCGACACATTATATATAATAAGGAGTAGGGCGAGGAACATACAGATGGTCTGGAACGTGTCTGTCCAGACCAGCGTTTTGATGCCTCCGCGCCGTGTATAGAGCCAAATCAGAGCCACCATACATACCACGGTAGCCACAAACGGCACACCAAGAGGTCCTAATACGAAGCGTTGGAGTATGAAGCAAACGACATAGAACCGCACGGCTGCGCCTGTCATCTTCGATAACAGGAAGAACGAGGCCCCTGTTTTGTAGGCTTTTTGCCCCAACCTGCGTTGCAGATACGTGTATATCGTTGTGAGATTCAGCCTGTAATAGACCGGCAGAAGTAAGAAGGCGATAGCGAAATAACCGATGATGAATCCTAAACAGGTCTGTATATAAGTCATGTCAGTGGACATAACCATTCCCGGGACGCTCACAAACGTAACGCCGGAGATAGACGCTCCCACCATACCGAAGGCCACCATATACCACGGTGAGTGCAGGTTACCGCGATAGAAAGTCTCGTTTGTCGCCCTGCGTGATGTAATCCTGCTGAACGCCATCAGCGCGGCAAAATACGCCAGTATCGTTATCAGTATAATCATAGCGCGAAGGTACTACTTTTTCCGCATATAAATTGATAATTTGGCGTTGTATTTCTGAAATATTATGCGTATCTTTGCAAGGATATGAAACAGAAAGAAGCATTGATATCACTGCATAATACCGAAGAGCAACTGTTTGTGCAAATCAAGCAGATGCTGGACAACGCACGCAGGCACATCGCCAGAACGGTGAATTCCACTACTGTTGAGGCTTATTGACAGGTAGGCAAATACATCGTAGAGTATGAACAACAGGGGAATGTGCGTGCCGAATACGGAAAAGGGGTTTTATATCATGAAATTGAAAATTTATATTCTTTACGGCTATTTTTTCTGCTTGTTATAATCGTCTTTAGAAACAGCAGAATATCAATCGCTATGTTCATGCGTACTACAGCGACAATGCCGAGATCATGATGGAACTGGAAGGCATCGACATGATGTTCGCTGACCAGAAATCCATGATTATGCCAGTCAAAGAGTATCGAGAGTACATGAAGGAGCGTAAGAGAGGGGCTAAAGGTGGCAAGCAGAAGTAATCTCTGTTTTCCTTTTTACCCTCCTGTCTATGCCGCAGCAATAGTCAGACAGATGCAAGAGAAACATTCCATCATCTAACGTTCCCATAATGGTGCATGTGGCACAATCTGGGAACAATTAACCCACTGACCTTTGGCGTAATTGCTGAAAGTCAGTGGGTTTGCTTGAACTTTTGGAAATCTATTGTAGTTCAGTTAACTAGAAGATTCTAACTTATCATCATAATAAAAATGATAAAAGCTATAATTATTGCAGCGGTTCCACTCCAAGTAAGTAGCATTATAGAAAAGAACTCCAAAAAATAGATTTTTTCAGACCCATACACAATAAAATCCTTTTTTTCTTTACGACTATAGCCGTCGTCAATGGTTGGATAGACTCTCTCTGAACTAATTCTCCAACAGGCACAAGGTATTAGAGGAACCCCCAATGTGAAAAACTCATATTGGGCAGTTGAACGAGTTCGTGAATCGTATCTAAAATCACCAAATAACGAGAAGCCAATTCCGTTGTATGTACTAAAAGAGTCATTCGGCTTCTTCCCATCAAATCGAGGTGATGTTTCTATATTTATATGCCCCTTCCACCACCAAGAAAATGCAAAGACTGCTAAGGAAATATTAAGCGAAATACAAGCAATAAATAAATCCTTATCAATTAATCCATAGAAGTTAAGGACAAATGGCGAGAATGCCAATATGAAACATGTTAGAATAGCAATAACCTTTTTCATATTAGTCCCTATCATAATGGTTTTCAATATAATTATCATTCTTTCCTATAGCCAAAAGAATGATAATCATCAACAATGGTGTTGCAAGAAGACTCAAAAGAACCCAAACTACAACACTGCGATTGCGTTTCTGTGCCATCACGGCAACAAGAACATACAAACCAACAGTTATACCAATGAAGAACAACAAACCAACGATAGCAATTATAACATACAGCCCTTCATTTCCCTCTGACTGTACATGGTCATAGCCGTATCTGCCTAATGTATAGTCATCAATAGACTCCGGTTCTTCTTCTACATTATAATCTTTAAGCTTGAATTTTATCTTGAAAGAAGGCGAACCACCTGGCATATTTTCCGACTTATAATAATGATAGTTGCGGCTATGCTCATAAGCTGGAATATCAAGTTTCCTTGTCATTCCAGAGGCAATATTCACACGTCTGGTAAACTCTTTATAATCCAGTTCGTTACCAGACATATCAAGATAGGTAATCAGGAATACCACATTCTTGACTTCCTCACTTGAATTGTTCTTTAATGCCAATGTACCTTCACTATCAAGCCAGCCTTGTTCATAGGAAACCATAGTGATGTCTTTCTCAAAATCCTTGTTCGCTGCAAGAGCAACCACCGAAAGTAAAATGCTTAATAGGACGATTGTAAGTCTTCTTGTTACCATATCTTTGAGTTTTGTTATTTGTTTAAATTACATTGTTTTACACTGTTCTTTGTTCACGACTCTGTCCCTGAACAACCGCATATTGGTGAAGTTGCGTGAGATATTCTGCACAAGTTCCAGATAGTTGTCGCTACCATCTTCCCATTTGTGATAGAAGGGCTTTATCGAGACGCAGTTCTCATGCTCAAAGACTGTGTTGAGCAAAGTATTGTCAGAGTTGCCGCAGGAGTGCCCCATGATTAGCACTTGGAATGGGGCCGACATCAGGAACTCCAGCATATCATGGTAATGCCTTGTTTCCAGATATCTTACTGACTTTACATTCCTCAACAGCTCATTGTCGTTTCTGTCAAGAATGTCCTTATAGTTCTTGTCAAGTTCATCACCATAACCAAAGATGATGTTCTTTGGATGCTCCAAGTCACCATGAATATAGTTGAATTCAAGGTTGAAGTTGCCGTACATCTTAGCGGTTGCTGTGTAATTGAAGCTAAGTAGCATGATTCGCCCTGGAATCAGCTTGTTTCGCTCTTCATAATTGTATTCCACCTCTTCAAAGCTCTTAATATCAAGCCCTATGTTCTCCATTGCTTTCTTTCTCCCTTCCGTTGAGAAATCAGCAGGGTCGAAGAACTCTATCATGGCATCATGCAACTTCTTCTTGTATTCGTTTGCCCCGATGCTGCCGAGGTATTCCACCAGCCTCTCCTGAAGATATGCCAACTGGTCATTCAGTTCCTTTACGGTATACCCGCAGTCTGTGCTTTCCGCACATTTTTTCAGCAATTGATAATAGTCGTTCTCAATATCAACCCAGCCTCTTGTTTCTATTGATTGGAGAATTGTCTCAAAGAATTTAGAATACGTCACAGAAAAATCATCTGTATTTTCCTTTATCGCACTTATAATCTCAGTTGGTGGGTATTTCCACTCCCTTGTCATCAAATCCCTAAATGAATGAAAGAAGAAGAAATTAGACCAACTAGCACAATCTTTTGTGTTCTTTATCTCCAACTTGCATAAGCAATCTTCCGAGATAGGGGCATGCTCTGTCAACATGGCATTCAATCTCCTTTCCCAATACCAGTTTATGAAATCCATATAACTGGTTTTGAGACCATGAGCCATGTCAAAACCGTTTCCTATGATAACGAGTCGATTCATTTTCGCCCATTCTTAGTTTTATGCCACACCACCATATCTTTGACTAACATAGTTGTAAATGGTATCTCGATAGTAGTTTATACTTTCTTCGCTATAACTCTCTGGAAGTTCTTGCCACAAAACATCACGTATGGTAATGATAAGAGTAGCACGAGTCGTTGGCTTATCAAATGGATGATCCATACCAGCCAACTGTTCCTTTATTTTGGCAAGCAACTCTATGGCTACATCCTTCAGCTTCTTGACTTCTGTCTTTGACAGATTGTCTTTCAATAGGAGGTCGTAGAGCGAGAGCTCCTCATCACTCTTGAATCCTTCTCGTACATAACGCTTCTCTTCTTCGCTGAGAGATTGAGACAGATGCATCAACTCCTCAAAGGTCTTCTCTATCGTTGCGCGATTCTGCTCCTGGTTATACGCTTGAATAATCTCCTGATACTTTTCGTAAAAGTTAATTCTGGACGGATTCTCTGCTAATAGTCGAGCCAGACGTTCCTGAAGTAAGTCTTGAATGTCTCTTAGTACGAGATTCTTGTCTTCACGCTTGGCAAACTCTCTTCGCAATAAATCGAAGTCGATACCGCTGATGTCAAATCTACGTCCACCACCATCAGCAACCATCATAGCATTGGAATCTATTTCAAGATGCTCATTGACAATATCATTGATTGCTACACTCAGGTCTGTGATGTCCGCGTGCTTACGTTTTTTCTGCAATTCCTTGTATATGGCTTCCAAAGCATCCTTCTTTTTACGCATATCTTTAGTTATATCTTCACGATCGAGATATTTCCAAAGATTGAGCAAAGAAGTTGCAAATGTACAGAACGACTTACGGGTTTCAATAGTATCACATAGTAGGTTCGCTGCCTTCTTCAGAAGGGATAGCTTCTCAAACGACATGGCATCAATGAGTTCCTGTAATTCAAAACCTTTTTCATGCAGGAATGTTTCCGCTGTCGCAATGATTTCCCAAACATTCTTTATCAGTTCTTCCTTGTTGACTGTAGGGTCGTTGCCGCCGTCTCCGCCATCAGGATTAGCTGTATAGTCAGCCAGCGCCTGGCGGAGTGCTTTCACAATACCAATATAGTCAATCACAAGACCATTCGACTTACCTTCTGCCACACGGTTTGCACGGGCAATGGTCTGCATTAGGGTATGCGCCTTCATGGGCTTGTCAATATAAAGGCATGACAACGTCTTCACATCAAAGCCTGTCAGCCACATGGCACATACAAAGACCACCCGCAGTTTGCCGTCGGCATCCTTGAACTCCTTGTCAAGCTCGCGTTTCTCCATCTTCTCACGATGTGGAGTGATGTCGAGTCGCCATTTCTTGAATGTCTGGATCTCGTTCTGCTCCTGGGATACAACAACTGCCATTTCGGTTTCTTCCATCCATTGCAGTTTGCGCTTCATCTCCTGCACTTCCTGTTGCCAAGGATCTTGCTCAATACGCTTTCGCAGAGCTTTGATCTCCTTCTGCCAGTATTCTTGCACATAGTTATACATCCTTACGCAAGTTACCTTGTTGAAGCTCACCATCATAGCCTTGCCACTTGTCCAGAGGTCACTATAATGGCGCACAAAGTCCTGAGCCACAACCCTTAGACGTTTTTCGGCTGTCAGCAGATGCACTTCCTGAGCAAATTCACGTTCCAGTTTTGCTTGCTGTGAAGGATCAAGATCCTCTTCATCCAATCGTGCAGCAATCTCTGCATTTATCTCGGGATTCTTCAGTTCCTGCAACTTCTCGCCACGATTTTCGTAGTAAAGGGGTACAGTTGCCTTATCCTCTACGGCACGTTTAAAGTCATAGACCGAAACATACTGTCCGAATGTACGAGCTGTGATATTATCATCCCTGAGCAGCGGTGTTCCAGTGAAACCGATACGGTTTGCCGTTGGCAGCATGTGCATGAGGTTGTCGGCAAAGACTCCGTTCTGCGTACGGTGTGCTTCATCACTCATCACTATTATGTCATGATCTGGATAGACAGGCTCGGCATCAGCCTTGTTGAACTTCTGTATCAACGAGAATATGAATGAAGGATTGCCTTGCAGTTTCTGCCGTAGGTCATCACCGCTATGGGCGATGAACTGCTTGGCTTTCAATCCACCCAACAGTCCGCAATTCTCGAAGGTGTCACTTATCTGTTTGTTCAATTCGTCGCGGTCGGTCAGTACAACTATCGTTGGGGAGCCTTCAAACTTACGCCTGATTTTCTGAGCCAGGAATACCATCGAATAGCTCTTGCCAGAGCCTTGCGTATGCCAGAACACACCCAGTTTACCTTTCATCGCCTCACGATGGCGATACATTTCCACTGCTTGATTCACACCAAGGTACTGATGGTTACGTGCCATAATCTTCACCGTCGAGCCACCGCTATGGTCGAAGAGAATGAAGTTTTCAAGCAAATCCAGCAGGTTCTCTTTTTTACAGATACCACGCAGCATAGTTGGCAATTCGATATTGCCGTGATCCAACTCTGTCAATCGTTTCCACTCATGGAAGAACTCCCACTTTGACCCTACCGTACCCACACGGCTTTCCATGCCATTGCTCAGCATGATCATGGCATTGTGATGGAACAAATGCGGTATGGTGTCAAGGTAGTCGCGATAGTTGTCTGTATAAGCATTCTGTATGTCCTGGTCATGATTCTTCAGTTCGATGAAGATGACAGGAAGACCATTTACGAAGCACACTACATCTGCTCTGCGCTTGTGGATAGGTCCTTTTATCCATAGTTCCCTTACGGCAATAAACTCATTGTTATCCACATTGGCAAAGTCTATAACCTTGGCACGTACCTGCTCCGTCTCTCCATTGGGCTTCAGGCGAGTAACTGGCACACCATCACGCAGATACTGGTACTTCTCTTCGTTTATCTGCATCAGCGTCTGCGAACTCATGTAGCTGGTCATGCGCTCTATGGCTTCTGCCAACTGCTTGTCGGACATCCATGGATTCAGACGTTTCAAGGCCAGGCGAAGGTGACGGGTGAGCACCACCTCGCTTTGAGTATTACGTCCAAGTGTTCCTTGTTCGCCAAGCACCTCATTGTCGAAAGCATACACAGACTTCCAGCCAAGCACTTTTTCCAAGAGTTCGGCTGTCGATTTCTGTATGAGAAGGTCTTCGCTATAGTCTTTTGCCATAGTTCTTATCTGTTGTTTTTTTTATTTTTGTTTCAGTAAGTTACGCTAAAGAAGCGTGGAGCAACCTCGTCTTTCTCAGTCTCAGCTATCCCTGTTCGTCAAGCGTTAGCTTGTCGTTAACTTCATTGCTGTTTCCACATCCAGTGCGCAGATGGCAGCAGCAAGGCTGTTGAGGTTATGGAAACGTGCATAATCGCTATCCCCATTCTGGTCTTCCTGCCATGGTGCAAGAATGAGAAGAGTGCCGGCCACGCATGCCTCGAAGCGGCTTTTCTCTGGTTTCCAGTACTGCCCGATGGGTTTATCTTGTATTATTGGTGTCCGCTAAAGTTTTTTGCTTGTAATAAAATTAGGCTGAATCCCTC
>ERZ779852.421-NODE-421-length-46973-cov-5.435270_pt1 | contig 46973 bp, 38 predicted proteins | sample MGYA00511559_ERZ779852 | MGnify/ENA primary metagenome ERZ779852 (study PRJEB29588, sample SAMEA2157977) | human gut metagenome | biome: human gut; feature: human-associated habitat; material: faeces | place: Denmark | collected 2008/2010 ...
TTTTTTGCTCCCTTCCCTTTTGAGGGAAGGTTGGGATGGGTGTTATCCCGTAAGGGAAAAAATTGGTTCAACCACTATCAATATTCGTAATAAAATTTAATTTCCTATTTTCAAAGGGTTGTCAAAACACTAAAAATAGTTTAAAATAAAACTTGTTAAACTATTGACAAAATAATGTGTGAGTGCTATGATGTAGATAATTAAAGCGATATCTCTTTAACACTGAAAATTCAATTAAACCTGATATGCAACGGCGTATATCAGCACCACAGAAAGGCATCGAAGCCCAGAAACTTTTTACAGAGTTTTTGGGCTTTTTTATTGCTTATGATCTGCGTGGATTTTCGGACGTTACCTGGAGTTGTGGCCCAGTTAAGGGCTCTAGGGCCTTTATATGGGTCTCTCCCGGCGGCGGTTTTACAACTGCCGGAAAAAACTTACGAAAAGGAGTCGTTTCATAATGGAAAACAAGCAAAATAAGGGCGGCGGTTTAAACAAGAGCTTGAAACTCATCTTTGTTTATACAGTTGCTACGGGTTCAATTTTTACGTTCGTAAACTATTGGGATTCTGTCTTTTACGGATACTGCGGAAGCGGTACATTCCTTGCATTTGCACTGATGACAGTGGCTATTCTTCCGGTAGCCCTTGTATACAGTGAACTGGCATCTCTGTTCCATACATCAGGCGGAGAGCTGATCTATAACACAGTTGGTATCAACAAGCACGTAGGTTTCCTTGCTTCCTGGCTGATCATGGCAGCGTGGATCTCTGTTCCGCCGGCTGTTGTTATGGCGATCATGACATGGGTAAATAAGACCTTTGCCCTGGGACTTGGAACATGGCAGATGGTAGGCTGTGCAGCGGTTCTTTTAGTACTGTATTTCTTTATGAGTATCCAGAATGTACAGTTCTTAGTTAAGGCTCAGGCAGGTATGTTGTTCTGCAACATTACCGTTACAATTTTAACAGGATTTATCCTTCTGTTCTCCGGTCACTGGCATATTTCAAATTTTGGAAATATTTTCCAGTCTACTCTGGACTCCGTATATGGTATTCCTGGATGGGTCATTGGCATGGCACTTCTGATCACACCATACTTCGGATTTGAAACAGTACCTCAGATGGTTGAGGAAGGTGACTTCCCGATCAAGAGTTCCAAGAAAGCAATCTGCGGTTCCATTTTAACCTGTGGCTGCATTTATGTGTTCTATTATTTCTGCGTAGCAGGTCTGGATGGATTAAAGGATGTGTATACAAACTTTGCACAGGATGGTTTCTTAACCATTGCTACCATGCAGAATGTACTGGGCTGGACATTCTGGCCGATCATTGTAGGTATCCTTTCCTGCCTCTTAGGTATGGGCGCTTCCTTACTGGGCTTCTGGATGTCTACCGTCCGTATGCTGTACTCTATGGCAAATAAGAACTTCCTGCCAAAGGTATTCGCAGCTGTAAACAAAAATCAGCAGCCAATGCTTCCAAACGTATTCCTGCTGGTATTATCGCTTATCTTTATCGTACTTCAGAACTCCTCAGACTTTATGAGCGCGTTCTTCAACCTGATGAGCTTTGGCTGTGCATGTGCATATGCGCTGACTATGATCTCCGCAGTATGTATTCATAGAAAACATCCAGACTGGAAGAGTTCCAACACCGTAAAGGGCGGTGATGCGTTCCGTCTCTTTGCAATGTGTATCGCAGTTGCTATCGCATTCTTCTGTACACTGGGACAGGGAATTGATTCCTGGATCTGCTTTGGCGTATATCTGGGTGTAGGTGTTGTGATCTGGCTTTGGATGGTACTTGTAAACTGGAAGAAACATCCGGTAGAGATCGAGACTCCGGATGGTATCCAGAAGTTCTAAAAGAAAGTTGAGAAAAGTTTAAATGACATGGCAGACATGCCTGGATAAAGAAGGAGCATAAAAACATGTCTGATACAAAAAATACAGAAAATGAGTCTGGCGGACTGAAGAAAAGTCTTCGTCTGATCTATGTATATGCCATTGCCGCAGGTGCTATTTTCACCTTTATCGGATATTGGGATACCATTTTCTATGAATATTGTGGTGCGGGTACATTTTTAGGATTTATCCTGATGACGCTGTTGATCCTTCCGATTGCTATGGTCTACTGCGAACTGGCACCGTTGTTTCCAAGGGCAGGAGGAGAGCTGATCTACAATACAGTAGGTATTAATAAACATATTGGTTTCTTCTCTTCCTGGCTGATCATGGCAGCCTGGATCGCAGTTCCGCCGTCTGCAGTTATGGCCATTGTCCAGTGGATGTTCCATGTACTTCATATCCAAAGCAGCTTCCTTCTTATTGAAGGAGTTGCTCTGGTAGCTCTTATTGGTTATTGTGCTCTGAGCCTGCAGAATGTGGAGATCGCCGGTAAGATCCAGTTGTACATGCTCATGTTTGCCATTGCAGGTTGTATCGTGGCAACGGTAGCCTTCCTGTTCTCAGGAGTATGGAGCTTTGATAACTTTAAGAACTTTTTCTATTCACAGGTGGGCAGCCATTTTGGCATCCCGTCCTGGATCATAGGAATGGCTCTTTTGATCACTCCGTTTTTCGGATTTGAAACAGTGCCGCAGATGGTAGAAGAGGGAGACTTCCCAATTAAAGACTCTAACAAAGCCATCCTCGGTTCCATCGTTTCCTGCGGTGTTGTATATTCCCTGTTTTTCTTCGGACTGGGCGGCATGCCGGTACAGCCTTTGGTAGAAGAAGGGGGCGCAGCTGTTAATGGTTTTCTGGCCATTACCATGATGGAGCAGTTAGGTGGCGGCTGGGGTGTATTTGCAGTGATCTTTGGTATTGCAGCGATCCTTTGTGCCATTGGCACCTGCTTACTTGGTTTCTGGCTGTCAACCGTTCGTCTGATGTATGCAATGGGAGAAAACAATTTCCTTCCAAAGGCATTTACAAAATTAAACAGTCATCAGCAGCCGGTATTACCAAATATCCTGCTTCTCATCATATCCCTGGTATTCCTGCTTTTGCAGAATGCCACCACCTTTATGAATGACTTTTTCAATCTGATGAGCTTTGGCTGTGCCTGCGCATATGCGCTGACGATGATCTCAGCAATGCGGATCCACAAGAAATATCCAAACTGGGTATCACCTTATAAATTAAAAGGTGGAAATTTCACAAGAGTATTAGCTCTTATCATTGCAGTAGTCATCGCTTTCTTCTGTACGTTAGGACAAAGCGCTGGTTCCTGGAAGTCATTTGGAATTTACCTGGGAGTAGGAGTCCTCTTATGGCTGTGGATGGTCCTTGTAAACTGGAAAAAACATCCGGTAGAGATCGAAACAGTGGAAGGCTTAAAGAAGTTTTAGAAACTTAATTTTGAACCTGTACGGGAAACCGTCTGGCATATATAATAACTATAATAGTTAAAACAATAACAATTTTTTATATGTAAAGGAGAATGTAAAATGGCTAAATTGGATGGTAAGGTTGCATTAATTACAGGAGCTGCTGCAGGACTTGGTGAAGGTATTTCTACCGCATACGCAAAATACGGCGCAAAGCTGATCATGGTAGACTTATCTCCAGAAGTAGAAAAGACTGCTGAAAAGCTGAGAAAAGAATACAACGCAGAGATCATTACTGTTGTTGCAAACGTAGCTGACCGCGCACAGATGGATGCAGCTGCTGCACAGGGTGTTGAAAAATTTGGTGAGATCAATGTTGCATGCTGCAACGCAGGTGTATGCCGTCTGGCTCCTTTTGAGGAAATGGATGACAAGACCCGTGATTTCCACATTGATGTAAATATCAAGGGTGTATGGAACACCTGTAAGGCAGTTATCCCATACATGTTAAAGCAGGGCGGCGGCAACATTGTTATCGCTTCTTCTGTAACCGGTGATATCGTTGCTGATGCTGGTGAAGCAGCATACGCTATGACAAAGGCTGCATTAGTTGGTCTGACCAAGTGCCTGGCAGTTGAGTATGCAAGCCGCAATATCCGTGTAAACTGCTCACAGTTAGGATATGCACGTACACCAATGGTTGAGAAGATGGCAGTTGAGTCCAATCCTGAGAACCCAGAGGCAGCTATTGCAGATATCGCTGTAGGTGTTCCTATGAAGCGTCTTGCAAAACCGATCGAAGTTGGCGAACTGTTCGCATTCCTTGGAAGCGACGAATCCAGCTACCTGACCGGATCCCAGATCGTTATCGACGGTGGCAGCACACTGCCAGAGACCATGTCTATTGGTACCAACTAAAAATAACTTGAAAATCAAATAAAACCGCACTATAATAGTAAAGAACTGGAAAAGGGGAGCTGGCAGTCAGTCGGCTGAGAGTGGGATGTGTTTCCCAGACCCGTAACCTGATTTGGATAATGCCAACGTAGGGATATAAAACCGAGGTCTTTTTAGAGTGTGATCTTAGCGGATATGTCTGTTGCAGGCATATCCGCTTTTTCGCGTACAATGAGCCAAAGTCCGCGCTTGCGGGAGACCTTGGCGAATGCCGCGAAAACCGGAAAAATGCGGAGCTTTTTTCCGGTCTCAGGTCTTCCAGGCGGCATATTGGGGGCACCACCTTATGTCGCATAATAAAACGTGGCCTGCAGTAGAACATGTCAAACGTACATTGTATACACTGTGGGAATGCTGAGAAGGGAGAAGACGATTATGAAAACAGCATTAACGATCGCCGGGAGTGATTCCAGCGGAGGCGCCGGTATTCAGGCCGACATTAAGACAATGATGGCAAACGGAGTATTTGCCATGAGCGCGATCACAGCACTGACTGCGCAGAACACAACAGGAGTAGAGGCAATTTTAAATGCCACTCCGGAATTTTTAGGACAGGAATTAGACTGTATTTTTACTGACATTTATCCGGATGCAGTAAAGATCGGTATGGTATCAGACAAAGAGCTGATCTGCATGATCGCGGCAAAGTTAAAGCAGTATGATGCGAAAAATGTAGTAGTAGATCCGGTCATGGTAGCGACCAGCGGAGCGAGACTGATCAGTGAAGATGCTATTGAGACTTTAAAGGCAGAATTATTCCCGCTGGCAAAGATCCTTACACCAAATATACCGGAAACAGAAGAACTGACGGGAATGAAGATCATATCTGCCGCAGATATGGAAGCTGCCGCAAAGAAGATCTCTGAGACATATAACTGCGCCGTACTGTGCAAAGGCGGACATAAGTTAAATGACGCCAATGACCTGCTTTGGAGCGAAGGAAAAGGACGCTGGTTTGCAGGAAAGCGTATTGATAATCCAAATACCCATGGAACAGGCTGTACTTTATCATCTGCTATTGCTTCCAATCTGGCAAAAGGTTTTGATCTGGAAACTTCCGTAGAGCGTGCAAAGGACTATATTTCAGGCGCTTTGGCAGCAATGCTGGATCTTGGAAAAGGCAGCGGCCCTATGGATCATGGTTTTGCCATTGATAATGAATACACGAGGGAGGCAAAGTAAGAATGGAAAAGAAAACTTCCCTTTTTGATAATGGACTGATCTGGTTTGGCGCAGGTGTTTCCCTGGCTGAGATCCTGACAGGTACTTATTTTTCCACCCTGGGATTTGGCCGTGGACTTGCGGCTATCTTACTGGGACATGTGATCGGCTGCGTTCTTCTGTTTTTGGCAGGCGTCATCGGCGGAAACAGCCGTTTAAGTGCTATGGAGACAGTAAAGAGCAGTTTCGGCAATAAGGGCGGACTGTTTTTTGCCCTGTTAAATGTATTACAGCTGGTTGGCTGGACCGCGATCATGATCTATGACGGCGCACTGGCAGCAGGCGGTATCTTTTCTTCCGGACACTGGATCTGGTGCCTGGTTATCGGCGTTCTGATCATTGTATGGATCATGGTAGGTATCACCAATCTTGGAAAGATCAATACCGTTGCAATGACAGCTTTGTTTTTACTGACACTGGTACTGTGCAAGGTGATCTTTTTCAGTGGAAACAGTATTCTTACAGAGCCGGATGACAGCCTTTCCTTTGGTGCTGCTGTAGAACTGGCAGTAGCTATGCCATTATCATGGCTGCCGCTGATCAGTGACTATACCAGAGAGGCAGAAAAGCCGGTAGCCGCAACTGCAGTCAGCGCTGTGGTATATGGTCTGGTAAGCTGCTGGATGTATCTGATCGGTATGGGCGCATCTATCCTCACTGGTGAGTCTGACATCGCCCAGATCATGTTAAAGGCCGGTTTAAGTGTGATCGCCCTGATCATCGTAGTATTTTCAACTGTAACAACTACCTTCCTGGATGCTTATTCTGCAGGTATCTCCAACGAGTCCATTTTCCCACAGTTTAAGGGACAGTATGTGGCAGTAGCTGTTACGGTTGTGGGAACCATTGGCGCTATTGTGTTCCCAATGGATGATATTACCGGATTTTTATATCTCATCGGTTCTGTATTTGCGCCAATGATCGCCATTCAGATCGCAGATTATTTTATTTTACACAGAGACAGAAGAAAAACTGCATTTGATACCAGAAACCTGGTGATCTGGGTCATCGGTTTTGTTCTGTACCGTATCCTGATGAATGTGGACCTTCCTGTAGGAAATACACTGCCGGATATGATCATTACCATTATTTTGTGTGTGATCGCAGGTGCGGTATTACATTGAGGTAACAAACATAAGAAAATCCCCGTGTCTGTACATATTTGTACATAGACACGGGGATTGTTGTTATCTACCTGGAAAAACTATCAGGTGACATGTCTGTTTAGTCTAAATCTGTATCAGGTGGTGCTCAATTCCTTCGCTCTTTAATATAGCTTCTTCCCTCTGATGACAGGTAAAGATGATACACTGGCTGTCCCAGGCACCTGCAAGCCATTTTAAGGCAGTTTTTAAACGGTCATCGTCATAGAGGACGAAACTGTCATCAAAGATCAGTGGCATGGTGCCGCGGTCGCTGATAACCAGCTTTGCTGCGGCAAGACGAACTGCAAGGTAGATCTGGTCCATAGTTCCGCTGCTGACCTGGTCAATAGGCACCAGACGGGTTGGTGTGTTCATAAAGATATTTAAGTTCTGGTCAATGCTCATACTGCGGTAGATGCCGCCGGTAATACCTTCGATCAGTTCAGATGCAGTTTTATTTAAGTAAAGACCAAAAGAGTCGCGGATGGAAGTAGATAAATGGGTCATGGTTTCCTGGGCCAGATCAAGAGCATCTAATTCTTCCTGAATGCGCTCATTTTCTGTCAGAACATGTTTTAACTGCTCTGCCTCATTCTTTTTGGCAGACAGCTGTTCTAATTTCTGTTCCAGTTCCCACTGAAGCCGCTGCTGTTTCTCGATCTCTTCTGATACGCATTCTTCTTTTTCCTGGAGCCTGCTGATATCAGCTGCCATGGTATTTAAGGTATTTTCAGACTGTTCCACAGCCTTGCTTAAACGCAGGAAACCGGCCAGTTTTCCCTCTAACGCTTCCATTGCCTCTTCAGAAATAGAAGGATCCTGCAGATGCTTTGAAAAGATCTCCTGAAGCTGTCTGGTTTCTGTATCCAGCTGCTTTTTAAAATGGCGGCTGCGGACAAGTAGCATACTGCCGGCTACAGCAAACAGGATACCGCAGAGAATGGCTAATAAAGCAGGGATCTTTATAAGAGATCCAGAAAGCTGTAAAAACCGGGGCGCAAATCCTGAAAGCAGGGAAATGGCAGTATTTGGGAATAAGAGGAGGAACAGACCGCTTGCCAGCCCGGGGACTGCCATCAGAAACAGAAAAACAGCTCCGATCGTGCGGGAATGTTTGCTGCAGGCTTCTAAGGCGTTGTTGTAATCCTGGTAGTGTTTCCGGGCTTCTTCTGTATATTTTTCTACAGAGGCCTGATTTTCAAACTGGCTGTTGACCAGGATCTGCCGGCCTTTAGCCGCTTTTTCCAAAAGCACTTCTTTTTCTTTTTGCTTTTTATCCAGATCATTCTTTAACTGTCCCTTTTCCTGGCGCCTGGCTGTAAGGTGGTTGGCATATTCAGGGGCAGAGATCTCCTGCTCGATCTTGCGGATCTCACCAAGAATATTGGCATAACTTTTAGCTGCTTCCGGAACAAAATGGGCTTCCAGCTGCTTGCGCTGGTTTTTTAAATAAGCGCTGGCTTTGGTGATATTTAAAGCAATGCTTCCGGAAGTGTTCAGATTTGCGATATAATTTCGCAGTTCCGAGACCATTCCGCCGTCAGTGGCACATTTTAACTGACCGATACTGATGGTATTGTCATAGGCAGTTTCAGACAGGCCGCAGCGCAGCTTGTCCAATAATGCAGTTGTATTTTCTTCTTCTTTTCCTGAGGTTTCGTTGATCACGCACAGGCGCTTGTCCCCCTTCTGGAAACGGCGCTCAATGCGGTAAACTTCCCCGTCACATTCAACCCGCAGGAAACCTTCATAGACCCCGCTCTGGGTCCAGGGCTGAAATTTGGAATAGGTATCATTTTTAGAAGCGCGGCCCCGCTGGCGCTCAATGCCAAAGAGCATGCCCTTGATAAATGTATGTAAAGTGGATTTTCCGGCTTCATTTTTTCCATAGACTACATTTAAGCCATCTTCAAAGGAAATGTCCCTGTCATGAAATTTTCCAAAGCCGTCAATATGCAGACTGAGTATCTTCATTGGGTCAGCTCCTTTCGTCAGTAGTGTGGAGTAAGGCATTTACTCCATAATACAGTGCTTTTTTCTCTACAGGACTCATATCTTCTTTCTGAAGTGCCTGGATGAAAAATCCGATCATGTCACTGGAATGCTCTGCAAACAGGGCAGAAAAATCGTAATCCGGCTCTGTATCGTCAATAATTTCTGCAATGCGAAACTGTGCTTCCAAAGAAGATAAGTCGAATTCTATATCTGGGTCGCGCATGCCTTTTAAACGGAAACGATAAATATTTTCTTCCCCGCGTTTGCGGATCTCTGCCATGATCCGGTCAGCCAGTTCCATGTTTGTGGTTTCTCTGGAAACTTTTACTGCCAGAGGCAGATATTGAAGGGTGGCAGCAGGAACAAATTCCAGGTGTGTTAATTTATGGGTCTCAGGATGGATCTCGCCGGTAAAATATCCATGGACTCCCGTTTCTGTCAGATCCAAAGGTTCCGGTGATCCACAGTAAGCAATCTTATCCTCAGAGATCACCTGAGGTTTGTGGATATGTCCCAGGGCAATGTAAGAAAATGGGGATAACTCCAGGCTGTTAAAGTTAATAGGCAGATGGGCAGTGTCTCCGCCATGTGCCATCAGGATCTGGATATGATTGTTCACGGAAACCTGCATATCTTCTAACAGAGGTTTTTTGATCTCTCTGGTGTGATAACTGAAACCGTAAATTTCCGTATTGATATCCTCAAAATAAACGGAATTAAGGTCCGGGTCCATGAAAAAAGTAACATTGGGGCTCCATGAAAAGCTTAAAAGAGCGGAGTTTTCCCGTATGCGGTCATGATTTCCTGCAATGAGGATAACTTTTACATTGGGAATGGTGGTAAACAGATAGTTGACTTCTTTTAAGTCCCGCACCAGTGGCTGGCGATGGAACAGATCACCGCTGATGAACAGACAGTCTGCCTGCATTTTTCCAGCCTGGGCAATGATCTTCTTAAAGGTATCTTTGATCGCCTGGGCCCGTTCACTTCCCCAGGGTTTATCTGCATCGGGAGTCATTCCCCAGTGGATATCACCTGTGTGGATAAATTTCATGAATTTCTCCTTTAAATAGATATACTCCCGAAACGTTTCTTGCACCTGCGCAAAAGAGTCTCGAGAGTACATATGGTGCAAAACAGATGGATTGCTTTGCGTCGTATATTGATATTATAACTCGCAGTTATTTACAGTTCTTGGGAATGGGATAACGTCGCGGATGTTGGACATACCGGTCAGGTACATTACGCAGCGCTCAAAGCCAAGTCCGAAACCTGCATGACGGGTGGAACCGTATTTACGAAGATCCAGGTAAAAGCCGTAATCTTCTTTCTTAAGTCCCAGCTCATCCATTCTTGCAACCAGCTTGTCATAGTCATCTTCACGCTGGCTTCCGCCGATAATCTCGCCAATTCCAGGAACCAGACAGTCTACAGCAGCAACGGTCTTGCCGTCTGGGTTCATCTTCATGTAGAATGCCTTGATCTCCTTTGGATAATCAGTAACGAATACTGGTTTCTTGAAGATCTCTTCGGTCAGGTAACGCTCATGCTCAGTCTGCAGGTCGCAGCCCCAGGATACCTTGTAGTCGAACTTGTCATTGTGCTTCATTAACAGTTCCACTGCCTCGGTGTAGGTAATGCGTCCGAACTCAGAGTTGAGAACGTTGTTTAAACGGTCTAACAGACCCTTGTCTACGAAGTTGTTGAAGAAGTTCATCTCTTCCGGAGCATGTTCTAATACATACTTGATGACATACTTTAACATGCCTTCTGCAACGCGCATATCATCATCCAGATCAGCGAAGGCCATCTCCGGCTCGATCATCCAGAACTCAGCTGCATGACGGGTGGTGTTGGAGTTCTCTGCACGGAAGGTAGGTCCGAAAGTATATACGTTGCGGAATGCCATTGCGTAGGTCTCTGCGTTTAACTGGCCGCTTACAGTCAGATTGGTTGGCTTTCCGAAGAAATCCTGCTTGTAATCAACGGTTCCGTCTTCATTCTTTGGAATGTTGTTCAGATCCATAGTAGTAACCTGGAACATTTCACCTGCACCTTCACAGTCGCTTCCTGTGATCAGTGGGGTGTGGACATAAACGAAGTCCTTTTCCTGGAAATACTGATGGATGGCATAGGCAATCAGGGAACGTACGCGGAATACGGCCTGGAAAGTGTTGGTCCTTGGACGTAAATGTGAAATAGTGCGCAGGTACTCGAAAGAGTGGCGCTTTTTCTGCAGAGGGTAATCAGATGCAGATGCACCTTCAACAGTAACCTCAGTAGCCTGGATCTCAAATGGCTGCTTTGCCTGTGGGGTAGCAACTAAAGTACCTTTAACGATGATAGCGGTTCCAACGCCTAACTTGGAAACCTGAGCGAAGTTTTCCAGAGTGTCGTGGTAAACAGCCTGAAGTGTCTCGAAATAGGTTCCGTCGCTGATAACGATGAAACCGAATGCCTTGGAATCACGAAGGCTGCGGATCCATCCGCCAACGGTAATTTCCTTGTCCAGGAACTTTTCCGGATTTTTATAAAGTTCTCTTACTGTAACTAAATCCATGATGAGTAATATCTCCTTTTCTCCAATACAAAATTTCTAAAAGCAAAAATGCAATATTATAAGGTATTATAAGGTATTTCACATAATGTTTCAAGGTTTTCATGCGTTTATGCAGGTTTTCCTAGCGCTTTTAAATGCAGGGTCCCGGTACAGCCATGAAAAGGAAAAAATGTCCCACCTACCAACACACTTGGTTAATGGCGGGGGACATATAGTGCCCGGAGGATTTTTAGGGCACAACATCTTGGGAAAAGTGTAAAATATAAAACATGATATCGAAAAATGTCGGAAAACTGCATAAAAAACACAAAATATATTAAAATATTTGTGTACTATTTATAAAGTTTGTGGTATAATTATGTTTACCAAAATTATATAACAGCAAGAGGTGATAACGTGATTAAAAAAGAAATGATTGCCATGCTTTTAGCTGGCGGACAAGGAAGCCGTCTTGGCGTTCTTACACAGAAAGTAGCCAAGCCGGCGGTATCTTTTGGGGGGAAGTACCGAATCATTGATTTTCCGCTGAGTAACTGTATCAACTCCGGTGTTGACACCGTTGGTGTTCTGACACAGTACCAGCCTTTACGTTTAAATTCACATATCGGAATTGGTATTCCGTGGGATTTGGACAGAAATGTTGGCGGCGTGACAATCTTACCTCCATACGAAAGAAGCAAGGGAAGTGACTGGTATACCGGTACTGCCAATGCTATTTATCAGAACCTGGAGTATATGGAAGCATATAACCCAGAGTATGTGCTCATCCTTTCCGGTGACCACATTTACAAAATGGACTATGAAGTAATGCTTGATTATCACAAAGCAAATAATGCGGATATCACCATTGCTGCTATGCCGGTACCGATCGAAGAAGCAAGCCGTTTCGGTATCCTGATCACTGATGAACATAACCGTATTACAGAGTTTGAGGAAAAACCAGCTGTTCCAAGAAGCAACCTGGCTTCTATGGGTATCTATATCTTCAGCTGGCCGGTTCTGAAAGAGGCTCTGATCAAGATGAAGGACGAGCCTGGATGTGACTTTGGTAAACATATCATTCCATACTGCCACGCAAAGGGCGACCGCAGCTTCGCATATGAGTACAATGGCTACTGGAAGGATGTAGGTACTCTTGGCTCTTACTGGGAAGCAAACATGGAGCTGATCGATATCATTCCTGAGTTCAACCTGTATGAAGAATACTGGAAGATCTACACCAAGAGTGATGTGATCCCGCCTCAGTACATTGCTTCCGATGCTCACATTGAGCGCAGTATCGTTGGCGAAGGTACAGAAGTTTACGGTGATGTTATCAACTCCGTTATCGGAGCAGGCGTTACCATTGCAAAGGGTGCTGTTGTTAAGGACTCTATTGTTATGCAGGGAAGCGTCATCGGCGCAGGCACATCCGTTGAAAAGGCCATTATCGCAGAAAATGTAAAAGTTGGTTCCGATGTTCAGATCGGTGTTGGCGAATACGCACCAAGTACATATGACCAGAAGGTATATCAGTTTGACCTGGCTACCATCGGCGAGAACTCCATTATCCCGGACGGCGTAAAGATCGGAAAGAATACCGCCATAGCAGGCGAGACCACCGTAGGCGACTATCCTGATGGATTACTGGCAAGCGGAAATTACATTATAAAGGCAGGTGGCGTGAAATGAGAGCAATCGGTATCGTATTAGCAGGTGGTAACAGCAAGAGGATGCGGGAACTGTCCAGTAAAAGAGCAGTGGCTGCTATGCCGGTTGCAGGAAGCTACCGCAGTATTGACTTTGCATTAAGCAATATGACAAACTCCCACATTCAGAATGTGGCTGTATTTACACAGTATAACTCCAGATCCTTAAACCTTCATCTGAGTTCCTCCAAGTGGTGGGATTTCGGACGTAAGCAGGGCGGACTGTATGTATTTACACCATCCATTACTCCTGAAAACGGAGACTGGTACCGTGGTACAGCAGATGCTCTTTACCAGAACCTGACCTTCTTAAAGAACAGCCATGAGCCATATGTAGTTATCACCTCTGGTGACGGCGTTTATAAGCTGGATTACAACAAGGTTCTGGAATACCATATTGAGAAGAAAGCGGATATTACCGTTGTCTGCAAAGATATGGAAGAGGGAACGGATGTTACCCGTTTCGGATGCGTTAAGTTAAATGATGACGGACGCATCACTGATTTTGAAGAAAAGCCAATGGCTTCTGACGCTACCACCATTTCCTGTGGTATCTATGTTATCCGCAGAAGACAGCTGATCGAGCTGTTAGAGCGCTGCGCAGCAGAAGACAGATACGACCTGGTAAATGATATCCTGGTACGTTATAAGAACTTAAAGAGGATCTATGCTTATAAGTTAGACAGCTACTGGAGCAATATTGCAACCGTTGATTCTTACTATAAGACCAACATGGATTTCTTAAAGCCGGAAGTAAGAGATTATTTCTTCAAACAGTATCCGGATGTTTATACCAAGATCGATGATCTTCCACCGGCAAAATACAATCCAGGAGCAGTTGTTAGGAACAGCCTTGTTTCCAGTGGATGTATTTTAAATGGTACGGTAGAAAACTCTATCCTCTTTAAGAAGGCATACGTTGGAAATAACTGTATCATCAAGAATTCTATTATCTTAAATGATGTTTATATTGGTGATAATACAGTGATCGAGAACTGTATCGTAGAGAGCCGGGATACCATCCGCGCCAATACAACCTATATCGGAACACCTGATAACATCAAGATCGTTATTGAGAAGAATGAACGCTACACACTGTAGATAAGTAGTAAATAGTGCGGCCCGTTTTTTTCTGATTCCTTCAGAAGGGGTGCAGCACGGGGGCTGACGGAGGAAGCGGAAGGAGTATTAAAGCATGCAGGTAACAGATGTGAGAGTAAGACGGGTGGAGAAAGAAGGGAAGATGAAAGCAATCGTCTCCATCACCTTAGACAATGAATTCGTGATCCACGATATCAAAGTCATTGAGGGAGAAAAGGGATTGTTCATCGCCATGCCAAGCCGCAAGGCAGCAGATGGCGAATACCGCGACATCGCCCATCCGATCAATTCCGGTACTAGGGAAATGATACAAAGCATCATCCTGGATAAGTATGAAAGTACTTTGCTGGAGAATGAAGAAGAAGCGCTTGCATAAGCGGCGGACCACTGGTGACAACAGGCACAATCATGTGATCACCTTAAACAAAAGATAAAAGGCAGCGACAGCTGCAGCAGGGATACCCTGGACCAGAAAATATGGCAGATGCCATGACTGGTCCGGGGTATTTTTATGTCGCTATAAATGAAAGCCAGTTGTTACATGCCTTCGGCACTCCCACAACTGCCGCCCGCATTCGTAATCCGGGCTATTGCCCTGCTTACTCATGCAGGCTTGGTTGCCAAATAGTTTGAAATTCAAAATATTAGCATTGCATGTGGGGAGTCTCTGTGCTATAGTTAGGGCGTAAATGTTTATTAATAGACATTAATAGACATTGTGTACAATAAAATGAACGATCACCCGCCAGAGCGGGTCGATCCGTTGTTATGTGTTGAAAGGGAGCTGCCGCTGGCAGATCTTTCAAGTGGTTTTATGAGGAGAAAAGCAATGATTTCATACGAGAATACAAAGACAGTAAGAGACCTGGTCTGGAATACGGGAAGAGAGTATGCCGGACGGGTATTTTTACGCTATGAGGAAAATGACGTAATATATGAAGTAACTTATGATGAGTTTGCAACTCAGTGCCGCGGGGTAGCTGCCTGGCTGCGGGAGCAGGACGCGGCAGCGGGCCACAAGGTAAGAGTAGGATTAATGGGAAGCAGCAGTCACCATTACCTGGTATTTTTATTAGGCGTTATGGCCAGCGGAAATGTAGTGGTTCCCTTAGATGTACAGTTAAATGAAGAGACCTTTGCAGATAATGTAAACCGTTCTGACCTGGATATTTTATTTTACGACTGGGATCATTATGGCCTGGTAGAAGCAGTAAAGGAGAAATGTCCACGCCTTCGGGCCTGCATTTCCTTACAGCACGGAAAACATGTGCCATGTTCGGACCAGATCTTAAAGGGATATGCAGGGATCAGTGTCGATCCGGTGGTTTCTGAGGAAGACTGTGCTATGGTGCTGTTTACATCAGGAACAACAGGCAGAGGAAAGGGCGTTATGCTTTCCAACCGCAACCTGATGGATAATAACTTCTGCACCACAGATAAAGACCATCCTGAAAAAGAAGTTTACTTAAATATCCTTCCCATCCACCATGTATTCTGCATCAACGGTGATGTATTTACGGTCATGCGTTATGGAAGCGTTTTGTGTCTGAACCGGGACATGGCCCGTCTGGCAGCCCATATCCAGCTGTTCCAGCCTACTGTGATCCGTATGGTGCCTATGGTGGCAAAAGCCCTTTACAATAAGATCGCTATTCTTTCCAGACAGGACACAGGTCGTTCTATGAATTCCATTAAACAGGAGGTGCTGGGAAAGCGCCTGCACAAGATCATCAGCGGCGGCGGTTATCTGGCGCCGGAGCTGGCTGCTAATTTCAACCGTCTGGGTATTTCCATTGCACAGGGATACGGCATGTCGGAGTGCTCTCCAAAAATATCATCCCCGGACTGGAGCAGACCGGATAAAGTGGCATCTGTAGGAAAGATCGTAGACCGGTGCCAGGTGCGTATCGTAGATGGAGAGATCCAGGTAAAAAGCCCTTCTGTTATGATGGGATATTATAAGGAGCCGGATAAGACAGCAGAGGCGATCACAGAGGACGGCTGGCTTTGTACAGGTGACCTGGGCTATGTAGATGAGGAGAATTTCCTGTATCTTACCGGCAGAAAGAAAAACCTGATCATCTTAAGCAATGGTGAAAATGTGGCACCGGAGCAGTTGGAGAACCTGTTTGTGGACGACCGGCTGATTGAGGATATCCTGGTATATGGGGAAGATGACATGATCGCAGCGGAGATTTATCCAAACTTTAAGTATGCAGACGCTGCAGGCATTGACCACATTGAGGAAACAGTGGCTCAGATCATTAAAAAGCACAATGAAGGACTTCCTTCCTATAAGAAGATTGCCCGTTTCCATCTGCGTGACATTCCATTTGCAAAAACTTCTTCCAAAAAGATTATCCGCAGCCAGTATTTCAGCCAGAAGAAGCAGGAGGCAGAGGAGCAGGTCAATGTACATAAACCGGAAAATGATCTCCAGCAGAAGATCTATGATGCAGTATCTGCCGTGTTAGGCCACAGCCGTTTTGGCATTGATACCGACCTTTACAGCGCAGGACTGGATTCTTTGGGAAGTGTGCTGCTTCTTACAGACCTGTATGAAAAACTGCAGCTTTCCATGACCTTAAATGACCTGTTAGAGCATGGTTCTGTTTTAAAACTGGAAGCTCTTTATAAAGAGCGTGCTGCTGAGGGAAAGAAAGAGTTTGAGGTCCGTGACATTTATCCACTGACCAATTTACAGCTGTATTTTGCCTATGTAATGCGGGGAAATACAACAGCCAACCTGCCATTTTTATTTAAACTGGATCCACATGTAAATGTGTACCTGTTAAAGACAGCAGTAGAGAGAATGTTTGATGTGCATCCGGAATTAAAATGCGTGATCCAGCTTCATGAAGGGGCATACAAGAATTTTAGAAAGGATGACCGCAAGGTAGATATTCCTCTGATCACCTTAAGCGATGCCCAGTGGGAAGAGACCAGAAAGGGACTTTTACGCCCATATATGTATACAGAAAATGAGCCTCTTTACCATGCGGGCATTTATATGACAGAGTCAGCCAATTACCTGTTTTTAGATATTGCCCATATTATGGGAGACGGCATGACCATGAATGTGCTGTTTGAGGATATCAATGCTATTTATGCAGGAAAGCAGGTGGAAAAGGAGAAATATACATTTTACGAGTATATTTTAGATGAAAAAGAGCGGGATGCCAAAGGGCTCAGACAGGAAAATGAAGCTTATTTTGCAGATCTGATGAAGGGCTTTAAGATCAGAAAGAGTATCCTTGCAAGATGTGACAGTCATGACCTGGAACAGGGAGAAGACGGCGTTTTAAAGGAACATTTTAAGGGGATCAACCGGGGCAGACTGTTATCCTTCTGCCGCAGAAACGGCATTTCTGAAAATGTAGTGTTCTTAACTGCATTTAACTACTGCATCGGTCTGTTCAGTAATGAAAAAGACACGGTAGGAACCAGCATCCACAGCGGAAGAACCGACAGCCGCTGGAACCGTCTGGCAGGACCATTGTTTCTTACCTACTATTTCCGCTGCACCCAGAAGCCGGATGAAAGCGTAAAAGAACTGCTCCAGACCTCCGGAAAGCAGATCATGAAGACCATGGGCTGCTATATTTCCAACCTTCATGCAGATGAAATGTTCTTTCAGTACCAGGGAGATATTTTAAATATCGATCAGATCGGCGGCTGGCCGGTGGAGCGTGAAAAGATACAGCTAGATGCGTTGCCATTCCATTTACAGGTTATGTGGGATGAAAAGGGATATTATTATGAGCTGCGTTACTGGAAGAACCGGTTTGACACACAACTTTTGAAGCTGTTTATGACAGTTATGGAGCAGATCGTGGCAGCTATGGAAGAGGAAGGACAGGCGGCAAACCTGAAAAACCGTCTTTCTGTAGATCTGTTCCCGCTGCATTACCATATAGAAGCAGGAAAAGTCAACGAAGCAGCCGGCTGTGAGCTGATTCCGGGAGTGGATGAAAATGAACAGGTAAAGGCATATGTATTGGATGAAAGCTGCCGCAAACAGCCATTTGGAGCCTGGGGCAAGCTGTATATCATGGATCATCCTACCCTTGGATGGAGTGATAAGATCACCAATCCTTATGGACCGGGAATGCTGTACCAGACAGGAAGGGAAGCACGTATCATGCCGGACGGCCGCCTGGAATTTCTGGAACAGGGCGGACGCACTGTGATGCGGGAAGGTCTTACCGGCAGAAAGTTCTTAGATCTTTATAAGCTGGAGCAGACTTTAGAGAGCGCAGACGGTGTTACAAAGGCAGAGGCCTATGTCCGCTACGGCGAAGGCAATAAACTGGTACTCCAGGCAGATGTATGGGGCGTTTCTGAAGCTGATACAGAGCGCTTAAGGGCTTATGTAAGGGAACACTGCGGGGAAGCCCTGGTTCCTGAGTGTATTTCCTGTTTTTAAGCGGTTTTAAGGGGATTTTGTTATTGTAGTTTTTCTCAAAACACGGTAGAATAGAAAGGTAGCCCATTTTTATGGGAATGGGAGCGAAACGTTATAAATCAATATGTTTACCGTAAAAAGGAGTTTTGAGAATGAAATATGATGTAATTATTGTGGGGGCCGGTCCTGGCGGAATTTATTCTGCTTATGAGCTGATGAAGAAGTGCAGCGATAAGAAGATTGCTGTATTTGATTCCGGATATTCATTAAAGAAGCGTCACTGCCCAATCGACGGTGAAAAGGTGAAAGCCTGCATTAAGTGTAAGTCCTGCTCTATTATGAGCGGTTTCGGCGGCGCTGGCGCATTCTCTGATGGTAAATATAACATTACCAATGATTTTGGCGGTACTTTGTACGAATATATTGGTAAGAAGGCTGCTACTGAGCTGATGCAGTATGTAGATGACATCAACATGGCACACGGCGGCGAAGGCACCAAGATGTATTCTACAGCCGGAACTAATTTAAAGAAAGTCTGTTTACAGAACCGCCTGAAGCTGTTAAATGCTTCTGTACGTCATCTGGGAACCGATATCAACCTGGTTGTATTAGGCCGGTTATATGATGAGTTAAAAGAGCATGTGGACTTCTATTTTGAGTCTCCTGTAAGCCATATTGAGTGCCTGGAAAATGGCGGATACAGAGTATGGAGCAATGACAAGTCTTATAACTGCGAGAAGTGTATCGTATCTGTAGGACGAAGCGGCAGCAAGTGGATGGAACATATCTGTAAGGAACTGGATATCCCAACCAAGTCCAACCGTGTGGATCTGGGCGTGCGCGTAGAGCTTCCTGCAGTGCTGTTCTCCCATTTAACAGACGAACTGTACGAAAGCAAGATCGTATACCGTACAGAGAAGTTTGAGGATAATGTACGTACTTTCTGTATGAACCCTAAGGGCATTGTTGTAAATGAAAATACCAATGGCATCGTTACTGTAAACGGCCACAGCTACGAGGATCCGGAAAAGCAGACAGAATGCACCAACTTTGCACTGTTAGTTTCCAAGCACTTCTCAGAGCCGTTTAAGGACAGCAACGGCTATGGCGAAAGCATTGCCCGTCTATCTAATATGTTAGGCGGTGGTGTTATCGTACAGCGTTTCGGTGACCTGATCCGCGGAAGACGAAGCACTCCAAAGCGTATTGAGGAAAATACCTTTGTGCCTACTCTTTCTGCAACACCTGGCGACTTAAGCCTTGTTCTTCCAAAGCGTATCTTAGATGGCATCATTGAAATGATCTATGCCCTGGATAAGATCGCACCGGGAACTGCAAATGATGACACTTTGCTTTATGGTGTAGAAGTTAAGTTCTACAACATGGAAGTAGATGTAGACGAGAACCTGGAAAGCCGTCACAAAGGACTTTATATCATCGGTGATGGCAGCGGCGTGACCCATTCCCTTTCCCATGCATCTGCAAGCGGCGTGTATGTAGCACGTAAGATCGCAGAGAACCTGGAAGGATAAATAAGATAAACTAGCAGTATATTTAAATCTCCGACAGTGCAGGTATGAATATAGTATCTCCATTGCCGGAGATTTTTTGTTTCAATGAAAGGTTCAGAAAATAAGTATTTAATGCAGAGTAAGCAAAAGATAAAGGATTAAGCCAGAGCCATTATTGAAACTTTATTTACGCTCATCGCCATTGGATGTTATGGGGTACTCAGCATGATGGGATTCTAAGGCATCCCCCTTTTATATCTTGGAAAGATGATCAAAATGTGACCTTGATTTTGCGTTTTTGCTGTGCTATACTTCTACTCGTTGCAAAGCCTGAAAAACCAAGGTCTTATAAGGCTTTCGCCGATTCCCGGCGTAAAATGAATCGAGTGTTCGTGACCTTCCACTCGTAAAACAAAACTAAAGGAGAATTGAAAAATGAACAAACAGTATTACCAATCAAGAACTGGCTTTATTACCCAGAGTGCGCTGATCGCAGCCCTTTATGTGGTTTTGACCATGATCGTTGCGCCGATCGCTTTTGGTCCGATCCAGTTCAGAGTCTCAGAAGTATTATGCGTGCTGCCTTACTTCTTAACCAGTGCAGTTCCAGGCGTTACCATTGGCTGCTTTCTTGCTAACCTGCTCTGCGGTGCAGCATCACTGGATGTAGTGTTCGGAAGCATTGCAACTCTGATTGGAGCAGTTGGTTCTTACTATCTTGGAAAGAAGAACAAATGGCTGGTATGTGTTCCACCGATCCTTTCCAACACCATTATTGTTCCATGGGTACTGCGCTATGCATATGGTTCTACAGACCTGATCCCATATGCCATGCTGACTGTAGGGATCGGAGAGATCCTGGCTATCGGTGTACTTGGAAATATCCTGTTAGTGACACTGGAACGTCATTATAAAGCAGTGCTGTTTGCAAAGTAATATTGGAAAATATTAGTAAAATGTATCATTTGTGAAGGAGAAAGATCCCTCTGGCGTATTTTGAATATGCCAGGGGGATCTTTTTGAATGCAGACCTTGTTTTTTGCATTAATGTGGGTATAATATATTTATAAATTAAAATAAACATAAATAAACATGAAAAATACAAATAAACATAAATAAATACAAATAAACATAGATGTGGAGGAATACGTATGAAAGGAGAAAATCCATTTACACTGACTTTTGGGCAGAAGCCGGTAGAATTTATTTCCCGTACAGATCAGATTGGAAAGATCATAAATACCTTTGATATGGAAAATCCGTCTAATATGGTTTATATGATCGCCGGGGTTCGAGGTTCTGGGAAGACAGTTTCTCTTGCAGTGATAGGAGATCACTATAATGCAAAGGAAGACTGGATCGTATTGCGTTTAAGTGTAGATATGGATCTGATTTCAGGGGCGGTATCGGAATTAAACCGAATTCTGAAGATCCGGGGGATAGATTTGGGAATTAATATTAATATTGGGATTGCGGAAATTGCTTTCAATAAAGAACGGGATACATTAGATAAAGAGACAATGCTGCGTGATATTTTGGAAAAGGTAAAAGAACAGGGGAAAAAAGTACTTTTTATTATTGATGAGATCATTAATAATCAATATGTAAAACTTTTCGTAAGTAATTTTCAGATCTACATTACAAAAAATTATCCGGTCTATCTTGTAATGGCTGGATTATATGATAATATCAGCAATCTTCAAAATGAAAAAAGCCTGACATTTTTATACCGCGCTTCCAAAATATTTCTGGAACCATTAAGCATTCCGGCTATGACTACCAGTTACAGAACTGTATTTGGACTGCCGCCTAAAGAGGCAGCTTCCATGGCGCGGCTCACAAAAGGATATCCATTTGCATTTCAGATACTTGGATATCTTAAATGGGAAAATGATGGGACTATAGACGATATTTTACCAAAATTTGATGAAGAACTGACGGTTTATGCTTATGAAAAAATATGGAGTGAGTTATCAGAACTGGACCGCAAAATCGTTTATATTATTTCTCAGGGAGTAAATAAAACAGGTGACATACGGGAAAGTTTGGGAGTATCACCGCAACTTTTAAATACGTATCGGAAACGTCTTATGGAGAGAGGTGTAGTTGATGGTTCAAGACATGGGAAACTGACTTTGGCGTTGCCAAGATTTGAAGAGTATATCAATATGTATTGTGAAGTGACTATCTGAATGTTTTAACAATCCAGGGGATTTTGCTGTATTTTGAACTGAGGAGAGAGTATACGAAAAGGCGATCCGGTTATCGAAACCGGACCGCCTTTTTAACGTCTCTGCGTTTGTGGATTTATCCTTCTACAACTTCCACAATACTAAAGCCCTTCTCTTTCAACATATCCTCACAGGGACTGTCAAGGTGCATACAGTATACTCTGTGGCGTTCTTCCCGGGGGATCCATTTCTCCATCTTGCCGTAGTAGCAGTGGGATGGATTTGGTGAATCGTGGGTGCTGGTGTCGTGGTAGATGCGGCCGATCTCTCCTGCAAGGAAGCGGGTTCTGATATCTTCCGGCAGTTCTGAGGAGTCGCCGCTGTAGTAAATAGTTTCTGTTCCATCACTTAAAACATAGCCGTAGCATTTCATATCCAGTGCATGTTTCACTTCCACGGGAACTGCAGTCAGTCCGGCCGGGTTTTCGGGAAGTGTTTCATGGTAATGGTAGCCTAAAGGTGTGATCCCTTCTAATGTAAGAAGCTGCTTAATGGTCTCCTGTGGATAAACTACATGAATGGCTTTGTTAAAGAGACAGTAAAAATAGGAGATCAGGGTTCCAAGACTTCCTACGTGGTCGGCATGCATATGAGTCAGGATAACATAAACATCTTCAATGGAAGCCAGGTCCAGTTTGTGATAAAGCACATCAAACATGGTCTCTCCGCAGTCAATAAGATAAAGCGCTTTTCCGGAAAGCATGTATGCTCCCGTATTCTTAAAGGGAGGATAAAAAGCGCTGCCTTTTCCGGTAAAATTTAATTCCATGCCTTTCCTCCTTAATGGGTATTATTGTTACAGTTCAGCCATGATATTTTATTCCTTGATACCGGCGCTTACAAAGCTGCTCATAAACTGTTTTTGAGCGACTAAGAAGGCCAGAAGAAGCGGAACAATGATGATAAAGGCTGCAGCACACACATTGGCCCACTGCATGTTAGCCTCTTTGGATTTTGCGAAAATAGCAAGTCCTACGGTCAGTGTACGGTTGGTAGGAGAGTTGGTCACGATCAGAGGCCACAGGTAGTTGTTCCAGTGGTAGCTGACAGAGATAACGGCAAAGGAAAGATATGCCGGTTTTGCACATGGCATGTATACACCCCAGATGGTCTGCCAGGTGTTGGCACCGTCGATCTTTGCTGCCTCAGCCAGTGCCTTTGGAATGGATTTAAAGTGCTGACGGAGTAAGAAGATAGCCATGGCACTGCCGTAGAATGGAAGCATCATACCGATCTTGGTGTCGATGAGCTTCAGATCAGACAGAGTCATGAAGTTTGGTGTGATCAAAACGTCATTTGGGATAATGATCTGCATAAAGATCACAGCAAATACCAGCGCCTGTCCCTTGAAATCCAGAACTGCCAGTGCATAGGCAGCCAGGGTGGAAGTAAAGAACTGTACGGCAAAGGTGCATACTACCAGTGTCAGTGTGTTGATGTAATAGGTGCCAAATGGAATGGCATTCCATACATATTTAATATTATCCAGTGTGAACGCTGTTGTCGGGAACAGTGTCATATGGAAGGATGGAACGGAAAATGCGGTTCCGATCAGCCAGATAAGTGGGATCAGCCAAAGCAGGCCTAAAATAACGGAAAATGCGGTGATCCCGGCACCGATCAAATGTTTTTTCTGCATGGTGTAAGGCCTCCTTTAGTTGTACTGGATCTTCTTGTCCTGGCTTAAGAAACGAGGAAGTGCTACTACCATGAGCAGAAGCAGCATAACCGTTGTCAGTGCAGAAGATACGCCGTAGTTGAAGTTTGTAAATCCCTGCTGGTAAATGTAGTACAGAAGCAGTGTGGAAGCGTTGTTTGGAGCGCCCTCTGTCATAATGACTACATGGTCCACCAGCTTGAAGCTGTTGGTCAGAGCAATGGTGGATACAAACAGGAAGGTTGGTGCAAGAAGAGGTAAAGTGATCTTGCGGAAAATGGTCCAGGAGTTAGCGCCGTCAATGCGGGCTGCCTCATTTACATCGGTGGAAATACTCTGGATACCGGAAAGGAAGAATACCATCAGGTATCCGGCTTCTTTCCAGACGTACATAAAGGCCATAGCCGGAAGAACGGTCTTCTTGCTGGATAAGATATTCATAGGCTGAAGGCCCATGCTGATGAGCATCTGGTCAAGTAAGCCGTTTTTTGCCATGTAAATAAACATCCAGATACTTGCAATAGCGATCATAGGCATAACTACCGGATAGAAATAGGAAGTACGGACAAAACCGATGAGACGGCTTTTACGGTTGACTAACGTTGCTAAAAACAGGCCAACGACCATACTGGGAACAATGGTGATCAACGCAAAAAACAGCGTATTTCCCATTACTTTCCAGAAAAGAGAAGATCCGGCCAGACTGATATAGTTTTTCAGACCGATAAATTCCGGTGCGCTCATACCGAGCTTATATTTTGTAAGGCTGAGCCAGATGCTCCGAAAGACCGGCCATACAGTAAAGGCTGCCATAAAGATCAGGGAAGGCATTACCAACAGCCATCCTATGAGAGTGTTTCGCAGTTCACGCTGCTTTTTTGTATGTGTTTTCATCTTTTATTCCCCATTTATCAGATTTCGAGAGAACAGTAAAAATATGAAACAAATTGGCGCTGCCGTGAAGCACGACAGCACCAACTTCATTTCAAAAGTATCATTTTATCCTACTGATACTCAGACAGAACTTCTGTTGCCTGTTCCTGAGCTGCGCTTAATGCTTCTTCAGCAGTTGCGTCACCAGTTACTGCAGACTGGATATTGTCATTTAAGACTCTCCAGATCTCTGCTGCGTTGTAAGTAGTAAGCTCTGGCTTGGAGATCGGGATCTGCTCGTAAGCGATCTTAGCCTGAGGCAGTTTGTCGTAGTATTCTTTCATGATATCCAGATCGAAGCAGGACTGTCTGGTTGCTACATAACCTGTATCCAGTGCCCACTGTGCTGCGCGCTCTGGCTCAGTAGCGAACTTGATGAACTTCCAAGCTGCCTGTACACGGTCTTCAGAGATACCATTGGAGATGTAGAAGTTTCCGCCGCCGGTAGGAGCTGCCTGACGTGCATTTCCTGGAAGGAATGCGGTACCGAAATCAAAGGTAGCGTTCTTGCTGATGTTTGCCAGGTTTCCTGTGGTGTGATAGATCATAGCTACTTCGCCAGCTAAGAACTGAGTAGGAAGATCGGTCCACTGTACGATGCCAGGAGCCATTACTTCGTACTTGTTCTGAAGGTCAAGCCAGAACTGAAGTGCTTCTACGTTCTCTGGAGTATCGAACATAACGGATTTTCCGTCTTCAGCCATCAGGTTCTCACCATTCTTGCTGTTCTGTAAGCAGAAGCCTGTGAAGGTCCACTGTGCAGAACCGGAGTTTAATGCGATACCAACACCGTAACGGTTTTCGTTGGTGAGCAGTTTTGCGTCTTCAACCAGTTCGTCCCAGGTTGCAGGTGCTTTCTCAGGATCAAGGCCAACTTCCTTGAATGCATCCTTATTATAGAAAAGGATCTCTGTACTTCTCTGGAATGGGATGGAGTAGATCTTGCCGTCTACGTAGGAGTCCTCCATGAAGCCGCTTAAGAAATCGTCGATGTAAGCTTTTCCTTCGTCTCCGTCTGCTGCGATCAGGTCATCTAATGGCATTGCCATACCGGTGGAAGCCATTGTGAAACGCTGGGTAGCAAGGCTTACGAATACATCTGGTGGTGTGCCTCCCTGGATAGCAGTCTGGATCTTTGTAACGGTATCATCGTAGTTTCCGGTATAAACAGGATCTACAACGATGTCAGGATTTTCAGCATTGAAGTCTGCGCAGATCTTCTCAATCAGCTTTGCAGCATCGCCGCCTACGTTTACTGGGTAGTAGAATGACAGGTGCATTGCGTCAGATGAACCGCCTTCAGCTGCTGCAGTGGTTGCATCGGCTGCTGCCTCAGATTTTTCAGCTGCTGCGCTGGTTTCGGCTGGTTTGGAACCGCCGGAGCAGCCGCCTAATGCCATAGCAGAGGCTACTAAACAGGCAGATGATGCAAGTACGAGTTTCTTTTTCATGATACTCCTCCTTTTTGTTCGCATTGATAGACTTTTTAAGGTCTGTGATTTGCTCTTAAGTTCACTATAGCATCATTATTGAAACGTGTCAAATATTATTTTGATTTTTTGCACAATAAATATTTTGAATTTACATGTTACTTTAACAATTTTACCTATGCTATACATTTTTTACATTTTCTTTACAGGGAATACGATTGAACAAGGTTCAATTTCTGGGGCAGAATTGTGATTTCTTAAGATATATGTTATAGTTAATACAAGTGAGAGCAGCAACGAAGGTCCGGTCATAGAGTGGACCTGACAGTAAAATGCAGACCACACCAGCACCGTATATCAGGAGGAACACATATGGCAACCATTAAAGATATTGCAAAGAAGGCCGGCGTGGCCCAGGGAACGGTTTCCAATGTATTAAATGGTAAAGGGAACGTAAGCAGTGACAAAATACGCCGGGTAATGGAAGCTGCAAGGCAATTGGGCTATGTTCCAAATGAAAGAGCAGCTTTGCTGCGCAAGGGAACCAATGACTGCCTGGCTCTGATCATGCCGGATTCCCGGGCAAGGCAGTATGAAGATTTTTATTTCAGTTTTAAAGACTATGCCCAGGAACATGGTTATCTTGTATCCCGCCATCTGACCAATGAAAATTCACCGGAAAGTGAAGCGACTGCATTTTCAGAGGCAAAAGTGAAGCAGGTAAAGGGGATCGCCTGCATTTCCGCAGTAGCGGGAACTGCCAGCGAGGCGGCGATCTATAAAAATAATGGGATCTTTGGGGAAATGGAACCGGCCCAGAATAATGGCTCGGATATTCCGGTACTTTTTGTAGACCGGAAAACAGGTTTCCCTTCTGATTTTATTGGGTTTGATTATGAAAAAGCGGGACAGGCTATGGCAGAGAAAGCACTGCAGGCGGGGTATCGCAGCATCTGCCTGCTTACAGGAAATCCGGATTATTCCAGTGAAAAGGATTTTTGCAGGGGCTTTCTGACCATGATGGAAGGTTCTACCTGCCAGGTGATCCAGATCTGGACAGACTCATTTAGAAAATACCAGAATATCATGCAGATATTTAACGGAACACTGCCCCAGGCATTCTTTATATCCAATTATGGATTTGCAGAAAGTGCCAAGGATATGTGTACCACTTTTTATGGAAAAGAAGAGGGCTCACCGGATATCTATACGGTGGCGCCGCTGTTTACCATTCCGGAAAATGACTTTATTAAATATGAAATGAATTACCGCCAGCTAGGAAAAAGGGCGGCAAAGATGCTGATCAGAAAGGCAGAGGAGTCCGGTGCGGAAGAAAGCACAGCACAGGAAAGTGCAACGGAAGAAAATACGGCATCAGAAAAAATACCGGATAATGTCGGGACAGAGGGACATGCCAATTGGATGATCCCGGGAGACGGATTTCAGAACTGGTTCGTGAATATCCGAAAGCCGGAAAGTACCCAGCCATTAAATATTGTAACTCTGGACAGCCCGGAAGCTTATATTATGAAAACGTTTTCCAGACTGTTTACCCAGAAAACGGGAATTGATGTAAATGTGTGCATTCTCTCTTATGATGAAATCTATGAGGCATTTAACTCGTTAGATGAAACCTCCCGTTTTGATATCCTGCGACTGGATGTGACCTGGCTTTCCTGGTTTGCCCAGAAGCTTCTCCGGCCATTGTCAGAGATCGATGAAAATATTGAAAACAGCCTGGGACAGTACGTGGAAGGAGTTCCGGAGCATTACTGCCGGGTACATGGTCAGATCTATGCGCTGCCGGTTACGCCCAGCGTGCAGATTCTTTATTATAGGAAGGACCTGTTTGAAAGCCCTATCTGCAAGCGGACCTATTTTGAGCAGTTCCATGAAGAACTGCAGCCGCCGAAGACATTTGAGGAATATAACAGGATCGCTGCATTTTTCACAAGAGATCTGACACCCTCATCACCGGTTCCTTATGGATCGACGATTACACTGGGCTCTACCGGTGTGGCTGGTTCTGAGTTTCTGGCAAGATTATTTGCCATTCAGGAAAACCTGTACGGTGCGGACGGACAGATCCATTTAGACTCCCTGCAGTGCCAGCAGGCTCTTGCGGAGTTAGTACAGCTGCGGCGTTGTACATCGCCGGAGTACTGTGGCTGGTGGACCCAGACTGCAAGGCGGTTTGCAGAAGGAAATTTTGCCATGTCCATTTTGTACAGCAACTATGCCAGTGACCTGTCGGCTCACAGTTCCCATGTAGTAGGAAATGTAGGGTACTCTATGATGCCGGGAAATAACCCGGTGCTTGGCGGCGGCAGTTTAGGTGTTTCTAAATATTGTAAGCGGCCGAAGGATGCCCTTTCTTTTATTAAATGGATGTGCAGTGAGCCGCTTTGTTCAGCATCGGCTTTACTGGGAAGTACATCCCCATGCCGCAGGACCTATGATAATTATGAGGTTTTACATAACTATCCATGGCTGAAGCTTACCAGACACTGCTTCCCCATTTCAAAAGGGAACCGGCTTCCGGCGGAGCTTTCTGTACCCTTTGATGAGCGTAAGTTTTTGAGCATCCTGGGACTGGCAGTTAAGAATGCTTATACCGGAATTGTGACCCCAAAAGAGGCCCTTTCCGATGCCCAGATGCAGTTTTCAAATTATTTCCATACTTCTTTAGAAAAACGTTAGAAATAGTCAGATTTTAGTCAGAGTTCTTTAAGGGAGCCTCAAAGACTTGCTTATACTGATGTGCTATACTGTAATTAAGGGAAGGCCCCGACCGCTGCCGCGGGCGGGAGAGCGCATAGGTGCTTGAGCCTGAGTTATATAGCACAGGAGAGAAGGTGAGCAGATGAGGACAAAAGACAATGGAAAATACAATACAGCAGGAAACACCGGGAAAAAGAAGTGTGCAGCGTTTAACTGGCTTAAAGGAGTGACAGCTGTGCTCTGTGCGGTAGTTATGTATTTTGCAGTGACTACCGGTATCCGTGGTTATGATATGTATAAGGATGCCATTGCCCAGGTCAGCCTGGAAGATAAGGTAAGCGAGATACGGTCCAAGGAAAGCTATACTGTATTTTCTGATCTTCCGGAAACGTATACGGATGCAGTCCTCTCTGTGGAGGATCACCGATTTTACGGACATATTGGTATTGATCCCATTGCCATTACAAGAGCCATGGTCAATGATGTAAAGGCCGGACGCTTTGTAGAAGGCGGCAGTACCATTACCCAGCAACTGGCAAAAAATCTGTATTTCACCCAGGAAAAGAAGATGGAGCGTAAGGTAGCAGAGGTATTTATGGCTTTTGCACTGGAGCGGGATTACAGTAAAAATGAGATTTTAGAGCTTTATGTAAATACCATTTATTTCGGAAACGGATATTACTGCATCAAAGATGCCAGCGAAGGCTATTTCGGAAAAGAGCCGGAAGACCTGACAGATTACGAAAGCACACTTCTTGCAGGCGTTCCCAATGCACCGTCTAAATATTCCCCCACTGTCAATCTGGAGCTGGCGGAAAAACGCCAGGAGCAGGTGGTAGAACGTCTGGTAGCCTGCGGACTCTTTACAAAAGAGCGGGCACAGGAGACACTGGCGGGAAGTGAGATGTAAAGAGATGTGAAATATCACGGCTTGTAAAAGAAAGCTATATCTGCTAGAATAAGTGAACGACTAATTAAAATGAGCGTTAGATACCCCCCTATAGGGTGGAATCTAGCGCTTTCAGGCGTGTTTTGGAAAGGAAAATATTTTATGTATATCATAGCAGGACTGGGAAACCCTACAAGGGAGTATGAGAAGACAAGACATAATGTGGGATTTGATACCATTGATGTGCTGGCAGACAAGTTAAACACATCTGTGGATGAGAAAAAATTTAAGGGACTTTATGGAAAGGGCATCATTGCCGGGGAAAAAGTGATCCTTTTAAAGCCTCAGACTTTTATGAATTTAAGCGGTGAGAGCGTAAGAGAAGCGGCAGATTTCTATAAAGTGGACCCGGAGCATATCATTGTTATATATGATGATATCAGTCTGGATGTAGGTCAGCTGCGGATCCGCAAAAAAGGCAGCGCAGGCGGTCATAATGGTATTAAAAATATCATTGCCCATCTGGGAACTCAGGAGTTTCCAAGGATCAAGGTGGGCGTAGGTGACAAGCCCCCCAGAATGGATCTGGCAGATTATGTACTCAGCCGTTTCTCTAAGGAAGACCGTGAGAAAATGGAACAGGCATTTAAGGATGCGGCAGAGGCAGTGGAAGTCATGATCGCAGAGGGACCAGATGCGGCTATGAACCAGTTTAATGGACACAAATAGATATCTTGTGCATAATTGAACACAGAAACGTTGAAACAGATACAACACAGACTGAAATGATAATGGAACAGGATATAAGGGGAAAACATGGAAAATCCGTTATTGGAATTACAGGAATATGAAAATTTACGGGAAGCGTTAAAAAGGGCAAAAGGCCCGGTTCAGGCAACGGGAACCCTTGATTCCCAGAAGGTACACCTGATGCACTGGCTGGGAAAAGACGGGGGTTTTCCCTGGAAACTGGTGGTGACTTATGATGACCAGAGAGCCAGGGAGATCTACGATGATTTTCGCAGCTTTACGGAAAACGTATGGCTTTACCCGGCAAAGGATCTGCTGTTTTACAGTGCGGATATCCACGGAAACCTGATGACCCGCCAGCGCATTGCAGTGTGGCGGCACCTGATGGAAGAGAAGGAAGGCGTAGTAGTCACTACGTTAGACGGCCTTATGGATCATCTGCTGCCGCTGGTATTTTTAAAGCAGCAGGCGGTGACTGTGGAAAACGGCCAGATCATGGATCTGGATGAATGGAAAGAACGCCTTACAGCACTGGGGTATGAGCGTACAGCCCAGGTAGACGGCATGGGCCAGTTTTCCATCCGTGGCGGTATCGTGGACATTTTCCCGCTGACAGAGGAAGTGCCGGTGCGTATTGAACTGTGGGATGATGAGGTGGACTCCATCCGCAGTTTCGACCCGGAAAGCCAGCGGTCTGTGGAACAGCTGGAAAAAATTACCATTTATCCTTCAGCCGAGACCATTTTAACAAAAAAGCAGTTAGAAGCAGGGATTGAACGTCTGGAAAAGGAAGAAAAAGAATATGAAGCAGCCTTAAGGGCCAAACATCAGATTGAAGAAGCATCCCGTATCCGGGGTATTATCAAAGAACTGACAGAAGGGATCCGGCAAGGCTGGAAACGGGATGGACTGGATGCCTATATCCGGTATTTCTGCCCGGAGACTGTGTCATTTCTGGACTATTTCCCGGCAGGAGATACTCTGATCTGTCTGGATGAACCGGCAAGATTAAAGGAAAAAGGCGAGACGGTAGAGCAGGAATTTCGTGAAAGCATGATCCACCGACTGGAAAAGGGCTATCTGCTGCCGGGGCAGACAGAGCTTCTCTATGCAGGCACCCAGGTCCTTGCAAAGCTTCAAAGTTCTTATACTGTAATGCTTACCGGTCTTGACCAGAAGCTGCCGGGCATGAAGGTAAAGGAAAAATTCAGTTTTGATGTGCGAAACGTCAACTCCTATCAGAACAGCTTTGACATGCTTATAAGCGATCTGACCCGGTGGAAAAAAGAAGGTTACCGGGTAGTCTTGCTGTCTGCTTCCAGGACAAGAGCCAGCCGTTTAGCCAGTGACCTGCGTGAATATGATCTGCGGGCGTATTGTCCGGACGGAACAGGGGAAGAACATAAAGCGGCGCCAGGTGAGATCCTGGTTACCTACGGAAATATCCACAGGGGTTTTGAATATCCCCTGATCAAATATGTCATCATTACAGAAGGTGACATGTTTGGCACGGAAAAGAAGAAAAAACGGCGGAAAAAGAGCAATTACCAAGGAAAAGCTATTCAGAGTTTCTCTGAGCTGGCAGTAGGAGATTATGTAGTCCATGAGGAACATGGTCTTGGCATTTACAAAGGAATTGAAAAAGTAGAGCGGGACAAGGTCATTAAGGACTATATTAAGATCGAGTATGGAGATGGAGGCAATCTGTATCTTCCTGCCACCAGACTGGAAAGCATCCAGAAATATGCCGGAGCAGATGCCAAAAAGCCGAAACTGAACAAGTTAGGCGGTACGGAGTGGAACAAGACCAAGACCCGTGTAAAAGGTGCAGTCCAGGAGATCGCAAGGGACCTGGTAAAGCTGTATGCAGCCCGTCAGGCGCAAAATGGCTACCAGTACGGGGGAGATACTGTGTGGCAGAAGGAATTTGAGGAACTGTTTCCATATGAAGAAACAGATGACCAGTTAGATGCCATTGAGGCAGTGAAAAAGGACATGGAAAGCCGAAAGATCATGGACCGGCTGATCTGTGGTGATGTTGGTTACGGTAAGACGGAGATCGCCCTTCGGGCTGCTTTTAAGGCAGTTCAGGACAGCAAGCAAGTGGTATATCTGGTGCCTACTACCATTCTGGCCCAGCAGCATTACAATACCTTTGTCCAGAGAATGAAGGATTTTCCGGTGCGCATTGACATGTTAAGCCGTTTCTGCACCCCGTCCCAGCAGAAAAAAACGCTGGAAGACTTGCGAAAAGGCATGGTGGACATTGTGATCGGTACTCACAGAGTGCTTTCTAAGGATTTAAAGTTTAAAAATCTGGGGCTTCTGATCATCGATGAGGAGCAGCGTTTTGGCGTAGCCCATAAAGAGAAGATCAAGCAGTTAAAAGAAAATGTAGACGTTATGACTCTGACTGCAACCCCTATTCCAAGAACACTGCATATGAGCCTTGCAGGGATCCGTGACATGAGCGTACTGGAAGAGCCGCCGGTAGACCGTACACCTATCCAGACTTATGTAATGGAATACAACGAGGAAATGGTCCGGGAAGCTATTAACAGGGAGCTGGCGCGAAAAGGCCAGGTGTATTATGTATACAACCGTGTGACGGATATTGATGAAGTGGCTGCAAAGATACAGAAACTGGTGCCGGATGCAGTAGTTACCTTCGCCCACGGTCAGATGCATGAGCATCAGTTAGAGCGGATCATGACGGACTTTATCAATGGGGAGATCGATGTTTTAGTATCCACTACCATTATTGAGACAGGTCTTGATATTCCAAATGCCAACACCATGATCATCCATGATGCAGACAGACTGGGACTTTCCCAGTTGTACCAGCTTCGCGGCCGTGTAGGCCGTTCCAACCGCACATCCTTTGCATTTTTAATGTATAAGCGGGATAAGCTTTTAAAAGAAGAGGCGGAAAAACGTCTTCAGGCTATCCGTGAGTTTACAGAATTAGGCTCCGGTATCAAGATCGCCATGCGTGACCTAGAGATCCGGGGTGCCGGAAATGTTCTTGGAGCAGAGCAGCATGGACATATGGAAGCAGTGGGATATGACCTTTACTGTAAAATGTTAAATCAGGCGGTTCTGGCATTAAAGGGCGAGGAAACAGAGGAAGAGTCCTATGCTACCAGTGTGGAATGTGACATTGATGCCTATATTCCGGCTGCTTATATTAAAAATGAGTATCAGAAACTGGATATTTATAAGAGGATCTCTGCCATTGAGACAGAAGATGAATACATGGATATGCAGGATGAGCTGCTGGACCGCTTTGGGGATATACCAAAAAGTGTGGAAAATCTTCTGGTCATCGCCAGAGTCCGTGCGCTGGCCCATAAGTGCTATGTGACCGAGGTTTTAGTAAAAGAAAAAGAAGTAAAGCTGACCATGTACCAGAAGGCCAAGATCAACGTAGGAGGAATACCGGATCTGGTAAATTCCTATGGCGGCGCCTTAAAACTGGTACCGGGAGAAGTGCCTGTGTTCCACTATGTGGAGAGAAAGCCTAAGGGCATTACCATTGAAGATATGCTGTTTAAGGCAGAAGAGATATTAAAGGGATTAAGAAAGCTGCGGATGTGAGAGTCCGCAGCTTTTTTAATCAGATGTACTGTTTACCGGCACCTGAATGGATTTTACCTTTACCCCTTTTACCTTTCCAAGGTCTCCGGCAAAGGAGCTGATCTCATTCTGGGTCCCATGGAGCACAACACTGACTACGGATACACCGTATTCCCTACAGGGAACTCCCAGTCTGGCAATGATCATAGAGGCGTGGAGATGAAGTTTTTCATTCATAACGGAAACAGATTGTGGGTCACTTATAATGCAGCTAATAACAGCTAAACGGTCTTCCATGGGTGGGAACTCCTTTCGGTTTGTACATGTTGCGGTGCTTCTTAAAAAAGTATAACATATGTTTAACTGTAAATAAATGGTAAGTGTCTTGCGCAACAGTAGTCCTGAGGCTATAATGAGCATAAGCAAAAATAACTTACTATAATGCATGAATATACATCAGGGAAACGGGGAGGTAGCTATGTCGGATACAGAATATGGAGCAGCGTTAAAACTTGGTAAAAAACAATATCAGGATGCAGTGGCAAAGGGAGAATACCCGTATCTGCCGGTGTTGGATGATGTTTTATCCTATACGGATATTGTATCCACAGTAAGCCTTGGAACGATGGACATTCCGCTGGCAAAACTGGTGGGAACCAAGACTGCGGAACGGTCCAATTCCTTTGCCAACAACTTTATGCCTCTTTTGCCGGAACGGTCTGAATTTGGGATCAAATGGTTAAATCTTTACAATCATCAGGTAGAGGACGGAATTCAGGATCCTATTGTGGCCTATGAATTTATGAACCGGTTCTATGTCCAGGAGGGAAATAAGAGAGTCAGTGTTATGAAATACCTGGGTGCTTACAGTATTCCCGGAACGGTGACCCGTCTGATCCCTAAAAGGACGGATGATCTGGAAAACCGTCTGTATTATGAATTTCTGGATTTTTATAAGGTTTCTTCTAACTGTGATGTGTGGTTCAGCAAGGAAGGAAGATACAAAGAACTTCTGAAACTGATGGGAATGAAGCCGGATCAGGTGTGGGAAGAAGAGGAACGTGTATATTTCAGATCTGCCTATGGACGCTTTGCCAAAGCCTTTTCCATGGCTCATGGAGACCGCTTAAAGCTTACAGAGGGAGATGCCTTTCTGGTTTATATTGAAGTTTATGGATATGACAATGTAAAAGGCCAGACAGAAAGAGAAATGTACCGGGCGTTGATGCGTATCTGGGAAGAGATCCAGCTGGCCAACAGAGGAAATAAGATCGAACTGATCCAAGATCCCCAGGAAGTAGAGGAAGATAAAAAACCGGCCATCTTAAAATGGTTCCTGCCTCAGGAAGAGATACCAAGCGGTCTGAAAGTGGGATTTATCTATGGAAGAACAGCAGAAACTTCCCGGTGGATCTATGGCCATGAACTGGGAAGAATGTATCTGGAACAGGCATTCCCCGGAAAACTGACGACTATGGTAGTAGATCAGGCAGATACAGAGGAAGCGGTGGCGGAGGCTATTGAAAAAGAGGCAAAAGCCGGCTGTACCATTATTTTTACTATTACTTCCAGGATGTTAGGACAGAGCGTCCGTTCGGCGGCTCTTTATCCGGATATTAAATTTTACAACTGTTCCATTAATATGTCCTATTCTTCCGTAAGCAATTACTATGCAAGAATGTATGAGGCAAAATTCCTTATGGGAGCGATCGCGGCAGCACTGTCCAGGGAAGACAGGCTGGGATATATTGCAGAGCAGCCTACCTATGGAATGTTAGCTGATATCAATGCCTTTGCCCTTGGTGCAAGAATGGTTAATCCTTATGTGGAAGTACATCTGGAATGGGCCAGAAGGAAAAAGGCGCAGCATACAGAAGATATTTTACATGAAAAAGGGATCCATTATATTTCCGGCCATGACATGATCAATCCGGACCATCCGTCCAGGGAATATGGTCTGTATCGGAAAAATGAAGATGGAACAGTGACAAACCTTGCTATGCCGGTATGGCACTGGGGTAAATTCTATGAGCAGATCATCCGTCTTGCATTTAAGAGTACAGAAGAGATCGAAGCCATGAAAGGCAAGAAAGCAGTAAACTACTGGTGGGGTATGTCAGCGGATGTGATCGATGTGATCTGTTCTGAAAATATGCCAAATGGTACCAGGCGGCTGATCGAGTTTTTGAAAAATTCCATTCGTGCCGGCAGCTTCCATCCATTTGACGGACTGATCTATGCCCAGGATGGAAGCGCCAAATGCACCCAGGGCAAGAGCTTAAATGCAGAGGAGATCATTACTATGAACTGGCTGGCGCAAAATGTAGTTGGCTATATTCCAAAGATCGGGGAAATGAATGAGCGCGCCCAGGAACTGATGCAGCTTCAGGGCATTAAGGCAACGGAGCAGACAGAGATGGAGAATGAATAAATGAACATAATGATATTTGCTGATCAGGAATCAAAGCTGTTGTATGAATACTATGACCCGGAGCAGATGAAAGATATTGATCTGATCATTTCCTGTGGAGATCTTGAACCTGAATATCTTACTTTTTTTGCAACTCTGTGCCATGCCCCTTTATTGTATGTAAAGGGAAATCATGATACAAAATATGAATACAAACCGCCGGAAGGCTGCATTTGTATTGATGATGATATTTTTGTATACAAGGGAGTCCGTATTCTGGGACTGGGAGGTTCCATGGAATATATACCGGACTCACCTAATCAGTACACAGAGAAGATGATGAGGAAACGTATTCATAAACTTTGGTGGAAGCTGTGGCGCCACAAAGGCTTTGATATCCTTGTGACCCATGCCCCGGCATATAAGTTAAATGATATGGAAGATCTGCCCCATCGCGGATTTAAGGCATTTTTAGACCTGATGGATAAATATCATCCAAAGTACTTTTTACATGGTCATGTTCATGCTAACTATGGAAGCGGTTTCAAACGAAAAGATGTATATGGTACTACCAGGGTGATCAATGGATATGAATTTTATGTAATCGAATATCCGGGAGAACCGGTAGTGCCTGCTGAAAAAACAGAGGATACAAATGCATAAAATAAAAAGTGGTTTCCTTGTAATTTTATAATTGGTAAGTTATAATTTATTTATAAAATGATATGACATACGTGACGAGACAGGAAGAGGAGTTTATATATCATGTATAAATATGAGATGATCGCGGAAGAGATACAGAAGAAAATTAAAGATGGAACTTACCCGCCGGATACAAGACTGCCACAGGAAATGGAAATGTGTAAGATCTATGATGCCAGCCGTATTACCATAAGAGAGGCAATGGAGCTTCTGGTAGCAAAAGGTCTGATCACAAAACGACGGGGTGCAGGAACCTTTGTAAAAGCCGTGGCTCCGGGCATGACGGACCAGGTGGGCTTTTCAAAATCCGGTCAGTTCAGTGGATTTAGTAAAGACCAGGCAGGACGGAAGGTATCTTCGGATGTCCATGAATTTGGACTGAAAAAAGCAAGTAAAGAAGTGGCAGAAAAACTGCAGGTGGCAGAAAATGCTTTTGTCTGCTATATATGCCGTACCAGATTGGTGGATGGGAAACCTTATGTAGTAGAATACACCTACATGCCTACGGATTTTATTACAGGTATTACGGAAGATGTAGTAAAAAGTTCTATTTATTCCTATTTGGAAAATGATCTGGGCTTAAAGATACAAAGTGCCCATCGGATCGCCAGGGCAGACATGCCTACAGAACAGGAAAAAAAGTGGCTGGATATAGGTGATCAGGTCCTGCCTGTCCTGGAAGTGGAACAGGTAGCATATCTGGATGATGGACGTATTTTTGAGTACTCTATTTCCCGTCACAGGGCAGATCGATTTGAACTTAAAAGCGTAAGTATTCATTAAATTTTCAGAAAAATATCAAAATCAATGTGCAAAACAAATAAAAATATAAAAAGTAATTGTGCAAAGTGTCAGTATGCTGCAAACAGCAAACTGGCACTTTTAAAATTTCGCTTAAAAACTTAAAAAATACCCTTGCAATTCTTGGAAAATATTATATAATAACAAATGTCATAACAAATAAATAATTAAACATAACAAAACGAGAAAATGACATATAAAAAAGAAAGGGGTATGGGCATGGAGCTTAAAATTCCGGAAAACTTTTTTGTAGGCGCAGCAATGTCAGGTCCTCAGACAGAAGGCGCTTATAAAACAGGAGGCCGTCTGGAAAGTATCTGGGATACCTGGTCAGATCTTTCAATTTCTGATTTCTACAATAAAGTGGGAAGCTATGTAGGAAACAATTTTTATGAGAAATATGAGGATGACATTAAACTTCTGAAAAGCCTTCATATGGATTCTTTCCGTACTTCCATGCAGTGGAGCAGACTTCTTACAAAAGATGGAAAGCTCAATCAGGAAGGAGCACAGTTTTACCATAAGGTATGTAAATGTGCGAAAGAAAATCAGATCGAACTTTTTATGAACCTGTATCATTTTGATATGCCGACCTATCTGTTTGAAAGAGGCGGATGGGAAAGCAGGGATGTGGTGGAAGCTTATGCAGCCTATGCCAGAGCCGCTTTTCGTGAGTTTGGTTCAGAGATCCGGTACTGGTTTACTTTCAACGAACCCATCGTAGAACCAGATCAGCGCTACCGCAACGGTTTTTGGTATCCTTTTATAAAGGATGCAAAAAGAGGAATGCAGGTTCAGTATCATCTGTCCCTTGCCCACAGTCTGGCTGTATGGGAATTCAGAAAGGCAAAAGAAGAGGGCTATGTAAGAGAGGATGCAAAGATCGGCCTGATCAACTGTTTTGCGCCGCCTTATACAAGAGAAGATCCTACGCCAGAAGATCTGGAAGCTTTGCGGATGGAGGATGGGATCAACAACCGGTGGTGGCTGGATCTGGTGGCAGAAGGACATCTGCCAGAGGACGTTCTTTCTACATTGGAAGAAAAAGGTCTGGCTCCGGAAAGAAGGCCGGGAGATGAAGAGATATTAAAGCAGGGAAAAGTAGACTGGCTGGGCTTTAATTATTATCATCCATCCAGGATCCAGGCACCGAAAGAGAAGACAGATGAAAACGGTTACCCTAAATTTTCTGATCCATATGTATGGCCAGAAGCAAAGATGAATATATACAGAGGATGGGAGATCTATCCAAAGGGTATTTATGATTTTGGAATGAAAATGAAAAATGAATATCCGGATCTTAAGTTCTTTGTTTCTGAAAATGGAATGGGAGTAGAACATGAAGACCGTTTCAGGGATGCATCCGGTGAGATCCAGGATGATTACAGGATCGAATTTATTACAGAACATCTCCAGTGGATCTTTAAATCCATTGAAGACGGTGCAAAGTGTCTGGGATATCACTACTGGGGAGTGATCGATAACTGGTCCTGGAATAATGCATTTAAAAACAGATATGGTATGATAGAAGTAGATCTTATGGGGAATTATTCCAGAAAACTTAAAAAGTCAGCCCGCTGGATGAAGGGACTGCTAGAAGAAAGGGAGGCAAAAGTATGAAAGAGGTATCATTTCAGGAGTCAAAGTTTGTAGAGAAATTTACGATCTTCGCATCAAAAATGGGAAATGAGATCCATTTACGGTCCCTGCGTGATGCATTTGCTACCATTATGCCGCTGTATATCCTGGCAGGTCTGGCAGTGCTGATCAACAATACGGTATTTGTGTGGCTGTTATCCGGCGATACTCTTACAGGAGCCCAGTACTGGGGCACTGTGATCACAAACGGAACTTTAAATATCAGCTCCCTGCTGATTGCACCTGTGATCGGTTATTGTCTTTCAAGAAACAAAGGCTTTGATAATCCCATGGCAGCGGCGATTGTTTCACTGGCAGCCCTGGTAGTTATGATGCCAAATGTAGTCAGCGTAACCCCATTAGAAGGAGGCGAGAGCGTAGCAGTATCCGGCGCCTTAACTTTTGGAAATGTGGGAACACAGGCGATGTTTGCGGGCGTTATCATCGGCCTGATCGCAACAGAACTTTTTGTATGGATCTCAGGGATCAAAAAGCTGCAGATCGACCTGGGAGACAGCATCCCGCCGTCTGTTGGAAAATCATTTAACGTTCTGATCCCGTTCATCCTGCTGTTATCCGGTTTTGGTCTTATATCTGCAGTTCTTAACAATGTATTTGATACAAACCTGATCCAGATGATAACCACTCTGATCCAGGAACCACTGCGTACCGTTACAACCGGCCTGGTTGGCTGCGTGATCCTTTACAGCCTGGGAAATTTCTTGTGGCTGTTAGGTATTCATCAGTCTGTTATCTACAGTTCCATCCTGGAGCCGCTTCTGATCGTAAATATGACACAGAATATGGCTGCTTATGCAGCAGGTGAAGCGATTCCCAACATTATCAATGTAGCTTTGGTACCTGGATTTGGTATGATGGGAGGTTCCGGATCTACCATCTGCCTTCTGATCGCTACCTTCTTAGTTGGTCGCAACAAAGCAACAAGAGGCGTTGCCAAAATGGCATTCGTTCCGGGATTATTTAACATTAATGAACCGGTTATCTTCGGATATCCCATTGTATACAATATTTCCCTGATCATTCCATTTATTTTAACTCCTGCATTAGGTATTATTATTGCATATGCAGCAACTGCAATGCATTTTATGAATGAATGCGTGGTATATATTCCATGGACCACACCGCCTCTGTTAAGCGGATATCTTGCAACAGCAGGTGACTGGCGTGCTATCCTTGTACAGGCACTGATCCTGATCTTAGGTGTGCTGTTATATATTCCTTTTGTAAAGATCAATGATGTTGTTATGGCAAAAACGATGGGTGAAGAGTAAAGGAGAAGATGAAAATGAAGAAGATCTTATTAGTATGCAACGCAGGAATGTCAACCAGTATGCTGGTGGCAAAAATGAAGAAAGCAGCACAGGCAGATGGGGTCGAGGTTAGTATTGAAGCAAAATCCCTGGCAGACGCAAAGAAAGAGATCCAGGAAGCCAATATTGTCCTTTTAGGACCGCAGATCCGCTACGAACTGGAAAATGTAAAGAAGCTGGCAGGAAGTGTACCGGTAGAAGCAATTGACATGAGGGATTATGGCATGATGAACGGGGAGAAAGTGTTAAAGCATGCTATGGAGGTGATGGGATAATGGACGAAAGCATGGTTATGGTATGCATGCAGATCATCACAAATACAGGAAGCGCAAAATCTTCTTACATAGAGGCCATTCAGAAAGCAAAAAAGGGTGATCTTGGGGGAGCCGAGATCAGCATGAATGAGGGAGATGACCTTTATGCCCAGGCACATGAAGTCCACACTTCTTTAATACAGAAAGAAGCTTCCGGTGAAAAAACAGAGTTTTCCCTGATCCTGATGCATGCAGAAGATCAGATGGCAAGTACGGAAATGGCCAAGGTAATGGCAAGGGAGTTTATTGAATTATATAGAGAGATGAAGGAAAGCAGATAAGGTATCTGCGAATAGGAAATACCCAGGCGGGTTCGGGAAACGATCGCCTGGGTATTTTTGACTTTTAATCCATCATACCCATCCGTTCTCTGTATATTCTCCATTGATTTTCAAAGAAATAGTCAACATCAGGTAATGGACGTACAGGGCGTCTTGAGGCAGACGGTGTTCCCTCTTTTAAAGTTACTTCCTGGACTTCCTGGCCATGCATTTTCTGGTCCAGTCTGCAGCGATATAATTCTCCAAAGGTTTGGCAGCCTGGAAAGCCTGGGAGTTCTCCTGTGGAATCTGTATATAATGCGGAACCTCGGCTTCCTCCGCCTGCTTTTGCGTAGTCTAACATGGCAAACAGATACATTTTTTGAGAAAGAAGCATATCGTACAGCTTGTAGAACAATGAAAGTTGTGAAACAGAAGGCGATTTTGCTTTTTGCATAAATTGACATATGTCATCCTCTGTTTCTTTTAAAGCTGTTTCCATTTGCACCTGGTTGCGGATCATACCTGCAGCGGCACTCATTCTTTTAGAGGCATTTATCCACAGTTCGGACAATGGGCAGTTTCCTTCTGCATGTTCTGAAAGTCTGATCCGATCCAGCGCCTGAATGCGCAGCCTTTCTTTTATACCACTCTCGGTGGAAGGGCTCGCTTCTTTCATGTGTGTTCTTTTTTTAAGAAAAATTCCTTCAGCCGCCCGGACAGCACCTACCTGACCTGCATTTAAAGCAGTTCCGCCAGGTCTTGTAACTCCATGACTTGCACACACTTCTCCGATCGCGTAAAGACCAGAGAGATTGGTTTCCCATAGATGGTTGGTGGACAGACCACCGTTATTATGTTGGGCACATACGGCAATCTCCAAACGTTCTTTAAACAGATCTACATGGTGATCCTGATAAAAAAGAATAGCAGGCTCGTTCATATGCTTTAAACGTTCAATGGGTGTTCCGAAGCAGGCTCCGGCCTGGCTTAAATATTCTTTTGCTTCCGGGATCATAGATGCATAAGGAAGATCCCTGTCTTTTTCAAGGTTTCCTGGATTGACCCTGTAATCCAAAAATACTCTGCGTTTTTTTAATACAGTCTCCTGGTAAACCAATAGGTCGATCACCGAAGAGCCGCCAAAAATTTTATTTACATCAAATGGCCATTGATAACCTTTCAAAAAAACCATAGAAAGCAGATCTGGCAGTTCATTAAAATAATCAAGAAGAAATTCTTTTTCATCATTTCCGTCCTGGTCAGTAGAAATAAAGCTTGGAAGTACCTGCATATATGTTCCGCTTACATTCCATCTTGGATTTAAAGAAGCCATTCCAAATTGCCATTCTGTCAGGTTTTTCCCAGAAGCACCAGCTTCAAATGCCATACCTGTGGAGCCGGTTTGCGAAACGGGATACACACTGTCGTGATACATGCCAGCTGGTCCGCCTGTTGCGAGGATCACATTTTTACACCAGATGATTTTATAAGCAGGTTCGCTATGAATGTTTTTGTCCAGGCAGAGGATTCCCTTTACTTGGTTCATGTATGTAAGGATCTGAATAGCCTGCATCTGATCCAAAATTAGGATCTGTTTCTCTTTTACAGATCTTTCAAGGGCTTCCGTCATAAGCTTAGAAGTATAAGGACCGGCACTGGTGGCTCTTCTTCCTCTGTCATGATCTGTTTTATATCCCATAAATTCACCGTGCTCTGTGCAGGGAAAAGGAACTCCCAGCTCTGTAAGGGCAAAAAAACACCGGGCAGAAAGAGCCGCTTCACATAATGCCTGGTCTCCGTCTACACATTGTCCTGCAAACAGGTCTTCTGCCATATTTCTTACGCTGTCAGCATCGTTTCCTGACAATGTAAGCTTATAATAAGTCTGCTTGTCTGAACCGGTATTTCTGGAAGTACCTGATTTTATATTTTCTGTTATGATTGCCAGATCTCTTTCACCGTTTTGATATAAGCGTAATGCGGCCTGAAATCCTGCTGCTCCACTTCCGATGATAATATGTGTAATCGTTTGTTCAGTTAGCTTCATCTTGTCTCCCTTTCTGATCATAAGAGATCACAGTAAAAAACGCCCAGAATAATCAGAAAGAAGATCCGAAAACTATTCTGGGCGTTTTTATTTTTGACAAAAAGATATAAAAATGAATTGCAGATGTAAAATTTAGCAAAGTAAAGAACGGACGGTTTCGCCGGAGATCACTTCAACTGGGGTAAGGACTTTTACAGGCAGACAACTGCCGTTGTTTAGCTGCCATATCATATGCATTACCGTAGATTCGGAGATAGCTTCGATATGTGTTTCCACTGTAGTGATCCGTGGGCTGATAATATTATAGTAGCCCAGATTATCATAGCCGATCACACTTACATCGTCAGGTACAGTACGACCGGTTTTGCAGATGGCATTGATGGCTCCAGTTGCCAAACGGTCATTAAATGCAAACAGGGCAGTAGGCATTTCGCCTGTGTAAGTGTTGAAAAAGTTCAAGCACACCTTTTCAGCTGCGTCATAAAGCCAGGAGCCTGTTTCTAAGATCAATTCAGGAGGAATAGAGAGTCCTTCTTCCTGGAAAGCCTGGAGAAATCCGGCGGTACGTTCCTGGTTACTTAAATAGCTTCGCACACCTGCCAGTAAAGCGACAGTTTTGTGTCCGTGTTCGATAAGATATCTGCCTGCAAGATAAGCTCCTTTGCGGTTATCTGATAAAACAGAAGGAAGCTTGTCGGAGTAGCTGTTGACTAAAACACAGGGTATTTTCTGACTGACAGCATATTCAATGTGTTTTTGAACAACATTACTTACAAAAACGATTCCGGAAAGACCAAGTGCTGTAATCTTATCTGCAATATTATCGGAAGCATCCAGTGTAGTGTAGATCAGGGAACAGCCGTTTTTCTGAAAATCACGTTCCAGTATATTAAACAGGGAAGAGTAAAATGGTTCGGTTATAATATTTTCTTTTGGGAGGAAAAAACCGATGTTTTTGTTGGTGATAACTTTTGGGGACTCTGGGGCAACCGGGACACTGCTTAAAACAATAGTGCCTTTTCCGGGGCATTTTTCGATCAGCCCTTCGTCTGCTAACATCTGCATTGCTTTTCGAAGAGTGCTGCGGTTGACATCGTATTTCAGGGAGAGGACCTGCTCTGTGGGGAGCAGGCTTCCTACCTTGTAGACATCATTCAGGATATCATTTTTGATGTCATTATAAATCATGGAATAACGAAATTTTTCTTTGCTCATATTTTACCTAACTGAATCGTTTGTTAATTTGTTGACTAATATTTATACATAAAGTATACATTTAACATTTTAACATGTTCAGCTCTTTCCTGCAATTCATGTTTTAAAACCCTGCCGATCAGTCTTTCATAGCCAGCTCATATGCTGCTTTCATCAGTTCCTCATTCAGAGGACGTGGATTGCAGGTAATATGTCCGGTAGTTCTCTTGATCACATCGATCAGATAATCCATGCTTGGTTCTTCCTTTATATATCCCTTTAAGCAGCGAGGAGCATCGATGGATTTCTGCAGAGAAGTAATTTTGTCTAACAGAGCCTGTACATTTTCTTTGTCAGAAGCACCTTCTTTGTATACGCCGAATGCCTTGGAGATTTCTACATATTTCTTCTCTGCATATTCCTGATTCAGGATAATGGAAGCTGGCAGGAAGATGGAGCATGCATCGCCGTGAGGAATACCGTATTCGCCTCCTAAAGGCTGAGCCATGATGTGAGCAATACCAATACCTGCAGTGATGGCAACACCGCCGAAGTAGCTTGCAAGCATCATTCCGGCTCTTGCTTCCAGATTATCAGGATTGCGGTAAGCTTCTTCCAGATATTTGTTTACCAGTTCAATCGCCTTTAAGCCGTACATTTCGGTGATAGGTGTTGCGTTTAAGGAAACGTAAGATTCAATAGCATGACTTAAAGCGTCCATTCCTGTAGCAGCGGTAATACGTGCAGGAAGAGCTAAAGTCAGGCTTGGATCCAGAACAACAACATCAGCAATCATGGTGTTGTGATACAGACTCTTCTTTAAGTGGTTGTTATTGTTGATAACAACGCTGGTCTTAGTAGCCTCAGCACCGGTTCCGGAGGTAGTTGGGATAGCAATGAACAGAGGTGGTTCAACGGTAACAGCTTTTCCTCTCATCTGATAGTCTTCGGTGTCGCCGCCGTTAACAGCCAGCATACCGATCACTTTTGCTGCATCAACAACACTTCCGCCGCCTAAAGCAATGGTACAGTCACATCCTTCTGCAACGTAAATATCGCGTCCGTGGTCAATAATCTGAAGAGTTGGCTCAGTCTTTACTTCGTAAGGAACAACAGCCATACCGGCGTCTGTTAAAAGAGAAGAGATCTTCTTGAAGGCATCAAACTCAGCGCTGAAAGTTACAAAAAGAACTTTTTTCTTGTTGTACCAGTTTAAGATCCCCGGGATCTCTGTTACCTTATTTTCGCCGAAAATAAGACGTCTGTTAAAAACCATTTCAAAACCATTTGTGATTGCCATGATACATCCTCCTTAAAAATGTGTTTGTTTTGTTTGTTGATTTGTTGAGATGTCAGAAGAATTTTTACATTTGATAGTATACATGTTTTGAACAACAAAGTCAACAAAATAATCAACAAATTATTGAAAATGTTGCGAACATATAAAAACATATATAAAGAAGATAAATGAACAAAACGCCTATAAAAGGTGGTGAAAGTGAGAAGTATCTGTGAAAAATATAGGAAATATGAGGGGAATAATGGGCGAAAAAAGTAAAAACAACTAAGGGGAACGAACGAAAATTTAAAAATAGTTGACATTAATATTGACAACCTATTGAAAGATATGTATACTTAGTGATGTAAACAAATGTTGACAATGTTGACAATATATAAAAAGGAGTCAAGGTTATGAGCGAATGTTTCTATTGTGAAGACGGGGAAAAGAGAAAGAGTTTAATGATCGAGATCTGCAAGTTAAACTATTCTACGATCTACTTAAACAGAAATCAGAAATATCCAGGAAGATGTGTTGTAAAGCTGAATGAGCATAAGACAGAATACTTCCAGATGACCAAAGAACAGAGAGATGGATACTTTGAAGAACTGGCAGCTACAGCAAAAGCAATCTTTGAACTGTATCATCCAGATAAGATCAATTATGCAACATTTGGGGATCTGGTACCTCATGTACATGTACATGTTGTTCCTAAATATAAAGATGGTCCAGATTGGGGTAATCCATTTGATGATACACAGGGAAAGAAAGAACTGACCGATGCTGAATATCAGAAGATGGTAGATGAATTAAAAGAAACTATATTAAAGGAATTAAATAAATAACTAAAACTTCCCACACCGATGTGGTGTGTTGAACCTTGAAAATTCA
>ERZ779852.427-NODE-427-length-46323-cov-5.557859_pt1 | contig 46323 bp, 70 predicted proteins | sample MGYA00511559_ERZ779852 | MGnify/ENA primary metagenome ERZ779852 (study PRJEB29588, sample SAMEA2157977) | human gut metagenome | biome: human gut; feature: human-associated habitat; material: faeces | place: Denmark | collected 2008/2010 ...
TCTGCCTTAAAGCGTTCCTTGTAATCTGCACTGTTCATCATTTCAACTGTCTGTTTTAATTCCATTATTCAGATACCTCCTTAAATTCTTCTTCAAACTCATCCTTTACCATTGTATCGAAATACCCTTCTTCATCACGCAAGACGTAGTCTCCGGGCTCTACGAGTACCGAATCAACTCTTTCGCCATCTCTAAATAGAGCAGGATATGCAGAAATCTCAATGTGCGGCGGGTTAAGATTATTATTAATTTTTACCGAATTTCCAACAAACTTTTCAATTTGAGTTATACTCTCTGGAGTGGTAAAACACTGAATAGCTTCAACTATAGTCGGTTTTATTCGCGCATATTTCATACTCACATCCCCGCATAAAGAATCGGTATTCCATCATCCGTCCTTACTCCCATCAGAAGCGGAAAAGCTGTCTTAAGAAGTAAGTCATTCGTTTTCCGTACATCTCCGGCGGCATCATATACCGCACTCCATTCCTTTGCACCCGCTCCAATCTGCTGAGGCGTTGCGTAAGAGATGGATTCACTGCCGGAACTTACAGATGTTACAATGCCTGTCGTGCTACCACCGGACCCGATTGCGGTTGACGCACCACTCACAGCGGCATTGGTAGCATTCTTTTCAGCAAGCTCAATCTGATACATTAATTCAGCCAATGAACAGACCGCCTTTTTGATGCGCTTTTGTGAGCGTTCGTTTGTTGGCAGTCCATCCACCAACCTGTCAAACGTCATTGTGTCCACAAAATCACTGGCTCTTTCTGCCAGTCGTGGAAAGTCGGTTTCTGGCACGACATTGCCGAATGATTCTGTATAGAATTTATAATCTACATAAGCCATGCCAGTTACCTCCTAGTCAATCATCATTTTGCTGTTACACTTGTGCTTCCGGCATTCAGTGCTTTGTATGTTCCATCACACTCAACCACTGTGATTTTCTGTCCGGTTGCCGCCTTGATGTCAGCTTTTCCGTCCCAAGAAGTCCAGTTCCTGAGGTTCTGTCCATATCCAACAGTTATTGCGTCTGTTGCAACTTTGTATTTGTATACGTTGTTGGAGTTTTCCTTAGCCGGATTTACAGTGATTTTTGTATCACCAGTTGCTGTTCCTGCCGATGTTACTGTCAGAGTACCAAGTGTTGGTGTCTCATCAATGGTGATTACTGCGATTGCGTCAATGTACTCCGCAAAAAGAGTAAGCCCCATAACCGCGAACGCTTCGGACACTGCTGTGTGGTAGTTACCCTGTGTATGGAATCCAATCAGGTTTGTTTCGCCAGATACGGTGTATACAAGTCCTGCTCTTGCAAAGTCAGATTCATTCGGGTCAACATAGTACAGAACGATGTTCTCAACAGGTGTTGCGATAACCTGTCCTCTCGGAATCTCGCTGTCAGATAACAGGAAGATAGTGTTGAATCCCATAAAGTCCTTCATGTACTGGAAGCCGAACTGGTTCTGAATAGTGATCTCAGCTGCTCCGAGATATTCATATACGTCCAAAATGTTGACAAATCCAACAACGCCAGTCACGTTTCTGTGCATCTGCTTAAATTTGTTCTCAACACGGCCTTTAGCCATTGCCAGAGCCATCTGGAATGTTGTTTCTGTGGAAGTAAGTGTACCGGTTTTCAGATAGTCATAAAATCTGCTGGTAACGTCAGTCTGAAGCTGGAAAAGGAATTCATCATCAGTCATCTGAACGGCGTTCTCATAACCGTGATCCTTGATTGCTTCGATAGATACAGCCTTTGCGTACTTTTCAATGGTCATTTCCGCATAGTTCTTTTCTTTTACAGTAAATTTGCTGTAAGGAATTTCCTCACCCTCTGCCACTTTTCCGCTCTGTAAAGTACCCTCTGCGTACTTAGATTTCAGTACAGCACCCGGCTGTTTTTTGATAGGTCTCATGATTCCCAGAATGTCACGTAAGTGCTGCCAGTTTCTTTCGAATCTGGTTACAAAGTCAATCTCACGTGCTGTGACCTGGATATCATTAGTCATAATAAGATTAGCTTTTGCTGCCATATAAAAATCCTTTCTACCCATAAATATTAAGGTATTGGGTTAGCGGCTATACTCTGTCGTATAGTCGGTGTAAAAAATCACTGGAATAACTGGATATTCTGAGCAATTGCAGCCTGTCTCTCGGACGGGTCTTTGATCGCTTCGATATCTTTTTTAGTCATGCTTCCCGGTGTCTGCTGCTGTCCAACGTGAGTGGTAAATCTTGCCTGATTCTGCTGAGCCTGCTGCTGAGATTCATCCACAAAAGCGGATGCGTCAGACTGTTTCATCTGCTCAATCAGGTCGTTCAGCCCAAGGATTTTACCATCTTTCAGCTTCAATCCTGCTTCCTTGATGTCTGCCATAACAGACTTCTTAGCTGCTTCACTGGAAAACTTAACATCGTCGAGTGCCGCTTTGAGTGCATCTGAGAAATCTCTGTCGTAGATTTTTGCATTGAATTCTTTCTCTGCATCCTCGGCTTTTTTCTTCCATCCAGCAAGCTCTGTCTGAATGTTCGCCGGGTCGATACCGTCAAAACCTTTCAAGGTTTCTTCTGCTGTTTCAGCACGTTCTTTCCAGTTATCACGTTCTCCCTCGACTTTTAACAGAGTTTTCGCTACTTCTTTCGCATTTTTGTAATGCTCGGAGAGTGCTTTCTTAACATCTGCCTGTTTATCTTCCGGGATTTCAACTCCAAATGATTTTAATGTGTCAATAAGTTTCTGCATATATATCCTCCTGGTCGTGTTTATTGACCTGCCGCCGCAGGTAAATGGATTAAGCCAGTTAGACCACTGGCAAGGTAATTGCAGGAGACGGATTTGAACCGCCGTTCTCAAGGGTATGAACCTTGCGAGATTCCGCTTCTCCATCCTGCCCTTAACCCGGATTCCCGGGTTAGCAAGGTGTTTAACGTGTCATGCCTGCCACGAGTTGTTTCGGATATTTATTTCTTTTTTTTAAAAGAAAAGTATGAATAACAAAAACCTTAATCAAGGAGGTGCGCCATCTTGCGTGCCAGATGACAAATACGCACGACAGGATTCGAACCTGTTTAACTTTCCATTAAAGCGTGCGCACCAGCTACAAAAGTTAAAGAAAGGAGGATTAAAACGAAAATGTCAAAACAACCGTTTTACTTGTGCTTCCTGTTGCACAATTACATTATAACAGATTTCTTTTAACTACCTCTCTACCACTTTTACATTTTTAGAGCATATCACGGAGTTTTTCTACGTATCTCTTGACAAGATCACGTTCTTCCCGGCACTCTGCATCCTTGGACATATCACTCATTTCTGTTGTAAGTTCGTCCAGATGTTCTTCCAATGCGGCGAGCATCTTTCTTTTGCAGTCTTCAGACTTGCCGGAACGATAGCTCTGTTTCTGTGTCATATAGTCGTCATAAGCATCTCGTCCGTCAGAGCGGCTGTAATGTCCTCTAACATAATGCTCACCACGTCTGGCATAAGAACTGCCTCGGTCATAATCCGGCATCATTCTGCCGTCATTTGCGCTGTATCTCCCCATGCTGTCGCGCTTTCTTCCGCGTTCGCTGTAATCGTCATTGTATCCGCCACGCATCTCATCAAGGACAGTGTTATAGTACTCCACTTTCTTGTCCCAGTACTGCGTGTTCTTTATGTCTTTGTACATATCAATCAGTTTGTATGTCATTTCCAGATTTCCGGTGGTCAGTCCATTGTCAGCGATTTTGGACAGCTCGTCTTCAATTCTTGCGCATAAGTCTTTAATATCTCTCATAATCACACCTCCTACGCTTCTCTAGTCACGACAATATTTGCGTTCGCAACAGATACTGCCTGGTCGCTTGTGTTCTCTACTGCGATATTAACGCAACATCCGCGAGGTACATCAATATAGATGCCAGAGGACACATTATTGTACTGATTTACTGCTGCCGGTGTGGAAATCATCTGGGAAGAAAGAACCGGCTCGCCAGAGATTGCAATAGCCAGTGAGATAGCTCCGACAGTACCGCCTGTTGGAATTGCGATATTACCAGAAAAATCCACGAAGAATCTTGCTTTACACTGATTAGTCAGTCCTCTCAGTGTGATAATTCCACTTCCCTCTCTGTGCTGAATACAGTTAGAACCTTTAACTGCTGTGTTTGAAAATACTACATTTCCATTTGCTGCTACCGTCTGAGCAGCTACATTTGTAAATTCTGCCATAAAAATACTCCTTTCTACCACAAAAGGACAGGTCTCAGCCTGCCCCTCTGTGTAATACGGCATAAGCCGACATCCGAAATCAATCGAAAGATACTCTCGATATGAAGTTATCAGCAATTGCATCCAGTGTTGCATCCACATCCGTAATATGTGTTCGGGTTAGGAACCTGATATGCCGGGATCGGTGCTGGATTGATTGCATTAATGAGCTGCTGTGTCTGAGAAGCCATTGCAGTTGTGAGAAGTGCGCTCTGGCGATCCTGAGATGCAGCACGTCTGAGATCATTATTCTCAGCCTGCAGACTAGAAATCTTTTCATTGCAAAGATAGTCAAGAATGGCTCTTGTTCCAGCGTTCTGACTGTCAATAATGTCTCTTGTATTGCTGTTAATGGTGTTCTGCAATGCGCAGGTGTTCTGTGCCATATTGTAATTTACGCCCTGAATTGCTTCTCTGGTTTCGCAGCAACAGTTCGCAAGCTGTGCCTGTAAAGCATTAGTATTCTGCATATTAGCCACAGTATCGGCATTAATAGCCTGCTGGATTCCGAAGCCGGTCTGCATGATGTTTGTGTTGATTCCATTGAATCCAGTAAGTATACCGTTATTCATGGCATAGAATCCGTCGCACAGGCCGCTATTGATTCCGTCAAGCTTGCTGATTACTGCGGAATTGTCAAAACCTCTCTGAATATCTGCCTGAGTAGCTGCTGTGGCTGCATATCCGCCGCCGTTGCCATTATTGCCCCAGCCGTTGTTCCCCCATCCGAAGAAAGCAAAAATGAATAAAACAATAATCCACCAGCTACCATCTCCGCCAAACATGCCGTCATTATTTCTACCGTTTCCAGTAGCAGCGGCAATATCTGCTAAGCTATAATTTCCATCCATAGTTATAATCTCCTTTATTGTGTATTTACATCAATCTGGCCAGATTGTAATGTACTATTTCATTCCTTTCAACATGTGCTGGAATTGCCCTGCCATCTGTTGAACTTGATTAAGTTGTTGCTGAGAAATCTTCCCAGACTGTAACATCTTCTCAACTTCTGCTTTCGGGTCTCCCTTAAAATTCTGCTTAAACTGCATAAACTGCTGTATCATCTGCATTGGTCCGTTTCCCTGCGGCATCCCACCGCCAAGCGCGTTAAATAATGGATTACTCATCTGCGTTTCCTCCCTTGACTGCTGATTCCTGCACGGTATTAGCCCTAACAGGTTCAGAAAAAGAATTTAATCGGTTTATGATAGCTTCGTATTTGTCCTTCAAATCGTCATATTCCTGTCTGGTGACATATTTACTGTCCATGTTCTGAGTAGGCTGTTTAGGTGGCATCTGAGCGCCTATTTCGTGATACTCAAACGTCCGTAATGGTTGCGGCATACCGGAAACGTCTGTGGATTTTATGTAGAACTTTTCACTTTCACTGTCCATCAGTAAAACACTTGTCCCGGGTGCTACCAGATAGGATTTTGCGCCGACTTCGCCGGATACCCACAGGATACTATTGTTATTCTGTTGGGGTTGCTGCACTGGTTGAGTTGGCATCTGGACAGGCTGTTGCTGAAATTGATTCATCTGCCCCGGAACGCCAAAACTATATTGATAAGGATTGTTGTATAATGCCATCTTATGCACCACCTTTCTAATTATATTTTTGCATAGATGTATCAATCTAAAAAGTTCAAAAAAGTATCGAAAAAGTATTGGCATACCACCAGATTGGTGGTATTATATAATCATCAAAGGAACGGAGGAAACAGAAATGAAAAAATACAACTTATCAAAAATCATGAAAAGAGCATGGGAACTGGTTAAAAAGTCTGCAATGACAATTTCCTCCGGTCTTAAGAAAGCATGGGAGGAGGCGAAACGCACAATGATCAAATTTGAACGCCGCGCAAAAGTTGCTATCGTTGATGCAAACGGCGTATGTAATCCAAATTGTGGAAAAGAAAATGACGATGAAAGCAACTATCTTACATTTAAGTTGTGGGAAAAGAACGGTCATAAAAGAGTGTATGCAAATGACTATAAGGGACGTGCTGTTGGATATATTGATTTGAACAACAACAACTCAATTGAAACCGAGTTTTCGAAGGGCGATTTCGTTGAAACAATGAAACATTTTGTTGCTAATTATGAATTCTAGGAGGAAAGTAAAATGGGAAGATGGACAATTAGAGTTGATGACGGACAGATGTCGGCATTAAGAAATTACGGAAGCTGCTACAAACATGGCGGCGGTTCCGGCGGCTTCTTTGAGTTCCACGGCAAAACTCTGCAGGAAGCAGCCGATAATCTTATCACTGTATTTGCGGATGTATTTTCCGGAAGTGGTATTAAGGTCATTGAATATCCGGAACATGTTATTATCGAAGAGTATGTATACGAATACGCAAACTGCGCAGAAAAGCATATAACACTTGTTCTCCCCTGTAAGTGTTCAAAATACCAACATGGTGTTGGAGATGTAACCTTTGACAATAATATTCGTATTATTTTGCAGGAACAAAAAATGCAAGTAGCTGAAATGCGCACATTGCTTGACCAATCACGTTCAGAGTTCTCGAAGCAGTACAACATACCACTCAGAACGCTCGAAAACTGGGAATCCGGAAAAAGCAAATGTCCGGATTATGTGAGACAACTGTTAGAGCGGGCTGTCTTGGAAGATTGTGAGAAATAAGAAAAGGAGAGGGTGGAAATATCCTCTCCATATTTTTAACACACTTTAATTATTTTATTGTTTACCCGGCGGCTTAATCGTTTCGCCGTGGATATACTCACATTCATTTTCTCAGCACAGTATTCAAGAGTGCGTTCCTGACATCTTAGCCGGAACAGTTTTTCTTCATCCGGTGTAAAATTACACTCTGTCAAGAATCTGTCTATATCTTTCTTTGTGAACACATATAATTTCATGAGCATACCCCTTATCAATGCTAACGCTGATTCTGTGCAAGATACTCCGTGAGCTTCTGTTTTGTTTTTTTTAACTCCTCGACATTATTCCCACTGATCTGACTGTCCAACATGGTCGACAGCACTTCCAGAATCAACGAATCACGCTCTGCAATCCTCTGAAGACTCTCGTAATCTCGTTTGTCATGCTCTTCCAATCTTTCCACTCGTTTGTTAAGTCGGAATGCCGGGGCAATCCACTTAAAGATTACAGCCGCCGCCCCTCCGACAATAGACACCCCTCCGCAGATAGAGAGGAAAATCTGCATAAATTCTGATATGCTCATTTATTCTCCTTTTCCCAGTAATATACCGGGATTTCATTACCGGAATCCCATGTATCAAAATATTTGCCGTTCTGTACTGTCACCACATGACCATCTATGCAGAGAATATATGTGCCTGTTGGATGATCTATGCAAAAGTCATTGACTGTATAGATATATCGCTCCGACTGCTCAATCAGTTTTCGCCTGTATCCATGCTTATAGAGGTACGCTCCCCAGACATAATTTGCGCTCGGCATATCTGACAGAGTACATGCCTGTATCATTAATCCGGCGAATACTGTTTCCCAGTCGAAGCCAGTTGCTTTACATATTGCCCGGACAACGCAATCTCCTGTTCTCTTATCCTTAACAGGATTTGGATTGAAATATTCCCATCTATCCATCAGTCAATCCCCTTTGCTGTTTTATAGCGTTTTGCCGCTCCTCTGGCTTTAGCGGCGTTCTGGCGGTTCCACTTCGCGATCATGAGCCGGTCTTGCAGTTCCCTCAGATCGTTCTGCTTGCAGTAATCTTTGTATGCAGCATTTTGTTTTTGGAGAAGAAAAGACTTCCGGTCAAGGTCTTGCTGAAGTGCGAACCTTGTCTGTTCATCCTTACAGTTATCAACCGCCGCTTGCAGTCCAAGGACTTCACGCTTCGTCTTGCGGATTCTCCGTTCATAAGTACGTTGCCGCTGTTCTTTTTCGTACTGCTTACCTTTGTCGGCTTTGTCCTGTGCTGATAATTCCGCATAGGGATTAAATTCCCCGTCACTGGCTCCAAAACTGTGCCGACAGTTGATGCCTGACAGTCCACTTGCTGTTCCATATCCGGTCAATGAGAACGGTGGAAATTTCTTACTCTTGCCAGAACGGGAGTATATCTTTCCTTGCCACCATGAGTGATTTCCCGGATCCTGACCGCCGTCACCTGTTCTGGCTCCCATATGAGCACTGACCAGAATCAAATCCCAGTCCATTTCTTCCATGCGCTTTAGGGATATGTCTCCCGTAGCCTGCGCCACGCCAGTTCTAACGGAGCGTGCTACTGCTGTTTCAATGGTGTCTTTTCTGCCAGATGGATATGTAACAGTAACACCATCGCTCACAACGTTATTAACTGCTTCTTTAATGGCTTGCGTATACCCAACCGCCCCAGTCATTACATGATTATATGCAAGGTCGCATTGCTCGATATATAGCCTCTGAGCGGCACTTGCGGTTGTTCGTGTGAAATTCTTCCACTCGCCCATGGTTGCAAGCATGTTGCGCTCCATGAGCCTTATCATTGCTGGGGACTGTTCGAGCGGTACAGGGCTTAATCCTGCTGCCTTATAGACTTTATCGTCATAGTTCATTGCAGTGATTCCGGCATCTTCAAACGCTTCAAGAAGTTCCTGTTGTTCACGTTTGGTATATTTGGATAGTTCTGCTAGAATGTCCTCTAGTAGTTCGCCGGATTCCTGTAGCGTTCTGATTCTCCACGCATCAGCATTGGTCAGGATATAGTCCTCACCCCTGCCGATTCTTGCCATCATCCGCGACACAATCTCAGAGATGATATACTGATGCAGTTCTTCTGCAATTTGTTCACTGCCCTCTGTTATCCGGCGTAAATATTCTGGACTAAGCATAGTATATCACCTCTTTCGTCAAAAGTCGTGGTACATGTTTTGGTTTTTTACTGGTTAACTAAAGCCCTCTTTAGTTAATTACCGTAATGTGAAATAATTGCTCCCACTATACACTCACCTAAACGAGCATATCCACTGGAACTACAATGTAACTGATCACTATTATACGGAAATGGCGCAGAACCAGCGTATGTTTCAAGAACCACTTGACCATCACGTTTCTGATAATACGCTTTTCCATTTTGGTATCTTATTCGTGTTGTATTAACTGGATTGCCAGTTGAATCTAATTCATATGGTGAATACTGCTCATTGACTGGATTCGCACTTGCGCCAAACACATTCCACGTATATTTATTACTTCCAGAATTGTGCCATAAATCACACACTGGAATGTTATTATGATTTCCAACAGAAACAATCATATTTGCTAATGTTTCCATTGTTCGCCCACTGCCTGTCGGATATTCTTCATATCCATCTGCATCAATATACGGATATCGTCCCGGACAGTGCGGAGTTACATACAAAACTTTGCATGTTAGGTTATTTGCTTGTGTTAGTGTCTCATAAATACGATTAATTGTGTACTGAATTATTCCCGCAATCGTTGATTGGCCACTTCCATCCGTTTTATAGCAATCACCGATTTGTCCATCTTCTTTCCCACGGTCGTTATACGCCGGAAGAACAACGATTAAGGATTTATCCTTTACATCATCGACCGATAGCGGCTTTAAAACTCCACTTGCAGATGTTTCATTATCGTAATCACCACCAAGTCCTTTATCACCATCTACCATTGATATTGTTCCAACGCCGCCTTTAGCATGAGTAGATACATTCATTCCAAGAATAGTGTTTAATTGATTCTGCCATTTATTGGCGGCTGTTATACTATCACCAATAACTAATGCATTTTTTCCTTTCCAGTTATTAGTAGGCACATCTGGTATTTCACTTTTTAATGCTAAATCATGAAAACCTACACCACCGTTAATATGAGTTTTTAATATTGATACTAAGTAATCTTTTGTTAAATCTCTACTATTTTCTGTAGAATCAAAAACATATACCTTTGTTTTATCTTCTCCTGTTGAAGCAGAAAAGGTAATCACTAACGTTTTGGCATTATCACCTGCTTTTAAAACTCCCCATGCATACGTTTCATCATCTATTGTAATTTTATTATTTACCCCAATTAGAGTTTCGTATCCTGATATTGTAGATGTAATTCCGATACCATTGATAAGATTATCTTCATATAGTTTTACAAAACACAAATAGCTTTTACCACTTGTTGGTTTGGAGAATAAAATATCAGAATACCAACTATTATTATTATGAGTTATCTCAACCCCATCAGTTAATACTGGTAATGGCTGTGTAATTTTCTGAGCAGTCTGAGCAGTCTGAGCAGTCTGAGCAGTCTTGGCAGTCTCGGCAGTTACTCTTTTCTCCCAATAATTAGTGCCATAGATTGTCTTACACTTATTTAGGAGATCCGCACTTTTTAATGTTTCTTTTGCAATATCTGTCACATCAATAAGCAACATTGACTTTTTAGTAAGGGTGTATTCAATCCCCGTATTAGTCATAATACCAATTTTAATTGTGTCTGTGTTATATTGCGTTTCTTCGTACCGAAAAATATTGGAAGTCGTGTATTGCGCACCGTTTTTTGTGATTTCCGATTCTGTTGTGCTTATGACGCCTAAATTAACTTTATCGCTATAGCAATACGCAACGGCGGAAACATTTGTGATGTTTTCACCTGTTACAGTTCCCGAAAAATAAAAGATTTTTTCCTTCCCCTCGTTTGGAATTGAATACGAAAATTCATAGCGCCCATAATTTACAGTCGGAACAACCGTTATACTTCCATCGCCATTTGTGGTTGCATTCGCTCCCAGGACTTGTTCACTTTTCAGTTTTGATACCATCGCCAGATTTTGCACATAATCAACCTTATCTTCCTTCAGTGAAGCAATGTCTGTTTTATTCTGTTCGATCTGCTGTGCCTGTTCTGTGGTGGCTCCGGGCTTGACTGGATTCTTCTCAAGGTACTCATTTACTGCGGCTTTGATTTCTTCAGGCGAAATCTCACCGCCAATTCCTTTTAAGCATAATTCGTATAAATACTTCTCTTTTCACGTGATTGGCTTCGGGAGTTCGCCTTTATAATCACCTGTCAAGTACGCAAGATATTTTTCTTCCCTTGTTACTGGTTTATCTGCCATCTTTTTACTCCTCTCCGAATAATGTTGGTTCGTCTGGCTGAGCTTCTTCAACCATTGCTTTTGCATCTTCCTCGGTCATTCCTTCAAACTTCACGAAATACAACCACGCCGGTACCTTGCCAGTGGTCACATACTGCCACCATCTCGCACGATCGTTTTCACGCACATACAGGATATCTCCGAAATCATAATTGACTTCATAAGTTCCGACGGGTGCAAGTCCGTACAGGTCAGCGTAAACATTCAATGCGTAGATAACTTCGTCCAGACAGGATTCCAGTTTGTCTCGAACATCTTTGATAAACTGCACTGTTCTCTGCTGTTCTGCTTCTACTCCTGTAGCTGTCTGAATGCCGCTAGATTCGTTGAAAACGAAATACCCGTTGGAGAATCCAATCTTATATCCTAACTGGCTTAAAAGGGCATTTATGCCACTTATACGGGTATCTGTGTTGAGTTGAGGATTAATTTCTTGATAGAATTCTTTTTCGTCCTGTCCGAATACATTTTTAACAAAGCGTGGTAAGCTCATCTCGTTCCGTCTGTTCTCCATACCCTGTGGCGACATAGCTGATACAGGCGTGCCGCTTGGCATCAGTAGTCTATCGTCTGCCAGGACAATCTTCTGAGAATCAAAAATCTCTCCGGCATTTCTGCTGTATGCAATGTCGAGGTCTTTTAATTCTTCGATAGCTTCGGCAAATATCGGAAGTCCAAGTGGTGTACTAATATCCACATTGTTCGCCTGTGGTGTCCGCAATACTCCATATAGAGGCCCATCTAGCTTCTCCCCGTTTGCTTTAAGTATTGGCGGTGTATCTGCCATAAGGTCAGCCCATTTAGTCTGTTTAAGGTCAATCTTGTCTCCAATACTTTGAGGAGATTTTGATACATAGGCTCTATTGGAAACATAGTACGGATAAGTTGTCACGCCATCTATTGTAGTCTCGACAAAACGATGATATTCAAGCCGTGTATAGTATTTCCGTCCAGCAGTATAAGAATCTTTGAATATAATCCCTTTGATTTCCTGATTATCATAATCCACGATCATCACATCTGCCGGAGTAAATACGTCAAGACTCTCACCGTTTGGCTTAATAAACACCGTTCCATAAGCACAGCCATATTCTACCCAGTGACGAATCTGGAAATATACCTTGTCAATCTGCTCCTGTAACCATGTAGCCCTTGCGGAACCGTCAATCTGAATGCCGATCGCCAGCGTTGCGAGCCGTGCTGTCTCTGAGCAGACAGATTTAGCGAAATTGATCGTCTTGATATTATTCTTATCATCCAGCCATTCCGGCGCACCTCTGTAAATGTTCGCGCACCGGTTAATCAGCGATTCCATCTCCGGAAATTCTGCTGCCTGGATTTTAAAGTCCTCTTCGGCTTGTTTTTTGAAAATCATGTTAAACCACCTTTTTAGTGTTGTTATAAGTCCCATTATGCACTGTAACCTCTCCTGTTAAATAACGGCTCATAAGCATACCTAAGTGCCGAGATTGCGTGATCGTTTCCATCAGGATAACCGCTTATTACATTTCCCTCTTTGTCCCGATCATACTCATACTCTGTAATTTCTTTGTATGCATTCGGTGTCCGCTTCGGGTCAATGACTATAGTCTTTGTTTGCAAGAATTTAAAACCATACTCGATACTTCCTGGTCCTTTGATTGCTCCTCTGGCAGGAAGTCCGGCATCCCGGAAGTCATTCACGGACTTAGGTTCCGCAGAATCACATATCATCGTGTAATCGTCATAGCCTTTTTTCTTAATCCAATCAGCAGTCTTGGAGTTACTCCATTTATTTACATACAATTCGTCAATAAGATATATTTTCTCTCTGGCAGAATCATAATAAGTTCGGAGATAGCAGAAGGCATCCGGGTACCATCCATAATCTACACCAGCGAAAATGCGATCCATGTGGCTGATCTCTTCGTCTGTGATATCTCTAATCTCCAGATATTCAAATACATTTCCGCCGTCACCATTCGGAACACCCAGGTATTCATGCTCATAGGCTTCTGGATTGATTTCTTTCAGATGTGCTGCATCGTCAATAAACTTCTGTCCGAGCCACTCCGCCGGGGCTTCCAGATAACTCGAATGATGAATAACTCTTTTCGGGTTAGGCGTGAGCTTAATCCTGTTTACCCAGTTTGATTTTGACTTTGGTGGGTTGTATGATGAAAAATCATAGGACTCATCACCACCACGAAGCACCGACTGATTAACAGAACGTTCCTGAGCATCTCCCTTCATTTGATCTTTTTCTTCTTTCCAGAGGATTCCGATATATCCAAACTCCGGCTTAATAGATTTCAGCTTGGTTTCATCGTCCAGACCACGGAAGTATATTGTCTGTCCTGTTTTAATATACTTGATCTCAAGTGGTGACACCTTGCATTCAAATTCTTCCATCAATCCCAGTTCGTTGATGGCCCATTTCATGTTAGCATATACAGAATCTTTCAGAGTACCGGCCACCTGTCTTGTAATGCAGGCGTGCATCTGAGGATTATTCTTGATAAGCTCAACAATCTTAAAAGCTACGAATGAAGATTTCAGGCCACCTCGACCGCCCTCGAATACATATTCGATATTAGGCTTAATCTGTCGGTTAATATCCACGAATGCCTTGCCGAGCACTCTGGCAGGAAGTTCGTATTTGCTTTCGTCTGATTTTGATACAGCTACCAACTGTTCCCATTTGTCTACTGCCTGCATATTTCCTTTAATAGCTTTATCGTATACGGCAGCTACAATGCAGGCATTGTTATTTGCATCCTCATCAGATATTCCCATCTTTGTGAGCTTCTTTTTCGCAGTGGTCGGGGCAGGATTTTCAGCTATCATTTTTGCTAATTCAGAAAGGGTCTTTTTTTGACGGCGCACTTCTCCCGACTTAATACCGCCTTTTTTTGTTATTTCTCGGAGCTCGCTCGGAGTTCGTTCAGAATTTGGTATTAAATTTTTCTCATTTGCCATCCTATCAACATCCAATCATATCCTTTCTGAATTCAAAAAAGTCCCCAGTATAGCAGTTATATACAAATATAATACCACACTGGGGAGTTTTAGCTCTCTACCACTTTTATAAATTTTTAAGTTTTTTAAAGTCTGCCAATCAATTTGGCCAGATGATAATATTCCGCCATGACCTTGCGTTTGTAGCCGTAAAAGTCATTCTCCGTTGCAGGAACTGTCCTGATCTTCTCCATTGTCCGATAGCCGATGCTGTTGACGATACTGTCGTAGATTTGTGATTCAATTCCGGGCGCATATTTGATAGATACCTGTAACAGATTGTATTTATCACTTTCACTAAGATTTCGCAAGTGGCTTTGTAATGTCGGTATGTCATCCGGCGGTACTCCGTAGTCAATTAGTGTTGCCTTTCTCAGTTTCATTTATTTCACCCTCTTCGTTTAGGTTCCAGTCACATGGCATGCCTCGAAAACATTCTGGACAGTGTTCGTAGAATCCGCAGCCTTTGCAATCTGCTGGCTGTCCAGTGCAATATTGCTGTAGTACGTGGTATGCCGATATAGCAAGGTTTGGCGTTATGTCTGGTGTAGGTTTATTATTCATTTCTTCATCTCCTCCAGTTTCTTTACCGTTTTCCTGTAATCTCTGTTTGCAGACCGAAACATCATCAGAAGTATTTCAGATACAGGCCTCGCTCTATTGGCTCGTTTGGCTTTCTTGGCACATATAAGTTCGTTTCCTTCTGGGATATATATTCCTACATGATACGGGATTTTCAAAGATACTGTTGCAGCTAATTCCCCTGGCATAACCAAATAATTGTAATCTCCAATGAAATTCAATCCATGGCCAGATTTGAAATCTTCAATAGATGACTTGATTTCATAGCAATAGCAATCACCTTTTTCTATCCCGGAAACACTATTGTTCACTGGAACAAATTTCATATAGTCCACTCTAACTGCATGGTTTGTAGAATAATCAAACGTCACCTCTTTTGCCCAGTAGATACGAGGATCGTTGTTCGGATTGATTTTCTTTTCAATCATGGTTGATAATTCTGCCGTAATCTCAGGCCTTGTCATTCTTCATCTCCTCCAACTTCTTCTCAGCTTCTTCGCGGGTGAGAAATAATGATTCACCGATTTTATCTATATCCGACAACTCAAATACGCACTTGTCGATTGTACATGGTGTCTTATTTGGAATACCTAAGATGTAATATACTTCTGCTCCAACCTTACACGGCAATCTCACAAGTAAGCCCTGCTCTTCTAAGTCTTCATAAACAGCAAGTTTCGTAAGAATTTTATCCGCAAACGGTTTTAATAATCCATCCGTAATTTCTTCTTTTGCAACTCCTGTACCATCAACATTTCTTTCTCTTTCTGTTAATCTCTCCATCTACTTCACCTCTTCCATCTGACTCTCTATAGCGTCTGTGAGCAGCTTCAACGATTCAATGAATGCATCCGTCAATGCTGTTCTGTCTGGGTATTTAGCGAACGTTCTGACAAGTTTTACTGCATCCTTGATTTTTTCTTCATCTTCGACGATTTCGGATGCTTCATACACTGTCTTTTCAACATAGTTGTAAGTAACAATCTTACTGTCGTAAAAATTCAATATGTTTGGAAACGGAATTACGATAGGGTTTAAATGGTTTTCTCTCGCCCATGTGAATCCCTGAAGCTTTGCCATTTTCAGAACACTCAAATATTCTTCCTGTGTCTTTACAAACACGATTTTTCCAGTTAAATTAATCATTTCTCCACCTCTTATCGCTTACTTTTTATCGCTTGTTTTCATCGCTTGTTTCTGTAATTTCTCTCAAGCAGGCGTTCCAACCAACCGCAATAATATCTTTTTGTGATTCTACATTGTCATTCGGAACGATATACTCTTTTTTCTCCGGCAATGGCTTCAATGGACACCATTTAGGTCTTGATTTGCTTTCGTAATCATAATGTTCTTCTGTCATCAGAATTACATCATAATCTAAACAATCAGCTAATTCACAATAACCCACATATTCAAGTTCACCGCAGTATGAAGTTCCGAACGGGCAATCATAGCAATTTTCTGGTGCGTCTATCACTAATACTGATTTACTCATACGCTTCACTTCCTCTCAGCATCAGACTTAAAGTATTGTACCCCGGGACACAATTAATAAATTCTTTCTGGTCAGAACTAATACTCATCCCAATTTCCCAAATTTTGATGTATTTAATTAATTCGTCTGCATCTATTAAGCGCATTTTTCATTTCTCCTTTTAATCACTCGCCATGAAATTACCGAGGCATAACACACATGCTATAATATTAAGCACCAGAATATCCCATTTCTGATTGATTATATTCACAACAATGCATACAGCGTCTGCAATGCCTAAAACTAATGAAAAATATTTACTCATTGTTTTCATCCTCCCATACTCCCAACAACCGCATTCTCTCATACAGTACAGCGACGGTCTTGCGTCTGTATCCGTAGAAGTCTTTTGGATTCATCGGGATATATCTTTCTTTGCTGATTTTCCTGTAACTTTTCCGGTGCAAGATATTCTCAACAACCATATCCGCTATCACCGTGTTCTTAGGGCAAGCTGACAAGGCGGCGCTGGTAAGCAGGTATCCGTACTCTGCCGGGAAGTCTTTCAGCATCGTGTTTAATTTTTTCAATGTCCTCTGCCGGAATACCGTAGTCTTTCAGCTTTTTATTCCTTGTCAGCATACCGTTCTCCTTTCTATTCGTCTGGATGGTGTTTGTCGTACATGATCGCCACACATACAAGACTAACCACTCCAAATATAGTTCCAAGGGTGAATCCTAATAAGAATGTAATCATGCTTCCACCTCGCTATCCTCTGGCATCTGATAATCAATATGTCCATTTACATAGGCTTCCTGAATCATATCTAATACCTTCATGGCTTTTACTTTGGTAAAATATTTTCCTAAAACAAAATATCCTCCACTTCTCTGTGTATCCTGCCAACTCCAACATATAACTTTCAACGAATCTGGAAGTTTTAGATTGACTACAATGTTTTCGAACCTTACCAACGTTGTTTTATCCTGACTTCTGATTAACATTTTGCGTCCTCCTTATCGTTCGCTCTTTTATTCCATGCTTCTATTGCATATTCGGGATTGTTATAATGTCCTGTACCGCAAAGACAGTTACCGCATTTTACAAGATACTGAGCATTACCTAAATATCCAATTTCATCATCGGTAAAAATTTGCGCCTCTTCTCCGCAAAACGGACAAGGTTTTAATTTATCCATTACGTCCTCACTTTCCATAACCTTTCAGAATTTCTGCAACTGCATTAATGTGTTCTGATAATGCGTCTAAATCTTCATCTTTAATTATTCTCAGACCACGGCTCGACTTAAAATCTTCAATGGCATATACACCATCTTTGATTTCCTTAAATTTCTTTGCCATTTCGCTTTCTTTTATGGCTTCGGAATCGTATTTGTATAACACTTCATGTTTATCGCATTCTCCAATGTCGGTTTCAATTTTGGTTCGTTTAGGAGTTATGCGTACAATCTTTGCCGGATACACCATGACGTGTCTAAAATTTGTTCCCCATCCGCACCGTACTTCTCTTGCAACTCCAACCACGTCTCCGACTTTTAAATCATCTTTATTTATCGGATTTAATTTTCCTATTACCATCCTCTTGTCATCCTCACTTTCCCCATGTAAGTACCTGCCCGTTATTCTGTAAATAAATCACCGGCGCAGCTTTACGCTCCATATCTCTCAATCAGCTCCTTATAATCATCACAAATCTGAATGTGATGCTTCTTTTCCAAATCATCAACCATTTCAGACAATGATGTTTTCCCAGAATTAATATCATTGATGTAGTTATTAATTCTTTTTACGGACTTCATGTAGCGTTTCCATCCCCATCCATGCAATTCGTGCATTACATAGAACAAAATCACAAAATTCAGCACGTCAGACCAGTTCTTTCCATCCTCGAACCCATCATCAAAGGCTTTCATCTCCATCTCTTTTAATTCTTTCTGGCAGTTCTGGATAGACTGCGCAAACATATGAGCCTGCTGATTCGTATACGGAATGAATGCTTTCTTTTTCTGCTTGATTTTTAACTTTCCCATCCAACAGCCCTCCTTATGTTTTCTGTTAAAGCATCAAACTGTTTTAACATCTTCCGACATCCGTTTCTGGTCACCTGCATATCTTCGGCAGAGTCATCTATCCAATATTTGCCGTCAATCAGATAGCTGTTATCCAAGAATGTACGGAATCTGTATTTTGTAAGTCCGAATTTATTCATAATTTCTCTTTGCGTCAAGGGCTCTACAAATTCACCATCTGCTGTAACAATGTCATAAAGTTTCATTTTATCTCCTTGTTTATCTTTCTTATTCCGTACCCAACTGGAGTATATGCCCTGTCGGTACTGGGGTGGTTCGTCTTGAGCAAACCATCATCAACTAGATTATTGATATGCTTCCAGACCGTAGCTCTCCCGGCATCCACCCTTTCAGAAATCTCTGTAATCGACGGTGCATATCCAACCAGTTTAATATAACTGACGATATACATATAAATTTCTTTCCTGAGAGCCTGTCCCTGTTCGTATCTATTCTTTGTGTTGTACGGCATTTTGATTCTCCTTTTCCAATTCTTTTGCCTTATTAAACATCTTGGAAAGATAATTCGAATAAGCAACAAGCATGTGATCTACAAATCCATTTTTGTTATATTTTTCAGATACAACATGGATCTGTTCAACTACCTGCTGCCAGTATTCATCTTTTGCCTCAATTCCGGCAGTCTGGAGGACCAGTGCCGGAAAGTCAATCTGTAAAAACTTTATGGTGTTCGGTATCTGCTCATGCGTCACTCTCATACTTACGCACCTTCTTCTACCTCAAAACTCTGTTCAAGAAGTCGCTCGTTATCCTTGCTAAACGCCTTTATATAGCTCTGTTTTATCGGTCTGATAAAATGTATGCCGTTAGCTGATTTAGCCCGGGAAACAGCCACATAGAACTGTCCAGGATCCCAACAGCAAGGGTCAATGTTGATTTTTTCAAATGTCTGTCCCTGTGATTTATGAATGCTGATTGCCCAGGCAAGTTTTACCGGGAACTGAGAGAAAGAGCCTACTTTCTTACGGACAATCTTCTCTTTCACGATCTTCCGACCATCCTTTTCTTGTTCGGATTCCTCAATAACCTGTTTCTCAATGTCTTTATTGTATCTATATAAGCTAACTGTTTTGCCCTTATCAGTTTTGATAACCAGATAAGATTCTTCAAATTCTCCGTTTTCCACAATTTTCTGAATGATGCCAATCGTTCCATTAACGTAGTTTCCAGACAAATCATTGACTGTAATCATCACTTTTGCACCGATGTTAAGAATTAAGTCCTCTCTGGCAAATGCAATGTTCTTAATATCGGCAGATGTTAGCTCGCCGTCAACTGCTGCATGAAACACTTTTTCGGTCTTTTTATCCAACTTGCCAAGGAAAGTATTGTTAATTCTGTCAGCTTCTGCATTAGTGCCAACCAAGAACGGCGCTTCCGGTATAACTTTGTCTGATTCGTTGTTCTCCAGATATGCAATGGATTTTCTAATATTGTTGCCATATTTAATATCATTCAGCACATACTTAAATCCCTCATCATTCTGCCTGCATACCTCATCAAGTTTGATATATTCAAATCCCATTTCTTTCCAGTATTCAGACATGAAAGCATATCCATGTTCATACTTTCCACCCTTTCCATAATCAGATCCATACATCCGACAGAGAATTTTTCGATCGTCTGTCGTAATAACTGGCGGAAGCTGGTAGAAATCACCTATCACGATTAACTGAATGTCTTCTTTGTCCTCTCCGATCAGAAGTCTGTCAACTGCTCTCTCTTCATTCTCCGTGATGATCGTCTTTGCAATCATATTGAACAAATCGAACCGGCACATGCTGATTTCATCAATGATAAGAACATCTGCTTCTTTCAGAAGTTCAGCTCTGGATTTCACCTTTTTCTTATAGTCCTCAAATTTAATTGAAATATTCAATGCTCGGTGTACGGTAGTTGCCCCATATCCGATATTATCCGCTGCAATTCCAGTAGTGGCGGATACCAGAATATTTTTACCAGCTTTTTCCGCCTCATCGATGAACGTTTGGATAACCGTTGTCTTGCCTGTTCCTGCGTCACCTGTCAGAAAAACATTACTGCCAGACAGCATTGTATCTAATGCATATCTTTGCTTTTTATTGAGATCGTCTTTTTTCATTTTGTAACCACTCCTTGTAATAATTATGTTAACTGAATATTTTTTGCAATATTCAGTTAATTTTGTTACAATAAATCTAATTGCATATACTTTTTAATTTTGTAACCCGTGTGTAACCGGCTTTTTTAATCCACTGGTTACGCCACAAACCCTTATTTTATGTGGGCTTCAGAGGTGTGTAACCGTGTAACCAATGTAACCAAGGTTTTTATATAGGAGAATCACTAGAGTATATGTTTTTTATACACTCTCAAACTTTCTCCTATAGGATGTTTTTTTTCGTGTTACAACGGTTACATGGTTACAAATTACGAAAACGGAACATTTGTTTCGGCATCAGCTGGCAGAAAACCAGTTTCAATAACCTCATTTTCTTGCTCGTTTTCAAGACTTTTTATATCAACAATCTTTACCGCAATAAGCCTCATTACACTTCCACCGTCTCTTTTTAGTACCGTATCTCTTTTTCCTGTGTGCTTGATTAACTCTCGATTAATCGCCCAGGCCGAAAAGGCTTTTCTGGAGAATCCATTGTTCTTCAAAAGGTTTTCAAGAGGTTTCGGATAAAAATATACATATACATCTCCATATTCATCTGGCGTTTCCTTGAATCCCCACTGATCACAGCTAAATTGCGCATCAAAGTGCTGTCCGTACACTGAGAGACTTTCAAGAATGAATTCATAGCATCTCTGACCTTCTGATACATCTTTCTTGCGTGTAGGTATGTCTACAACGTCCTCGACCGTCAGCTCACGTCCATCCTTAAATATGAAATCTGTAGCTAATTTGTCAGCCAGCAGAAGTGTAGATATTGCTATTACCTGCTTTGCTGGAAAGTCATATCCGTCAAAACCTTTCTCAATTTCGGCTTTCATTTCTTTCAGATCATCCGATGTGAACTGTTTGAGATTTCCAACGAACACTCTTCCAGCAAAGCCGTAGTTCTTCACGACAATGCCGTTAATCTCTGCTGGATTCTCGTAAATATCCTCACAACATTCAATTTCAATAATTCTGTTGATAGCTCCGCCGGAATCTGCAAATTCCGAAATAGGGTTCTCACCGTTGCAAATAGTCACATTACTCCATGTATTTTCCTTAGCTGCTCCGAGGTCCTTATTTGAACGTGCTTTTCCTTTGCCAGAACAGAGATTGTAAATCAATGTTTCGTAGTTATCCCGGATATACTGAGAAGCATTCTTCGAGTCGTCCAGAATCATCGGAAAGTTATTGAGCATATCTGCCCTTGTCTCCAATGATGTATCTGTTGAACGAAAATTCCCAACGTAGGCTCCCGGTGCCGGATTCCCCCAAACCGATGCCGCTATATTGATTGTTACCGTCTTTCCGCCTCCTGTCTGCCCATAGAAATCTACGATGAACGGTAGCGCATCAAGCGGCTGTATAAGAACACTCGCAAAAGATGCTGCCAGTGCTATTCGCGGTTCCAATCGTCCGCATGATCGTAGCTGCTTAGCCAGAGTCACCCACTTGAAGTAGTCTCCACTTTCCTGTATACTTTGGAATAGCGTTTTAAAGCGGTATTCACCGTCAAAAACGATTGAAAGGTCGTAAGGGACAAATGTATTACCATGCCACCCCAGTTTGCTTGTAGAGTGCTGTATGTCGATCATATCGGCATTGTACATTTCAACATCCGCCAGATACTTTACGAGAAGCCTTGCATTCTCTGAGTTGACCTGCACCCCGAACCTTGCAAGATTAGTTATTGCCCTGGAAGTCACAATGTCAATTTTTGGAACAGTTATTTCTGTCCAATATCCATCCCTTTTAAAAGCCACCGTGATCTGTTCCTCTCCTGTCTCGATGTTTTTTAGACGACGTATCGGCATGATCGGGTGGTGACATACAAGTTCTCTTGCCTTAGATGTTTCAGAGGAAAATATTCCGTTCTCTGTAGCTATCCAGCTACCACAAGCCATGTTAGGATATTCCTTATCAACAGAATCAGGATAAAAGTTTGTGATGTTTTCAACTAACTGCATAGAACGATTTACTTTTTCTTCTTTTTCCTTTTCCTGTTCTGCTTTCTGGAATTCCTTTATGAACTCTTCTGCTATATGCTTCGCTTTCACACTTTTTGCCCGGTCCATCAGCTTAAACTTGATTTCTGAGCGGTCAATTTTACTTTTTACTGAAAAAAGCTCTTCATACAACTGCTTTTCCATAAAGTCTTGTGCCTGTAAGTTTTCAATATTTTCAAGAATTTTTCTCACCTCCTGACTTAGCTGATAACATTTCGTATCTGCTTTTTTCTTTCTCAAGATTAAACTGGCACATATACCACTCTTCTGAATCAGGAGGGAACGTTTTTAGTGCTGTTTCGTACATAAGTATGTTCTTTTCTACCTGCTCAATCTCATTAGGATCCTGAACAGGGTTGTGTTTTTTTGATTTAATATCTCGCATTTCATGTCTGATCTGGTTGCGGCTTTTACCTTTTTTTGATATATAAGTGCCACCCAGCTCAATAAACGCCGTACTAAAAGGGACGGATTCGTATTGCATCACAAAATCAAACACATCACCGCCAGTTCCACAGCCGAAACAGTAAAAGGAATCATCGTAGATTTTGCAGGACGCTGACTTTTCCTTGTGAAAAGGGCAACATATAAATCCTGCTCTATTCGGCCTTAGCCCGTACCTGGAGAGAATTTCTGGCATTTTTACTGACTGTTTGATTTCTCCCTTAGTCATGACAGCAGCTCCACGATCCGCCGCCCAGTTTCTTCTTTCGTGCAGAATTCAAATCGGACTCCGTATCTATCTCTGATTGTGCAGAGAGATTTATACAACTGGCAGCCATCAACAGCCTTGTCAGAGATTACAGTCTTTACTTTTTTGCCGTTTATCGTCCTCCAGATAACTTTGTGTTTCCTTGGGTTCTCCCAAAAATACACATCGCCAACTGATTTAATATCTGGTCCATGCTCACATAGGATAATCAGCTGAATACCGGCTTCACGTGCCCTGATAAGTTCTGCCTTGAATCTTTCATGTTGTTGACAGACATTTCCACAAAGCTCTTGTAAATCCTTCTTACGGTCAATACAGAGCTTTGCGTTGTCAAGCGACTGATAATCTCCACAATATAACTTTGATCTGAAATACTGCACTCCAAGGTCATCAAACTGTTTTTGAATCCGTTCCCATTCCTTTTTGTGTTCTCTTGTGTCTGCTTGTATAACCATTAAAAACACATCCTTTTAATTGAACGGAAGGACATCATCTGCCACGCTGTCTGGAATACTCATAAAGTCCGTACCTGACGGATTTGCTCCCATGATAGCTTCTTCTTTCAGATGATCGTCATAGGCTTTTGTGGTACGCTCTTCTGGGATATCTGCATCCTTAATTCCCTCAATACTTCGGAACCATGCAAGCTTGTGACGTTTTACTTCTTTGTTATCGTACCAGTCTTTTTCAAGACGGAAGATTCCACCGATCAGCTTTCCTTTAAACTGCTGCCCGAAGTTATCGCCCCACTTAACGGCAAACCCCGGATTTGATTTTTCTACGCATGTGATAAATGTTTTAAGGTTACGGACACCATAATCTACACCCTCATCAATAACCATGTAATTAGTACCTGCATTCGGATATTTCTTGTCTGGACGGATATCGTTCTCAAACTGTTTCATGAAATAGCCGGCCTGTTCGTCTCCTTCTGCGAAATCAAACAAGATAACGAGCATATCGAGTCCACCCTGTGTTTTTTTCTCTGATATCTGCTTAATTACCATCTTATGACCACCAAGCTTAATTGGTTCAAATTCTCCTGCTGCCTGTGTAGTATCATACGCTGTTGGTTTATTCATCTTTATTCTCTCCTTTTCCTAATTCGTAATAATCTCTGATAGCTGCATCTACCGCTTTCAAGTCGTTCGGAATTTTCAAATCAAACATTCCTTCCGGACTTTTTGCTGTAGTATATCCATCTGATTGTGTGATAAAATAATGTTCTTGACCCTCTACAGAAGTGAGAAGTACAATATCGAAACAGCCCTCTACTGTAAGATTCTGGTCAAGCATTTTGCCGACTGTTTTAGCCTTAATCTTTCCAGTATTACTGTCCATCTCTGTGTGATGCAAAAAATACACAATTACATCGTCTGGAAGCTTAATATTGATAAAATGAATAAGATTTCGGAAATTCAAAGCCATATCGGTGAATTTTCCATATCCTGTATCTTTTGCCCTGTCAAACATTTCGTTTACAAGAAGATACTGACTATCATCAATCACATATTTTTTTAATTGAGGGTTGCTTAATACCCTTGTTATCTGCTGATAAGTTGCATTTTTGGCGATTTTAAACGCCTTTTTGAACGGAAGTCGGTTCTTTTCTACTGAAAAAATGCCAACTTCTTCTGTGTCAAAATTTTTAATGGAATAAGTTTTTCCACTTCCTGTTTCGCCCAAAATAAGGACCGGAAATCCCATGTTATAACACCTCCTCAAATCTCCACGAATATCCTCCGGCAGTTTCTCTTTTACCATTACAACACTCGGAGATATTACCTATTGAAATTCCACATTTTCTTCCGATTTCAGAAAGACTATTCCAGATTTTGATAACAACACCATCCTTAATCTGCTCCACTTTCTTGTGCTTTTTCGAAGCAGCTTTGTAAGCTCTATTGGAATAATTATTGTTATACTTTCTATCGCACCATTCCAAATTTGTGTAATCAAAATTTGATGGATCAGTATCTTTATGATTAACTTCTGGAAGATTCTTTGGATTCGGCAAGAAAGCCATTGCTACAACTCTATGAACACTCATATTGTATTGCTTACCGTTCTTCCCCATTGTGACAAATGGATAACCGTTTCCTCTATCACAAGACTTTAAAACTCTTCCCTTCACCAGTCTTTTTCCTGTATTGCATTTTACATAGTGATCTGTGCTTCTTATTTCACCATGACAATTCACAATGTAAAGCCCCTCAAACCCGACTACATCTTTCCATAATATTGGTGTTGCCATTGCTATTCCTCCTTGTCATAAACCACATGTTTACTGCCCTCGATAATCAGCAAACTTGCAATACCTTTCATTGATAAGGTTGATTCGTTATAGATTTCGACCAGTGCGTTGTATGCGTCTGATGAAACCTTTACAACCTGATTATCTTTCCCAGTTACCAGTTGCTTCTTTCTTGCCGGAATACGGATTTCAAATTCACTCACCGATATTTTCCTCCTTATATGATTTCTGAGCCGTTAAAAGCCCATTTAAGGCTTGTACGTAACTCGCCAATGTTCTTGCCTTGTATGATTCTTCAATAGGATTATCCGGGACTGTGGCAAGCTGTATATCAATCAATCTCAGAACCTCATTAATTCTCTCATCCATGTTCACACCGCCTTGAAAAAGCAGTACAGGTTATCCGAAGCGTCCCCGGACTTCTCTCCATCAATGTCTTCAGCTTTGTGATACTCCACATGGTCCAGAGACATGTCACAGTTCTCATAATCCAGAATGCAATCACCTCTGGATTGAAGCTCTCTGAGTAGTTCATTAATACATCCTGCTATCTCCAGACTAGGAAGAAGTTTCATAATTGCTATCTGTTTACTCATTTGGACACTTCCCATCTATCAGAAGTTCCAGCAAGAAAGTTTTGATTTTATTAAGCTTTTCACGACTTTCTTTCTCGTAAAATGGATTAAAAGATACATTTTGATATAAATCCCATTTAAATTTGTCTTTGGGAAGGAGAGCATCTTCCTTCCTTTTAACCCCTCTTACTTCCAAACCGTAGCCCGAAAAATCAAAGGTGATATTTGCTACCGGAACTTCGTTCACAACTCTTTTACAGAGTTCATAAATTTCATCAATTTTCTCGAACATCTTCTTATCCTCCTTATTTCCTACTGCCAGTCTGCTTTCATCTGGCGTACTGCCCATGCTGCCGAGATACCGAAAAAGATGTTTAGCCAGATAGGTATATCCACATATTTCCCGGCGAGCATGCATACGGCGATCAACATATATTCTTTCATTTTATTTCATTTCTCCTGCAATCCACGCAAGGTTGCTTGCCACCAGTGCGGCAGCCGTCACAACCCATGCTGTGAACCATCTTTTTGACTTTTTCTTGCTTTCTTCGACAATTTCAGTCGCAAGTGCTACTTCGATGTCAGCCCATGTTAGCTGATTTTCGTTTCTAATTTCACTCATATCTTGCTAATTTCTCCTTATTTTTTCTTATTTGTCTTTACAATTAGCAGATAGAGAACTATAATGTATCTATCCACTAAGGCATTTTAGTGGGTGCAAAGCTCCGGGGCGGAGGTGTCGACTCCCTCCGGGGCACTCACTTATTAAGAGCAGCCTTACCTTTCCAGACATGTCCAGTTACTTCATAGACTTTCCTGGGGCTTATAATGTAAGTAATTCGTCCACCGGAAAGACTTTTTGCCGGCTTATTATTCTGCACAGCCACACCAATCGGCAACCATCCATACACAATTCCTGCCCGGATTGCTGTAATAGGGAGTCCGATCAATTGACTCGCATCGGCTACGGTCATATTCTCTGATGAGAACTCCGGCATCTGTGGGATTGCTGATATGATTCTTGCGACCTCTGCAGCGAACTGATGGACTTCTGCATTTTCTTTAATGTAAGTATCAACTTCGCTCATTTCATACTCCTTTCTTACTTTCTTTCTGGTCAGAATTACTGCAATCAATAACTCCGTCCATATACCCCAGAATATAATGCTTCTTATCTTCTGGGAACTTACAGTGCTCTGCGTGACTCACATAAAGGAGTTTCCGCTTAATACGTTCCTTGTTCTTTCTGTGCTCCCTTATTAGAATAAGTCGCAAAGTGTATGGTCGTGTCCACTTCCATATCAATACGGAAACCATCCGGTGTACAGGAAATCATGAAACCTGTACATTCACGTCCGAAATCCTCTCCGTTGATGCGGAAGATTTTCTTTTCTGTGTCAACCTCGATTGTTTTAAGTTCGTGTGGAACGAAAATTTTATTCATAATCTACTCCTTTCCCGTTTTCTTTCTGGTCAGAATCATCTTTTTTCTCAGAAAAACTTTCCGTCTTTCCGAGAATGTAACCCTTGTCAAATTCTGACATCTTAGGAATCGCGTTTTTTAGCTTTTCAACGATTCTTTTTTCTTTTTCAGACATGTACTCACTCCTTTCTTGTGATATACTCCCAGTAGACGGGAGGTGATATTGTGTATCTCAATAAAGAACAATTTAATTTCTTGAAATATCTTTCAAGCAAAGAAAAAATTGAATATTCTTCTCTATCGGAAAATGAAATCAAAATTTCAAATTTTCTTGAAGAAGAAAAATTGATTTCTGTTAATAGAGAATCTTTTCCTAAAATCAATCAAGACGGTCAGGTCAGATATGCAAAAGGAAAAACTCTCTCTATTACGATTTCCGAACAGGGAAAATCTTATATTGCTGAAAGAAAACATGAATTTAAAAAGTTACTATTGAAAGATGTGGCTATTCCGATTATTGTTTCGATTCTTACCACCCTAGCACTAAACGGATTAAAACTGTTGCCACACTTGCTACAATTGCTGGAATCACATATTCCATAATCGGATGGCGTTTCATATTTTCCACCTCCTTTGTTTACCTTGTAAACACAGTATAGTCCCTTAGACAACATTTGTCAATACTTTTTTGTTGACTTTGTAAACATTTTATGATATTATATTTTCAGAAAGGAGGAATTAAATTGAAAGACAGGTTTAAAGAGTTGCGAAAAGAATTAAACGTAACTCAGCAAGAATTTGCAGACAAACTAAAGATAAGTAGGAATTTTGTAGCGCAAATTGAAATGGGAAGCAAAGTTCCGTCAGATCGGACTATTGATGATGTTTGCAGAGAATTTAACGTAAACGAAGAATGGCTCAGAACTGGAAACGGAGATATGTTTGTACCCGGAATTAAAGACAAACAAATTTCTGCCATGCTTGCAGACGTAATGAAATCTGGAGAAGATTCTTTCCGACACCGTCTCGTGTCTGCATTAGCCAGATTGGATGATGAGGGATGGGACAATTTAGAAAAACTTATTGACATGATTTCTAATAAGTAAAAAGAAAGACAAGGGCAATGCGCAAACCCTTGTCTTTTTTAATGTTATCCGATTAGCCTTTTCACAAATATATAAATCACTTCTATCCAATGATTATTCGTGCATTTTTCAACCATCTCAATAATCTCTTTCTTATAATCCATAAATAACCCTCCCTGTCGCAGCTACCACTTACACTATAGTATATGTCCGGCTGTGGGAAATAGAACCGAACATTAATTCTTTTTTGCTATTATACCACCTATCCCGACTCTTGGCAACTGCCAAATATACACATGGACTTTTGTTATTTCATACACAAACTTTGCAATCTCAAAGAAAATTATGCTTTCACAGAGGGAAAATGCGAGATCGCAAACTTTTCCACCGCCGTTGTTTGTATGTGGACACTTCTGGGCGGAATTGTCCTGATATACCGTGTACAAATGAACTATCTGCATATCTTTCTGATTATTGTTGGAAATTATCTTTTGTGGGGTATATACAAGACTAAATACCTTATAGATCAGCAAGAGAAGTACAAAATACTTAAAACATTTCTTATTCATCTAAATCACTCTATTTCGTTCTAAATCTTTACAATATGCTCTTAAAATGATAAAATAAAAATACCACGAATAACCGTACTTTACATAATATTGCAAAATCAGCGGTACAAAATACATAATCCGCATAAAAAGTGCGAAGCGTGGCGAATAAAGCTATTAGGAGGAGCAATTCTATGAGCAAGAAAAAAGGTGGAAAACTTAAATGGGTAGTTTTAGCGGTTGTCGCCGTTGGTGTTATCGGTGCCGTTGGCGGAAATTCGGATTCAGGTACTACATCCACTTCCAGCACATCTGCAAAGACGGAATCTACAAAAGAAGTTGATACACCTACACCAATTGAATATACAGCCGTATCAGTCAATGATATGATGTCTGATCTTGACAGTAATGCAATGGGTGCATCTGATAAATACAAAGGCAAACATCTTGAGATCACCGGAAAGCTCAGTAACATTGATGCAGCCGGAAAATATATTGACCTTATGGCTGATGGAGATTTTGAGATTATTGGAGTCCAGTGTTACATCAAGAGCGACGATCAAAAATCTAAAATAGCATCTATGTCAAAGGGCGACACCGTTACTTTAAAAGGAAAATGCACAGACGTTGGAGAAGTTCTTGGATATTCTCTTGATATTGAAGAAATAGAATAAAATAAAAACCGCCCCGGCATTGGCGTACCGGGACGGCGTTTATACATCTCCGGAGAGATGCTATACTCTGGTCAAGACATATTGTATCATCTTCGGAGCAGTCGAACAAGACAGAAAATTTGTTCGGCTGTTATTTTTATACCTAAAACAGCTATATAAAGAAAAGAGGAATAAAAATGGCGAAGAAAAGAAAGAAATATCCAAAGTTGCCGAATAACTTCGGCTCTATCCGGTATCTTGGCAAGAACCGGAGAAACTGTTTCGCAGTGCATCCACCAGCTGCACCGGACGATACTGGTAAACTAAAACGTCCGCCGGCAATCTGCTATGTAGATGACTGGATAAAAGGTTTCACTGTCCTGACAGCATACAAAGCTGGCACGTATCAACCCGGCATGGAACGGGCTCTTGAGGTGTCTCCTACGACCGATATAGATACCCTTATAAGTCGCTTAATTGCCGACTACAATACAATCAAGGGTGTCGAAGGAAAACACCCAGAAATCAAGAAATTGACGTTCTCAGAGGTATATGAGCAGTTTTATGCGTGGAAATTCCCAGAGGGGACAAAACTGTCATACAGTTCAAAAGAAGCATATCGGACAGCTTATACAAACTGCACTGTTCTACACAATCGCATATTCGAGGATTTAAAGGCTCCTGATATGCAAAAGGTTATTGATGATTGCGCACTGAAAAAGCAAAGCCAGATGGCTATTTTGACTCTGTTCAAGCAGATGTACAAATATGCGGTTTACTCAGAAATCGTAACGGAAAATAAGGCATTATATGTCCATGTCAACGCCGATAATGACACCGAGCATGGAACACCATTTTCTGATCAGGAGATGCAAGTGTTGTGGAATAATACCGACGATCCAGAAGTGCAGCTCATTCTTATCATGTGCTATTCTGGATGGAGAATTGGTGAAGTGCTAAAACTCACAACTAATTTGGAAGAAAAATACTTTCAAGGCGGAATCAAAACAAAAGCCGGTAAAAACAGAATCGTTCCGATACATCCTGCTATATACCGCTTTGTCGAACAGAAAGTGCTGACACAAGATGGAAAACTATGCGTATATACTCAGCAACATCACAGAAAAGCGTTGTTCTATCCTACAATGGAGCGTTTGGGAATAGTCGGCAATCCGAAACACACGCCGCACGACTGCCGGCACACCTTTTCAGCCCTGTGCGAAAAATACGGCGTCCGGGAGAATGACCGAAAGCGAATGCTCGGTCACTCTTTTGGTGGAGATGTTACAAACGCGGTATATGGACACAGGACGTTGGAAGAACTCCGAACAGAAATTGAAAAGATAAAAGTTCCATTTGTGACTAATTGTGACTAACGGAATCGTTTTTAATCTTTCTAAAACAACCGAAATATCATTATCGAAATGCCGGAAACCCTATTAAAATCAACGTTTTCAGCGATTTTGCAAGGATTTCCTTCATTTCATTTTCATTATTCTAATTTTATTGATTGTGACTAACAAATGGAATTTAGAAGAATGCGCAAATGCCTGTAAATACAGTGTTTTTGCCACTATTATATTAGGAAACAATATTTTTATTTGTGACTAACGTGTGTCTAACGATAACAGTCTAAAACTTCCGAAATGATACAAAATATGTTTATAAATAAAGTTCCCGGGGAATTAACCCCGGGGTGTTTTTATATGGCAATCAAATCTTTCCATGTGGCGGGTCCGCAAATACCATCCACTTCCAGAACTTCTTTTCTGGATTCCTGATAAGCTTTCAGAGCGCAAATCGTGTTCGTATCTGCTGTCCATGTAAGTTTCAGAGCTTTGCCGCCTTTTCCTTTAAAACCTCTGGCTCTTAAAATTTCCTGTAAGAGGAGCACAGATGTGTTTTTATCTCCTGCTTTTACTGTTTCTGGATTAAACATATATTTCTCTCCTGTTTGTGCGGTATTAGGCAATGCATTTTCAGATTTTGCGGGTACAGATGCATCAGATGTAATACTATAATCTGGTGTACAGAACTTAGTTCCGGGCATCTGGCTGTTAAGATAACTCTTTGCACAGACACCGCCGCCATTTGCAATAATTCCAGATGCACCAGAAGTATTTCCCTCGATGGTATAGAACCTGTCTCCGATTACGGCCGTTACGATGCCGGTATGAGTGAAAGTTCCATTATGATAAAAAATTACAATATCACCGATCTTTGGATTAGCGTTCCTTGTAAACAGATTACCAAGTGTTGGGCAGTAAACATAGGGCCAGTGTTTCAACAGTTTTTTTGCTTTTTCCTGTCCGAATGCTTCCATAAAGCACCAACTCACGAATGCTGCGCACCAAGGCTGTCCTTGATATGATGGCTTAATGTCTCGCCAGTACTTCGTATAGTTGCTCGAACCGGCATTCGCAGTCTTACTGTCAAGCTGACTATTGCTCTTCTTTTCAAGGTATCCAATCTCATTTTTTGCAATGAGAATCACTTTTTCAATAGCTTTATCCATTGCAGAAACCTCCTCTTTGTAATCCTTATAGAATACATCCATGTCAACGTTACCACTAATGCCGGATACTTTTCCTCTACTGGAATACTGCCAGCCTGCACCAACAGATGGACGCAATCTTTCCTGTACAGAGCCATTATCACTAGCCGGATAACGAGCAATCCAGCAATCGTACTTTTTCAGGGTGTCTGACAGAACGTTATTATACCAATCAAGATTGCAGTAGATACCGACCTTATAACCGGCTTTTTTGATTCTGGTCAGAAATGCTACTGCAATATTCTCAATCGCCTGTTTTCCAAGGTTTCTCTGCTGACTCCATTCAAGGTCGTAGAAGATTGGAAAGTCCATTCCGCGTCCGCCAAGAACAGAAATTACGCTCTCAGCTTCATCAATTGCCTGTGCCGGTGTCAGAGCGTAACTGTATTTATATCCGCCGACAAGGATTCCATTTGACTTGCATCCTTTGTAGTTATGCTCAAAAGAGGAATCGGTTCCAGATTTTTGATGGATTCTCAATATTGCAAACTTAATTTCAGAATTCGATACTTTCGCCCAGTCTGGCTTACTCTGATAAGATGATACGTCAATTCCTTTAATTTCCATATTTTCTCCCTTGCACGTATTTTATTTCACTATTCCTGGTTTTGATTCTGTTACTGTCCCGTCCTCATTCAATACATAGCCATCCTTTTGAAGTCTTTCAATTACCTTCTTATCCCACAGCTCAGGAACATCTGTCCATTTTTTCAGCCCATTGATTACTCGTTCTTCGAAAAATTTAACCATTATTCTTACCTCCGATTGTTGCAACTAATGTAGCAAGTTCGTCAAGTGCCGAATCATGCGTTGATACAAGTTCAGCTAGACCGTCAATACCATCACCATTAATTAGAATTTTACGATTAGATTCCGCATTAAGCATTTGCATCACCAAGTCAAGTTTTTCAGACATTTCATTCAGTCTGTTTGAAACTCTATTAATTGCTTTATAAATATTTGCAATTTCCTTTTTATCCATATGCACCTCCTGTTCTTAGCCATTCAGCTATAAATAATTCATTAATTTACTAGGATTTTAGAAACATAAGCAAGGGGCGAGGCTCCTTTCTTGACTGGCATCGGCGATGTTCGTATCCCCTGACGCATTCACAACACAGAAGGACTCATTGGCACTGCGGCAAGGCGAACGCTCCCACCAAATCCCAGACACATAAGGATTGTTAGTTCGTGGGCTTTTATACCTGTTTGCGGTCGCATTCTTAAAGTATTGATACTGTGTTCCTTCACCTCTAAAAGAATATGAAATGTTACCAAAAATTTCGATTTCAGATAGTAAGAACGCATAATCGTTTGAAGTCTTGATTGTACTACTCTGACCTCCCACAGATGTCAGCTTTTTAACCTGTTTCATCATGCTTTGGACATAAGCAGGTAAACATTTCTTGTACACATTATTACACCATGTACGTCTTTCACAACCTTCCCAACCGCCGCTATTCATATCTGAGCTATTCATATAACCACATTCATGAGATGCATCGAGAGAATTGTTATATTCTGTCGTAGTGTCTAAATACAGCAGGCGTTCCGTCTGAATTGTAATAGCGGCTTTGGCCTTGCCATTGATAGCAGTTACCAAGTCGTCATGTTCAATTCCGATGATCACATAAGCATAATCATTTGCTTTGTGTGACTCACTCACGCCTGTTGCATCCATAGCATTGTGATGGATGGTTCTCTTGTCGCCAACCGCCCAATATTCGCCAATATTGATTTTACCTGCGTAGTGCGCTTTAATCATCCTTGCTATTTCAACATCCGTTCCGTCAGCGAATGTGACAATCTTCAATTCCCCTGGTTCACCGAGAAGTCTGTTTCCTGTATCGTAGTTGTATACGCCATCAGTGTTGTATGGGAACAGCACGAAGTAATATTGTTTGTCGCTTGTTAACCCTGTGACTGTATAGCCTGTGGTTTTGTATTTATCTCGAACCGTATTATCAACCACAAGCGTTCCGTCATCTGGATTTGCAGGATAGCCCGTTTCTTTCATTACAAGTTTTGTGCCAGCCCATGTAGAAAATGTTGAGCCACTGATTACCGTGTTTTCAGGGTCTTGCCATTTAATTGTGACAGATGTGTTTGCATTTTCAATTGTTGGGTTGTTTACGGGTTTAGGGGTAACGGTCACGCCTCCGCCTTTTGCGTGGAGTGTTCCGTCTTCGTCTATGAATGTTGTCTTACCGTCGGGCTTAACCTTGCCAAGAGTTTCAGTTGTAGCAATCGGGACAGTCGCATCACTTCCCCTGTCTCCTTTTGGCCCTTTTATGTTGACTGTTTCGGGATTGGTGATTCCATCTGTGTTGCTCCAGCTTATATTTCCATCGGTGTCCACACTTGGGACGAATGTAGTGCCCTTGTCTCCTTTAGGCCCGGCATCCCCAGCCTCTCCCTTTTCTCCTCGCGGCCCAGTATCTCCTTTTGCGCCCGTATCGCCTTGCGGTCCGGTAATATTTACTGTCTGGGGGTTTTCAAGTCCCCCGTCATTACTCCAACTTATATTTCCTCTGCTGTCTACAACAGGAGTGAATGTGGTTCCTCGCGCACCAGTATCTCCTTGCTCACCTTTTGGACCAACCGGGCCTTGTTCGCCTTGTGGCCCAGTATCGCCTTTTAGACCCTGTATTCCCTGCTCTCCTTTTTCTCCGGGGTCTCCTTTTACACCCTGCGACCCTGGGTCGCCCTTTGGGCCTTGCGGACCAACTGGCCCCTGCGGCCCCTGAATCTTGCCAGCATTGTTCCAATTCGTGCCGTCGAAAACCCACATTTCTCCGTCTATTAAATATGCATCGTTCTTCTCTGCACTCAGGGGGAGGTCTGCCTCAGATTCTTTTGTGCCAAGGATATTAAGAGATGTTCCATCATTTCCTTGTTCACCCTTTTCTCCTTGTGGGCCTTGCGGACCAACTGGTCCCTGCGGACCAACATCTCCTTTTTCACCTTTTGGGCCTTGCACTCCTTGAGGTCCCATAATACTCCCAACATTTTCACTATCACCATCTGAAAATGTTATTGTCAAATTTCCATCTGTGTCAATACTGACTGCTGTGATAGAGATACCCCTTAGTGATTCTTTCTGCTCGGGTGTCAGCGATTCAAATGCTACGGTGCCATCCGCACCCTTTTCTCCCGGATCACCTTTATCTCCTTTTTCACCCCTTGGACCCTGCGGGCCAGCAGGACCCTCTGCGCCTTTCTCTCCTTTATCTCCTTTTTCGCCTTTTGGACCCTGCGGGCCAACAAATTCTCCGGCATTGACCATCTCTGAAATATCCTCAATGGAACACAATCGTCTTACATCATTAGCCGCAAATGCAATGTATAAGGCTTTGCCAGATGGAACAGAAGGGTCATTGCCAAGAATCGCAACGGGCTCTCCAGGACGAATTTTCGATGTATCAAAATCAGCGTACATACCGCGCCGGAATTGTATTGTATATGTATTGGCCATATTAGACTTACCTCCTTATGAAAGGAAATTATTTTTTATGTAATCCTTTACGGAATCAAGATTTTTCTGTACATTGTCATCCATTACAAGGAAATTACCTTTATTATTCTGACTGATAATATTTCCTGTGCTTTCGTCTACTTCTGAATAGGTGTAAGCAATGCGACTTCCTTCTCCAGTGCTGAGATTCATAAAACTTGTAAGAATTTTTTTCATGATATTTCCTCCATTTCGTCAATAATTTTTTTCCTGTTATTAAGAAGCTCTTTTTCGTAATCGGGTTCTGATATTTCAAGGCTTTTACTGTAGTCTGGCTCTGGCATGTCTGTGTCTATTGCCCTATCGTAAGCTGTTTCACTTGCATCAGCAAAACGCATGTGTTCATAGTCAGCTTGACGCGCTTTGACTTCAAATGCAAATTTAAGCCCCGGAGTACCTTTTACAGTGAAATATGTCTGTTCTTTTTGGTCTACCCAACAATCTCCATCTCCTTCCTTTTGCAAGAACACATAATATTCAATCCTTACATTAGTAGATTCTTGGAATATGTCATCTATGTCTATCAGACATGTGCCGTCTTCTGATATGGATGCTTCTCCGATGTCTCCAAACATGGGGGATGCCATTTCGTAGCAATAAAACGCCTGTGTACCATAGTTTTTTGTTGGAAAAATCCTCTTCTTTGTCCCTCGGACACTTAAATCCGCAAGGTCTGTCCCCGTTCCGATGCTATAGAAATGACCACTGGCTTCTACGTGCGTGCCTGCTTTAACTTTTTTTGATGCCGAAATACTGTCCGCAGAAACACTGCCAGCAGAAACACTGGTATTAACCGAGACCGAACTTGCGTGTACGGTTCCTGCATAAAGATTGATTCCTCTAATTCGCGTTCCATACAACGTCCCGTACCCCGGTACATATACTCCTGTATTCGTCTCTGAATAGACTTCTCCAGTCGACGCATTTAATATTATTTTGCCGTACGTACCGTCTGCTGTGAGTTCCTTGTATTCAACTTTCCATCCTGCTAATTCGCCTGTGTTAATATAATCGGCATTTATATACACATTGCCATTTGATAGATACAGACCTTTATTCTTGCTGTTATCGCTTAGCACATCAATAATCTCTTGTTTAGTCATCTTTCCTATATCGAGATCACTAAGCGCATTGTCTGTATAACGATTCGCATTCGATAACGCTGTCGAAGCTTTATCTTCCGCAACGCTATATATTGTATCACCGTTTGTTAACGCAAATGTATTAGGTCTGAGCGTAACATTTCCGTAGTTATCAATCGCAAATGTTGATGTTCCAGAACTGTTTGTAACATTAATGTTTTTCAAGCTAATTAAATCAGCTGAAATCTGGCCGGACTTAATATAGGAAGCATTTATATACAGATGTCCGTTCTGCATATAAATTCCCTCTTGCTTACCGTTATCCGTTAAAGCGTTAAAAACTCTTTCAAAATTGACAATTTTTTCAGCGTCCAGTTCCTGCCAAGTGCCATCAGTCCCAGAAAACATATATACCCGGCTCGTAGAAAAGTTCATGAAAATCGAGCCGTCATGTTTTTTATATTCTTCACTTTTCCACTCAGATGCCGGATAGTTCTGCAATGTTGGTACATACGTGCCATAATAGTTCGGGATAGTCACATTATTTTGAACTGCCCCATCCACAACATCCTTGGCGATCTGTTCAATAGTTCTACTTTTTAGCGTAAAGTTTTCGACCTCTAATGTGACAGCACCTGTGTCGGCATCTATTTTTAATGTCGTATTCCCGTTATTATCTTTTGCTGTAAAACCTCTTGTGTTAATCCATTCTGATTGGATGCCAATAGCATAAAGAATATTCAGAACAGCATCTCCATTACTGTCAAACCCGGCTTTCCATGTCTGACCCCCATCTACTGACAAAAAGAATCCATCGACACCTGTCTTATAAATTACTTTAGAATCAGCAAGTGTAGGCTTATCATGCCGGTACGTAATTACGGAACCATCTTCTTGTACTTCCTCTGTATAGAAAAAACCCAGCGTGTTCGCTGCAAGTTCATTCATCTGTTTGAGCTTTACGTCATAGGCAGATAGTTTCTTCTCTATATCTTTTTTTGACTGTTCTACGGCCGCTTGCTGACCACCAACAAACTCACTTACATCTTCTTCGGCACTCTTTGCGCTGCAACCCCATGATGTTGAACCACCGAACACAAATTCTACATTAGTTACAAATGATCTAAAAACACGATTCTTCGTGTCAATAAATTCGACTGGATCGCCGAAAGTGGCGTATCCGTTGGCAATTCCGTCACATGAGAAAGGACGCATTCGCAAACCGATTAATTGACTCCCAATGGCTTCAATGCCTGCCTGTGCATTTCCTGACAATAGCTGATTATCAATAGTGATTACATAACCGTCCTGACCCGACATATATTCGGTCTCATCTTCTACGTATTTGACGCCTGTTACAATGACATCGTCTACGTCATATTGTAGATTCTGAATTGAAAATAACGCGTGATAATCGTTATTACTTAACGTACCACCATCAATCACAGTCCCTGTCGTCCACGGATTAAGCGTGCCACCATCCAGATCATCACCGTTTGTCCAGTTCTTTACTGCTCCACCATCGTAAATAGTCGTATTGGTAAATGTCTTATCAAACGTAATAATCCTGAGTAAGTCATTTTCATCAATTCTTGCATTTCCACCGACTATCCCGGCACACATTCCGATTACTGTACGATATGTCGCATTAGATGGCGCTTTCTGAATCTGAAAGTCCGCATTTGGAAACATTGCATCTCCAAGAGTGATTCCACATTGCTGACAGCATTCTGAGAGCAGTTCCTTGACCGTACAAGGAAAAGATAAATTAGAATCATACGTCTTATCAGCGTTATGCATTTTGTCTAAGAGGGAAAGACTTATTTCGCTTGCCGTTGCAGGTTTCTTTGACACAATATAAGTACCTCTTTTTATAGTTTCTATCCTGTCAGATAACCGCACATTGAGAAAGATAACAAACCTTGCAGCATTAAAATTATATCCGTCAAAGCGTCCGTCATCATTTACCAATGATAAGCTTGCCGTTTTTTCTATTGCTACACCCACCGGGAAGTCCCCAGAGTCTGCTGAATCTACGAGACTATTTCCAGACAGATAAAAGTCTTTTTTGCCTAGCTTAAGAGTTGTACCATTTGACAATGTAACATTTGCTGTCACGTAATAATTTCTGTTTGTAAGAGATTCTTTCTTCAACTGAGTAGATACATTTATCAAATCGGCTCAACCCTCCTTACATTAATAGACAAATCTGTCCACTTTTCTTCCCCATCTTTCAGAGTTTGCGCAGCCATATTAAAATTTGATGCGTAGAATGTTCTGTCTACCCATCTTCCCGGAATAGTTGGGTCTTTATGGTGGAATGTGAATTGACTTTTGTTAAGTACAGTATTTAGTATGGTTGCTATTTCAGCCCATGTAAGCTCGCCCCATTGCATGTCATACCCACCAATTGTTCCCATTGGTGTATTGTGCATAATCAAATCTTGACTTCTTTTGGAGTCCTCTGTAGAAGTAGTTGCGAACACCGGCTTGTAACTGTCCGGTGCTCTTATAACAACGTTGTCTATTTTAAATTGTTCCTGCGGCATATTCTTCTCCTTACGCTAACTCAAATGGGTTCTTCCCATTCCGGTTTCTTCTCATTTCAGCTTCACTGATAATAATATCTAACAGTTTTCTGCCAGATGCATTAACTGTAACATTGTAGGTATTTCCATCTCCCTGCCCTTTTCCTGACTCTTCCCGGACGATCTGCCGTAATAGGCTTTCCGGTGCTTCCAGGTTATTTCCTTTCTTCTGGTCACCTAATACCGCAAGGAATTCTGACCTTGGCGGAATAACTGCGCCACTGGCCAGATATGGGATAGTTCCGATACGTGGAAATGTCGCATGAAATCCAATAGTCTTTGAACCAAACGGTGTTGGAACAGTCCAGGGTCCAAAGGAAAATGCAGATTCAATTCCACCAATTGCATTATTAATCATCCCAACTGCATTATTAACAATGCTGATTGCCTGATTAATCGGAGCTTTGATAAAATTCACAATGCCTTCAAATGCAGATCTGACTGCATCTCTGGCGGCATTAAACTTATTAGTGATAGCATTTTTTATCGCTTCTACTTTATTAGAAACAAATGTAGTTACGTTTTCCCATACTTGGGATGTCTTGTTCTTTACGCTGTCCCATACGCCTACAACTTTAGTTTTAATTGCATTAAATACTGTGCTGGCTGTGGATTTAAGAGAGTTCCAAAGGCCAGAAAGTGTCTTTTTGATTGCGTTCCAGATTGTTGAAGTCAATGCTTTAATCGCATTCCAAGCAGTGCTGATGATGCTCTTTATTATGCTCAACGCGCCTTTTGTTACGGTTTTAATTATCTCCCACGCACCCGACACAACATCTTTGATAAAATTCCATGTTCCATCCGCAATCTCTTTTATTCCCTGCCAAGCCAGTTCCCAGTCTCCTGTGAAAACGCCTACAAGGAAATCAATGATTCCGCTCAGAGTGTCTGCTACATCACCAATTATTTTAATTAATGATTTTATGACTTTTATTGCTACGGTGCCTACAACGTTAATTACTTCCGCCATAACTGGAAGCAAATTCGCAATTATCCAGTTAATTAAAGGCACTAACACCGATTCCCACAGAAGTTTCAGGGAATCAATAAGTTTACCGAGGAAAGTCTCTATCTTTAAAATTGCGTCCCCTAATGGTCCCTCTAATAGCCCTTTGATTTGTTCTGCTAGTCCTTGAAAAATAGGAAGAACGTACGTGTTATATCCAGTTATCAGAGTTCCAAATATGCTTGATAGTCCATTTGCTATAGAATCAAAGAACGGCTTTACGTGTTCATCGTATAACCTCGATATTGCGTCACTAAGGTTTTGAACAACTGTTAAGACCCCACTTGTTACAGTTTCTATTACTCCGAGGCTACCCTCGATTGCGGACTTTAAAATGTCCTTGTTGTCGATAAAAGGCTGCGCAATCATGTTAAGGATATCTCTGCCAAGTTTTGCAGCCGTTTCTGTAAGAACCATTCCGATTTCAGCAAAGATTCCGATTAAATCCGCAGTAATCTGCTGTGCGGTTTCTCCACCAAAAACTGAGAAAACATCCGCAAAGGCGACTGCAAGATTCCCTGCGATTTGCGAAATTTCAGAGCCGATATTGAACATATCTATCAGATAGTTCTTTATTCTTTGCGTGTTCTGCTTTAAAAACTTTTCAATTCCGCCTATAATGTTTTGTGCAATTGTCAATCCAATTCTGGCAAATGAACCGGCAACTTGTCCAATTGCATATGCAAATGAATCAAGAAAATTATTTGCTGCTTTAGTAACTTCTGAATCAGTAAAGATATCCTTTAAAGATTTCCATATGGAATCGAGATCCTTTTTTATTCCGTCAAGAATTGGTTCGTAATCTCCTAATCCATCCCAGAATCCTTTTGCGATTAACTTAGCCAACTGTTTAAATCTGTCGATTATCTTTTTTAGCGGTTTTGACATTTTATCAAGAACTGTCTCACCCTCTGCCAATTTTCCATAATCAACATTTTGTACAGCATCTTTCATCTGATCTGCAAGTCCGCCGGTTGCGCCCGGTACTTTTGACGATGAATCTGTGCTTTTATCCGTTGAGTAATTATTTATTTCGTCAAGAGGACTAAGATATCCTTTTGCCGCCTTAGTAGCTTTCTTAGTTGCATCTGCTGTATCATTTGTCGCATCTGCCAGCTTTTCGGCATTGTTGGCAGCATCTCCATATTGGTCTGCCGTATCAGCTATTGCATCTGTTCCGACAAGACCTGCACCACTTGCGCCTGTCTGGCCAGATGATTTCTTTCCAGTGATTAATTCCGTAAATGACTTGAAGGCATTTGCCAGAGTTGCTAACTTACCGAGCAAGATATTAATAACTCTCAAAACGGGAGTGAAGAGATTGATTAATCCCTGTCCGACTGTTGCCTTGAGAGATTGCAACTGTAACTGCATCACTCGCACTTGGTTCGCCCAGCTATCAGAAGTACGGATGAAGTCTCCAGATGCGGCAGACAACTGTTTCTGCACAAAAGCCAGACGAAGAGCCACTTTCTCCTGTTCAGTCATGGCGGATGTGGTTTTACCATAGCCATTTGCCAGCGCGAACTGGTCAAGCGCCGACTGGGTCATTATCACACCGAGGTCCTTGAGCGTTTCCGTTTCTCCCGTAAACACTGATTTCAGCTTGATATAAGCCAAGTCTTGACTAATGTTATAGAATGATGCTACGTCACCAGTCAGCTGCGTCAGAGCTGTTGACATGTCGTAAGCCTGTGCTTCGGAGAAACCGAACGACTTAGACATTGCTCCGAACGTTCCGACATACTGTTTTGCCATGGTTTCTGACAGTCCGGCAGAGGTCATAGCATTCTTTGCAAATTCGTTTACCTTGTCCGACATGGTTGTGAATGTAACATCGACCACGTTCTGCACTTCGGCAAGGTTAGAGCCGAGTTCTACGCATTCCTTACCGAACTGCGTCAGTTTTCCAATCGCAAATGCTCCGCCAATCAGTACGCCTATTTTTTTTACTACGCTGCCAAGTCCGTTAAAAGACTGCCTGATTGCTGATACGCCGTTTTGCACGCCTGATGTGTCCATTCTGGTATCAATAATGACTGAGCCATCAGCAGCCATGTGTCCACCTCCTAACTATTTGAGGTCCAACATCTCATTCAGCTTATCTTTATAAGCTTGCTCTTCATCGCTGAGACGTGTTTTTATGTCAATTATGTTTTTATTCTCTTGATAGAATTTCTTTTCCCATTTATCGAACTTTTCGCCCTTTGCTTTTTTTGACCGGATTCCAACTACGGTGTTGAACAGGCACTCGCCAGATTCCATAAAGTATCCGAAGAACGTCCACCAGTGCATATAAGGTACTGATCTGATTTCTTTACCAGCAACCTTGTTCACAGCCGGAACGATCATATCTCCATCCTGTTCCCAGTCCATCAAACGGGGTTTGGACTTGTTCGGGCTATCATCGAATTGACCACAATCAATAAACTCGCAAGCTTTCTGACAAGCTTCTGTAAGATATTCCAGGGGTATGCTTTGCCAGTCCTCAAACAAAATCTGTAACATAACAACAGCTTTCGCCTGTTCATCCAGTTCTGGGTCATTCATGGCTATGAGAATATCAATGATCGCTCGAAAATCGGTTCTAATAGAAAAATCCACCCCACTTATATTGAGTGAGGTGGGAAGCTCATAGGCGGTCATTTTGCATACTTCTCCGTATACTTATTGACTGCTGCCTGCATTTTCTTTTTTCTCTTTTCGATTTCCGGCGCAATTGCTTCTGCGATCTTATCCAGAACAATGTAAGCGAACACCTGACCATTTCCGAAAACGGTTGTTGCGGTAATTGGTTCTTTGAACAGGTCTTTTGATGCTTCATATCCGAGCAGATAATTGATTTTATCCTCGATCTGTTTGTTCAGTTCTGCCATTTCTTTACCGGAAGTGACTTTCTGGATAGAATTTTTGAGCTGTTCAAAGTATTCTGCCAGTTCTTCTGCACGTGCTGCTACATTGATATCGGTCGGATTCAGCTTAAAAGAAGAAAAAACTTCGTTTTCGTTGTTAGTGAATGTGAAAATGAGAATTCCATCGTCAATTTTGGTATTAATTACTTTTGCCATTTAGCATGTCCTCCTTGTATATGTGCTTATTCGCTGTCGGCTGTGAATGTACCGGAACTGATATCAAATTTTCCTTTTACACGTTCGCCAACATAGTTGACAGTAAACGGAATCTGATAACCGGATGTATCACCGCCATAGGAGGTCGGCACAACATAACAATCCTGCTGGTATGCTTCATACTTTCCTGCTGTAGCTTCTGTCCACAGATGAACCTCAACTGCTTTTGTTTTGAGGTTGTCATCTTTGAGACGTCCATCTACAATCTTCTGCAACGCTGTGAACAGGTCTGATGTGGTATCTGCATAGAACGGATCAGCATCAGAAGAAGCTTCGTAGCCATTGTGTTTAAATGTGGATTCTCCAAGAATGTTTTTAGATGTTTCAGTGTCTGGATTGAGTTCTACATTGTACTCTTCCAGGTCTTTTCCAAGACGCTCATATTTCGGCGTCAGTCCTCCGCAGAGGGAGCCTGCGTCGATATAATGAGCCATATATTTACGGTCAATTTTTCCTGTAACTGGCATAGAAATGTCCTTTCTGCCTATAACTTTAAAAGGCTGTGTAGGTTAGCGACTATCTCCAATTGATAGCCGGTTGTTACTTGTTATATTGCTTCGTAAGTATTTTCGTAGCGCACCGACAATGGTAACAACCAGTCCTGTACGCCGCTCTCCTGCGGTTCTAAACCATAGGAGTTGTCACGTGTGATACGTTTTATCACTCGCCCCTGTGAAAGCTCTGGAAACACATTTAAACGCGTCTCAGAGCCATTTATAATAACTGGTTCCCGGCATATCCATTTACCGAGATTGTCAAGGAACTTCTGAACAGATAGTTTCTGCCTTTCTTTGTCAGATGCTGTACGATATACCACGTAAAATGGGTACTGACATACCTGATGCATCGTTCCGCAAACGTCTTCTTTCTCTGAATAGATCAACGCCCCGTTGTCTGCCGAGAACGCAATTCCTGATTCTTTGCCGAGTTCTTCAAACTTGATTGTTTCATTTTCGTATAACCCTGGATACTGGTTTAGAAGTGCTTTCATGGCATCTGTCAGAATCTCATATCCAGTTGCATCTTTTCCGATAGGTTTATCCGCCATGTCTGCCACCTCCTGCCTGTGCTTTTACTTTACGAATCCATGTGTCGCCGTATTGTCGTTTAGCGGCATCGAACCACTTTGCTTGTGCCTGTGGGTGAATTTGTTTGGTGTATTCAAGATTTTCCTTTGCGGCTGTCTGACCAGAAAACTGACTAACAAGAACTTTCTTTGCTCCACGTCTTGCGTAGGGACTTCCAGTTGCTTCATCAACCATTCCTTTTCCCTCGTACAGAAAACGCCCATAAGGAGCCGCCGCCGCACATACTTTCCCAGTTCCTTGCAAGGATGTACTCTCAACTCTTGTTCGGTTGATAAAGTCCCCTGTAATCATCGGCATAAACGGAACCATACTGTCCATAACCATTCCATCAAGGAGATATTGGGCTTCTTGGTATTGCCTGGAGAATCTATCCATATTCAGTTTAATTTTCATATCTCCATCGACTACGGAGAATCCTTTAAAATGATGAATCTTACTCATATTACTTACCCAGAATCTCAAAATGTGGAATCAGTGTATACGGACCGCCTATGCTGGTAATCTTAAACACGTTATCCTTGTTCTCGTTCATGTACTGGTAGAATCCGCTCCGATAATCGCCATCAGATACCGTTCCACCAGTCCACTCACCCTCCCAGAAGAATGATTCATCCGAGAATGTGATAGTATCTTCCAGAGCATTGTTAATCTGCCTTTTCCACTCCTTCGAAGGCACCCATGGGAGAATCTTGCCATCTTTATCGGTAATGGTTATATCACCGTTCTGAACAGCATAACGAACGTGCAACTGTGCGTTGTCAGTTGCGTCTGGTCCGTACTTTTTAAGGATTGCTCCCTTGTCCGTAATGAGATCAACGCCGGATAAAACATGAGGATACCAGTACGCATCTCCTGTCGTGGCTGATTCGTAATAGTCAAAAATCGTCACCGTTTTTTCGTACATGATACCCTCTCCTTAATATTATTCTTTCTGCGTTGTCTGCTTAATAATCTGATTCACGCCAGTAGCCGATAATCCGTTAAACATACCGACCGCAACCGCTGTGATATAATCCGTTGCCGGGAAGTCCGGGATAACTCCCATCCCGACAGCTCCGAGAATGCCACCAATAACCGCCATGATCACTGGAATCCATTCATCAGAGATTCTTTTTGATGCTTTACAGCCCATTCCTACGATGTAGCAAATCATAACGATTGCGATGCATGAGCCAAGTGTTGAAATGTCCATAATCATACCTCCAAATCAACTTTTTCCATAACTGCCCTTGCTTCCAGAACAGCAATATAATCCGTCATTGCTCTTACCTGCATATTGTAAGTGCTTCTCGGACAAGTAGGAGTAAATGGGAGTTCCCCTTTGTCCCACTTTTCAAGCATATTCGCAAGTTTCTTATATCGAACAACCACCTGCATATACTCTGCCTTAAAGCGTTCCTTGTAATCTGCACTGTTCATCATTTCAACTGTCTGTT